>Ga0307981_1000517_pt1 | contig 37802 bp, 43 predicted proteins | sample OrgLakmetagen987_FD_201849 | JGI IMG/M metagenome (GOLD analysis project Ga0307981, IMG submission 201849) | Saline water microbial communities from Organic Lake, Antarctica - #987 | ecosystem: Environmental > Aquatic > Non-marine Saline and Alkaline > Saline | place: Antarctica: Organic Lake... | reverse complement strand
GTATAGTCAAAGTTTTTTGAAGGTAAATAGTCCCACCAGAGGCATAAACCTTGTTAACCGCGCTTGGCGGCGAAAAACGCCTTCAGCAATGCCTCACATTCATCGGCGGCTATTCCGTCATAAACGTCGGGCGCATGATGGGCTTGGCTATGGCTGAACACGCGCGCCCCATGCAACACGCCGCCCGATTTGGGATCTGAAGCGCCGAAATACACCGCCTTCAGCCGCGCGGCAGCGATGGCGGCGGCGCACATCGCGCAAGGCTCCAGCGTGACGTATAGAACGTGGCCCGCCAACCGCTCGTTGCCTGATGCGGCGCAGGCGTCGCGGATGGCGAGGATTTCGGCATGGGCGGTCGGATCATGCAGCCCGCGCGTGCGGTTGCCCGCGCGGGCAACAATGCGGCCCGTTGCATCCAGCAGGACTGCCCCCACAGGCACCTCGCCGCGGGCGGCGGCGGCGCGCGCCTCGGCCAGTGCGGCATCCATGTGGCTCGTAAAACTCATGCCGACTGTGTTGCCCCGCGATAGGCGCTTTCGCAAGGGCCGCGTTTGGGCTATCTCCGCGCTATGAGCAAAGAGTCCCCTCCCGCTGGCGAGCGTATCGCCAAAGTCATCGCGCGTGCAGGCATCGCCAGCCGCCGCGAGGCCGAGCGCCTGATCGAAACCGGCCAAGTCACGGTCAACGGTGCGGTGATCGACCGCGCCGCGCTGAACGTAACACCCCAGGACCGTGTGACCGTGAAAGGCAAGACGCTGGGCGCCCCAGAGCCTGCGCGCCTGTGGCTATATCACAAGCCCTCGGGCCTAGTGACGACCAATAACGACGAGCAGGGCCGCGTCACGATCTTTGACGAGCTGCCGGATGATCTGCCGCGCGTAATGACGATCGGGCGGCTTGATATCACCTCCGAGGGGCTGCTGCTTTTGACCAATGATGGTGGGATCAAGCGCAAGCTAGAGCTGCCCTCGACCGGCTGGCTGCGCAAGTACCGCGTGCGCGTTAATGGCCGCCCGACCGACGCCAGTTTTGCCCCGTTGCGCGAAGGGCTGGTTCTGGACGGCGAGCGGTTTCAGCCAATGGCGGTGTCGCTGGATCGCCAGCAGGGCGCGAACGCGTGGATCACCTGCGCCATCCGCGAGGGCCGCAACCGCGAGGTGCGCCGCGCGATGGAGGCTGTGGGCCTGACCGTGAACCGTCTGATCCGCGTCAGCTATGGCCCCTTCCAGTTGGGCCAGCTGGCGGCTGGCGCGGTTGAGGAAATCCGCCCCCGCGTGCTACGCGACCAGTTGGGTATGGAAGCCCCAGAAGAGGAGGAGGCCCAGAAGGCCAAGCCCCGGCCCCGCCGCAAGGGCGTGTCGCTAGCCGGTAAGCCCGGACCGGCGATACCCGCCGCGCCCAAGGGTGGCAGACACGGCGCACCGCGCGGCGCCAAGCCAAGCGGCAACAAGCCGGGCAGCGACAAGACTTATCAGGACGGCAAGCCGGCCGGAGGGCGCCCGCTGAAATTTGGCGCCAAACCCGGCACAAGACCTGAAGCGAAGCCGGATACGAAAACCAGCGCGAAGCTTGGCATGAAACCTGGAGCGAAGCCAGGCGCCCGGCCTGGCACCAAATTTGGCAAGCCGGGTCAGGCGGCAGATAGCCCTATGGCTGACGCGCCAACGGCCCGCAAGCCATCGACCAGAACCACGCGCAAGCCGGTGGTGCGCCGCCGCACCCGCGAATAAGTTTGGAGCCATTTGGCGCCCGGCGGGCTTGAGCTCGGACATGCGGCGCCCGACCTCGGCCCGCCGCATGATTAATCCAAGACCGACACACTTGTTTTCCAAGCACGCAAGAGCGCCGCATGACTGACTTTCTGACGCCTGAAAACGTCGGCAATCTCGCGATGTTGTGTTTCCTGCAGGCGGTTCTTGGCTTCGACAACCTGCTCTATATCTCGATCGAATCGCAGCGCGCACCAGTTGCGCATCATCGTGCCGTGCGCTCTTGGGGCATTATCATAGCGGTCGCGCTGCGTGTTGCGCTGCTTTTTGTCATGGTCCACCTGATCGACCTGCTGGCTGAGCCATTCTATACCTTCGCTTGGGAGGGTGTAATCGAGGGCGCTGTGAACTTTGGGACTTGCGTCTTTGTCGTTGGCGGCATCTTCATCATGTATACCGCCGTCAAAGAGATCGGTCACATGCTCACGATCGAGCATCTGAACGATGAAATTAGCGCAAAGACCGACAAGTCAGCCACGCGAGTGGTGATGCTGATCGTGCTGATGAACTTGATATTCTCGTTCGCTTCGGTGCTGTCAGCGCTGGCTATCACCGATGTGATCGTGATCCTCGCCGCTGCGATCATCCTGTCGGGCGTAGCCATGCTGATGTTGGTCGACACTGTCACCGAATTTTTAAAAAAGAACCGCATGTACGAGGTGTTAGGGCTGTTCATTCTGCTGATCGTTGGTGTGGTCTTTTTGGGCGAGGCCGGTCAAGCGGATGCGCATGCCATGGGCGACGACACGATGGCGCTGCACCTGTTTGGATATGAGCTGATCCCGATGTCAAAGACGACGTTCTATTTCAGCGTCGTCGTTCTCGTCACCGTCGAGGTCATCCAATCGGGTTATACCCGCAAGCGGAACGCGCAGCGCCGCACGGCACTAAGGCGGCGCGGGATTAGGGCAGACGCCGGCCCATTGCCCCGCCCCCAAGCACCCAGCAATCCCTTGGTATGCGCCGGTTGCCTCTAGTAACGGCGCAGCGCATCCCCTACCTTTCTACTGCGCGCTCATCGCGCACCCAAGGAGGGTACGGGCGACCAATGGCACGTTTTCTGTTATTGATATGTCTGGTGTTCGCCATTCTGGCGCTGGTCGGAGTGGCGGCGGCGCAGTTGGCGCATGCCGCAAGTGTCGGCAGTCGTGCGGCGCACGAGTCGAGCGCGCCAAGCAAGGGAAACGATGTGGAACGGATTAGCTATGCGGCCCTTATTTTGCTGATGCTGGGTGTGACCAGCGGCCTCCTCGGGGGGCTATAGGTCTTATGGCGCAGCGGTTCGGTGGTAAATTCAGTCCAAATGAGACAGGCGGCAACGGCGCCCCAGCGGGCGGTGTAGGGCGCGGTGCGGGGCGGTACCGCGTCGATCCAGTAGGCGCGCGTGCTAACCTGATGTTTGTACCCGCGGCCATGGTCCTCTTCACCTCGCTGGCCGCAGGCGCCGCCGGGCTGGCATTGGGCGCGGCATCGGCCGGCGTTCTGGCACTGTCGGCATGGCTGCTGCGCGATGGCCTGCGCGCCGAGGCCGCATACAATGAGCGCAAGGTCGCCCGCCGTCCGGCCATCCCGCGCAAGATGTTCTCGTCTGCCATTGCGGGTATCGGGATCGCACTGGCCGCCCTGACGGGCGATGGCAACATCATCGCGGCGGTCCTTTATGGTGCGGTCACGGCCGGCCTACATATCGCCGCCTTCGGCGTCGATCCGCTGCGGGACAAGGGCATGGAGGGCATTGATACTTTTCAGCAGGACCGCGTCGCGCGCACGGTCGAGCAGGCCGAGGCACTACTGGCGCAAATGTCGGATGCAATCCTGCGCGCCCGCGACCGCCGCCTCGAAGACCGCGTTGCCAGCTTTCAGTCGACGGTGCGCAACATGCTGCGCACACTGGAGGAGGATCCGCGCGACCTGAGCGCTGCGCGCCGCTATACCGGGGTCTACCTGATGGGCGCGCGCGACGCGACAACACGGTTTGCCGATCTAAATGCACGCGCGCACGACGAGGCAGCCCGTGCCGATTATCTGGCCCTGCTGGACGATCTTGAGGATAATTTTGCCGCCAAGACGCAGAAACTGCTGGAAAACGATCAGGGCGCGCTGGAGGTTGAAATCAGCGTGCTGCGTGACCGGCTGGAGCGCGAAGGCGTCCACCTGCCCCGAACATCCAACTCACAAGAGGACACATGATGCCCGAATCCGTGCGCCAACAGGCCGAAGCCAGCCTTGCCGAAGTTACCGAAGTCAGCCAGCATATCCTGCCCGCCCCGCAGGATGCGAACGCCATCGTGCCGTTCAAGGATGCGGACCAATCCGCCAGCGCCGCGATCAGTAAGCGCATGGCCGAGATCGATATCGGCGATACGCAGTCCATCGTCTCCTTCGGGTCCGCCGCGCAGGCCGAACTACAGGAAATCTCGCAATCCATGCTGGAAGGCGTGCGTAACAAGGATGTGGGCCCGGCGGGCGACTCGCTTCGCGGGATCGTCACCACCATCCGCGGCTTTTCCGTGTCCGAGCTGGACGTGCGCCGCGAGCAGTCATGGTGGGAGAAGCTACTGGGCCGCGCCGCGCCGTTTGCCAAATTCACCGCCAAGTTCGAGACGGTTCAGGCCCAGATCGACAAGGTAACCGACGATCTGCTGCGCCACGAGCATGTGCTGCTGAAAGACATCAAATCGCTGGATATGCTCTATGACCGCACGCTAACTTTCTACGATGAGTTGGCGCTCTATATCGCCGCTGGCGAAGAAAAGGTCCGCCTGCTAGACGAAAACGACATCCCCGCCAAAGAGGCCGAGGTCAAAAATGTGCCTGAGGGCGATCAGGTGATGAAGGCCCAAGAGCTGCGTGATTTGCGCTCGGCCCGCGATGATCTGGAACGGCGCGTGCATGACCTGAAGCTGACGCGCCAAGTGACGATGCAATCGCTGCCGTCGATACGTTTGGTACAGGAAAACGACAAATCTCTGGTCACTAAAATCAACTCCACCCTCGTCAACACTGTGCCCCTGTGGGAGACGCAGCTGGCGCAAGCCGTCACCATCCAGCGGTCGCGCGAGGCCGCCGAGGCCGTGCGCGGCGCCAACGATCTAACCAACGAGCTACTGACCGCTAATGCGGCCAACCTGCGCCAGAGCAACAAGATCATTCGCGAAGAAATGGAGCGTGGTGTCTTTGATATCGAAGCCGTGAAAAAGGCCAACGCGGACCTGATCGGCACTATTCAAGAGAGCCTGCAGATCGCTGATGAGGGCAAAACCCGCCGCGCCTCCGCAGAGAAAGACCTCAAGACGATGGAGGCCGATTTGCGCGACACGCTGTCCTCGGCCAAGGCCCGCAAGACCGGGCTTGGCGACACCATCACCACTGCGGCGAAGGTCTAGCCGGACATGCGGGCGGGCGGCATCATCAAGGCGCTGTGCGGCGCGGCGGGCATTGCGGCGCTCGTCGCCTGCACGGGCACGCCCGCGCCGCACAGAACAACACAGCCGACTGGCCCAGTAGCCTTGAGACCGCCCGTTTCGGCCCCGGCGCCCAGCCCGTCCGGGCGCAGCCAAAATTTAGCGGCACATTATGCGCGGGTTCAGGCCAGCTTGCTGGCGCAAAGCCTCCTGCGCACCGGGGGCGGCGGCGTCGATACGCCTTACACCGACACCGATATGATGCGCAATTTCGAGGCGATCGCCTTTCACGACGAATACGCGCGCGACAGAGGCCTGACACCCGCAGATGGTCGCGCAGGCGGCCTGCGCAAATGGACCGTCCCAGTGCGGATGACCGCAGAATTCGGCGCATCGGTGCCAGCGGCGCAGCGCAGCACCGACGCGGCGATGGTAACAGATTACGCCGCCCGTCTCGCCCGCGTGACCGGCCATCCTATCACCGCCGATGCCGGCGCAACCGCCAATTTTCACGTTCTTTTCATGGGCGAGGATGACCGGGGGCAGGCTATCGACCGCATCAGCGCGCTAGTGCCTAACATCAGCCCCGCCGCGCTGGACCTGTTTCGCGCGCTACCACGCTCGATCCACTGCCTCGTCGTGGCGTTTTCAGGCAATAACGACGATTATACCTACCGCCGGGCGATCGCGCTGATCCGGTCAGAACATCCCGATCTGCTGCGTCAATCTTGCGTGCATGAGGAGCTGGCGCAGGGTCTGGGCCTGGCCAATGACAGTCCACGCGCGCGGCCCTCGATCTTCAATGACGACGATGAGTTCGCGTTGTTGACCACGCAGGACGAGGAATTACTGCGCCTGCTCTATTCCCCGCGCTTGACGCCGGGCATGGGCTTTGACATCGCGCGCCCTATCCTCACCCAGTTAATCGCCGAGCGGCACGGCGGGTCTAGCTAATCCACGGCAACGGTATATTTACCCCCCTCTTCGCTAGCGTGACCGCAAAGCCCCTTTTGCGCGGGCCTGTCGCAGGGGGGTAATATAGCTGCCAATCTGGACGGTGTCCGGCTCAATCAGGTCAATCGCGGTAATTTCGGTGGTGCGGAAGCCCCCCCCCCTATCGGGACACGGTTTTGCCCTGCTTTGCCGAAAGCACACATATCGACACCTCAAGCGGCCTTCACCCGCGATCACGGGCCGCGCCCAATGCGCGTTGTTCAGCTGCGCATGGTCCAGCTGCGCAGCGTTATCTGTGCCGGCCCTGATACCCGCAAAAAGCCGGACTGGCTACAGCCGGCTACATTGGCCCCAAGCATCACTGTGCAAATGCTGGTTCTGCCCCCCTCAACCACCGCTTCCTTCTGGCCCACCCTATGTGGCGCTAGGTGCTGTGCCACGCCAAGGCGCTGACCGGCTAAAGCGGTATTTCCCAACGCATATGCGGGCTGCGGATTCTCTATATCCGCCTCGTCCTCAACCGCCATGAAGTCGTCTGCACCAAAGGCGCGGTGGTCACGACATACCTGTGCGGCGATCACGTGATGCGCGCAGCCCGTACAGCAGGCAAGTGCTTGGCACCGCCGATCAAACATGGTTCAGTCGTAGCCGAACAAGAGCGGCTTAAGGACAACGCGTCATGGGTATCTTCGACTTTCTGACCGGCGAATTCATCGACGTCATTCACTGGACCGATGACACCCGCGATACGATGGTCTGGCGGTTTCAGCGCGAGAGCCATGAGATCAAGTATGGCGCCAAGCTGACCGTGCGCGAGGGACAGGCCGCCGTCTTCGTCCATGAAGGGCAATTGGCAGATGTGTTCACCCCCGGCCTCTACATGCTCGAAACCAACAACATGCCAGTGATGACGACGCTGCAACACTGGGATCATGGCTTCAAAAGTCCGTTCAAATCCGAGGTGTACTACGTCAATACCACGCGGTTCAACAATCTGAAATGGGGCACGAAAAACCCCATCATGCTGCGCGATCCGGAGTTTGGCCCAACCCGCATCCGCGCCTTCGGGACCTACACCGTGCGCGTGACAGATCCCGCGCGCTTCCTACAGGAAATCGTCGGTACCGACGGCGAATTCACGATGGACGAAATCAGCTTCCAGATCCGCAATATCATCGTGCAGGAGTTCAGCCGCGCCATCGCATCCTCGGGTATCCCCGTGCTGGACATGGCCGCCAACACCGCCGATCTGGGCAAGCTGGTGGCAGGCGCGATCAGCCAGACCATCGCAAGCTACGGCCTGACCATCCCCGAGCTTTATATAGAGAACATTTCGCTGCCACCCGCCGTCGAGGCAGCGCTGGACAAGCGCACATCCGCGGGCCTTGCCGGGGATCTGAACGCCTACGCACAGTACTCCGCCGCTGAGGCGATGACCGATGCCGCACGCAATCCATCGGGCGGTGGCGGCATAGGTGCGGGCCTCGGTATGGGTGTGGGCATGGCGATGGCGCAGCAAATGGGCCAATCTGGCCCATGGGCCGCACGGCCCACGCTAGCGCCCCAATCGCCGCCACCCCCGCCCGCGCCCGAGCGAGTCTGGCATATCGCCGAACACGGCGAAACACGCGGGCCGTTCTCACGCGCTGCAATGGGCCGGATGGCCGCCAGCGGTGACCTCGCGCGCGCCGCGATGGTGTGGACCGCCGGCCAAGATGGTTGGCTGCCCGCCGAGGACGTGGCCGAGCTGGCACAACTCTTTACCGTCATGCCGCCGCCGCCGCCGCCCGCATAAGCGCTCCACCTCACTCTGCCGCACCCCAGCTTTCACTGTTCCTTAAGTACTCATACCGCATCGGCCACCTCATGCCATCGCCCGCCCCCGGCAACACGCCGCCCGCACAGCACCGCTTTCCTTGTGACACCTGCGGCGCCGACATGCGCTATGCGCCAGGCGCAGCACAGGGTGGCGGCGCGCTGATCTGCGACCATTGTGGCAACCGGCAAGATATCGCTGGCCCCGGCCCATGGGAAAACCCACTAAGCGAGCAGGATTTGACAGCCGCGCTGAGCGCATCCTTGGCCGCGCCAGAGGCAGCCGCCGAAACCGAAGATCGCGCCTTACTGGCCTGTCCCAATTGCGGCGCCAACATTGCGCTGACAGGCGAATCTCATGCGGGCGAATGCCCCTTTTGCGCAACGCCGATGGTGACCGGCACAGGCGCGGAAAGGCGGATCAAGCCGCGGGGCGTCCTGCCCTTCGGGCTGGACGAAAAAACAGCGCATGACGCCATGAACGATTGGCTTGGCCAGCTTTGGTTCGCGCCGAATGGCCTCAAGGATTACGCCCGCAAAGGGCGCAAGCTACACGGCATCTACGTGCCCTACTGGACGTTCGACGCCGCCACCCGGTCGCAATATCGCGGCGAGCGCGGCACCGTCTACTACGAGACGCGCACCGTGATGCGCGACGGCAAGCGACAAACGATCAGCGTGCCCAAGGTGCGCTGGCACGGCGTCACGGGCCGCGTCGCACGCGCCTTCGACGATATTTTGGTGCTGGCCTCACACGCATTGCCCAAGCGCTATACTGACGGTCTGCCACCTTGGGATCTGGCCGCGCTTGAGCCCTACAACCCAGAATACCTCGCCGGTTTCGCTGCCGAGGCCTATACCGTGCCACTCAGGGACGGCTACATCGAGGCGCGCGCGCATATGGACGGCGTCATCGCACGCGACGTAAAGTTCGACATCGGCGGCGATCGCCAGCGCATCCATGCCGTTGAAACGCAAGTCAACGACGCCTCGTTCAAACATATCCTGTTGCCCGTCTGGATGGCCGCCTACAAATATCGCGGCAGCAGCTATCGCTTTGTCGTCAATGGCCGCACGGGCCGCGTGCAGGGTGAGCGTCCGTGGTCAGCGTGGAAGATTGGATTTGCCGTTCTCGCAGGCCTTGTGATCGCAGGCGCCATTGGCTTCGTAATAGCGATGCAGCAGGGCGCGCTTTGACGCCGCGTCCCGCGCAGCGCATCGCGCAGGAACCCGGTCGCGCATCATGCTGGCCGTGTTGCATCCAATTATCATGACAAAACACACTATCACCCCCGTCACCGCGCTGATGCTGATCTGCCTCGCAGCGATCTGGGGTGGATCATTCGTCTTTGCCGAAATTGCGCTGCGCGAGGTGCCACCGCTGACCATAACGCTGCACCGCCTGCTATGGGCGCTGCCCATTCTGGCACTTGTGGTGCGCCTGCGCCGGATCCCTCTGCCGCGCAGTCCGCGCATCTGGGCCGCGTATCTGGTGATGGGCGGGCTGAACAATGCCCTGCCCTTTTCGCTGATCGTCTGGGGACAGACCCGCATCGAGGCAGGGCTTGCGTCAATTCTGGTCGGCACCACAGCCGTCTTTGGCGCTGTCGCCGCCGGCCTTTTGTTGCGGGACGAGCCGTTGACAGCACCCAAAATCGCCGGCGCCGTACTGGGCCTGATCGGCGTGGCGGTCGTGATAGGGCCGAATGCCCTGCACGCGTGGGATCCGCGCGACATGGCGCAGGCGGCGATCATTGGCGCCGCGCTATGCTATGCGTTGGCGGGCTGCTGGGCGCGCATTCATCTGTCGGGGCAAACCCCACAGATGAACGCACTGGGGATGATCGCGGGCGGCGCTGTAGTTATGGCACCCGTCGTGCTGTTGGTCGACGGGGTGCCGCGCACCACGCTGGCGCCGGAGACCTGGGCCGCACTACTTGCTCTTGCGATCCTGTCGACCTCTCTCGCCTACCTGCTTTATTTTGCGATTCTCGCACGGGCGGGAACCGCCAACCTTTTGCTGGTCACCCTGCTAATCCCGCCCTTCGCAGTCGGCCTCGGCGCGGTCTTTCTCGGCGAGGCGCTGGGAATGTCAGCGCTGATTGGCTTTGCCGTTATAGCGCTGGGGATCATCGTAACCGATGGGCGCGCGCTGCGCCGCCTGCGCAGTTAACCAAGGTCGCTGCACCATTGCGGCAGAACGTCTGATAAGGAGGCCCGCATGCGCGCCCTAATCCAACGCGTCACAGACGCATCCGTCACCGTCGACGGCAACGTCATAGGGCGCACTGGGCCCGGCCTACTGATCCTGATCTGCGCCATGCAGGGCAACGACGCGGCCAAATCGGAGATTCTGGCTGCCAAGATCGCCAAGTTGCGAGTCTTCATAGATGACGCAGGCAAGATGAACCACTCCGTCCAAGACGTCGCCGGCAGCGCGCTGGTGGTCAGCCAGTTCACATTGGCCGCAGACACCCGTAGTGGCAATCGCCCCGGGTTTTCTGCCGCAGCCACACCAGATGAGGGGCGCGTACTATATGAGCATTTTACGGATCGGCTGCGCCATCTAGGCGTGCCATGCGAGACGGGCCGGTTCGGTGCCTCAATGCAGGTAGCCCTAACAAATGATGGCCCTGTGACCATCTGGCTGGATGTATGAAGCGGGCATCCCGCAGGTCGCAATCCAGCGATAGTGCCTAAATCGCGACAATCAGGGCAAAACGCGCCAGATTAGCCACCTATTGGCGCAGCCGATTGACCATTTACCCAAACTTGGGATAAATACGCCCAGGGGTCCACATATGTGGAGAACCACAGGGCCGTACGGGCCCGGGCCCAATCAGACGTGCGGGCCAAGTCGTGTCCGTAAACCACGGATATCCATGACCAAATTTTCTGATCTCAACCTGAACCCCAAAGTGCTGAAGGCCGTCGAAGAGGCTGGATACACTACACCCACTCCCATTCAGGCGGGTGCGATTCCCCCCGCTCTCGAAGGTCGTGACGTTTTGGGCATCGCCCAGACCGGCACGGGCAAGACGGCAGGTTTCGTGCTGCCAATGCTATCTCTTCTGGCGCGCGGACGTGCCCGTGCGCGTATGCCACGCTCTCTGGTGCTGTGCCCGACGCGCGAATTGGCCGCGCAGGTGGCCGAGAATTTCGACACATATTCAAAGCATCTGAAGCTGACAAAGGCGCTGCTAATCGGCGGCGTGTCGTTCAAGGAACAGGACAAGCTGATTGATAAGGGCGTCGACGTCCTGATCGCCACGCCTGGCCGCCTTCTGGACCATTTTGAGCGCGGCAAGCTGTTGCTCACTGGCGTACAGATCATGGTCGTCGATGAGGCTGACCGCATGCTCGACATGGGATTCATTCCCGATATCGAGCGCATCTTCAGCCTAACACCCTTCACGCGCCAGACCCTCTTTTTCAGCGCCACGATGGCGCCCGAGATCGAGCGTATCACCGACACCTTCCTCAGCAATCCTGAGCGGGTCGAGGTCGCACGTCAGGCAACCGCCAGCGAGACAATTGAACAAGGTGTCGTCATGTTCAAAGGCTCGCGCCGCGAAAGTGAGGCCGTAGAAAAGCGTAATGTGCTGCGCATGATGATTGACGGCGAAGGCGAGAAATGTACCAACGCCATCGTATTCTGCAATCGAAAGGTTGATGTGGACGCGGTCGCCAAGTCGCTGAAAAAGCATGGCTATGATGCCGCACCCATCCACGGCGATCTGGAACAGAGCCAACGCACGCGGACGCTAGACGGATTTCGCGCAGGCGATCTTCGCCTCTTGGTCGCGTCAGACGTAGCTGCGCGCGGCCTAGACGTGCCGGCCGTTAGCCATGTCTTCAACTTTGACGTACCGTCCCACCCCGAGGATTACGTCCACCGCATCGGCCGCACCGGCCGTGCCGGCCGCAACGGCAAGGCGATGATGATCTGTGCGCCCAAAGACGAGAAAAACATGGCCGCGATCGAGGCCCTGATCCAGAAAGCAATCCCGCACCTGCCGAACCCACTGGGCGATAAGCAAAGCGATAGCGCTGCCCCAAGTGAGGCGCGCGAAGACAATGCCCCAGCCAAGCCGCGGCGCTCGCGCAGTCGCAAAAAGCCGGAAGAGGCGCCATTGGTCGTCGACACACCCGCAGTTGCCGTGGAGGTGCCGAAAGCCGCCCCGCAGCAAGAAGCTCAAGCACAAGAGCAGGAACAGGCAAAGCCTGCGGAGTTCGAACCCCCGCAGGTCCAGCCGAAGCAGCCTGAACCACGGCAGTCAGAACCACGGAAACCTGACGAGCAGACATCAGAGACAGAAGCGCAGCAGGACAATACCAAGCAGTCCAACTCGCGCGGCCGTGGCGGTCGTGGCCGCTCCGGTGGTAGTGGTGGTGATCATAACAAGATCGTCGGCATGGGCGATCACATGCCCAGCTTCATCGCCCTAAGCTTTGAGGATCGGCGCACAGGCTAATCCGTTTAAGATACTTGATACGAAAAACGAAAACGCCCAGACCATCAAAATGGTCGAGGCGTTTTCATTTCTCGGGTCAGGCCCATTGGGGCCGCCGGCAAACCCAGTTCAGGTCAGCCGACTGATAATCACCGTCACCTCAGGCTTCTTGCCGATCTCGCCGCTGGCAGACTGGCGCGCGACGCGGCGCAGCTCTTCCTCGAGCTTATCATCATCAGCACGCAATCGCGCGGCAGAACGACCAAGAAACTGGCTCAAATCCTCCTCCAGCACATCCAAAAGGGGCGTACCCGACGTCCCTGTTTCGGCCAAACCCTTGATTTCACACCAAGGATCTCCAAGGCTCTCATTATCGTCATCAAGGATGATGTTGACAGTGATATGCCCGTTCAGCGCCATGCGGATACGGTCACGCACGACCCCGTCCAATGCCCCAACCCGTACCGATCCATCCAGATAAGTGCGTCCCGTCTCGACATGCTCAACCACGACAGGCGTTTGCGCCGTCAGGTCGATCATCATACCGTTCACTGCCATGACGGCGCGCAGACGCTTGGCTTGGCAGATTTTGACATGCTCGCGCAGGTGGCGATGCTCACCATGCATCGGAACGACCATCTGGGGCTTGATCAGGTCATGCATTGTCTCGATGTCAGGCCGGTTGGCGTGGCCAGACACGTGATAACGGCCGGCCTCGTCATCAACGATATCAACACCTTTTTCCGAGAACTGGTTCATGATCCGAATGACGCCGCGCTCATTGCCGGGGATCGTCTTGGACGAAAAAAGAAAGAGATCGCCCTCCTTCATCTTGATCCCTTGATACTTCCCATTGGCCAGCTGTGCCGATGCGGCGCGACGCTCACCCTGTGATCCGGTAACGATCAGCATCACGTTCTCGCGCGGCAGGTTCTTGGCATCCTCAGGGCTGACTGTAGGCGGGAACTTCTTCAAAACGCCAGTCTCGACCGAAGCCTCAACCATGCGGCGCATGGCGCGACCCATCAGGCACACACTGCGCCCGGCCCTTTCCCCAGCCTCGGCCAGCGTTTTAACGCGGGCCACGTTGCTGGCAAATGTCGTCGCAGCGACCATTCCCTTGGCCGACGCCACCAGCTTCTCGATCTCAGGGCCGACGGTGGCCTCCGAGCGTCCCTCATGAGTGCTGAACACGTTGGTCGAATCGCACATCAGCGCCAAAACGCCGTCCTTGCCGATATCCTTGAACATCACATGATCAAATGCTTCGCCCACGCCCGGATCAGTGTCAATCTTGAAATCGCCAGTATGCACGATGCGGCCCTTTGGCGTGTCGATCACCAAGGCCGAGCTTTCGGGAATGGAATGTGAGATCGGCGCAAAGCTAACTGTGAACGGACCCGCGTCAGTCGTCTTGGGCCAGGGCGAGACGACCTTGACCGCCTTTTCGGGGTGACCATGCTCTCCCATCTTGCGCCGTGCAATATTGGCTGTGAATGCACGGGCATAGACCGGCGCTTCCAACTTGGAATAGTAGTGCGCGACGGCGCCAACATGGTCTTCATGGGCGTGAGTAATAAAAATCGCCTCAAGATCGTTCTTGCGCTTCACCAACCAGCTCATGTCAGGCAGGATAAGGTCAACGCCGGGGCTGGTGTCCATATCGGGGAAAGTCACGCCCAGATCTACAAGGATCAGCTTCTCTTTGCCAGGTTTGCCATAGCCATAGACATAGGCATTCATACCAATTTCGCCCGCCCCTCCCAGGGGCAGGTAGATCACGCGTTCGTTACTCATGCGGCGTTAGCCTTTCTTGTTATAGTCGTGAATCACGGTCAGGCCGTGCATCGTCAGATCATCTTCAATTTCATCGAAAAGGTCGGCCCCTTGGGCGAAGAGTGGCGCCAGTCCGCCGGTTCCGATCACTTTCATCGGGCGCGCATATTCGGCCCGGATTTTTTCGCACAGGCCGCTCACCAGCCCGATATACCCCCAATAGACGCCCGATTGCATGCAGTCGACCGTGTTCGTCCCGATAACACGCGGCGGCGTGGTCACATCCACGTGCGGCAGCGCGGCAGCGGCCATGTGCAGTGCCTCGAGGCTGAGGTTCACACCCGGCGCGATAACACCCCCGACATAGGCACCGTCGCTCGCGACCACGTCGCAAGTGGTTGCAGTGCCAAAATCAACCACGATCAGGTCTCCGCCGTGGCGATCAAACGCCCCTGCCGTATTGACCAACCGGTCCGGCCCTACCAGCGTGCCCACATCGACACGCGGCGCAACAGGCAGCGCACAATCAGGCTTGCCCACAACCACCGGACGACAACCAAAAAAGCGGTCTGCGAAAACACGCAAATTGAACACCACGCGCGGCACCGTGGACGAGATGATGACATCGGTAATCTGTACGTCGATCCCGTAATGCGTGACCAGCGTCTGATACCATGTAAAGTAAGCATCCGCCGTGCGCGCATGATGCGTCGACGTGCGCAGTGTGCAAAGAAACGCTGTCCCGTCCCAGATGGAAAAGACAGTATTGGTATTTCCACAATCAATTGCCAGCAGCATCAGCCGGTCTCACTCTCGAAGAATACGTCCGCAGCAGGGATCACGCGTCGTCCGCTCGCCGTTGACAGGACCAGATTACCCGCATCGTCGACATCATCGAACCGGCCCCGGATTTCGTCGCGCATGGTGCGCGCAATCACTTCATGTCCAAGCCGCGCCGCCCGTGCCAGCCAGTCGGCACGAATCGGCCCAAAACCCTCGGCTACGAACACCGCTTCGCGTGCTGCGTAGCTACGTGCCAGATGGCCCAGCAGCACGTCAGCCACAACCAGCACACCTGCCCCGGCACGCAACGATACCGGCTGGATCGCCGCCACGCCTTGCTCAGGTGCGTTACTCAGGTTGACACCGAAACCGATCACCAGATGGTTCATTCGTGCGCCTAAGCCAGCGCCCTCAAGCAGTATGCCCGCCACTTTGCCGCCGCCCAGCAAGACGTCATTCGGCCATTTCAGCGCCAGATCAGCGCCCGGCGCCGCCGCGCTGAGCGCGTCATGCAACGCGAGCGCAGCAACGAAGGATCTCAGCGCCGCCTGCGCTGGCGTGCCCTCAGGCTTCAGCACCAAAGATGCGGCGAAATTCCCATCAGGATCACTCCATGCCCGCCCGCGCCGCCCGCGCCCGGCAACCTGCCGCGCAGCAAATATCCAAGTTGGCCCGGCCAGCCCGGAGGCAAGTCTCAGACCTTCGGCATTGGTGCTGTCCACCTCAGGCAACATCCGCCGTCCATACCCTTCTGGCCAGTTCAGCTCATTCATCTTGGAACAAATACTCCCCCGCGGAGCGCGCGCAGCCCTCGGGACTGCCAAAAACAAAAGCGACGCGCCTCAGCGCATCACAGTGTAGTTCCGTATGGCTGCATCCCCCGATCAGTTGACCAGCGTCGCCGCAGCCGCCTGCGCCGCCCCTTCGATACCAAAAAGGTTAATGCCCGGCAGCCACGCCAGACCAATAATCGTGGCCGACATCATCAGGAAGCCCCATAGAACAGCCGAACCTGGCGGGTCCAGCGTTTCACCCTCTTCACCGAAATACATGTAGAATACGATGCGCAGGTAGTAAAATGCGCCAATCACCGATCCAATGACGCCCAGAACGGCGAGCCAAGCAAGTCCACCATCATAGGCCGCGCGCAACACATAAAACTTACCAAAGAAACCAACCAGCGGAGGAACGCCCGCCAGAGAGAATAGCAACACCAGCATCGCAAGCGCCCGGCCCGGATGCGCGCGCGAGTATAGGTTCAGGCTTCGGATATCAGTGATCGGCAACCCGTTCTTCTGCATCGACAGAATGAAGGCAAAAGTACCGACGTTCATCGTTACATAGATTGCCATGTAAATCAGCATCGCTTGCACACCAAACGCCGTGCCTGCTGCCAGCCCCATCAGCGCAAAACCCATATGCGCAATGGATGAATAGGCCATCAGCCGCTTGATATCGGTCTGCCCGATCGCTGCAAAGCTGCCCCAGAAGATAGACAAGACACTCATCACCGCGACGATCTGCTGCCAGTCGGTGACGATCCCGCCGAACGCATCAAACGCGACCCGCGCGAAGAGGGCCATCGCCGCCACCTTTGGCGCAGTCGCAAAAAACGCAGTCACCGGCGTAGGCGCGCCCTCATAGACATCGGGCGTCCACATGTGGAACGGCACGGCAGATACCTTGAACGCAAGGCCCGAAATGACAAAGACAAGACCCAGCAGCAAGCCCAGCGGCGCGCGCCCTTCGGCGGCATCGATGATCCCGGCGAAGCCCGTCGTACCGGCGTAGCCATAGACCAGTGACGCACCGTAGAGGAGCAACCCCGAGCTAAGCGCACCCAAAACAAAATATTTCAGGCCGGCCTCTGTCGATTTAGCACTATCGCGGCGCAGAGAGGCAACGACATAGAGCGCCAGAGACTGCAATTCCAGGCCCATATAGAGCGACATCAGATCACCCGCGCTGACCATGACCATCATGCCAACGACACTCAGCGCGATCAGGATCGGATATTCGAACCGCAGCATTCCGCGGCGCGCCATGTATTCCTGACCCATCACCATCACGGCAGCAGCGCTGACCAAGATCATGATCTTGGAGAAACGGGAAAAACCGTCATCGATGAACATGCCAGAAAACGCAACTTGCGTGCCGGACCCGGTCGTCCCGATCCAGAACGCCATCGCGACAAATAGCGCCGCGGTCAACCAGATAAGCATCCCGGCGGCCCGGTCCTTGATCGTATAGACCGCGCCCAGAAGGGCCAACATCGCATAGACCGCGATGACGATCTCCGGAAGGATAGTATTTAGATCAGCCTGGATCATCTGGGCCTCCTCAATTCGCGGTGTCGGCGGCTTGGACGGCGGCAGCGCCACCCTCCGCGCGCGCGGTGTCATATTGCGATATCAGCGCCTCGGTCGAGGGGCCTATGATGTCTGTCACCAACGATGGATAGACGCCAAGCAGCAGCGTCATCACCACAAGCGGCGCGAATATCGCACGCTCACGGCCATTCATGTCGCTGATGGATTTCAGGCTTTCCTTGATCAGATCACCCAAGACCACGCGACGATAAAGCCACAGTGCATAGGCCGCCGACAGGATCACACCCGACGTGGCGACCAGCGCAACCCAAGTGTTCACCTTAAAGATACCGACCAGTGTTAGGAATTCACCGACAAAACCCGACGTGCCGGGCAGCCCGACATTGGCCATCGTAAAGAACAGAAAGATCAGCGCATAGGCCGGCATCCGGTTTACGAGACCGCCATAGGCATCAATATCGCGCGTATGCATCCGGTCGTAGATGACACCCACGCAGAGGAAGAGAGCGCCCGAGATGAAGCCGTGGCTGATCATCTGGAAAATTGCGCCGTCAATGCCCTGCTGGTTGGCCGCAAATATGCCCATGGTAACATAGCCCATATGCGCGACTGACGAATAAGCGATCAGCTTCTTCATGTCCTGCTGTGCCAGCGCGACCAGCGAAGTGTAGACGATGGCTATCGCCGACATCCAGAGTACCAGCGGCGTCATGACGTCCGAACCTACAGGAAACATCGGCAAGCTGAATCGCAAGAAGCCATAGCCCCCCATCTTGAGCAGGATCGCGGCCAGAACGACCGATCCGGCTGTGGGCGCCTGAACATGCGCGTCGGGCAGCCAAGTGTGCACTGGCCACATCGGCATCTTGACCGCAAAGCTGGCAAAAAACGCGAGGAACATCAGCGTCTGCATTCCGCCCACAACCGAGAAGCCCAGCACGCTGAACGTCTCGCTGTCGAACCCATGGCGCATCAGCGACGGGATGTCTGTCGTGCCCGCGTCCGAGAACATGGCGACCATCGCGACCAGCATCAAAACAGATCCTAGGAACGTGTAGAGGAAGAATTTGAAAGACGCATATATCCGCTCCTTCCCGCCCCAGATCCCGATGATCAGGAACATAGGGATCAAACCTGCTTCAAAGAAGACGTAGAACAACACCAGGTCCAGTGCCATGAAAACGCCCAGCATCAACGTCTCAAGGATCAAGAACGCGATCATGTATTCCTTGACGCGGCTTTTAATCCCCCAAGACGCCGCAATAGTCAGCGGCATCATGAAGGTGGTCAGCATCACGAAAAGGACACTAATCCCGTCGACGCCCATCTTATATTGCAAGCCCAGAAGCCATTTCCGCTCCTCCACGAACTGAAAGCCAGTGTTGGAGGGATCAAAATCGAACAGGATAAACAGCGACACAAGGAACGTGACGACAGTTGCCACCAACGCCACCCACTTGGCGTTACGCTGCGCCGCAGCATCCTCGCCCCGCAGGAAGATGGCAAGTATCACCGCCGCTATGAGGGGAATGAACGTGGTGATCGACAGAACGTTTTCCATCAGTTTGACCCTCCGGCGAACGTCATCCATGTGACGAGAACCACGATCCCAATCACCATGGCGAAGGCATAAGTGAAGATATAGCCGGACTGCGCGCGCCCTGCGAGGCGGGTAATAAACGGCACGATACCCAGCGCGAGGCCATTGATGCCACCATCAATAATGCCACCATCACCGCGTTTCCAAAGGAAGGCGCCAAGCTTCTTGGCAGTCTGCACGAACAGAACGTCGTAGATCTCGTCGAAATACCACTTGTTCAAGAGGAAGTTATAGAGCGGACGCTGCGCCTCCATGAACTTGCGAGGGGTCGCCGGGCTCCAGATATAAAACCAGAGCGCACCCAGAAGGCCCAGCACCATTGCAATGAAGGGGCTGACCTTGACCCATTTGGGGGCGTGGTGCGCGTCATCAATCACGGTATTGTTCGCACCCATGTAAATCGCGCCTTCGGGCGCCATGCCCGGCACGGCCACTGCCTGCGTCTCGGCAGTCGCCATATTTTTTGTAACGGCATCTGCAGCAACAGCCATAACGCCTTCGGCCAATTCGTCGCCAGCGGCGATCACGCCATCGCCATGACTATCCCCGCCCTCGGTGCCATGCCCGACCTCACTCGACTCGGCATGATGCGTGGGGATACCAAAGAAGCGGTTAATCTTGTCGTGGTCACCAAAAAAGCTGCCGTACCAGACCATTCCGGCAAAGACCGATCCAATGGCAAGCACGCCAAGTGGTATTAGCATGATCTTGGGGGATTCGTGCGCGTTCTGGTGCTTATGCTTGTCACCGCGCGCAGTGCCAAAGAACGTCATGAACATCAGACGCCAGCTGTAAAAACTTGTCATCGCCGCTGCGATCACCAGCATCCAGAAGGCATAGCCACCAGCAGTGCCGGCCCATGCGCTCTCGATCACCGCGTCCTTGGACAAGAAACCAGCGAAACCGACGTGGGTCAGCGGGATACCGACACCAGTAATGGCCAGCGTACCAATCATCATCGCCCAAAACGTATACGGGAGCTTGTGACGCAGGCCGCCATAATTGCGCATGTCCTGCTCGTGATGCATCCCGTGGATGACCGAACCGGCCCCAAGAAACAGCATCGCCTTAAAGAAGGCGTGCGTTAGCAGGTGGAACATCGCGACCGAATAGGCGCCAACGCCGGCGGCGACGAACATGTAGCCCAACTGCGACATAGTCGAATAAGCGATCACGCGCTTGATATCATTCTGCACGAGGCCGATCGTGGCCGCGACGAACGCGGTCGTCGCGCCTATGAAGGTCACGAACATCAACGCCTCGGGCGCATATTCCATAATCGGCGACATGCGGCAAACAAGGAAGACACCAGCGGTGACCATTGTAGCCGCGTGAATCAGGGCCGACACCGGGGTCGGACCCTCCATCGCGTCGGGTAGCCAAGTATGTAGGCCTAACTGCGCCGATTTACCCATCGCGCCGATGAAAAGCAAAAACGCGATCAGGTTTGCCGCGTTCCAATCCGTCCAAAGGAAGCGGATGCTCGTTTCGGCCAACTGCGGTCCAGCGGTAAAGATATCATCAAAATTGACCGAGTCGGTCAACATGAACAGGGCAAATATCCCCAGCGCAAAGCCGAAATCACCAACCCGGTTGACAATGAACGCCTTCATCGCGGCCGCGTTTGCCGACGGCTTGCGATAATAGAACCCGATCAAAAGGTACGACGCGAGGCCGACGCCTTCCCAGCCGAAGAACATCTGGACGAGGTTATCAGCGGTGACCAGCATCAGCATCGCAAACGTAAAGAGCGACAGGTAGGCAAAGAACCGAGGGCGGTACGTGTCGCTCTCTTTGAAGTTATGATCGTGCTCCATGTAACCCATCGAATAAAGATGGACAAGCGCGGACACTGTCGTGATCACTATCAACATAATCGCGGTCAGCCGGTCCAGCCGGATCGACCAGCTTGCATCAAGTGTGCCCGACCGGATCCAGTCAAGGATGTGAATCTGCTGCAACGTGCCATCGTGGCCAATGAACACAATCCAGCTCAGCGCGCAGGCCAAAAACAGCAGCGACGTAGACACCCACTGTGCGCCCTTGTCCCCGATGATCCGCCAGCCAAAGCCAGAAATGATGGCACCGATAAGCGGCGCGAATAGGATGATCTTTTCCATTCCCTCAGCCCTTCATCACATTGACGTCTTCGACCGCGATCGTCCCGCGGTTACGGAAGAAGCAGACAAGGATCGCAAGGCCTATGGCGGCCTCGGCGGCGGCAACGGTTAGCACCAGCAAGGTGAATACCTGCCCGGCTAGGTCGTTCGAAAAACTAGAAAACGCCACGAGGTTAATGTTGACCGCCAGCAGCATCAGCTCAATCGACATGAGCAGGATTATCACATTCTTGCGGTTCAGAAACAGCCCAAAGATGCCAATGACGAACAGCGCAGCCGCCACAGTCAGGTAATGTTCAATTCCGATCATGTCTGTCCCTCAGTCTTTTCTGTCACGCGCGCCTTGTTTCGGCGCCTTGGTGGGCCGTTTAGCTGATCAGCGAATAGCCACCAAAGACGACGACCAACACTACGATTGTATTTTCGAGATCTGCCGTTTTCCGTGGCTCGGCACGGCGCACTCGGCGCCGCACGTATTAATTAGTTGGACGGGGCTAGAGGCCCTGCCCCGGCTTGACGTCCTTTAGCTCCATCGCCTTGGCTGGATCGCGCCACATCTGGTGCAGCACGTTTTGCCGCTTGATATCGGTGCGATGGCGCAGGGTCAGAACAATCGCGCCGATCATCGCAACCAAAAGGATCAGACCCGCCAACTGGAACAGTAAAAAGTATTGATCGTACAGGATCAGGCCAAGTGCCGCAGTGTTCTGAACATCCAACGGCGTGGGCGCAACTGCCGCAGCTCCGGCTCCAGCGCTAACTTCCCAAGCGCCAAAAGCGATACCAAACTGCATCAGCAGGATCACTGCTATCAGCAGCGCAAGGGGCATATAACGAGCCATCTCGGCCTTCAACTCGGCAAAATCAACGTCAAGCATCATCACGACAAAAAGGAACAGAACCGCGACCGCGCCGACATAAACAATAACCAGCAACATCGCGACAAATTCAGCGCCCAACAGTACAAAAAGACCAGCAGAGCTGATGAATGACAGGATCAGCCATAGCACGGAATGGACCGGATTACGGCTTATGACTGTAAACAATCCGCCGATCAGGGCCGATATCGCAAACATGTAGAACGCAAAAACCATCCCAGTCATGTGTCTTTTCCCTCTTCGTTGTCCCCGGCCATCGCCTCGCGCGCAAGCTCCATCGCGCGTGTCACGGCGGGAACGCCGGCAAACATCGCCATGCTAGCAATCGTTTCGGCCACTTCGCCCTCGGTCGCACCAGCTTTCCGGGCGTGGCGCACCGTAAGACGCACGCCCGTATCGGCTTGCGCGCCCTGCATCGTCAGCCCGGCCAGTGTCAGCAGCAGCCGCGTCTTGGCATCAAGACCGTCAGGGTTCAATCCCTTGCCGAACGTCATCTGCATCAGATCGCGTGGCATCGTCTGCCACATCGCCTCGAACGCCTTGGGCGAAAACGCATCCATACCAGAGGGCATGGAGCCGGAGGACATGGATTTCGCCATATCCTGCATCTGCTTCATCATCTGCTCAAAGGGGTTCGCCGAATTTGTCATCTGTAGGGTGCATCCAGCTCAAGGTTACGCGCGATTTCGGATTCCCAGCGATCACCGTTCTCCATCAACCTGTCCTTGTCGTAGAACAGCTCTTCACGCGTCTCGGTGGAGAACTCGAAATTTGGCCCTTCGACGATGGCATCGACAGGGCATGCCTCCTCGCAGAAGCCGCAATAAATACATTTGGTCATATCGATGTCGTAGCGCGTGGTCCGGCGGCTGCCGTCGTCGCGCGGCTCGGCGTCGATGGTGATAGCCTGCGCGGGGCAGATCGCCTCGCATAACTTGCACGCAATGCATCGCTCTTCGCCGTTAGGATAGCGACGCAGGGCATGTTCACCCCGGAAACGCGGGCTCAGATAGCCCTTTTCATGCGGATAGTTCAACGTCACCTTTGGCGCAAAGAAGTACTTGAGGCCAAGCCCCAGACCCCGCCAAACATCGCTCAGCAGAAAATAACCGACTGCGCGTCCATAATCGATATTCGCCATTACATCAGCTCCTTGCATCCGTTGTGACCTGAGTCTCGTCGTCCAACCGGGTCTTACCTGCATTGGCGGCGCCATTCCAGCGGGTCTCGTAATCGCTTTGCAGCGCGAAATTCGGCAGATGCGACTCGGCGATCTTTTCGATCTCATAATACAGGTAAGTGCGCCCCAGCCCGATCTGATTTTTCAAGCGCAGACGTACGCCGCTGTCAGCCGGATCCGCAAACTCCACATGGCCAAATTTCTCATTCGGCTCTGCCGGGATCGCGCGGCAGTCGATCACGTTGCAATTGCACGCGCGCTTCCAGAACGTCCAGACCAGCTCAGGGTTGAATTGATACATGCCGTGCCCATACCAGCCATTCAGTCCATTGGCCGAGATCAGCCTACCGCCGGGTTTCAGCATCCGAAAGAGACCTTCCAGCGCCATTGGCACGTTAAAAACATGCTCAATCGTGCCACCGTCAAAAATAAAATCGAACTTGTTGTGAAGGCTTTTCTTGGGCCGTTTGTTCAAATCATGCAGGATACCCGCACCCTCGTAGTCGGAGAAATCCATCGTCTCGATGCTGCCAAAGCCCAGCTTCTCCATCAGCGTTTCTGCATAGCCATCATCCGCAAGGTAAGCAAAGCGCTTGGCATCTATTCCATGCGCGACCAAGGTTTTTTCATAAAGTTTGCGATATATCGTCTGAATGGGAAACTTCTGGCGTCCCAGCATGAGCGAGCGCCCCTCTGGTTTGAACCGGGTGGACAACTCGACCAAGCGATCGAAAAGGACGTAGTCTATCCCCAATGACTCAGCCCCCCATCGCAAACCGCGCCCAGAACGCGCCAAAGACTTCGAACTTGGCGAGGAAGGCAATGATGACGACCCAACCCAGCGACAGGGGCAGGAATACCTTCCAGCCAATGCGCATCAACTGGTCATATCGGTAGCGCGGTGTGATCGCCTTCACCATCGCGAAAAGGAAGAAGAAGAACGCCATCTTGCCGATCATCCACAGAACGCCGTCAGGCAGCCCCGGAATGGGCGACAGCCAACCGCCGAAGAACAATAGAGACGTCAGCGCGCACATTAGGAATATAGCGATGTATTCGCCAGCCATGAAGAGCAGGAAGGGCGTGGCGGAATATTCCACCTGATAGCCTGCGACCAGTTCCGATTCGGCCTCGGGCAGGTCAAAGGGCGGGCGGTTCGTCTCGGCCAGCGCAGAGATGAAGAAAAGGAACACCATCGGCAGGTGCGGCAACCAATACCAGCCGAAAAAGCCATATTTAGTGTCCTGCGCAGCTACGATATCGCCGAAGTTAAGGCTACCTGTCGAGATAATGATACCGACAATAATGAGGCCAAGCGACACTTCGTAGGAAATCATCTGCGCGGCAGAGCGCAATGAGCCGAGGAATGGGTATTTCGAGTTTGACGCCCAGCCACCCATGATGACGCCGTAGACCTCAAGCGAGGAGACGGCGAAGACATAGAGGATCGCGACGTTGATGTCCGACAGCACCCAGCCGTCGTTCATCGGGATTACGGCCCATGCGACGACTGCCAGAACAAAGCTGACGATGGGCGCCATGATAAACACGGCCTTGTCGGAACCGGCCGGTATGACCACCTCCTTGACCACGTATTTCAACGCATCGGCCACCGATTGCAGCAGGCCGAACACCCCCACCACGTTCGGACCGCGTCGCATCTGGACCGCAGCCCAAATCTTTCGATCTCCATAGACGAGGAACAAAAGCGATATCATGACAAAGCCCAACATCGCCAGACATTGCGCGATGATCAGCAGTATCGTTCCAAAAGGGGTGGTAAAGAATTCAGCCATCAGGTCCTCATACCATCGGTATTCCGTTTTCCGCACAGTCGGCAGCGACGACTTCGGCGTCGATTGTCTTGAGTCCGCGCGGCAAGGCGGGCGAGATCGTATAAACCGCATCGGCGCGCCAGACGCCACCCTCATCAGTGATATTCGTACGCACGTGGCGTGCAAACCCATATCCCCGGATCAGGGCATATTGCGCCGCAGCACATTCTGCGTAGCGCGCGGCATCGGCGCTGCCGCGTGCGCCGGTCATGGCGACGTGGAAGTTCATGAGGTCGCCATCCAGCAGGTCGGTCTTGACCCCAAGGTACTCAGGCGTGAAATCCCGCGCATTCCCCCCGGCACCACAGCCCGACACCGCCATAGCCAATGGCAGAATCGCGGCGCACACGCGCATCACGCACATCCCTGTGCCGGTTTGCGCAAGCTGCTAACGACCCAGTCGTTACCGCGCTTGTCGGTGATCAGCGTATAGCGGCACGTCTTGGAATAGGGCACGTAAGATTGATTAACGGTCGTCACCCCGCCGCCCCAGCCGCCCGTCCCGATCCCAACACCTATCCCGATGGTCGGGCGCGGCGCGGGCCGAAAGCCCTCTTTCGTGATTTCCCACTGGTAGGCCCGGCGTCCATCCGACAGCTCAAACACTTCCGTAGGGCTCCCATGATCCAGCATCGGTTCGGATAGCGAGCGGCCCACATACCCCTGCATCTCACTGGTCCCAGCGCAGCCCGCTAGCATCAGCGCGACAAGGCCGATGGGTGTGATATGCCGGGGTGCACGCAAGCTCACTCTGCCGCCAGTTTAGGCGCACGGCGCGCTTTGGCGATTTCGCTTAGCTCGGCCATCAACTGGCTGGCGCGGGCGACGGGATTGGTCAGGTAGTGGTCCTTGACCGCGCTGCGGAACGTCGCCTTGCCCATGTCGCTTAACTCGATAGGGTGCCACTCATTCTCAGGAACCTGGTCGATCCCGGCCAGATGCGGCACGGCTGTAACCAGTGCTTTGCGCAGTTGCGGCAGGCTGTCAAAGGGCAAAACGCTGTCCATCTCACCAGACAAGGCCCGCAAGATAGCCCAGTTTTCCTTGGCCTCGCCGGGGGCAAAGCTGGCACGCAAGGCCAGTTGTGGCCGCCCTTCGGTATTGACGAAGAGGCCCTGCTCCTCGGTGTAAGCGGCACCCGGTAAAATCACGTCAGCGCGGTGCGCACCCCGGTCACCGTGACTGCCCTGATAGATCACGAAGGGACCATCTGCGATCTCGGTCTCATCCGAGCCGAGGTTGTAGATCACCTCCGCGCCGTCCAACGCGGCGGTCAGCCCACCTTCAGTGTTGCAGCCCGCATCCATCGCGCCAACGCGGCCCGCAGCAGTGTGCAAAATCATCAGCAGCGCGCCAATTTTGTCCGCCAGGGCCATAGCGTGGGCCAGAACAGCATCGCCGTCTGCCTCTTGCAAGGCACCTTGCCCGACGATCAAGATTGATTTGCCATCGATCTTCTTGGCGCTTGAGGTCAGTTTCTCCAGCGCGGCGCGATCCTCGCCCGCGTGGTCATACTCATATGTCAGTTCACAGGCCTCGCCAATCAGCGTCACGGTCGCGCCGCGCAGCCATGCCTTGCGGATCCGCGCGTTCAACACCGGCGCCTCAATGGAGGGGTTCGATCCGATGATAGTCACCGAATCCGCATCATCCAGGTCCTCAATCCGTGCGGTCCCAACATAGCCCGAGCGGTTGCCAGCAGGCAGCTTCGCCCCGTCGGTGCGGCATTCCACATGGCCGCTCTGCCCCTCGATCAAGTGCTTCAACGCAAATGCGGCCTCGACCGGGACCAAATCACCAATGAGGCCAGCGATCTTCTTGCCCTTCATCGCCGTCGCGGCAGCGCTCAACGCCTCGGGCCAGCTCGCGGTGCGCAGCTTGCCGTTCTCCCGAATGTAGGGAGTGTCCAGACGCTGGCGGCGCAGGCCGTCCCAGACAAAGCGCGTCTTGTCCGAAATCCATTCCTCGTTCACGCCATCATGGTTTCGCGGCAGCATCCGCATGACTTCGCGGCCCTTAGTATCCACCCGAATATTCGATCCAAGCGCATCCATGACGTCAATCGTCTCGGTCTTGGTCAGCTCCCAAGGACGAGCAGTAAACGCGTAGGGTTTCGAAACCAGCGCGCCAACGGGGCACAGATCAATAATGTTGCCCTGCAAGTTGCTGTCCAGCGTTTCGCCCAGATACGATGTGATCTCGGCATCCTCGCCCCGGCCCGTCTGGCCCATCTGGCTGATGCCCGCGACCTCAGTGGTAAACCGCACGCAGCGGGTGCAGGAAATACAACGCGTCATGTGCGTTTCGACCAAAGGCCCCAAATCCAGATCCTCGGTCGCGCGCTTAGCTTCACGAAAGCGACTGAAATCGACGCCGTAAGCCATGGCCTGATCCTGCAAATCGCACTCGCCGCCTTGATCGCAGATCGGGCAATCCAGCGGGTGGTTGATCAGCAAGAACTCCATCACGCCCTCGCGAGCCTTCTTAACCATTGGCGAGTTGGTTTTCACGACCGGCGGCTCACCGTCCTTGCCGGGACGCAGATCGCGCACCTGCATGGCGCAACTGGCGGCCGGCTTCGGCGGGCCGCCAACCACCTCGACTAGGCACATGCGGCAGTTACCGGCAATCGACAGACGCTCATGATAGCAAAAGCGCGGGATTTCCACGCCTGCCTGCTCACACGCCTGAATAAGGGTCATCGCCCCATCCACCTCGATCTCGGTTCCGTCGATGTTCACTTTACGAAGGTCGGTCATGTTGTTCACTTTGCTTTCAGGAATGAGCCTACGCGGCTGCGGTTCTTGATTTCGTCCCGGCCCAAACGGCACAGGCTGGCAGGATCCAGATTGCTGGCGCCCTTTGATTTGAAGTAAGCGTTGCGGCGTTCGCGTATCTTTGACTGCTCGGCATCGTCATTGACATAGGCGTCTATCTCGACAGCGGTGTAGCCGCGCTTGGCTGCCAGCGTCTTGAGCTGGTTGGCATAACTGCGTGCCGCCCAGAATTTGCCCGAAAAATCGGGGCACTCACGGCGGATCTTGTCGGCTGCGGCGACGGCAAGAAGGCCGGCGTTGATATCTACCTCCGCGGCCAGTTCAGCGCGGGCGCCCCCCGCGGTCCCGGTAATGCTGACGGCGATCAATGTGGCTGCAATCAAGCGCATGGGTTTTATCCTTTTATGCGGTCTGGCACACGTGCAACTGCACGCGGCACTACCGCACAATTGGAGATCAGGGCCGCCGATATGCAATAACACGCGCAAAACGCCGCCAAAACCAGAGCCAATTCTACCATATAACGCATCTCCCGCGCAAAATCAGACGGCCATTGTCGGTGATGACAGCGCTTGCATCGGGATCATATCCCGTCTGCCATGTAATATCGCTGTCACCAAACGTCTCGACACAATAGCGCGTCGCCTCAAGGCGGCCCGCCTCGCGCGCACCCTCGATTCCCTGCCCCGGATCCTGCACGGCGACGGCGAAATCCTCGCGCCGGTCGCCGACCTTGCTCAGTTTGGTGGGGTAATATTTCCCGTCGAACATCACACGGTCGCCCGCTTTGCCACATGCGGTTAGCACAAAAGTGGCGCAAAGGGCCAATATGATCGGTTTCACACTCATCATATTCATCCTCCAAAAACTGCGATGATTGCCAGCACCGCCAGCAGCAGGCACATCAACGTGCCAAAGGCGTATGACATGCTCCGAAGGCCCGCATTCGCGCCGCCAATACCGCCCACATGGACGACCAACATTAGAATGCGCGCCAACAGGAAAAGCCCTGTAAATAAGTTAACCCAGAACGCCGCAGCCCCGGCCAGAATCGCGGCCAACGTCACAAGAGCGAAGATACCTGCCGTCTCGGCGGCATTGCCATGCGCGCGGTGCAAACGATACCCCTTGTCGGAATAATCTGCGACCGGCTGCGCACCGGGGGCCAGCCCCGAGCGCTGCTTGGCAATGGCCGCGACTGGGCCCAGAACCAATGTCATTACCGCAAAGATCGCCATTGCGACGATGGCATGACCGTATGCTGCAAACAGGTCCATTTACTCCGCCGCCACGGGCGCAGAGACGGGACGCGACGTCGTACCACGCTTGTGCTTGATGCGGTCCTCGATTTCGCCGCGGAAGTTGCGGATAAGGCCCTGGATTGGCCATGCGGCCGCGTCCCCCAGCGCGCAAATGGTGTGCCCCTCGACCTGCTTGGTCACGTCCAGCAGCATGTCGATTTCCTCAGGCTCGGCGTCGCCGGTCACAAGGCGATCCATCACGCGCATCATCCAGCCGGTGCCTTCGCGGCAGGGCGTGCACTGGCCGCAGCTCTCGTGCTTGTAAAACTTCGACAAGCGCCAAATTGCTTTGATGACGTCGGTGGACTGGTCCATCACGATCACCGCAGCCGTTCCCAGACCACTGCGCTGTTCGCGCAGATAGTCAAAATCCATGATCGCCTCGCGCATGTGTTCGCCCCGGATCAGCGGAACAGAACTGCCCCCTGGGATCACAGCCTTCAAATTGTCCCAGCCGCCGCGAATGCCGCCGCAATGCTTTTCGATCAATTCCTCGAAGGTGATGCTCATCGCCTCTTCGACAACGCAGGGGTTGTTCACATGGCCCGAAATCGCAAACAGCTTAGTGCCCGCATTGTTGGGGCGGCCAAAGCCGGAGAACCATTCCGGCCCGCGCCGCAGGATCGTGGGCACGACGGCGATGGATTCCACGTTGTTCACCGTGGTCGGGCAACCATAAAGGCCCGCGCCCGCCGGGAATGGCGGCTTCATCCGCGGCATCCCCTTTTTGCCCTCCAGCGATTCCAGCAGAGCCGTCTCTTCACCGCAGATATAAGCGCCTGCGCCGTGAACCAGATAGATGTCGAAATCCCAGCCCGAAGTGCAGGCATTGCGGCCCACAAGGCCAGCATCATACGCCTCGTCGATGGCGATCTGCAGTGCCTCTTTCTCGCGGATGTACTCGCCACGAATGTAGATGTAACACGCATGAGCCTGCATTGCGTAGCTGGCGATCAGGCAGCCCTCGATCAGAGTGTGCGGATCATGACGCATGATCTCGCGGTCCTTGCAGGTGCCCGGCTCGGACTCGTCGGCATTGACCACTAAATATGACGGGCGCCCATCCGACTCCTTGGGCATGAACGACCACTTGAGGCCAGTGGGGAAACCCGCACCACCGCGCCCGCGCAGTCCGCTGGCCTTCATCTGATTAACGATCCAATCGCGCCCATTTTGCAGGATCTTGGCCGTGCCATCCCAATGGCCGCGCGCCTGCGCGCCCTTCAGCGTGCGGTCATGCATACCGTAAAGGTTGGTAAAGATACGGTCTTGGTCTTTCAGCATTGCGCCACTACCTCTGATTATCCTGGCGCGCGCGCCAGATATTATAGATCATCCAGACAGCCCAGAGGAATCCCCCCAACGCCATCATATCGAACAGCGCCAGCATGCGCTGATTAAGCCCCAAACTAGAGCCGATAAACGTCACCGCCACCCATACGATAGCCGTTCCTGCGATCACCAGCGCGGCGCGGCGGCCGGCCTGTGCCTGTTTGCGGTCTGCATCGCTCATATCAATTCTTAGTAAACCCCGCCCTTTGCGGCGCGGGCCGAAAATTCGGTCGTGCTACCGTGCGCCAGTGTGGCGGCCTGCCCTGTCCAGTCATCGCGCGTTGCACGGCCATTGAACCCTTGCAAGTTCTCATCAACCCACGCGACTTCTGCATCCGACCAATTGGCGATCTGGTCAAAGTGGTAAAAGCCCATGCTGTTCAGCGTCACTTCAAGCTTTGGCCCAACGCCCTTTATCATCTTGAGATCGTCCGCTGTGCCGCCGCGCGGGGCGTCCAGTGTCTCGGGCTTCTCATTATCATGATCTGCAGCGCGCTCGACATCGGTCTTGGGCTTGCGTGCCTCGGATACTACGGGATGGGCCTGCGGCGCAGGCTCGTCCGGCGTATCCTCAAAATAGGGCGGCGTCGCAGCGGCGGCGGCAGCGGCGGCAGCATAGGGATCATCCAAGGGCGGTGGCGGCGCGTCACCCGCGACAAGGCTGGAGGACGCACTCATCGCGGCCATCGGCCGCTCGATCCCGCCGGACGTGCAGGCCACCTGAGGCAATACAAAACCGAGGACCAGAAAGACGACAACACCCAAAAGAAGCGCCCAAAGGAGCGCCCAGCCCGCACCAGAGATCAGGACTACCGTCAGCAGCAGACCGATGCCCACCGAGGCATACCAGCAGGTGCTTGCGCATTTCTTTGCAGAATCGTCTGTCGTCATGATCATGTCCCCCTAAGGATCGGGCGCGCACGGCTAGAATCAGTCGTAAACGTCGCCTTTCTTGACACGCGTCGCAAAGTCGGTTTCCCCGCCAGATGCCAATGTGTCCGCTTGGCTCACCCATTCGTCACGGGTGGCGCGGCCCTTGAAGCCTTCCAGATGTGCATCAACCCAAGCGACCTCGCTGGGTGTCCATATCGCAATCTGGTCAAAGTGATAAAATCCAAAGCTGTTCAGTAGCTTCTCCAGCTTTTCACCAACGCCTTTGATAAATTTTAGGTCATCAGGCTTGTCGCCGCGCGGGCCATCCAGCGCGACCGGCTTGGTGCTTGTATCACCACTTACACCGCTGCCAGCAGCCTTGACCGCACCCGGCGAGCCGTCCGTGCCGCCTGTGGTTTGCGCTGCTTTCGCAGTTGCGCCGGATGTCTCGGCCGTCTTGGAGATCTCAGGCGCGGGATCGCCTAGCGGCTCCTTGTCAACGTCGCCCTTGACAGCATTGTCCGCGTCGATGCGGATCGTTTCCTTGACGATATCAAGCGGCACATCCAGCACCTTGACGTTCGGCTTTCCGGGCTGGTGCATCGCGCCATTTTTCCACGGCGCAACCAGCAGCACCTCGGTGCCGTCGATCCGCTTGACCGTCTCGCCCAGATCGTTAGCCAACTGTACGGATGCGTTGTATTTCACTTGCCCGCTATCAAATTCCTTGAGGCTGGTCAGGCCACTGGCAGGTTCTGAGGCAAAGCGCCCCTGCTGCGGGCCGGGCGTCGGAACATTGCTTGACGCCAGTTCGTCAATGATTTCGCCCAGACGCGCGGCAGTCAGATCCTCGTAATAATCCTTGCCGATTTGCGCCATCGGTGCGTTAGCGCAGGCACCAAGACACTCGACCTCTTCCCAGCTGAACTTGCCGTCGTCGCTCAATGTATGCGGCTTGGGCGCAATCTTGTCGCGGCACACGGCAACCAGATCCTCTGCGCCGCAGATCATGCAGGACGTGGTACCGCAAACTTGAATATTGGCAATCGTGCCAACGGGATGCAACTGGAACATAAAGTAGAACGACGCCACCTCGACAGCTCGCATATAGGCCATGCCCAGCATGTCGGCCACGCCCTCAATCGCGGGGCGGGTCAGCCAGCCCTCCTGTTCCTGCGCGCGCCACAAGAGCGGGATGATCGCCGATGCCTGACGGCCCTCGGGATACTTCGTGATCTGCGCCTCTGCCCATGCCATATTGGCTGGAGTAAAGGCGAAGGAGACGGGTTGTTCAGCGTGGAGGCGGCGTAGCATTCAGTCGCTCACTTTCGTGGGTATCATGGTGTTGGCACGCGCATCTGCGCAAACGGACTTCAGTCTGGCATTCACCTGTCGATCTCCCCAAACACGACGTCCATCGTGCCGATGATCGCAGCCACGTCTGCAAGTTGGTGACCGCTGGCGAGGTAGTCCATCGCCTGCAAATGCAGGTAGCCGGGGGCGCGCAACTTGGCACGGTATGGTTTGTTAGAGCCATCCGAGACCAGGTAGACGCCGAATTCGCCCTTGGGCGCTTCGACAGCGGCGTAAATCTCGCCCTCGGGCACGTGGAAGCCTTCGGTGTAGAGCTTGAAGTGATGGATCAACGCCTCCATCGACGTCTTCATGTCACCGCGCGAGGGCGGCGTGATCTTGCCGCGCGCAAGGATGTCGCCCTTGCCCTCAGGGGCGCGCAATTTCTCGATAGCCTGATGAATGATGCCAATCGACTGGCGCATTTCCTCCATCCGGACAAGATAGCGGTCATAGCAATCGCCATTCTTGCCCACGGGAATCTGAAACTCGAACTCATCATAACATTCATAGGGTTGCGCCCGGCGCAAATCCCACGCCATACCACTGCCGCGTACCATTACGCCAGAAAAACCCCAGTCCAGCGCGTCCTGCTCGGACACAACACCGATATCGGCATTACGCTGTTTAAAGATGCGATTTTCGGTCAACAGACCGTCAATATCAGCCATCACATTGGGGAAGTGTTTAGCCCATGCCTCGATATCGTCCAAGAGATCACTCGGCAGATCCTGGTGCACGCCGCCGGGCCGGAAATAGGCTGCGTGCAGACGCGCGCCACTAGCCCGCTCATAGAAAATCATCAGCTTTTCGCGCTCTTCGAAGCCCCAAAGCGGCGGTGTCAGTGCGCCCACATCCATCGCCTGAGTGGTCACGTTCAGCAGGTGGCTGAGAATGCGGCCAATCTCGCAATAGAGCACACGGATCAGGCTGGCGCGGCGGGGCACTTCGATATTGCACAGCCGCTCAATCGCGAGACACCAAGCGTGCTCCTGATTCATCGGCGCCACGTAATCGAGGCGGTCAAGATAGGGCAGGTTTTGCAGATAGGTGCGCGATTCCATCAACTTTTCGGTGCCGCGGTGCAGTAGGCCGATATGCGGGTCGCACCGCTCAACAATCTCGCCGTCCAGTTCCAGTACTAGACGCAACACGCCATGCGCGGCAGGATGTTGTGGACCGAAGTTGATGTTGAAGTTACGGATCTTTTGTTCGCCCGACTCGAAGTCGCGCGATCCGTCGTCATAGGTGTTATTGCGGATATCGCCGTCCATCACTTCGCCCCCTCTTTCGTGTGGTCTGGTTTCTCACCAGCCTTGTCATCACCTGGCAAGATATACTCGGCCCCCTCCCACGGCGACATGAAATCGAATTGGCGATATTCCTGCACGAGGCTCACAGGCTCATACACCACGCGCTTTTGCGTCTCGTCATACCGCACTTCAGTATAGCCCGTGGTCGGGAAATCCTTGCGCAGCGGATGCCCGCGAAAGCCATAATCGGTGAGGATGCGGCGCAGGTCTGGATGGCCGGAAAAGAGGATGCCGAACATATCGAATACTTCGCGTTCAAACCAATTGGCCGACGGATGGATATCGGTAATCGAGGGCACCATATCTTCGGCCCGCGTCGCGACCCGCAGGCGGATGCGCTGGTTCTGGTACATGCTGAGGAAATGGTAAACCATATCGAACCGTTTGGCCCGCTCGGGATAATCAACGGCAGTGATATCAACGAGGGACGAAAAGCGGCAAGTACTGTCGGTCTTCAGAAACTCAACCAATCCCTTGATGCTGGCCAGCGCGACGTCGATGGTCAGCTCGCCCCGTTCCACAGACCAGCCCAGCACACAGTCCGTGCGCTTCATCTCGATGTGCGAGCCCAGCTCTTTGAGCGCTTCGGTCATTTCATTCCCCTTAACGTTCTTCGCCCGCGCTTAGCGGACGATCGTTCCCGTGCGGCGGATTTTGCGCTGCAACTGCAGAATACCATAGAGCAGCGCCTCGGCGGTCGGCGGGCAACCCGGCACGTAGATATCAACTGGCACTATGCGGTCACAGCCGCGTACGACCGAATAGCTATAGTGGTAGTAGCCGCCGCCATTGGCGCAGCTGCCCATGGAGATAACGTAGCGCGGCTCGGGCATCTGGTCATAGACCTTGCGAAGAGCGGGTGCCATCTTGTTGGTCAGCGTGCCTGCGACGATCATCACGTCGGACTGGCGCGGGCTGGCTCGCGGCGCGATGCCGAAACGCTCTGCGTCATAGCGCGGCATTGAGGTGTGCATCATCTCGACCGCGCAGCACGCGAGGCCAAACGTCATCCAATGGAGCGAGCCGGTGCGCGCCCAATTGATGATGTCTTCGGATGCGGTCAAGAGAAAGCCCTTGTCCTGCAACTCGCGATTTAGATCCTGCGTGGCAACATCGCGGTCAGCGCCTGCATGATTGGGCGATGTGACTACTCCCATTCCAGGGCTCCCTTTTTCCACTCATACGCAAAGCCGATGGTCAGCACGCCAAGGAACACCATCATCGACCAGAAGGCCGTCATGCTGATGTCCTGAAATGCGACAGCCCACGGAAACAGTAAGGCGATTTCCAAATCAAAAATGATGAATAGGATTGACACGAGGTAGAACCTCACATCGAACTTCATGCGCGCATCATCGAACGCGTTGAACCCGCATTCATACGCACTGACCTTTTCGGGGTCGGGATTGCGTCCGGCCAAGATTAGCGAGGCCAGGATCAAAATAACCCCAAGACCGATGGCTATTGCCAGAAAGACCAAAATGGGGAGGTATTCCCTCAACATCTCTTCCAAGAGCGGCTCCTTTTCTTCACTCGCAGGGCGCGGGGCATGTCAATACCGGCGGCCAAATGGCGTGTTAGACTGCGGTCCGGTTTACTCCCGCCCCCGGTGGGGGTCAACGACCCATTCCTTAGTTTAGCGCAGCTGCAGAATGCATCCAAGGCGCGGCGGTGCGGCGGAACGTCCCGGCCATCCACGCCCGGTGCTGCGGCGGCTCCCTCCAGCGTCACTCTGGCGGCGGATAGAAATCCTGCGTATACATGCGGCTGCTGGTCCCGCCCGGCAGCGCGCCCAGATAGCTCGGCCGTTCGGTGATGCGTTCGAACCATGCGGCCAGTTCAAGGTAGCTGTCCAGCGGGGCAAAGTGGCGTGCCATGTAGACGGCCTGACCCACGCAAATATCGGCAGCCGAATAGCCCCCCGTCAGCAGGTAGTCGCGGTTCTCGACCGGGGTGCTCAGCCGCGCCTCGATGGCCGCATAGCACTGATTGAGCCGCGCCACCTCAATCCGCTTTGCCACGTCGCAACCCTCTTCGCGCAGCACGACATGCAGCAGAGTCAAAGCGGCGGCATGCTGGCTGACGGTTTCCGCAAAGTGCACCCAGACCAGCCAGGCCATACGATCCATCGCGCCCGGCAACTGGCCCATTCCGCGCTCGGGGTACCGCTCGCATAGGTACTCGACCATTGCGCCGCTCTCGAACATGCGCTCGCCCTCGATCTCCAGCGCCGGAACACGGCCGGCAGGGGACCGCGTCAGAAATTCCTCGCTGCGCAGCGATCCGTCGAACGGCATCTCGACCACCTGAAATTCGACGTCCAGCTCTTTGAGCAGCCAAAGCACCCGCATCGAACGGCTTTGCGGGACGTGATAAAGCGTGATCATCGGGTACTCCTTCGCGCAGCCCTAAATGGAGACGTAGTGCACCTTGGTCCAGAATACAGCCTGATTGCCGCAGTCGCCGGGAAGCAAGACAAGCCATGCGCGCAGATCATAGCAGCTATCCACGCACAATTTCAAATACATGACCCAAATCAGATGATGAGCACGCGGCGCGGCATAAAGCAGGCTTGAGCTTGCAAGGAGAAGATCCGTGACAGAACGCATCACGTTCGCCGCAACCGCCACCCTCTTGGCCGCCGCCGCCCAGAGCAAGGGCGACATGACCATCGGTATCAGCGTGCATAACGTCAATCCGCAGGCCGGCGCCTCGACGACCACGGCAGGCAAGATCGGCAAGGTCGACATCGTCCCGCTGGTATTCGGTGTGGACTATGTCCACCGCTTCTGGGAGTGCAGTTCAGCGCGAAGCCGCCGTATGGGCGACCTCGCCAAACCGGTCGACGTAGTAGATCACACCGGCGCGGCCGTCCGGCGCGCAGGTCACCACGAGCCACAGCGCCTCCGCCGTGGAGAGACGCGCGGTGCAATCAATCTGCTGCGCGCCCGGCCCGCCCTCTTGGGCATAGCGCGCCGCTATGCGTGTGATAATTTCAGTCTCGTCACTGCGGAGCGCAGTCTTGCGCCCCATCGACAGCCCGATCACTGCGGTCGCTGCGATCAACCCAATTAGCGGCGAAAAGAACATCCAGCGCGGCATCAACGTCCCCTACTGCATCGCGTATTCAGACTCAGGCTCCCTGTCGTGCGCCCCTGTCGTGCCAGCCGGTCATGACTGACAAGACGGAGCCCGCGGGAACCGAAAAGGCCGCCACATTGTTCCTCTCACTGAAACAGCATGAACCGAAAAGGGATCGACATGAGCGACCACGACCTGAAAGTTACCTTCTGGAACCGCATCGAAAACGTCAATGTGGGGATGCTGTCGGCGACCGCGACCGATCCGCGCCCTATGGCGCATCACGCGCGCAAGGACGACAACGCATTGTGGTTCCTGACCAGCAGGCACACCGACATCGGCGAGGATGCGGCCGCAGGCAAGGATGCGCGCTACCAGATCGCCAGTGGTGACGCCAAAATCTATGCCACCATCGACGGCAGCCTCGCCATTGAAACAGACCGTGCCAAGCTGGAGGAGATCTGGTTTCCCTGGATACCGCCTGGTTTGAGGACGGCAAGGGCGACCCCGACGTGCGGCTGGTCCGCCTTACACCCAAATCTGCCGAAGTGTGGGCGACAGACGGAACAGCCAAGGCGCTGTATGATTTGGTGAAATCGGCAATGACAGATGATACTCCGCATCCCGGCCGCCACGGCAAGATCCGGTTCTGATGCGCCGTCTCGCAAATATCTTGGGGATCGCCATGTTGGCGGCCCCCTTGGCACATGCCGCCTCTGGCAAAGAGGTTGGCGAAATCGGCGTCGACTAGGTTCAGGACCCATTGATTTTCAGCTGAACATCTGAATCACTGCTCCAAAATGGGAGAGGTGATATGAGTGATCTTTTTTGGCTGACGGATGCACAGATGGCGCATCTGGAACCCTTCTTTCCA
>Ga0307981_1000515_pt1 | contig 37805 bp, 27 predicted proteins | sample OrgLakmetagen987_FD_201849 | JGI IMG/M metagenome (GOLD analysis project Ga0307981, IMG submission 201849) | Saline water microbial communities from Organic Lake, Antarctica - #987 | ecosystem: Environmental > Aquatic > Non-marine Saline and Alkaline > Saline | place: Antarctica: Organic Lake... | reverse complement strand
ACCATTCCAAGATTTCATGATTTCTTGGTTTCAGCTATTCCCGATTTCTTCTAGTCGATGGGGAAGTTTGAAGTTGGAATTCTAATGTAATTCTAACTTAGATTCTAACGAAAATCATGAATACTTGGACTGACCCCGCGGTTCTCTCTTGGACTGGTTGCCTATAACGAAAACTGGTGAGCGTCGCATCGAGGATGGACGAACTCTCCTCCTGGTTTTTGGGCGCTACAGTAAATCCAGTCGCGGTGATCAACCCATTTTACGCCGCCGAATTGCCGGAAACATTCAGGTTAATTCAAGCTCGCTGGCTGGGTAATCACGCTTTACGTTTGACAGATAGATTCTAACAACTCAGAGATAACATACGGTTTAAGCGGTTCTTATCTGTCTGACGCCGAAGAATGAAAGCATTTTACTTACATAAGACGAATACCGCACCTATCGGCTTCAAGCCGAAATACGAGACAAGGATTGCGATCGGAGGGCCATTCAGCACACAAGAAGATGGCAGTATCACTTTCTCTGGTGGTTGTGCCTCCCCGGGAGAACTGAATGAAAAAATCCAGCAATTAATTTCAGACCTTAAAAGCCTCAAATATCCGCGCTAATGAATTACGTTACAGCCAAAAGTTTTGCCGTTCTTACTCTATCCCTCATCCCTTGGGTAGTGCTTTCGGGGCAAAGCAGAAATGCCACAATGCAAGTTACAAACTGGAGCATTGACCTATATGAGGCATATTCGAGTTCGGAGGGCGGTCTCGGAGTGATTTTTTCCACCTATGATGGCCTTCATGACTGGCCTCTAAATGATTCAGGATACATCAGTAACGAACTCGCACCAACGAGTGCCGGGTCCAATAGCTACCGTGCGGACTACGCGGGGTTTTCATATCTCTACGGTTACTACGCCTACGGAGAGATGACCATGAATCTGCCGATCACAACTTCTCCGGATAGTGACGAGGATGGCCTCCCCGATTTCTTGGAGAAAAATAAGGCGGTCAGCAGTACGGTCGTCGCATCCACCCATGAACACGATACCGATGGATTCGTCTACAGCTATAACTGGACAATCACTTTTAATCGCTCGGCCGGATCATCATTGGGGACTTACACAGGAACATCGCCGGGTTCGCCAACTTATAGTGGTGACTATCAAGCTGTAACTTGGGATGGAGCCTTGAGTTATAACCCCAGCACTAAGGTTTGTGCCGTCAGTCTGACTGAACCGAGTGAATCTTCGACATTAACAGGATCGTCAACCTTTACGATAAACTCCAGTAATTTAGTAACAGTCTCATCATTTACAGCGCTCAGGAACGATGGGGAAACAATTTCGGTAAATGCTTTTACCCTGAACCGGATCGGATCGACCAACCGGTATAGTAGCACCGCTACAGTGGTCGATGCGGGGCCGGAAACCTTTTGGGCAGACCATACGAATCTGCACATTGAGATCACTGCGGGTGACGATAGCGACAGTGACGGAATTCCTGATCTTTCGGACACAACACCTTTCGGCCCTCCTCCAACTTACACAGGTCTGGCTACCATGGATCTGGTTGTGAACGATGCAATCAGTATCCAGCTTACAGCAACTCCAACGGGGGTTACCTATTCTGCCGAGAATTTGCCCGTAGGACTAAATCTAAGCCGTTCAGGGCTTCTCACGGGTTCCGCATCCACCTCAGGTTCCTATAACGCGACGATTACAGTAAGCAATTTAGCCGGTAATGCAGAAGCCACCTTTTTAATCGAGGTAATCTCCGAATTTCAGGCCTGGTTGCTTGATGAAGGTGGTGCAGTCGACGATCTTCCGGGTTTCGACAATGAAGGGGACGGTATCCAAAATTTGCTTGAGTATGTCTATGGACTTTCTCTGGAAGAACATGATCCGCATCCAAGAATCACCCTGTCGGTGGAGGTTTTCGCTGCAAGCGGAGAGCTTCGAATCCAAGTTCCTCGCATCAGAAAAGCGGAGGGCGTTCGCTACGAGGTGGATTTCTGCTATGATCTCAGATCATCGTGGAACCGTGTAGCGTCTCCTTCTATTACAAAAGATAAGGAAACCGAACTCGAACTGGCGATCACTTGTGACACGCTGAACCAGAAAAGTGTAATGGTTCGGGTCTTAGCCTTTTTGGAATAGTGGATTGTATCCATTGTGTGCTGGTGGAAACCAAGAGCAACTATGGGGTCAGAGTATCAAGATAAAAGATAAGTTTTTTCTGATGCTGCCATTCGCACACGCTCCGCCGCCCACTCTTATTTGAGAGGTTTTAAAGTCGTAATTTAATGCGAATCAGGAGGGTTCAAGAGCGCGGTAGGTTAACCACCGATGGGGGACTCCGGACCATTGCGCTGACTGGTTGCGTGCCGTCACCTAAATAGGTTCGGCGAAGTATCTTAGTGCGCTTTTCGAGCTATGCTCAGAGGGCCGGAGCGGCGGAGCTTTCTGACCCGTGCCGTCGTCACATGGACGCGGCTTCCAAGTATTGTGCCTTTTCGCTGCTCCGAACCCAAACTGATGCGTATCGTCCTTACGGAGGCGTAAAATGGGGTCAGGTCGTTATGTTTGCAATTGGCTGAAGGCTGAAAAGATCAAAGCAACCTTTTCAGATTTTGCGGGATCTCGACCATTAGCGATTTATCGAACTCTACTTCGTCGACCCGACGGTTGTAGAGGGTTAGGAGCTGAGCCAGTTCGGCCGCAGCTTTACTGGAATCGAATTCGGAGAGTTCTTCCACATTGGTGGCGACGAAGGTTTCGATATTGCCGACCATTACCGAGGCTAGCGACATATTCCGGAGCAAGTTTTCGACGCCCAGTTCGATGCGCTTGGGCACCAGGAGGAATGGGCGGACACCCGCTTTCAAATTGGCCGCACACTTGTCGTAATGCGCCTGCAGAGGAGCCACGGTCACGTGAAAAGCAGTGTCACCGATCAGGAAATCGCCATAGCGCCCGGACTGCACATCGGAGGTCGAATATGATTCGTTGCCAATTTTGAGGGAAGGAAACCTCAACTGGAGTTTCGCCCCAACCAGATACTGGGCAACCATTCCCTCTTTCAGTTGCTCCGCAGCTGTTTGGAGGAGGCTCAAAATATTCTCCGCAGTGGTGAGCGAGGGAACGAACTCAAATTTGAGCCGCTGGGAATTATGAAAGTCCCGCACTTTTTTGACCAATTCCGCCTGCCAGGCGTCGAGGAAGTCGAGGCGCTTCTTCTGGCTGAATTCAGGCAGACCGGCCTGCTCGAGGACTTCGAGCATGTTTTCAATATCGCCGCGTAGCCCGCGGTTGGTGCGTCCGCCTTCGGCTAGGAAGGGGCGTGTTTCGCCGTGGGTTTCTAAAATCTTTTTTACTGCCTGCCCGCTGGCTCCCTTGATTTGAGCCTTGCCGCTGGCGATGTGATCCTGGATCTGGCAGCTTGGTGATTCTTTGAGGTGCTCGAGCACGACCAGCGCACCCGCTATCGTGCCGAGCGCAGGGAAGCCTTTGCGATGATGCTTGAGGGCATCATACCAACTGTAAAATAATACGACCGCGTTTTGACTCATGCGGCGATGGTTGACTCGGATATTTCTGCAAAGAGCGGATTCAGGTAGTGGCGAGCAATCCACTCGACCACTGGCACGCAAACCGCATCTCCGAAACCGAAGATCGCCTGGTTTAGAGGGCAATCCATCTTGAAGTCGTCCGCCCCCATCAGGCGGGCATGCTCACGCGCGGTCAGCAGGCGAGCCCGATAGCTGCCTCGTCCGGCGACAAATAATATTTGACGGGCGCTCCCGCCCTTGGGGGTGCGTAGGCAGCCGGCGATCCCGTCGCGGCGCATTTCGGCAGTCGAGCGTTTGTTGCGCATGCGCCGAAATACGGTGCCATAGCGAATCGTGTCGCCCGCGATCATCGCTTCGGCGGCTTGCTTGTGGCTGGGTGCCATTTGCTGAAATAAATATTCCGCTCGTTGCTGCGACCACCAAGCGGGATCCGTATCGTCCAAATCCTCGATGATGGCTCTCAGATCATACGCGCGCTTAGGCAAGGGCGGCATTTTTCGCAGATCCCAATGGATCTGCGGGTTGTCCAAAATGAACTCGGCCAGCTTGCGGGGACGCAGGTGATCCTGGTAAAAAACAGCTGGCTCAGCGACTTCTGTCGCAGGTAGTGAATCCGGGTTCAAGCGGGCGACGACGAAAAGGCGATCACGGCTCTGGGGGACGAAGCTTTCGGCATTGATGACGAATGGATCCACCGAGTAGCCGAGCGAGTTTAAGGCCTCCATCGCCATGCGGAAATCCTGCCCCTTATGTGAGGAGAGAAAGGCGGTGACATTCTCGAGCAAGACGACTTTGGGTCGGCGTTCGCCAAGTTTGCCAAGAATATCGATCAAGCCCCAGTAGGCACTTGATTGTTTTCCAGAAAGGCCGGCTCTGCCTCCGGCATTGGAGAGATCCGTGCAAGGAAACGAAGCGGTGGCTAAATCCACTGTGGGAACGGCATCCGGCAGAAGCTTATGGATGTCGCCCAAGCTGAAGTGTGAAGAAACCCCGAAATGCTTTTCATACATTTCTCTCTTTTTCTCGCAGATATCGTTGGCGAAAGCAACCCGCCAACCAGCGCGCTCCAAGCCCATTCGCATTAGGCCAATCCCAGCAAAAAATTCTGCACATGTTCTAGGCATCTTGAATATCAAATTGGGCACCCTTTAATAGTGGTTCAAGCTATTTCTTGTGAACATTCGTATATCTTAAGGGGTAGAATAGACGATCGCCTTGTTGATAGCGCGGTCGAAGGCGTATTGATTGAATGCCTTGTCCGCTCCGTCGGGGTCGGCACGCCAATGAGGTCGGCCAACTCGGCCAGAAACATCTGGTAGTTCGCCCGCTCGGCGGCCTCAGCTTTTTCCCATCGTTCGATGAAATTCTCGACGGATTGGGTATCAGTTTCGGGGGCGTTAGGCATCGACTAAAAAACTGTGTGGCCCGTGGGGTGGGGGCAAGGCCGAAAACTTTCAATTGCTGGAGCTGAAAGAGCTTTAGGAGCTAAGCACGCTGCCGAATATTGGGTTCATCTCTGTTCTGCGGGTAGGAGAGACGAAGGTCTGCGGCTCGACTGAGCTCGCCGAAGTCCGGAGATGGCGAAGCAATTGTGGCACCGCTTATTGGCACCTTATTTACGCTTATCGAATGAAAGTCAGTAAACAAATAACCCCAAACGATCGTCGTCGAGTTCTAGATCCCATCGGGGAGTATGACTGGTTCTCGATCTGCCTTGTGGCGCATCCATGCGATCGTTCTGCGCACTCGCACCGAGCGCAGGAAGCGCAGCTCCAGACCACGCTTACCGGGAAAGTTAATTAAACTGACCCCCAACAATATCGAGAGTAAGCCCTGTCCCGGCAAAAATAACATCAGGATTCCCGCTATAATCAAAAAGACCCCAAACACATTTTTCAAAATGCGCAGCACTAGGCGCAGCGGATTCAAGGTCATGATGCCCGGAGTGGGGCGCACGAAGTAGTCGTGTGGTAAATAGATAATGATGAGGGGGAAGATCAGCAGTGAAACCAGAAATAAGCCCAAGCTGAGGACGCCCATCAGAGCAAAGATACTCTCATTCGCTTTAACCCAGTTCAGTAATACCATACTTCTTAAACTTATTTGGCTCTTCGTAGATTCTTGTGAAACATCAGATATTAGCTAAAGTGTATTGCCTGACGTGAGCGTTGTAATTGCTTCGACCTTGTCCATTGGTGATCCAAGGCTGACCTTCAGCTTATAATCGGAGCATTTTGCCACAGTGGCCTAGCCGATGCCTCAGTTCATGCAGCTAATTCCACAAGAATCAACGAATAGTCAAGTTCATCTACAACCTAAACTTGTTCCGCCACTTCGACGGGCTCAGGACTTCACAAGTCTAGGAGCATCCTAGACTTGTTCCGCAGTTCAGGCAACACGCGCAAGTGCCAGTGACTTTCACTTTGCCGCTACCACATTCCGGACAGGTGAGGTTGCCTTCACTTTGAGTTAAAAACTCGAGCTGAGCCTCATCGACCTTTGGAGCCTCGCGCTGGATAGTGGTGCTGTTCGGGTTATTGTCCTCAAAACTGTCATCAAATTGTGCAGCAGGCGACATCTTCTCTTTATAACCGGGGATAAATTCCATGCCGAGTTCGCGGGCCACGTAGTCGATGACACTTTTAGCGAAGGGGATGTGCGGGTTCTTGGTCATGCCTTCAGGTTCAAAGCGGATGTGGCTGAATTTCTTGACCAACGTCTCAAGCGGCACGCCGTATTGGAGGCAGAGGGAGACGAGGGTGCCGACGGTGTCCATCAGGCCATTAATGGTGGAACCGGCCTTGGCCATTTGGATGAAGACTTCGCCGGGCTGGCCGTCGTCGTATTTACCAATGGTGATGTAGCCCTCGGAACCAGCGATGCTGAACTTGTGGGTGATCGACTCGCGGGTATCGGGTAGCTTGCGGCGGTAGGGCTCGGTCACAACCTGCACTTCCGGCTTCCTAGCTTCGTCTTTATCCTTTTGGGTCTTAACCGGAGCCGAGCGCTTGGAGCCGTCGCGGTAGATGGCGATGCCCTTGATGCCTTTCTTCCAGGCGTGGATGTAGACGGCGCGTATCTCTTTGACGGTGGCTTCATGTGGCATGTTCACAGTCTTGGAAATCGCTCCCGAAAGAAAGGGCTGCACGGCAGCCATCATGTCGATATGGGCGGTGTAGGGGAGATAGCGCTTGCCCAAGCCGGAGCGGAAGGCGGAGTCGAAGACGGGGATATGCTCGTCCTTCAAACCGGACTGTATCGACTTTCCGGATACTTCGATGTTTTCCACCGTGCCGTATTCCTTAACGTGGGCGCAGACTTGCTCGATGGCGGCCTTTTCATAGCCCATGGTTTTCATGGCAAGGGGGATGGACTTTATGGGGATGGTCATCATACCGCCGCCAGCAAGGGTCTTGTAGGCGACGAGGCCGATGGCGGGCTCCACGCCGGTGGTGTCGCAGTCCATCAGGAAACCGATGGTGCCGGTAGGGGCGAGCACCGTGACCTGAGCGTTGCGGTAGCCGTAACGCCTACCCAGATCAGCAACTTCTTTCCAACGCTCTTGGGCATACTGAGCCAGCGGCGCAGCCCGTTCGATAAACTCAGGGCAGGCGAGATTGCCCTTGTTGGTTTCCGTGACGAGTGCATCGGCGTGGCTCTTATGTAGATCGATCACACGCTGCATGGCAGCGACGTTGTCCTTCTCCGGCGGTTTGGGTGCCCCGTAGTGCTCCGCAGTATGGTAACCGGCGAAGGGGCCTTTGAGAGCAGCCAGTTCGGCCGAAGTCTTGTAGGCCACGCCAGTCATGGCGGCAGTGATGGCCTTGGCGAGTCTGAGGCCCTCGTCGGATGCGTAAGCGTAGCCGTAGGACATGAGCAGGGCACCGAGATTAGCGTAACCGAGGCCGAGGGTGCGGAACCAGTGGCTATTGTAGGTGATGCCCTCGGTCGGATAGGACGAGCGGTCGACGATAATCTCCTGTGCGATAATGAAAATCTTCGCGGCGGCGGCGAAGCGCTCGGCGTCCAGACCTTCCGGAGTGCGGAACTTCATCAAGTTGAGCGAAGCCAGATTGCAGGCCGAGTTATCGAGGAAGAGGTATTCGCTGCAGGGGTTGGTGCAGTTTTGGCGTCCGGAACCTTTGCAGGTGTGCCACTTGTGGATGGTGTCGTCGAACTGCATGCCGGGGTCGCCGCAGATGTGGGTGCCTTCGGCAATCTTATCGAGCAGGTAGGAGGCGTCCTTCTCTTCGCAAGGCTGCCCGTCGGTCACGCGGCGGGTGTAGAACTTGGTGCCGTCGATTGCGGCTTGCATGAACTCGTCACTGGCGCGGACGGAGAGGTTCTCGTTCTGGTATTTGATCGAGCCATAAGCGTCGCCGTTAAAGGAGGGGTCGTAACCTTCTTCGATTAGCGCCCAGGCCTTACGCTCTTCGATTTGCTTGGCGTGGATAAACTCCTCGATGTCCGGGTGCCAATCCTTTAGCACATTCATCTTGGCGGCGCGGCGGGTCTTGCCCCCGCTTTTCACGACACCCGCCACTGCATCGTAAACCGCGAGGAAGGAGAGCGGCCCCGAGGGCTTGCCGCCGCCGGAAAGTTTCTCGCGGGTGGAGCGAAGCGTAGAGAGGTCGGTGCCCGAACCGGAACCGAACTTGAAGAGCATGGCCTCGGCTTTGGCCAAATCCATGATCGCGTCCATGTTATCTTCCACATGCTGGATGAAGCAGGCCGAGCACTGCGGATACTCGTATTGGCTGTTGGCCCGCATGACCACGTCGTGCTCCTGATCCCAGTAGAAGTTACCCTTGCAGGAATCTTTTCCCACTCCGTATTCGTGGAATAGGCCGAGATTAAACCAGACCGGGGAATTAAAGGCACCGTATTGATTAACGAGTAGCCAGGTAAGTTCTTCGCCAAAAACTTCAGCCTGTTCTTTATCCGCGAAATAGCCGTCCGTTAAGCCCCAGTCCGTGATGGTGCCGGCAACGCGATCGACGACTTGTTTAAAAGACGATTCCCGGCCGCCTTCTTTCGGATTCGTGCCGTTGTCGATGTCGCCATAAAAGTATTTGGATGAAAGAATTTTTGTCGCCAGGTCGGAGAACGCCTGCGGAACTTCAATGTTCTCCTGCTTAAAAATGGCCTTCCCCTTGTCGTCGGTGATTTCGGCTGTGCGGTAGGTCCAGGTGATTTCGTCGTAGGGGTGGACGGTCCCGGAGGAGAAAGTGCGGTCGATTTGTAGATAATGTTTTGGAGATTCTGTGGTTTCGGTGTTGTTCTTCATAGACTTATGGGATGCGGGGTCACTATATGTTGTGTATTAGGCTTGTTCTTGGCACTAGACCTAGTGTCATTTTCTGCACAAGCTCACAGGATATGGCACGACGAAAGTAGGGCGGCGCTGCAGTATTGAGATGCCGTAAACGGGCGGATTAGTCGGGCTAATTATAAACCGCATGGCTGGAAGGGAAGTCAGTCGCTTCCAGCAAGTAAACATAGCATGCCAACTGTATTTTTACGGATTCTGCGTTTCCGCGGTTATAAATCTTTTCCTATGGAATACACCAGAGAGTTAGGTCTCTTGTATTGAGGGTTGAATCTATAAGTAATTAGTCTTTTATATATAAAGTGTCTCGTAATTTTACAGGTCTGTTAGGTATTACATTGCTTTTGCTGGCAACTGTGTCGTCGGCAATTGCCGGGCACTGCGACTGTGATCATCGTGAAGCCGGTGTTGCTTCGCTCAGCCCGATCTCATGCTGTGGGCCAACACCTCATACTTGTTGCTTGGAAACATCTAGAGAGATCTCCGCGTTTGAGCAATTACTAGCCGAGGCTCCCACGAGTCCGCGATTGCCAGGGCCAGCAATCACAGAGTTAAACAGTGCATCGCTTCCTGTTGTAGTTGCTCCCGTAAAAGTCGTTCGCGCACCGCGTGCCGAACGTCCGCCGGGTGGGCTCTGTGCAGACCTGAGCTTTCGCCAGACCTGGTTGATCTGATTCCTCGTAACCGTTGAAGTGTGCGGTGCGCCATTGTGCGGCCGCTTCGGTTATGAATGGGGTAATACTACCCCCGGTTTTAGATCAACATTATGTCAGACAATTTACATGCGCTCCGGCGGCGCGACAGGGACGATTCCAAAAATCCCGACCCGACGCCGCCTAAACGAAAGTTTAAACTCCCGTCACTGGCCAAGACCTTGCCATGGCTGCTTTTGGCTGCCTTCGTTCTGTTGGCCTGGTTGCTCTTCGGCGATCGTTTCGAACGTGCCCGTCCGGTTGATTTATTAAAGGTCGTTACGATGCGGGCCTCAGCCAAGACACCCGAGTCGGCACCCGAAACAAAGTCTGGTGACGAGCTGTCTTTTGAGGGCAGCACGCTCTTTCAGGCCTCCGGCTGGATTGAGTCGGACCCGCTTCCAATTCGGGTCACGACGCTCTACAGCGGAGTCGTCGATAAGGTGCATGTGTTGCAGGGTGAAATGGTCAAGCAGGGGCAGGTTTTGGCTTTGATGGTCGACGAGGATGCCAGGCTGAATCTTCAGCAGGCGAAAGCCGACCTGGCTCAGGCCAAAGCCGAGCTTGAACAACGTAAGTCGACAGTCGCCGCCACCGAAGCTGCGTTGCAGACTCTGGCCAAGGAAATCGCTGCGGCTGAGTCGCGCGGTGCGGAACTGACCGACCAATTCGAACGTCTCGAGAAAGCGGGGAAAGATGTCTTCCGCGAGAGCGAGATCAGCCAAGCTAAGCTCCGGGTGTCCACACAGGAACGCACGATCGAAGCACTGCAGTCGAGCGAGAATGAACTCAAAGCCCGGTTACGCAGCGACCGCGCAGCGACTCAGGCGGCTCTAGCCAGAGTCGATAATGTAAAGGTCAACGTGGATCGCCGGCAGCTCGACCTCGATCGCACGCAGGTGCGCAGTCCGGTGGACGGTCGTATTCAGGAGCTTTACGCGGCTCCCGGGATAAAGCGCATGCTCAATATGGACGGGCTGGAAACGGCCACCATCGCCAAGGTCTTTCAGCCCGAATCGCTGCAGGCCCGAATCGATGTGCCGCTGGAAGAAGCGGCTCAGTTGAGAATTGGGCAACCCGTGCGTCTGCGCTCGACGCTGCTGCCGAATCAAAACTTCAAGGGGCAGGTGACACGAATTGACGGGCAGGCCGATATCCAGCGCAATACACTGCAGGCCAAAGTTAAGCTTCTCAATCCCGATGACCAACTGCGTCCGGAGATGCTGTGCCGGGCCGAGTTCTTAAGCGGTGGTCAAAACGGTGGTTCCAGTGCGAAGCTAACGCCAAGTAGCCGCGCTGCGATTTACGTGCCGGAGGCTGTCTTAGAGGGAAGCGGACGTGAACGCACGGTCTGGGCACTCGGCGCGGACGGTGAACGGGTCGAACTTCGTAACGTGGTTGTGGATTTGAATCCACGCGAGGGTCACCTGCGCGTGCTCGAAGGTCTCCGCCCCGGCGATTTCGTGGTGCAAAATCCTCCGTCCGACCTGGAAGCCGGTGAACGAGTGAAGACGAATAAATCCATATAACCAAAAAAATTTAAAATGAATACGAAAGAACCTTTTATTATCTGCCGTGAGCTCTCGAAGACTTACAAGAAGGGCCAGACCACGGTGACGCCGTTGGAGGCGCTTAGTCTGGATGTGCCTGCCGGCGAGTTCCTTGCCCTGATGGGGCCTTCCGGATCCGGTAAGACGACCTTACTCAACCTAATTGCCGGCATCGATTCGCCGACCAGCGGGGAGCTGAAGGTGCAGGGTCGCGAGCTCGGTAAGATGAGTCGTGGCGAGCTGACCGAATGGCGGGCGCAGCACTGCGGCTATATCTTTCAGCTTTATCATTTGGTGCCGATTTTGACGGCTTTTGAGAATATCGAGCTGCCCCTGCTTTTAGATAATAGTCTGGGCCGAAAAGAACGGCACCGCATGGTCGAAGCAGCGCTTGAGCTGGTAGGTCTCTCCGGCCGTTCCGATCATCGCCCCAGCGAACTCTCCGGTGGCCAGGAGCAACGAGTCGCCATCGCCCGGGCCATCGTTGCCGACCCGGGCCTCCTGGTGGCGGATGAGCCAACCGGCGACCTCGACCGAGAGTCGGCCACGCAAATTCTTGATCTCCTCAAACGCCTCTCCGGTGAGATGGGGAAGACAATCGTCATGGTGACTCACGATGCTAAAGCAGCCAATGCCGCTTCGCGGACGCTCCACTTGGAAAAAGGGCGACTGGTGGAGGAAACACCCGAAATCACGGAAGGAGGAAATGCGATATGAGGCTCCGTCATCTCATTGCGCTCTCCTTGAAGCAAATCACGCGACACCGCGTGCGCAGCGCGCTGACTATTGTCGGAGTCGCTGCCGGTATGTTTCTCTACACGGCAGTTCAATCGATGCAGAGTTCCTTGAAAGCTGTGACCGAGAGTGGTGCCAATGAAAGCAATCTGGTGGTCTATCGGGAGAACCGTTTTTGTCCAATGACCTCGCGCTTACCCGAGCACTACCTTTCTGAGATTGAGCGAATCGACGGGGTGCAAGAAGCGATCCCGATTCAAATCACCGTCAACAACTGCGGGGCCAGTCTCGATGTCATCACCTTCCGCGGAGTCCCGCCGGAAACTTTGGCGAGCTACAATCCCGACCTCGAGATTGTGAAAGGTTCCTACGAAGCCTGGAAGAGTAGGAGCGACGCCGCACTGGTCGGTGAGCACTTTGCCCGCCGCCGCGGACTGAGCCCCGGCGATACGTTTGAAGCGGTCGGCGTGCGTGTTTATGTGGCCGGTATTGCCAAGTCGCCTCTGGCGCAGGACAATAATGTGGCCTACGTGCATTTGCCTTTTTTGCAGCAATCGTCAAATGTAGGCCTTGGCACGGTCACCCAGTTCAACGTCCGGGTCAGTGGGCCCGACCAGCTTGAACCGGTGGCGACTGCAATCGACAAGATTTTCGCCTCCGACCAGGCACCGACAACCACGCGCCCGGAACAAGCCTTCTTCGCGCAAACAGCCAAGGACATGATCGAGATGATTTCTTTCACGCGCTGGATTGGTCTCGGTGCGGTGATCGCTGTGCTCGGTTTGGTCGCGAATGCGCTTCTGTTGGCTGCCCGTGGTCGTATTAAAGAGAGCGCTATTTTGCAGACAGTTGGCTTTCAGCGGTCCTCCGTCGGGCTCATCATGGTGGGTGAGGGTGCTTTACTCGGACTCGCGGGTGGTTTGGTCGGCAGTCTCGGCGCATCGCTCTTCTTTTATTTAAAGAGTTACACCGTCGGGAACGAGGGGCTGACGCTCGCTCTCAGTAGCAGTTGGAGCGTCACCTTAAGCGGGCTGTTCATCGCCTGCCTGCTCGGACTGGTGGCCTCTATATTTCCTGCTTTTCTGGCGGCTTCGCGACCATTGGTGAGTTCACTGCGATGACGAAAACTGGAACATATTATCTTGCGGCTATCTTGTGGTGTGTGCGCTTGCGCACGCCCGGAGCCTCGCGGGGTATTACCTTGGCCCGAGAGCGTCTCCTGAACGGAGCCGGGCCTTCGCAAGCGAAGACGCCACGTTAAATTTGAAATGAAAATCCCAAAACTTCTTCCTTTCTCTTACGCGACCCGCAACTTACTGCGGGACCCGTCACGCTTTATCCAAAAAGTGGGCGGGTCTGCGCTGGTGGTCTTCCTAATATTTGCCGCAGGCAGCTTTAACCACGGCATGGAGGCGGTGCTCAGTTCGAGTGGTTCGCAGCGAAACATCATTCTACTTGGTGCAGGTTCCGAGGAGAGCGTGGAGCGTAGCCAAATTGATGTGCAGAGCGAGACGCTGGCCGCCGCTGGAATTTCCGGTATTGTGAAACGGCTTGAACAGCCTGCCATCTCCGGCGAGGTGCATTTCATGGGTTCACTTGCGCTGCCTGAAAAGGAAGCTCAGCAGGGCTTCATCCGTGGCATTACGCCGAGTGCCTTTGAGGTGCACAATAAGGTCCGGCTGGTCGAAGGAAGCTTTCCCGGTTCCGGTGAAGTCATTATCGGCAGGCTTGCGCATTATGTGCTGGGAGAGGAAAAATTGAAGCTTGGGCAGCAACTGGTCTTTGAAGATCAGACTTTCAATATCGTCGGTATTTTCGAAGCCCCCGGCACTGTAATGGAATCCGAAGTGTGGATGGACCGCAGCGACCTGATGTCTCTGACTCAGCGGGATTCCTTGTCCTGCGTCATCGCGAGACTGGAATCGGAAGAAGATTTTAAATCAGCTGATTTGTTTGCCAAGCAGCGGCTTGATCTCGAGCTGTCAGCCATTCGCGAGTCCGACTACTATGCGAAGGTCTCCGCATTTTTCGGGCCGATTCGCGCCATGACCTGGCTCACCGCAGGGTTGATCGCGGCAGGCGCGGTTTTCGGCGGTTTCAATATGCTTTACGCCGCCTTTGCCTCGCGTATCCGGGAACTCGCTACGCTGCAGGCCATCGGCTTTACCCGAACTGCAGTCTTTATATCGCTCGTGCAGGAGAGCTTATTGGCCACTTTGACCGGCACCCTATGCGCCGCCTTCGCCGCGGTATGGATATTGGAAGGGCAGACGATTTATTTCTCCATCGGAACCTTTTCTCTGCAAATGTCGGCAGGTGTGGTGCTGACGGGTCTGTTGACCGGACTACTGCTCGGCATACTCGGTTCAATCCCTCCCGCAATCCGCTGCCTCGGGGCTTCTCTGCCATCCTCACTACGATCTTAGGGCCGCTCAATGTAGCAGCGACTTCAGCCGCTTATTCTAATTTACAAACTAAAATATACTCAGCGACTAAAGTCGCTGCGACGACAATATACGAATTATGAAAAACAAAACATACAATTACATTTCACTGGCCTGCCTCGCGGGTCTTGCTCTATTGCTCTCTGCTTGCGGAGAAAAAAACACTGAGGATAACGGTGCTTCTACGGATGTGAGTGCTCTGGATAGTATTCAGCTATTGGATACGAAGCCCGTTGATGCACTCGCTGTCAAAACTGCACGCGAACAACTCAAGCCCGGTGAAGAAGCGGTCGTTTTTGGTCAAATCGGTGGGGCTGAGCAGCCATTTTTCGATGGGTATGCCGGCTTTGTTCTGGGTGACACTGATATCACATTCTGTGATGAGATGGGTGACGAACATTGCGATAAGCCATGGGATGCGTGCTGTGAGGATTCCGACAAACTTAAGGTCTCGCGTGCCAGCGTTCAGTTTGTGGATGCGGAGGGCCAGCCTATCATGAAAAACATAAAAGGTTTATCCGGCATCAAGGAACTCGACGAAGTGGTAGTCATTGGTGAAGTGGCCAAGACGTCCACACCCGGAAATTTGATAATCAATGCGAGAGGAATCTACGTCGAGTGATTGTTGCGCCGTAGCAGCGACTTCAGTCGCTGAGTTTGTTGAAGGTTAAAGTTCAGGGGTGTCGTTATTATGGCTATTCGTAGATTCCTGTGGAAGTAGCTGGATGAGTTGAAGATTAACTAGGCCACGACGGCTTGTCTACCTTCGACCACGCTCAGGCCAGTAGAGACTGCGCCCTACCATTAAAAGGCGATCCAAGGGTAGGGCGCAGTCTCCAGACAAGCCGTCGCACTGTGGCAAAATGCCTCGAATATAAGCTATAGATAAACCAATGAAAAATGGTCGAAGAGCTTATACCGCTCACGTCAGATTATACACTGAAACTGACCTCTAATTTTTCACAATAATTCACGAAGAGCTGTTATTATTAATCCTCAGCGACTGAAGTCGCTGCTACGGTCGCTACTACGAGAGCGACTCTTTCGCTCCCAGTTCGATGGCCTTGTCAAGCTGCTGTGCCGCGCCGCGGTCCAGCTTCGTTTAGTCGTTCTTTGCTTCGGCTTCGTTCTCCAAATTCTTGGACTCGTCTAATGCTTCAGGCGGTGTGGGACTGTGCTTGGTTAAGAAATCGTCAGCCACAACTTCGACCCCAGGCACTACCTGCCGGATCTGTTCGATTTCAGCGGGCTCCAGGCCGGTGCCTGCAAGATATAAAGAGTTCAATTGAGTCAGCTGTCTGAGCACGGGGAGGGCATCGGGAGTCAGTTGTGCCTCGAAGAGAATCAGACTTTCAAGTGTTTCGCGCCCCACCAGCGATTCGAGTGACTGTTTGTTGACTTGCTTGCCAGTTAAATTGAGTCGCTTGAGTTGAGGGCACGCTTCGATGAGTCTCTGGATTAAAAAGGAGGAAACATCAGTGTGGGAGAGATCGACCTCAATGAGGTAAGGTCCCGCCTTAATCAGCTTTTCGGCAGCATCATTGTCGAAAGCGTCGCGGGCGTTGATGGCTGAGAAGATCAATTGATCCCCATAGGTGCCCGCACGGGTGACCCCGTTGAGGGCATACTGTTCAATCTCAGAAATGAGCGATTCGAAATCAACTTGGATTGTTTCCGGTTCATCTACGATCTCTACAAGTTCCTCAATCTCTATCGGCGTGCCCATATAGGTGACCGCCCATGTAAGTTGTTCGTCGGTTAACCCTTGGTCGATCAATAGTCCATCAGGCGAAGCACCTGCCAGGATCCATGCGTCGATAAACTTGATTTCCGCTTCTGTTAGCTGTGGCTTACCCTCAGGTGGCATGTGCAGGTCATCATCCAGTGGTAGATGGGCATACGTTGAAATCTTACTTTCAGTGAGACTGGCCGGGACGAGCGCATTACCCTTTTTGCCGCCAGCAAGCAGGGCTTCGTAGCTATCCATGAGCAGTCCACCTTTCTGCTTTCTGCCCACTGCATGACAGTCGTAGCATTTCGACTGGAATATTTTGTCGACGATCTCGTAGGCTATCAGTTCTTGGACCGGCTTAACCTCTTCCATGACGTCCTCTTTAGCAAATAGAGGCTCCAGTGGGTCGCCGTGTGTGATAAGCCCGCCCTGGTGCGCCGCGATGCTAAGTGTCGCGATACTAATAAAGAGAATGACGCGATACAACTGTGAGTTCTCTTTGAACAGCAACGCGCTGCAGAGAACAATCAGTGAGCTGGCCGCAAATCCGGTTCCCCAGTTCATGTGTTGGTCAATCAGTTCGCCGCTATAGTCGCCCTGCAGATAAAGCAGTAGTCCGGCAAATGCAGCGATTAAGGCTGAAACCGCGCCGAAGACGAGAATGGGGAGTCCGCCTTTGATCTGGCCGCGCTTGAAAAGCAAAAGTGCGACAAAGTTCCACGCCTCGGTAATGCCGAGATAAACGAAGACACCGATTGGCAGGTGAAGTAGAATGGGGTGAAAATTCCCAAGGACAGCGATTATCGGAGGCAACTCGCTGAGCTCGGCCGACTTCGTCCAATCAGCCGCATAGAGCAAAAGCGCTATAGCGGTGATACTCAGTGCCAGCACTGAGTAGTTGAGGCGCTTTGGGTCAGACATGATCGGAAGCGAAGAACTAGGAGAGGATGCCCTTGATCAATTTACCGTGGACGTCCGTAAGGCGGAAGTCGCGCCCCTGGAAGCGGAAGGTGTGGCGGGTATGATCAACGCCCAGCAAGTGGAGCATTGTCATGTGCAGATCGTGAATGGAAGTCGGGTTCTCAACGGCCGAATAGCCGAGTTCATCGGTCGAACCGTAGACGGTGCCGCCTTTGATGCCGCCGCCGGCGAAGAAGACGGAGAAGCCTTTGATGTGGTGGTCACGTCCACTGCCTTGCGCCATCGGCGTGCGACCGAATTCACCGCCCCAGATGACCAATGTGTCTTCCAACATGCCGCGCATCTTCAAGTCCTTGATCAGTGCAGCTGTGCCCTGGTCGACGTGATTGGCGGCGACTGGGAAGTTCTTGGCGAGTCCGCCGTGGTGATCCCAGCCGCGGTGATAGAGTTGGATAAAGCGCACGCCGCGCTCAGCCAGTCGTCGAGCCATCAGGCAGTTTGAGGCAAAACTTCCGTCGCCGGGGGTGCAGCCGTAGAGATCCAGCACGTGTTTCGACTCCTTGCTGAAATCAGTCAATTCCGGCACAGAGGCCTGCATCTTGAAAGCCAGCTCATACTGTGCAATGCGCGCGGCTATCTCCTTGTCGTGGCTGGCCTCAAGCTGCATGTGGTTGAGCTTGTTGATCGTCTGGATAAGATTGCCCTGGGCGTCGCGGTTAACGCCTTTCGGGTTATTCACGTAGTAGACCGGGTCACCCTTGGACTGGAGTTGGACGCCCTGGAATTTACTCGGCAGAAACCCGTTGTGCCACTGTTTCGAAGAGATGGGCTGGGCCTGACCGCCGCCTTCACTGGTCAGCACAACATAGCCTGGCAGGTTGGCCGAGGTGCTCCCCAGGCCGTAGAGCGTCCAGGAACCCATGCAGGGACGCCCCGGGATGATCGAACCGGTGTTAAAAAAGGTGTGGGCGGGGTCGTGGTTGATTTGTTCCGTATACATCGAACGCACCACGGCTATTTCGTCCGCGACACTGGCAATATGGGGGAACTGGTTGTTGATCATCATGCCGCTCTGACCGTGACGGCTGAATCCAAAGTTAGGACCCATGATATTGAGTTTAGAGCCCTGAAGTTGAGCCAACTGCTCGCCCTTCGTAAAGGACTCCGGCATGGCTTGGCCGTGGAGCCTCTCAAGTTCAGGCTTATAATCGAAGGTTTCCAGGTGGGACGGCCCCCCGGCCATGCAGAGGTGGATGACGCGCTTCACCTTGGGCTCAATGTGGGTGCCGTTGGCCAAGGTGCCTTTCCAGATATTTTGACCTGAGCTATTGGCAAGTAGGTCGCCGACCGCGAATGCACCCATGCTGGTGAGTGACTTCTTTAAGAAAGTCCGGCGACTGGAGAAGTCTTTGAGTTTTTCGAGATCAGATTCGCTCATCTTTAGTATCGGGTAATGGTTTCATGAAGGTTGAGTAGGGCACGGGTTAGGCTCGTCCATGCGGCAAGCTCGGTCTCCTCAACAGTTTTAAGTGGTTGGAAATTGGTGGACGCCACTAGGGCGTTGGCGTCAGTCGGAGTTTCTTCGAAGCGTGAACGTTCTGAGCCCAGGAATTGGATCAGTAACTCCTGCTCTTTTGGGTTGGGCTCTCGGGTTAGGACGCGTTGGTAGGCGTATTCCAGGCGAGAGGCATCGTCGCCGGGATGATCCAGTAGAATAGAGTGCGATAGGGCGATGGCGGCCTCCACAAAACTAGGATCGTTTAACTGGTTGAGTGCTTGAAGTGGCGTATTTGATTGGGGGCGAGCTACGGCGCATTCATCGCGACTCGGCGCATCGAAGGCGATGAGCATCGGGTGGAGGAAGGTGCGTTGCCAATGGGAATAGAGTCCCCGACGATATTGATTTTCGTCCTGGGCACTCTGGTATTCACGGCGGGGGAAGTTGAGGTGCTGGTAGTAGCCCTCCGGTTGATAGGGCTTCGCACTGGCGCCACCGATGCGGCGAACCAACAGATTAGAGATTGCGAGGGCATTGTCGCGAATGTTCTCAGCTCGAAGGCGGCGCGGGCTTTGTCGCGCGATCAGACGATTGTAAGGATCAAGTTCGTCGAGTTCAGGTGTGGATTGACTACTCTGGCGGTAGGCGTCAGACATGAGCATGGACTTTACGAGAAGTTTCACGTCCCAGCCAGACTCCATGAAGTTATAGGCTAGCAAATCCAGCAAGTCCGGGTAGGTCGGATATTCACCTTGAAGCCCAAGGTCTTCTGGAGCGCTCGACAGTGGTGTGCCGAAGAACTGGCCCCAGATACGATTCACGTAGGTGCGGGCGGTCAGTGGATTGTCGCGATGGGCGACCCACTCCGCGAGGTCGAGTCGGTCGAGTCGATTACCCTCGTCCGAAGCGATCGCAAAATCAAGGAACTCCGGGGTTGCGGGGAGCACGACTTCTCCAGTCTCATCCATCCAGTTACCACGTGGCAGAATTTTTATTTCACGTGGTTTCGCGCTGATTGTAGTTGGAGTTTCGCGTGTTCCGTTGAGGTAGTCATCGATCGCAAGGTAGGACTCACGCAGTTCAACTTGATCCGGACTGGTCGCATGCTCTGCGAGATATATTTTTTTCAACTCATCGAGTTCTACTTCGCTGGCTTGATCTGTAAGATACTTTTCGAGTAGTGCAGCCCCATCCTCGTCGAGGTCGCCAATCGGCACCTTCTGGCGCTTGGTTTTGAGTCGCACTTTTCGCACATCGACGGCGTAGGGGTGAGCTTCGCTCTTGGTCGATATAAAGGAAATCGAGACGGGTGAGATGTTCTGATGCTTCTTTAGTTCTGAGGGATAGATGTAGAACTCTTTCCATTCTTCAACTGCAGGCAAGTTGCCCATGCGCTTAATGGTTCGATTCGGTTTCTTATCATTTAGGTTTCTGCCCCAGCGGAAAAGGTATTCGGCATCCTCGTAGGTAAATAGAATTCCAAATCCGGCATGTTCACCTTCGGCTAATCGATTGAGAAATACTTCGAACTGATAGCGATAGCCATTTTCGACTAAGAGCTTCTTTTCTGTAAAAATGGCTTCCTTTCCATTTACGACATCATCGAGCATGTAGTCGTCAGGTATGCCATCGCTAGCTGCTTTTCGTTTTACTGCCAGCCAGTCGTCGAACTCATTGACGGAATCAGGGGTTCCTTCGCGGAGGCGTTCGAGGCGACGCTCAGCTTCCACCTCATACTTCTCTGGATCATAGAGAAAGGTTCTGTTTGGAACGGTAAGTGTCGGTCCGAGTTGTTTCTTCTCATAAACGTCCTGGCGGGCTAGGTATTCGACGATGTTTTCCTCCTGATAGCTGCCACGATTGTTCCAAGCTCCCTTTTCAAGGATGTCCGCAAAGAAGGCCCCAAATGCATAAAAGTCTTTGGCAGTAAACGGGTCGAACTTGTGATCGTGGCATTCAGCGCAGGCGAGTGTCGAGCCGAGTAGGGCGGTCGAACTGGTTCGAATTCGCTCGGCCTGGTATTTTTTAATATATTCTTTATCCTGAATGCCGCCTTCCTGGCTGATTTGGTTGAGGCGATGAAAACTCGAAGCGACGCGCTGCGCAATTGTGGCATCAGGAATGAGGTCACCCGCGATCTGTTCGGTGACGAATTCATCGTAGGGTTTATTGTTATTGAAGGAGTGGATCACATAATCACGAAACGGAGAGGCGTCTCTGGGTTGGTCCCCGTGGTAGCCAACTGAGTCGGTGAAGCGCACGGCATCGAGCCAGTCGATCGCCATGTTCTCACCGAAGTGTGGCGAGGTGAGTAGCGTATCAACCAGTTGCTCGTAGGCATCTGGTGAGCTATCATTCAGAAACTCTTGCGCTTGTTCAGGCGTTGGCGGGAGCCCGATGGCGTCGAGATAGACTCGGCGGAGGAGGGTTTCGCGGGGCGCTGCTGTGGAGAGATCTAGCCCTTGCTTGTTCAGACCGCTACGGATGATTGCGTCGATGGAATTCTGTTCTGGCTTTTCGACACGCTTGTAGGACCAATGTATGTCGTATTCCGCGCCGCTGTTGATCCAAGCTTTGAGTGTTAGCTTTTGATCCTCGGATAGCGGTTTGTGCACATCCGGGGGAGGCATAATGTCATCAACGTCCATGGTGAGAACGCGATCAACGAGTATACTCGCATCCGAATCACCCGGCACAATGGCACCATATTCAACGGCAAGATCGCGTATATCGAGGCGGAGATCTGATTTATTGTTTTCGACGTCCGGGCCGTGGCATGCGTAGCAATGGTTCGATAGGATCGGACGGACGTCGCGGTTGAAGTTAATCTTCTCGTAGCCGGATTGGTCGGCGTTAGAGGTGCTAGCGACACTGACTAGCAAAAGACAGGTGAAAGATGCGGTTTTCCAGTATTTAGCCGAGTGGGGGAGCTGGATCGCGAGATTACGGAAAAGCATGTCTTTTAATAATCGGCGTTTTCGATGTTTGACAAATAAAAATGGTAGATTTCGCGCTTGGAAGTGAGGCCCCGTCGCAGCGACTTCAGTCGCTTAGAGTTAGTTGAAGGTTAAAGTTTAGGGGGAATGGCACTTAGTTAAGAGCACTTATCGTAGTGGTGTGCTTCAGCCACCACACCGACGCTTGCCTGATCTTGTGAGCGATGCGGTGGCTGCACTTCGACCAGCTCAGGTCAGGAAAGCACACCGCTACGAGTGTAGATTGCACTCAATCGCTCTTAACTAAGTGCCATTCAGTTAGGGGGTGTTTTTTAAATCCTCAGCGACTGAAGTCGCGGCTACGAGAGCAACTCTTTCGCTTTCGCTTCAAGTTCGTCTGCTTTGTCGAGCTGTGTTGCGGCGCCGCGAGCCATGTCGGGCTTGCCGCCGCCCTTGCCGCCTGCAATTGGGGCGAGCTCTTTGATGAGGTTGCCGGCATTGTGGCCGGAATCACCGCCGCCGAGCGCACCTAAATACAGTTTCTCCCCGTCGTTGACGATGCAGAAGGCGGCTTTGGCAAACTGGCGCGACTTGAGGCCGTTGAGTAATTCTTGCAGCAGAGCTGCTGAGCCTTCCGTGGAAATGACGAGATGGCTCGAAAGGTCGAGTTCTTCGAGCATAGTCGCAGCAATCTTCGCGGCGCCTGCTGCCTGCGATTTCTTGAGTGCTTTGTCGGCTTCGACGGTGGCATTCTTCAAGCCTTCGATATGCGCCAGAGCATCTTTGAAGACGGCGTTCTTTTGCTCAAATGTGCCAGTGTCGAGCATACCCGCCATGATGTGCGGGAACTCCGGATAACTGACGGAATCTGCGTCGAGTTTTTCCAATTGTTGATTAATGTCATTCAGTCGCTTGCGCAGTTCTTCCTCTTGTTCCGCGGCTTTTTCAATATTGCTGCGAATCCAGTCATGGGCGGCGGTGCCGCAGACTGCTTCAATGCGGCGTATGCCGGAAGCGATGGCGCCTTCGGACTTAATTTTAAACATGCCGATATCCTTCGTGTTGCGAACGTGGGTGCCGCCGCACAGCTCCATCGAGTAACCATCAAGTTGTTCGGGCTGCCCACCGATTTGCACAACGCGCACTTCTTCACCGTATTTGTCACCGAAGAATTGCTGGATATCTTTGCGATCTTTGATGCCCGTGTGTGGCACTTCCTTCCAGCTTACAGCGTCTGCGGCCTCGATGCACTGGTTGACCTTGAGTTCAAGGGCTTCGATTTGCTCCGGCTTAAGTGCTCCGGAATTAAAGTCGAAGCGCAGGCGGGTGCGGCTGACCATCGAACCCTGCTGCGCGGCATCGGTAGAGACCAGTTCATGCAGGGCCCAGTGAAGTAAATGAGTCGCCGTGTGGTGGCCTTCAATTGGGTGGCGGCGCTCTAGGTCAATGGTGAGCATGACTTCGTCGCCGACTGCAATATTGGCGTCCGCCGGCAGGCAGTGGGCGCGGGCCGAACTAAGTTGCTGGACGGCAGAAATCGGATAGCTGGTTCCATTGACCGTCAGCGTGCCCTGGTCGCCGAGTTGGCCACCCATTTCAGCGTAGAAGGGCGTGCGGTCGGTGATAACCAGAAGCGCATCGTCCTGTTTATGAAGTTCGAGGACCTTTGCGGTGCTCTCGTCCTCATCAAAGCCCGTAAACTCGGTGACGGCCTCGCTGCCGATTTCAGCGGCCTTGACCAGTTGCTGGGTGCGTGCGGCACGGGCGCGGTCTCGCTGGGCGTTCATATGTTTCTCGAAAGTCTCCATATCGACCTTCAGGCCCCGCTCTTCGCAGAGAAGCTGGGTCAGGTCGATGGGGAAGCCGAAAGTGTCGTAGAGCTTGAAAGCGAATTCGCCATTCAGGTGGTCTTTGAGCCCTTCGACCTCTTGCTCAAACATGGCCAAGCCACGGTCGAGGGTTTCATTGAAGCTGGCTTCTTCGCGTTGAAGATTCTCCCTAATGGCATCGGCACGTTTCTTGAGTTCGGGGAAGACCCCGGCCATCTCAGCGACGAGCGTGTCGACGAGTTCGGGGAGGAAGGTTTGCGAACTGGAGAAACCGAGGGTGCGCCCATAGCGGACGGCACGGCGGAGGATGCGGCGAAGCACATAGTTCCGCCCGGTATTGCCGGGCAGGATGCCGTCTGCCAGCGAAAAGGCGAGGGTGCGGATGTGGTCGGCGATGACCCGGAAGGCGATGGCCTCCTTCATCTCGGTGGAGAGCGTCGACTTATCGCTATCAACTGATTCCGGATAGATGTCCTGGTAGGTCTTTCCGCTCAGTGCTTCCAACTGGCGGAAAATGGGTTGAAACACATCAGTCGCGTAGTTGCTGGGCTTTGGGGAGAAGTCGGTGAAACCCTTGGTGTTTTGGATGAGTGAGCAGGCACGCTCGAAACCCATGCCGGTATCGACATGCTTGGCGGGGAGGTCGCGGAAGCTGCCGTCGGCCTCGGCGTTGTATTGAATGAAGACGAGATTCCAGATTTCGATACAGAGGTCGGAGTCCATGTTGACCAGCTTGCCTTCGCTATCACCGTTCGGGGTGAGGTCGACGTGGAGTTCCGAGCAGGGGCCACAAGGACCGGTCTCACCCATCATCCAGAAATTGTCCTTCACGTTGCCGTTGACGATGTGCTTCTTCGGGTCGAGGCCTTTCTTCTCAAAGAGGGCTGCCCAGAAATCGTAGGCTTCCTGGTCGAACTCCGAGGGGTCGCCTTTGCCAGGTGCATACACAGTGGCGTAGAGACGCTCGGCAGGCACGCCCCAAACATCCACGATGAGCTCCCAGCCCCATTCGATGGCTTCCTTTTTAAAGTAGTCCCCGAATGACCAGTTGCCTAGCATCTCGAAGAAGGTGTGGTGGTAGGTGTCGTAACCGACGTCCTCCAGGTCGTTATGCTTCCCGCCGGCGCGGATACACTTCTGCGTATCGGCAGCACGCGGTGGCGAGTAGGGCGCCTTCTCCGTGCCAAGAAAGTAGGGCACGAACTGATTCATCCCCGCATTGGTAAAAAGCAGACCCGGCGACTGCGGCATGAGGGATGCCGACGGCACGGTCGTGTGTTGCTTGGACTCAAAGAAGTCGAGGAAGCTTTGTCTTATTTCTGAAGAAGTCATAGGAAAAATGTTTTGAACCGCAGATGGACGCTAAAGTAAGAATATTTTAACCACGGATGGACACGGATTTTTTCAGGTCTACCGAACAACCCGTTTCCATTCTAGTTTGGCGTGTTTAAAATTGATAATTAATCCGACATTTAGGCCGGTGTGGTTAAGGTAGTTAAGCATTTTACCTCGTTCATTTTCTGTAATCCGATCAATTGTTTTAGTATCTACAACGATCTTATCGAAAGTGATTAAATCAGGCACATATTTGCCAACGGTTACAGTTTTATAGAAGACCGGATATTCGGCCTGTTGCGAGTATGCGATATCCCTAAGTTCAAATTCGACCACCAAAGCGTTCTCATAAATCTTTTCATGCAAACCATGGCCGATCTCATTTAGAACTTCAAAGGAGCAATTCAATATCTCGCCGCTTTCTTCGGCATGTATTAATTTGTCCCTTTTATCCGTGTCCATCTGTGTTCATCCGTGGTTAATGAAACTCAGAGCTGCTCGAGCACGGCTGCGCCCATGGCTTTGGTGCCGACGGGGTCTAGGCCGAAGGCAATGTCGCCTGTGCGGGTGCCGGAAGTGACAGCTTTTTCGACTGCGGCTTCGATGGCGGCAGCGGCTTCGTTTTCGCCGAAGCTGTAGCGTAGCATCATGGCACCGGAGAGAATTTGCGCGCAGGGGTTGGCGATGCCCTGGCCTGCGATGTCCGGAGCGGTGCCGCCGGATGGTTCGTAGAGTCCGAAGGGGAAGCCGAGGCTATTCTTTTCCGCGCCGAGCGAGGCAGAAGCGAGCATACCGAGCGAACCGCAGATCACACCCATTTCATCGGAGAGAATATCGCCGAACATATTTTCAGTGAAGAGCACATCGAATTGGTTCGGGTCGCGCGCCAGTTGCATGGCGGCGTTGTCCACATACATATGGCTGAGCTTGATCTCAGGTGCGTGCTTGGCGAAGTATTCGGTCACAACTTTACGCCAGAGCACGGAAGTTTCGAGCACGTTGGCTTTGTCGACTGAGCAGACGCTGCCGCCCCGCGCTTTAGCTGTGTCGATGGCGACTTGGGCAATGCGCTCGATCTCGCTGGTCTTGTAGACCATGGTGTCAATGGCCTGCTCTTCCCCGTTCTCTAGTGTCGTGGTCGATTTAGGCTGGCCGAAGTAGATGCCACCCGTGAGCTCGCGGATGCAAACGATGTCGATACCATTAGGGATGCGCTCCTGCTTGAGAGGAGACGCGTCAGTGAGTTGCGGATACAGTAGGCCGGGCCGAACATTGGCGTAAAGCGAGAAGGCCTTACGAATGGGGAGTAGGGCGGCGCGCTCGGGTTGTTCCTTCGGCGGGAGCGATTCCCATTTTGGGCCACCGACAGAGCCGAACAAAATAGCCTCGGAATTTTCGCAGACCTTCTGCGTCGAATTAGGGAAAGCCACGCCGTGATTGTCGATAGCGATACCGCCGATGTCTGCGTGTTCGTAGTCGAGCGCGAAGCCAAACTTGTCGCCAGCGGCTTTAAGGACATCGAGTGCGACATCCATGACTTCAGGGCCGATGCCATCACCGGGGAGAACTGCGAATTTTAAGGTCTTCATATGCATTTAGGAAAAGCGGTGAAACTTGAGCGGCTACGACCGTGCATCAAGCCTATTTCCCCGCTGCTTGGATTTGAGTTCCACCTTCAGGTGGAAATTTAGCAAGATAACCGCCTAAAGGCGGGACTCCAACGAGAGCACTGTCTCAATTAAAGCGAAACGACGCAGTTTTGTTACAATAAAACCCCGATCAGGATTCCTTAACTATTTCTATTCCAGTTTCGTTGAACTGAATCTTGCGCTGCTTGTAGAGCCCACCGAGCGCTTGTTTGAAAGCCTTCTTCGAACAATCAAACTTTTCGCGGATCGATTCAGGGCTGCTTTTATCGTTGAAAGGTAAACTTCCTCCGGCGGTTTGGAGTCCAGCGAGAATTTTTTCAGTTAGGCTTTCAACGCGTCCGTAGCCTGATGGATCGCGGCGCAGGTCGATACGTCCACCCGAGCGGACTTTCTTAATGTAGCCGGTGAAGCGGTCGCCTTCTTCGAGCTTATCCGAGGTTTCTGAATAATAGAGTAGCCCTCGGTATTTAGCATCAATGATGGCCTTATAGCCGAGCGGTGATTCGCCGTAGATGATCACACTCACCGGATCATTCGGTTCGTAGTCAGGCGGCTCTTGGAAAGTATGACGATGTAAGCGTGCCGAGGCAACGATACGGTCAGTGTGCTCATCGAGATAGACGGCGACGATCACTCCGTCGCCCTTAACAAGCTCGATGGTTCCTTTTTCGCGATAGGGTAGCAGAAGGTCCTTACTCAACCCCCAATCGAGGAAGAAACCGAGATTCGGGCGCGCATCAACCACTTCCAAATAGGCGTATTCACCGACCTGCGCGAATGGGGTTTCCGTGGTGGCGACGAGCCTATCTTCTGAATCATTATAGATAAAGACTTTGATTGTGTCACCAATCGACATCTCGGGCGTGATATATGCGCCAGGCAGTAGAATCGTGCCATGGGTGCCACCATCGAGGTAGAACCCGTGTTCAGATTCTTCGGCGATGCGTAACTCATTAAATTTTCCAATCTCAGCCATAGGATAAGACACCTTCGGTTGCTGAGAATCTCAAGGTTCTTTTGCTTTTATCATTAGGGGAGGGTTGTTCTTATACACCAGGGAAGGTAGCGACGCACCTGAAATTCTAAAAGTTTCAACAACTAGCCTTTACCGAAGACTAATCTTAACCCTAGAATTCTTAAATGGATATGGAACAGCCCAAGAACCCTCTGCATGGCTATACGCTGGAAAACATCGTGACGAGTCTTGAGGAATACTATGGTTGGGAGGAATTAGGCGCGCGGATTAACATTCGCTGCTTCACCGATGAACCATCGGTCAAATCCAGTCTCAAGTTCCTGCGTAAGACGCCGTGGGCCCGAAAAAAAGTTGAAGAGCTGTTCGTCTACACCTTGGAGAAACACGGGGAGTGATTGAGTGGTAGGGATCGATCCGCACTGATGAAACCGATCAGCATGCCACGGCTTAGTTCAATGAAGATGGGTCCCCTGGATCCCATTCCTGTGTAGCCGAGCCAGTCCTCTGGCTCCGTTTCGCGGGCTAGTCCGAGGATGGCAGAGGACTGCCATGGCTACAACTTGGGCTGGTCCGAGGATGGCAGAGGACTGCCATAGCTACAACTTTGGCTGGTCCGAGATGGCAGAGGACTGCCATGGCTACAACTTGGATCATGCCGCGATGACCAATATTCATTCAAAACGGCATAATATGTGCCAAGCTTATTTCGCTCGGCATTCGCCGCAGAAGCAAATCACGTCATTGTCGACTGTCTTATAGCGAAAATCCTTCTCTGGGTGGCTCTTATCTGTCGCGCCGCATTCTGAGCAGGTGTGCATTGCATCATCAGCGCTCAAATTTCGCTCAGCCTTATATTCAGAGCGGCGTTTCTTCGCTTTAACTGCCTGCGCCATCGCGTCTTTGAAAAACAAGACATAGCATAAAAAGGGGGCAGCAAATGCGATTCGATATCCCATGCTGGGCAGACCTAAAAATGCGAGCGATCCAACGCCGAAAACTAGCCAGGCGATCCACTTGACCTTCACTGGAATGATGAAAAACATTAAAAATTGAACGTTGGGTTGGAGCGTCGCGAAGGCAAAAAAGACGCACCAGTAGAGGAAAGTGGTCGAGACAACGATAACACTAGCAGGCGATATCAGCTGCCCGACAAAGGCTCCGACGATGGCAAAGAATACAGCGGCGAGCAGGTAAAGATTAAACCGAAACACGCCCCATGCTGCTTCCAGCGCCTGGCTCATGAAAAAGAGAATATACCAAAAAAAAGCGAGAAACAGAGCACTGAGCGCACCTGTTGCAATATCAGGTGGCACAATCATGAACGAGAATAAGCGCCACCATTCGCCCGCAAAAACAGCTTTTGGGATGAGCTCAATTGATTGCACATCCAATCGCCCGACCATGATGGCCGCGTAGATGAATAATTGAGCAACAATTAAAACCAAAATCACATTGGGCACTGCAAGGTGGCCAAAGCGTTTTTCGAGTGAATCAAGAATCTTCATATGTAAATAGTCATGTATCTATCTTCCCGATGCTAGAAATAGTGAGAGCCGGGTGCCAGCAGAAATAGAACCGAGCATTTCGGAATCGGTATAATCTCACGATGTAGACAGGGTCAAACTGGCTATTAATATCCACGCGAAACGGCCTGGCCAATCAAGGGGCGTTTTACTGAACCAGCAGCGCAACCTTGTCAGCCTGCTTCCGGACTAGTGTGCGGGCCAACATGTGTTCAAAGACGCGCTCGTCACCATTCTGTGCGACCCAGTCGAGATGCATCTTAGCCACCTCGGCTTTATCTTGGGAACGTAATTGCAGACCTATGTAAGTATGGGCCTCGGTTTCCTGCGCAGTATCTCGCACGTAGCTTATAAGATCGGGTGCATTAATGATTCCCGCGAGATAATCAAAAACCGGCGTAGGCCACTGGTTGTTGGCAGGCTTGTTATTCCGGGCATATTTAAGAGCAATCGCGGCTTCGCTTTTATCGCCCGAACTGAGATTTGCAAAATATGAAATGAGTAAAGGGTAGGAGGGTGTTTCTCCGTTGTGATTGTAAAGCAGGGCCGCGCGCTTGGCCGCTAAAGCAGCTTCACTGTAGTCGCCACGGCAAAGCTGAACCCAGGCCAGAGATTCATAAAAGAACCCATTCATTGGCTGGTCGGATGTCGCCTTTTTGAAAGAGCTGAGCGCCTCGTCAAAATCTTCGAGATTAAAGGCGGCTAAGCCACGGCCGTTCCAAGCGAATGCGTTGTTGGGATATGCTTTAATGATCAAATCATAAGATGAAAAAGCATCCTCGTGTCGGAGTTGATCCGAAAAAATCATTGCCTGTCCGAGGCGAGCCGAAAGATTTGTAGCGTCCTCCTTCAAAACAGCGTTAAATCCGTCGAGCGCCAACTCGCTGTCACCGGATTCTAAAAAGTCGTAGGATTTGGAAATGAGGGCCTCGGAACTCTCAGTTGTAGCAGATGCGGAATTATTATCGACGACGCCCGTAGTGGCATGAGCGGAAGTTAAAACAACAGTCGCTGCTAAAATTCCGAGTAAGATTGATCTGTGAGCGTTCATTGAGTTTAGAGTGTTTATGTATACTTGAGGATCTTACAATGTCAATTTGCGGGAGATTTTGTTCCTAGCCGGCCGATGGTTGCCACTGATTTGAGTGCCTTCTCTAGTATACAGATCGGATTTCTACGCCATCTACCGGTCTAAATTACACTCAATTTCTTTCCTTAATTAGGACTCAACTACCTGCATCCGCGATATTTGAGTCGTCTTGAGGTAGCGACTAGCGTCCTCGCTGGTCACCGCATAAGAGATCGTTTCATGGCTGGACTTCGGCGAGCTCAGTCGAGTCGCGGGGACGCCATCCGCTACCTTGACGAGTTTAGCAGGATTACTAGTTGAAAGCCAAGTCGAGTCCTGCATCTTACTTCTACAGATGATAATCGAGACCCAGGAATTACCACCAATCGGAACCAACGCGATCGCACTCATCGATTCAGATCGAGGGGAGTGTGTCATTATCGATGCACCAGCGGAGGCCTATGATTGGGCGACGCAGATTGCGGATCAACATGGGTGCAAGATTATGGCACTGATTTTAACGCACGGCCACTGGGATCACATTCTCGATGGGTGGAAGTTCGCTGAGGCGGGCATTCCGACTTATGGTCATGTAGCGGACACTGAAATGTTCGCTGAGCCCTCGCGTATGGCGAGCTACGCAATGCCGGGCCTTGAAATGAAAGCGGTGCCAATCGATTATTGGATAACACAGGGCCAGAAGCTTGAGTTCCTCGGCGCCGAGTTGGAGATCCGCCACGTGCCCGGACATTGCCCTGGGAATGTGCTCGTCTATCTGGAGGGCGAGTCCGCGGCCATTGTCGGCGATGCGATCTTTGCGGGCAGTGTCGGGCGCTATGATCTACCGGGGGGAGACTTCTCTGTTTTGGAGAAATCGATCCGCGAGCAAATTTACTCTTTGCCGGATGCGACCACCATCTATCCGGGCCACGGCGGGACAACGACGGTTGAACGCGAAAAGGCGACCAACCCAATTGTGCGTCCATGACGTCTGCGCCCGACAGTGATACCATTTTTATGCGGCAGGCTATTGGCCTGGCTAGCCAAGCTTGGGGGCAGACGCATCCCAACCCGCTGGTCGGGGCATTGATCGTCGAGGGAACTGAGGTCGTGGCCGAAGGTTGGCACAAAGGTGCCGGTCAGCCACATGCTGAAGTCGAAGCCTTCGCCGCGCTCGGTCGGGCACCCGCAGAGGGCGCCGTGCTTTATGTGACGCTGGAGCCTTGCAGCACCGTGGGACGGACGGGGGCTTGCACCAATGCTATTATAGACTGCGGCATCCGCAAAGTAGTGGTCGGTGCGGTCGATCCGAATCCAGCTCATTCAGGCCGCGGCCTGCAAATCCTACGCGAGGCAGGTGTCGAAGTGGAGCAGGGTATCCTTGAGGACGAATGCAACGACCTGAACCTGATCTTTAATCATTGGATAACGAACGGCACACCGCTGCTGGCTGCCAAGATGGCAATGACGCTCGATGGTAAATTCGCAGCCGCATCGGGCCACTCACAATGGGTGACGAATGAGGCTGCTCGCGAAGACGTTATGCGGTGGCGGCGTTACTTCCCTGCCATAGCTGTCGGCGCGAATACGATTTTAAAAGATGATCCTAGTCTGACGAGTCGATTAGGCAGCGAGGTGTTTTGTCCAACACGTTTTGTCTTTGATCGTCATTTAAAGACGCTAAGTGCGCCTGCGCTACCAAAACTTTATTCTGACGAGTTCAAAAAGAACACGGTGATCCTTTGCCTGGAAAATGCTAAAGCAGATCTAGTTGAAAAAGCATTGGGCTGCGGTGTCGGAGTTTGGATGCTTCCCGAGGATGATGGCCATATTGACTGGTCGGTCTTCCGTGCTCGCTGCGCGGAAGCGGGTATTTGCGGAGTCTATATCGAAGCTGGGCCAACTTTAGCGACTGAAGTCATTGAAGCCGCAAAGGTGGACTACCTCTTTATCTATAAGGCGGCTAAATTCCTTTCCGACGCCGCCGCGTCAGGCATCGGTTCTAATCGCCAAACCGTTAAGATGACTGAGGCTTTCGAACTGGCCGATGTGCAACACGCCATTTTCGGCAGTGATGTGTTAACACGAGGGCGTTTATTAAAATGAGACAGTTAATCATCGCTACCGGTAACGCGCACAAGGCGGACGAGTTTGCCCAACTGCTAGCCGAATCCGACTTTGACGTTCAATCCGCTGCAGCTTGTGGCGGCATGCCGGAGGTCAATGAGACGGGCACCACCTTCGCGGCAAATGCAGAGCTGAAATCGCGGGCGCTCAGCCTATTAGCCCCGGAAGGCGCGTGGGTGCTCTCCGACGATTCTGGATTGGAAGTGGACGCCCTCAAGGGTGCGCCCGGCATCTATTCAGCACGTTACGCAGGCAGGCAGGCAAATGATCTTGAAAACCTGGAAAAACTACTACGTGACCTGTCTCATGTTCCGCAGGCCGAACGCACAGCGCGATTCCGCTGTGTTTTGAGTCTGATCGGCCCGAATGATGAAGTTCACTCGTATGACGGCACCTGCGAAGGGCATATCAGTAACCAGCCCAGCGGAACGAGTGGCTTCGGCTACGATCCGATCTTCGTGCCCGCAGGTTACGACAAGTCCTTCGGGGAACTCGGCGAAACTATCAAGAGCCAGCTAAGCCACCGCGCCAAGGCGGTGCGGGCCCTGGCCGCCGCTGGTTTGTAAAAGGGAGGGCCCGCTCCGTCCGGGCTGAGACGGCACAGGCGATTCCGCTTTTGCCCATTAGGTTCAAGCCGGAGCCAGGACATTCCTGTCCTGCCTGCACCGTATTAAGTTCAAGCGGAGCCAGGACATTTCTGTCCTGCCAGCACCGCAGTGATGCTTCCCTTAGCTGCGGCGGGACAAGAATGTCCCGGCTCCGTAAGACCATACCAGCGCGCCATTCGTCTAAGTTCATGGTTATCAAAACAAGCGCAGCCTCTGCGAATTGTAGCTTACGCGAACCCCAGCTGTTCAAGGATTCGATCAAACTCCTCCTCCGGCCCCGCCTCCAGTGAAAGCCGCTGCCCGCTTGCATGATGCGTAAAGCTCAAACTATCCGCGCGGAGCATCATCCGCTGGCAGCCACAGTGCTCTCGGAGAAATCGGTTCTGTGCGCCATCACCGTGTCTGGTATCGCCGACAATAGGGTGCCTGATATGAGCCATGTGTCGACGAAGCTGATGCTTGCGTCCGGTCTTAGGAGCTAAGCCGACCAGCGAAAAGCGTGCGGTGCGGTAGCGTCCGACGGCATGCGGCAATTCACTCTTCGCCAACGTTCGGTAGTTTGTCTGGGCAGATTGTATCTTGTGTGGCGCCTCTTCGCCTTTCAAATCGTTGTCGATCTCGCCCTCATCATTGGCCCAGCCACGGACGACTGCCCGGTAAGCTTTGTCGCAGCCTTGCTCAGCAAACTCCTTTTGTGTCGCGCGTAGACTGTCTTGGTCCAGAGCAAAGAGCAGCACGCCGCTGGTGGGGCGATCCAGCCGGTGGCAGGGGTGCACGACCCGGCCGATTTGATCGCGTAACATTTGCAGCGCAAATTCCGTTTCATGGACATCCAATGCGCTTCGATGCACCAGCAGGCCCGCCGGCTTATCGATAGCGACATAATGCTCGTCCTGATAGATTATCTTGAGTGGCGCAGCCATATTTAGAAGGGAGGAGTAGGGGCAGTCGGTAGCAGTGTTTGAATACTGCAAATTAAGCGATTCAATGTATAAAATGCCAAAACATTCGAAATAGGTAAAACCGGCTCGACAAAATGTGTCTGCCTGAGACCCTTTTCGCTTCCATCTTAACCAGCGGAATCATGCAAGAAGAGTTAAACGCAATCGTCGCCAATGTAAGGGAGCAAGCTCCCAAAGTCGCTACACGCGCAGAATTTGAGTCCTACAAGGCCACTATCTCAGGCCCTAAAGGCTCTCTGACTGATGTCATGAAGGGCATGGGCAAGGTGCCCAAGGAGGATAAGCCCGCCATGGGTAAGGCCATCAATGAAGCCAAGAAAGCCGTAGAGGCCGCCTTTGCTGTGGTCATCGAACGCCTGGAAGCCGCAGAACTCGCTGCCAAGCTAGGTCCCGCCATCGATCCGACGCTACCGAGCCCCGACGCGACGCGCGGCACGCTCCATCCGATCGCTCAAGTTCGCGAAGAGATGGTTGAACTCTTCCGCCGCATCGGATTCTCCGTCGCCGAGGCCACCGAGGTCGAGACTGAGCACTACTGTTTCGACGCCCTCAACATCCCAAGCGACCACCCGGCCCGCGATATGCAGGATTCTTACTACCTGCCCGATGATTTGACTGTGAGCAACGTCAGCAAAGAGGGCGACGAGAAGTATCTCCTCCGCACCCACACCTCGACCGTGCAGATCCGCACGATGCTGAAGGAGAAGCCTCCCATCCGTATCGTAGCGCCCGGTCGCTGCTTCCGCCGCGACACGCCGGATGCCACCCACAGCGCCAACTTCCATCAGATTGAAGGCCTCTACGTTGATAAGGACGTCACACTTCTCGACCTCAAAGCCACCCTCGATCACTTCGTGAAGACCATCTTCGGCCCCAAAGCCAAGACACGCCTCCGCCCGAGCTTCTTCCCCTTCACCGAACCCAGCTTCGAGATGGACTTCTTCTCCCCGGACTTGGGCAAGCTCAGCAATAAGTGGCTCGAAATAATGGGTTGCGGCATGGTCGACCCCGAAGTCTTTAAAGCCGTCGGCATCGACCCCGAAGTCTACACCGGCTACGCCTTCGGCATGGGCATCGAGCGCATCGCCATGATCCTCCAAGGCGTCGACGACATCCGCTACTACTACCAAAACGACGTCCGCTTCCTCAAGCAGTTCGCATAATATTCAAATTTATAACCACGGATGGACACGGATGAACACGGATACTTTGCGCGGCTTTTATCCGTGTCCGTGGTTCAAATTACTACAGTATAGTCAACATCAGAGCAGTCACCCATTTCAACCTATTTTCTTATATTTGAATTTCCAACAACTGGCCTAAAACTACAAAAATATTTTAAACCACAGATTCACACAGATACACACTGATTTTAAGACGTGGACTGGATCCGTGTTCATCAGTGTCCATCCGTGGTTAAAATTATAATACCTGTCTAAAATGAAAATCTCCTACAACTGGCTTAAAAACTACATCGATCTCGATCCTGTCGAGCACTCACCTGAAGTGCTTCAGGAGGTGCTGCCTCTGCTTGGCTTCGATATCGAAGAAATCGAAAAGCTCGGCCCGCCGCAGCTGAACAACGTCGTCGTGGGTCAAGTCATCCAATTCGATCAGCACCCGGACGCCGACCGCCTGCGCTGCTGCAAGGTATCGACCGGTAACGGAGACGAGATTCACGACATTGTCTGCGGTGCCAAGAACTTCGTCGAAGGTGACAAGGTCATGGTCGCGCTCCCCGGCGCCGTCCTGCCTGGCGATTTTAAGATCAAGGCCTCCAAGCTCCGCGGCCAGCCCTCCGCCGGGATGATGTGCTCGGCCAAGGAGTTAAAGATCGGCCAAGACCACGACGGCATCATGATCCTCGACGGCGAAACGCCCCTTGGCACCCCGATCAACGAGCTCTACACCGACGGCGACACCGTCCTTAACCTCGAGATCACACCCAACCGCGTCGACGTGCTCAGCCACATCGGCGTCGCCCGCGAGCTCGCCGCCAAGTTTGGCCTCGAAGTGAAATACCCCGAGGTGAAAGCCAGCACGGAAAACGCTTCCAATGGCGATCCACTCATTACTGGCGTCGAAGTCAGCGCCCCCGAGGTCTGCCCGCACTATACTGCCTTCAGTATCAAAGGCGTCAAAGTCGGTCCCAGCCCGAAGTGGCTTAAGGCTGCCATCGAAGCCACCGGCCAACGCTCGATCAACAACATCGTCGACGTCACCAATTACGTCCTGCACGAGACCTGCCAGCCCTTGCACGCCTTCGACGCAGCCAAGATCAAGGGCGGCAAGCTGCTCGTCCGCATGGCAGGCGAGGGCGAAGCCATCACCACACTCGACGATGTTGAGCGTAAACTCACCGCCAACATGGCCGTCATCGCCGATACCGAGCGCCCACTCGTCGTCGCAGGTGTCATGGGGTCCATCGATGCCGAAGTCGACGCCACCACCACTGACATCGTGCTTGAAGCCGCCTACTTCGCACCCACCTCTGTGCGCGCCACCGCCCGCAAGCTCGGACTGTCCTCCGATAGCTCCTACCGCTTCGAACGCGGCGTCGACCCGAAGGGCGTCACCTACGCAGCGCTCCGCGCCGTCGATCTCATCCTCGAAGTCGCGGGCGGCACCGTCGATGGCAACATGATAGAGGAGGGCGCCGAGCCCCCCACCATCAGCGAAGTTAATTTGTTCCCCGACCGCGTCCGCTCCTTCATCGGGTTCGATGTCAGCGACGACGAGATCCAGGCTGTGCTCGAATCCCTCGGCCTCGGCGTTTCCATTCACGATGAAGCCGACGGCACCACTCGTTGGGAAGTCTCCATTCCATCCTATCGTCAAGACCTGCAGCGCGACGTCGATCTGATCGAAGAATTCATCCGCGTCTATGGCACCGATCGAATTCCTGAGTCCGAAGTCGTCGCGCGTGGCATCAGCACGCAGGATCACCGCATCTACACGGTCAACGAAGCCGCGGCCGATTATCTGACCGGGCAGAACTTCAACGAAGCCTTTCTCTATTCGCTCCGCGATCCGCAGGAAGTGCAGACCATCTTCGGCGAGGCGAGCCACAAAGTCCTTGCCCTAGATAATCCACTACAGAGCGACCAGAGCCACCTCCGCCCATCCCTCATGCCGGGCCTCCTTGATGTGCTCAAACTCAACGCCGCACGCGGCACCGGTGCCACGCGCTTCTTCGAGCGCGGCCACGTTTACCGCGAAGTCAATGGTCAGATGGTCGAGCTCGTCTCCATCGGTTTCGTCATTGTCGCTGATCAACTCAGCCGCGAGTGGCGCCAACGTGAAGTGGCCGACTACTACACCGCCCGCACCATTTGCGAGAACATCCTCGAACTCGCCGGACAACCCGCTGCTAAGCTCAACTTCCAGCCACTCAACGAGTGCAAACTCTGGCAACCGGGCCAGACTGCTGAGTGTGGCGACTTTACCAAGATGGGCTTCCTCGCCACCGCCGGTATGCTCGACGTCGCGCTAGTCAAAGAGCGTTGGGATATCGAAACACCCGTCATCGGTGGCTCGATCCTCATGACGCCGAAATTCTTCGAGCGCAAAGCCAAGCGCGGCCGCCACACCGGCGTCAGTAATCAACCCGCCTCCGCCAAAGACCTCGCCCTCATCGTCGACCAATCCGTCCACGCCGGGCAGGTGGTCAACGACGTCGCCAAGTTCGCCAAGAAAGCCACCCAAGGGTTTAACTGCGAAAGCGTCCGCATCTTTGACGTCTACCAAGGCGAAGGCCTCCCCGAAGGCAAAAAGAGCTTGGCCGTCACCATGAGTTTTCGTGCTGCGGATCGCACTTTGAAAGACAAAGAAGTCAACGCCGCCTTCGAATGTATCCAGAAACTCATTACAGAGAAGACGGATTATCAAATCCGCAAGTAGGGGCTTCACTTGTGATGCCCGCATCTGTTTGTAGTGTTCGCGTGAAATGCCCTTGGGTGTTTGGGCTTGGTCCCGTAGCCAAGGTGCGACACGCGTAAAATTCCTATCTTGCGGATAATCAAATTTCTCGCAGATTAAAACTTACGATGGAGTTATTCCGTGAATTCTTTTCAGTAACTGAAGCGATGAACCAAGAGGGGCTCGCTTACTCGGTTGTGGGTGGACTTGCCTTAGCGTTTCATTCTCAACCTCGGTTCACGCGGGATATCGATATTCTTGCACGGCCGCTCGATCTCCCTCGCTACCGCGACTTGTTCGCACGAATCGGATATACTGAATTGAGCGAGCCGTGGACTTTTAAAAATACGCAAATCACCCTGTATCGTTTTGGTAAACACAGCGTCGAGGATGACGAAGAAATGATAGTGG
>Ga0307981_1000514_pt1 | contig 37839 bp, 32 predicted proteins | sample OrgLakmetagen987_FD_201849 | JGI IMG/M metagenome (GOLD analysis project Ga0307981, IMG submission 201849) | Saline water microbial communities from Organic Lake, Antarctica - #987 | ecosystem: Environmental > Aquatic > Non-marine Saline and Alkaline > Saline | place: Antarctica: Organic Lake... | reverse complement strand
GTTTGTACTTTTTCAATCAGCTTGATGGAGGTAAAGTTCTGCTTGTCTAGTTTAGAGCCTACAAATTTTGACCCCTGAAAATAACCCTCTTTTTCGACAGAAACCAGGCTGCCCCTTGTGTCGATATTTACGTTGGCAAAAGAGAAATACCCGTTCTCATCCGTCAGGCGGGTGTCTGTACCAAAAGATACTAAAGCATTTTCGACTGCTTGATCGAATTTATCTATAACAAGACCAGAGAAGGAAGCATTAACAACTTCTTCCGGTTCAGGAATAGTCGGACCATTGGTAGTATCTATAGTAGGAGCTATGAGTATTTCTTCATCTTTACTACAGGAGCTAACGACTAAGACCGTAAAAAGGAATAATAATCCAAGGCTTGTTAAAAAACGCATCACTTTTATTTTGTAGCAAGAGTTCCACCCGTTGGTATTGAATCTGCAATAGTTTTAACTAATCATTTTGCAATTGCTTTCAATACCCTATATCCGCTAGGTTTAAAAAACGATGCCTTAGGAATAAAAAAAAACAGGATAAACTCTAACGTTGTACCCAAAGTGAAGCCCTGGTTCACCTATAAAAAATTGGACTATTGATCATCTAGCTGCCTAATTAAATCGGGCATCTGGGTATGGTAAGTTTTCTAACCTTGAAAGGCGCAGAAGTCATTGAGCTGCGCCACTACTGCCCTTATAAGAAGGTTAGAACAACTTTATTGCTGAATGGTAAGCTTGGCCGAATCACTGTCTGTTATTTTGAGCAACGCTGCTTACTTCCCGATACAAAACCTGTATATTGGTTTCTAAGTATTGATTATCAGTATATTGTGGCTTAAAAAATTTACGGAGGTACAATATAGGTACAAACACATGTAAATTTTCTTGTACCTGTCAAATATGGGGTTTTAATAAAGTGTTTATCCCTTTCAGTAGATGTTAAAACAGAATTTATTGCCCAAATTCAAAGAGCTTATTTCTCTTATTTTTGAATATGCACCAAATTAAAGGGTAATTTTTCTTTAATTCAAATTTCCGCTTTTGTAAAAAAAATAACTTTCTGATAACTTATTGTACAAAAAGTGTGATTTTGCAACTCATTGATTTTCAATTTATTGCAGGGGTGCAAAAAAGGCGGAGGTACAAATCACTGCAAAAAAAGTGCAAAAGGGCTCAAAAAGGGGCGGTGGCACAAAAAAGTGCGGATTTTGACAATGCAGGCGGACTGATGCCTCGTTTATCATCAAGACAGGAGTAAACCGGTGCAAAATTCCGATATTGTGAAATGCCAAAGAGGCGTAGAACGAAATCCTTAAGCGTATGGCATTGCCCATAAATATTAAAGAACTACTCAACGGACAAGTGATTGAATGGGAGCGTTTGGAATTCAAGCGGGACTGGAACCCGGTACCCGTACTACGTACGCTCTGTGCTTTCGCTAACGATATCAATAACTGGGGTGGTGGATACATTATAATTGGCGTGGAGGAGCGTGAAGGGCGGCCCGTATTACCGCCAGAGGGTATTGCTGCTGAACGGATGGATGATATCCAAAAGAAACTTACGAATCTCTGTCAACGCCTTCAGCCCAATTACCTGCCTATAGCCCAGCCGTACGTCATACAAGACAAACACATTTTAGTGATCTGGGCACCAGCGGGTGATATGCGGCCCTACACCGCACCGGATGGTTTGAACAAGGGGGCACAGCGGTTTTCGTACATACGGAGTGCTGCTTCAACCATCAAGGCTAAAGGTGAAAACTTACGCAGATTACAGGAACTCACCGCCCGTATACCATTCGACGACCGTGTACAGCAGCAAGCTACACTCAAAGACCTTAGCCTTGGGCTGATCCGTGATTTTCTGAATGAAGTAGACAGCGAACTCTTTGACCAAAGCGCCACTATGCCCTTCGCAGATCTCTGTCGGCAAATGGCAATTGCCAAAGGGCCGGATGAGCAGCTTCGGCCGGTCAATGCCGGGCTGATGTTTTTCAGTGAGGAACCAGAGCGTTTTTTCTCCCGCGCGTGGATTGAGGTCGTGATCCGCGAAGATGAAGCAGGCAAGCGGTTCAGTGAAAAGTATTTCAAAGGGCCTCTTCATATACAGCTCCGGAATGCACTATCGTACATCCGAAACAACATCATTGAAGAGCGCGTCCAAAAGGTAAGTGGCCGTGCTGAAGCCGACCGCTATTTCAATTATCCTTATGATGCGGTGGAGGAAGCTCTGGCCAATGCGGTGTACCACAAAAGCTATGAGCTGGGCAAGCCTATAGAGGTGCAAATCTGGCCAGACAAAATCGAAGTGCTCAGCTTTCCGGGGCCCGTGCCACCCGTCAATGCCAAGATACTCGCCGAAAACCGCCGCATCGTTGCCCGCGATTACCGCAACCGCCGGGTAGGGGACTTCCTGAAAGAGTTACACCTGACGGAAGGCAGAGGTACCGGCATTCCGACCATGCGCCGGGTCATGGAGCGCAACGGCTCTCCGCTACCGCAATTGGAAACGGATGAGCAGTGTACGTACTTTTTGACTACGTTGCCGGTGCATCCGATATTTGAGGGTGACGAAGTTGACGACCAAGTTAGTAACCAAGTTAGTAACCAAGTTAGTAACCAAGTTAGTAACCAAGTTAATGAATCGATGAAGCGTGTTTTGGATGTTTTATCAAAAGAGGAAGACGGGCTGTCGAGTAGTGGGCTCCTGAAGCGGTTGGGCTTAACGGCTCAAACTAAAAACTACAAAAAATACATCCTTCCCGCCCTCGACCACGGCTGGATAGAGATGACCGTGCCAGACAAGCCGCGCAGCCGGAATCAGAAGTACCGGGTGACAGCTGTGGGGCTGGCGGTGCTGCAGGGTATTAAAGGCAAAGCCTGAAAACAATTTATTCTTGAAAATTCGAACTTTGACTACGAATTTTCAAGGTTAATTTAAATTTTCGGGTAGGAGCAAGATGCTTCTCGATAGAAAACAAGATCAGGCAGCGGTAGTACAACTGATATGCGTGTTCCAATTTGGCATGCTCTCACGAACAGGTGAAGGCTATACCGTTCCTGCGTAACTAAATGCCTAAGTCATTAACAATCAAGTCCCAAAGGGACAACAGCCCATTCCGACAATCGTCAGATTATTGAAAGGAAATAAACTGTAACCAGTCCTGTAAGGACAGCATCCCCCAAAATATTGAAAATAGCCCTATATTCCCCCTCGCAGAAACAGAAGATATGCCCCATAGCTACCCCGATACTTACCGCCTCAACCTCCCCAACGGCTTGTACTACGATATGGTACGGGTACGCCCGGGGCTGTTTGTGATGGGGAGTGAAGAAGAGGAGGCTTTTGATAGTGAAAAGCCGGAACACCTGGTGCACATCACAAAGGACTATTATATTGGCATAAAACCAGTAACGCAGGAGATTTGGAAAGCAGTGATGGATGGCTACAATCCCTCCCGCTTTGTCGGAGACAAACGCCCCGTAGAGCAAGTCTCCTGGCAGGATATTGTGGAGGGCGGGCAGGATGAGGAAGTACCTGAGGGCTTCCTGCCCCGGCTGAATGCACAGCACCCGGTAGCAGGTCGATCACTTAGCGGTTTTGCATTCCGATTGCCAACGGAGGCAGAGTGGGAGTACGCGGCAAAAGGTGGATATAAAACTGAGCTTTCGTCAGATCAGGTACAGTCATTCTTAAAAGCCAACTCACCAAAGGCAGCTGAGTTGTACACGGCCTACGCTGGTGGTGATCAGCTGAAAGAAGTGGGATGGTACAACCAAAATAGCCACGGAGAAACCAAGGCAATTGGTATGCGGGCGCCTAATGAATTGGGACTGTACGATATGAGTGGAAATGTATTTGAATGGTGCCAGGACTGGTTCGATGATGATTACTACGGGCATTGCAAACAAGAGGGCATAGTAGAAGACCCTGAGGGACCTGATACGGCCCAGTACTGCGTGTACCGCGGCGGCTCGTGGCTTTATAGCCCGCAGTGCTGCCGTGTATCCTATCGCAACTACTGGCACCCGACGAACCGCTACGACAACATCGGTTTTCGTTTGGTGTTGGCCCCAGTTCAGCGGAGCCGGTCAACGGAACGGAGTGGCCGGGGCGCTTAAGCCCGGCCTACGAAGTGGAGAGGAGCGGCGGAGCGAAAATTTGGAATGAACGACTAAAATAAAATATGTGAAAGAAGCTTTCTATATTTGAAATTCCACCAATGTCAATAGTTACAATATGCCCCAGCCCGCTATCATTGCAAAACTCGAACAACAACTCCGCATCACGATTGCTCCATTTGATGCGCCCGACCTCAAAGCATTTATGCGCTACGGGCGCAAAGGGGATGACAACAGCCAATACTTTCTGAAGGACGGTAAGCTGACGGGGCTTAAGCTGCGTACGCTGGGCTTGAAAGACACCAGCTTTCTGGAAGAGCGGGAATTGGCTGGCTTGCAGGGCTTATACCTGGCAGAAAATGACTTTTCAAGCCTTCAATTACCGGGGCATCTACAGCAGCTGCGGCTTCTCCATCTGGCAGACAATAAGGAGCTCAAGACGCTGGAATTTGCTGGGTCGATGCCTTTACTGGAAGAAATCGACCTCAGCGATAGCGGTATCCAAACCTTGCAGCTGCCTGCCTGCCCGGCCTTGCAAAAACTGGATGTAAGCCGATCGAAGCTGGAAGCGTTTTCTTTTGCTTCTGCCTGCCCGGCGTTGTGGTGGTTGGATTTGAGTGGGAATGGGGAGTTGCGGAAATTGAAAATGCCTGCTGGATTTAAGGCACTGCAGTATCTGTATTTGTACAAAAGCGGCATACAGGAGCTACAAATAAATGGGAAGTTGCCTAAGCTAGTTGTACTGGACCTGGAAGGCAATCAGCTTAAGCAGTGGCCAGAAAAACTACTACTGCCAGAGGGCTTGGAAACGCTCTATCTGGAAGGTAATCCTATTGAGAATATCCCGGAAACCATTCGGGGAAGTGGGGAACGCCACAATTCGGTTGAGGATGTCCGGCAGTACCTACTTTCTATAATCGATGAGGACAAGGTGGAATACCTGCATCAGGCTAAGATGATCTTGGTGGGGAATGGGGAGGTAGGGAAAACTTCCATCCGACTGAAGCTTTTGGACTCCAAGGCTACCCTGCCGAAGAAAAAAGACCGGACTCAGGGACTAGATATCGTGCCTTATGAGCTGAAAGCACTGTCTCCTGATTTGACAGGATTGGAAGATGCCATAGACTTCCAGCTCAATATCTGGGACTTTGGCGGGCAAGGGAAATACCGGGAAGTTCAGCAATTATTCTTCAGTCCGCAATCCTTGTACCTGTTTGTAACGGCCTGTGATGATACGCCTGAGGACAAGGAAAGCTATGTTACTTTCGATTATTGGATGTCATTGGTGCATGCGTTGAGCTACGACCGGGAGCAGGAACGCTCCAGCCCGGTGATACACGTAGTGAATAAGATCGATAAAGAGCGGATGGATATTGACCAAACGGCGCACAACCGTTTTGGCAATGTGGAGGAGTTCCACGCGATCAGCTGTAAGCATTTGACCAATTTTGAGGCTTTGCGGAAGGCCATCCCCCGAGTACTGCCTAAGGTAGGGCAGGGTATCTTCCGGGATCAATACAACGAAGACTGGCTCGGGGTGATGGAAGAGCTACAGCGTCGGCAGGGTGAGCACCACATCACCTATCAGGAGTACCGGGATGAAGTATGCAAAGACCGGCTGAATGATGGGGAAGCCAGGGCATGGCTGCGCATACTGGATAGAATCGGAACGGTCATCTATTTCGGAGAGAACGAAAAACTTAAAGACTGGATCATTCTCAACCCCAACTGGGTCAAACAAGCGGTTTTTGAGGTCATTGACAGCGGAGAGCGCAACCCCGTGCCTCAATGGCGGTTTGAAAAGCAAATCTGGAGCCACTACTCGGAAAAAGAACGAGAAAAGCTGTTTGAACTCCTACAAGCCTACGACTTGGCTTATAAACAGCAGAATGCCTTCGGGGAGCAGGAATTCGTAGTACCTGCTTTACTGGAGCATGAGTCCCCTAATTATCAAGATTTGTTGCCGCAGGAAGAATTGCCGCTGAAGCTACGCTTTGCTTTTAAACCGATTCTCCCGGCTGGCACGGTCAATAAACTCATGGTACGCCTCAAAGATTATATTTACCGTGGCCTGATGTGGAAGGACAACGTGGTTTTTCACCACCCCGATAGCAATGCCTATGTACAGGTAGAAGAAGACTGGCAGGAGCATTTTATTTACCTTTCTGTGTATGGTAAACAACCATCTGTTATCTATGAAACAGTCACTTCCACCCTCAAAGACATAAATAATGATTTCAAGAATGCCAAGTTTTTAAAGGAGTTGGAATTCACGGTGGAAGGTTTTGATGGGGAGGAATGGATGAAAAAACGGCTCCTCAAAAAGGCTGGTGCCGACTTTTTTAATTTTCTGTGGGAAAAGCCTGGGATACATTATAAGGAAGAAGACGAAAAAAATATTATGGATCAGGTAAAAGAACTCATCGCAAAAAATAGGGTTGGTGATGCTTTGGAGATGTTAAAGTCACTTGTGCCCGCCCATTTAGAAGCAGAAGTACTCCAGTTGATTAGTCGATACAGCAAACTACAGCGCGATAGCCGTATGGGGATTCTTGCTAATAATGATGAGAATGTAGAGCGGAACAGAATTGTATCTTCTATTCTAAATCTGGCTAGCGAAGCTGAGCGGGATAATGATCATACGGGATTGTCTGATTCTTCTGATCAGGAAGACGAGACTTTTACGAATGTAACGGATCAAACCAAGAAAATACTTTTTATCTGCTCCAGCCCGAGTGGAAAAAACCTTTTAGACTTTGGTAAGGAGTTTAAGAGTATTGGAATAGCGAGGCAATTAGCCGACAGCCGGGATGATTATGCCGAACCTATCATTAAAACCAGCGTGGAGGCAGACGATCTTTTACACATCATGACCAAGTATCAACCAGATATTTTGCATATCTCTTTACACAGCTCGAAGTCAAAAGGGCTATACTTCGAAAATAATGCCGGCCAAGCAGAGCCGATCTCTGCCGAGGATTTTAAGGATATTATTGAAACCTATGCCAGTGATCCTGATGGAAAAGGCAGGATTGAAACCATCGTGCTGTCTTGCTGTGATTCTGAAGCCTACGGCCGAGCCATTACAAACTTTGCTGACCATATTGTGGTTACTAAAGATTTATTCCCGGATAAAGCAGCCGTAGTTTACGCCAAAGATTTCTACCGGATGTTATTCAATAATAAAGATATTGGCTTCGCTCACCGTTCTGCTACTTCAGCAATCAAGCGGAAGAAATATCCTTCTGATGGCTTCGCTCATCCCATTCATGAAATCCCTTTTCTCATCAAAAACGATGATAAATGATCAAGTACCTGCAATCCCACTTAGAAGAGCAAGGATACTTGTTTGTCACTCTGCCCAAGCCCGATTTAGCCCCCCTTCAGTTGCTCACTGAGTACAAAGGGCACTTGGAGGAATACGATGGCAGCTTGCTAGACCTATTCGAGCCAGATGGATCGCCATTTCCCATACGAGATCGCCAATTGCCAAACTTCAGTGGACAACAGCTACTGCAAACTGATTGGTCAGCGGGCGCAGATTTGCTGCATGGGCTCTTTAAGCTTTTTCAGCAAAAAGAAGATAAGCTAAAAGCCAGCCTAAGCGGAATGAAAGGCTTGGTCCTATCCTTTGCTTACGAAAACATCGAAGAAGAACGGGTCAGCGAGCAAGCCCTTGATAATTTCCTGGCTGGAGCGATGCCTAAAAAAGAAGGCTTTCAGCGCTCGGTGGAGCGGTTGCAAGATGGAGAGCTGTATGTATTAACCTCTGTAATGCGCAGCAATCAATTTACCGTTACCATCGACTGTCAACGTGAAGACCAGGGCAAGCTAGAAGCTGCCGTAGCAGAAATCGTAGATGCCCACGCCAGCATTGAGCGTAAGCAGAGCAATAGCTTTAGTCTGCAAACAGAAGGAGAACAGGCCTTCGTCTTCGCCTGCCGGGCCGCACAAGTGCTTTACAACAAAAAGCAGTGGTTCCAATTTTGGAAAAAAGACAAGGATGGCTTCCGCATTGAAAAGCGGGAAGGCATGGTGGTGAGAGGGGAGGAGGATTTTTCGGTGCAGCCGCTGCAAGCACCCAGCGGTTTGCTAAAATTGTAATACGGGATGGCAAAAGAGGGAGACTATCATGAAGAAACCATCAACAACCACACCTTCTGCCTGCGCCACCTCCCCGGCGGCATCTTCGATATGGGCAGTAATGAAACCGAAAAGGCTTGGGGCAAAGAAAACCCTATCCATAAAGTAGAACGGTCTCCTTTTTACATCGGGGAATACCTGGTGACGCAGGCGCTGTGGAAAGCCGTAATGGGAGAAGATCAGAATCCCTCTCGGTTTATCAGCGACAATCGACCGGTAGAGCAGGTGTCCTGGGTGGATATCGTAGAAGGAAACCGATACAATAATGGTCAACCTGCCTTTTTACAAAAGCTCAATGAATGGACAAAAGCCTCGCGTCCCAAGGGATATGCTTATCGGCTCCCTACAGAAGCGGAGTGGGAGTACGCAGCCCGAGGTGGTGACCCTTACGAATACGCCGGAAGCGATCAATTGAAGGAAGTAGGTTGGTTTAAGGATAACAGCCATCAAGAAACTAAGGCAGTCGGCTTGAAGTGCCCTAATGGCTTTCAGTTATACGATATGAGTGGTAATGTGGAAGAATGGTGTATGGATAAGTATTCGGATTCTTTTTATCAGGAGTGCTATGAGCAAGGTATCATAAAGGATCCGATCTGCAAAAAGGAAGATGCCCAGTCCCGCGTGATCCGCGGCGGCTCGTGGAATTATAGCCCGCAGTACTGCCGTGTTTCCTCTCGCTCCGACTGGCCCCCGACGGTCCGCGACTACCACGTCGGTTTTCGATTGGTGTTGGCCCCAGTTCAACGGTAGCGAGCCGCCCAACGGAACGGAGTGGCCGGGGCGCTTAAGCCCGGCCTACGGAGTGGAGAGGGGTGGCGGAGCGGAAATTTGGAAAAATAACAGTATGGAGCAACATCCAAAATATCATACAGAGCCGGTGAATGGGCATACTTTTCGGATGCGGTATTTGGCGGGCGGGGTGTTTGAGATGGGGAGTGAGGCGTTTGGGCCGGTGCATAAGGTAGAGCTGTCTCCATTTTATATTGGGGAATACCTGGTGACACAGGCGCTGTGGAAAGCAGTAATGGGAGCAGGTCATAACCCCTCTGGATTTATTGGGGACAACCGACCGGTAGAGCAGGTGTCCTGGGTGGATATCGTAGAAGGAAATCAAGAGGATAATGGTCAACCCGCCTTTTTACTGAAGCTCAATGAATGGACAAAAGCCTCGCGTCCCAGGGGATATGTTTATCGGCTCCCTACGGAAGCGGAGTGGGAGTACGCCGCGCGCGGTGGCGAGCCCTTTGAATACGCTGGGAGCGATCAATTGAAGGAGGTAGGTTGGTTTAAGGATAACAGCCATCAAGAAACTAAAGCAGTCGGCTTGAAGTGCCCTAATGGCTTTCAGTTATACGATATGAGTGGTAATGTGGAAGAATGGTGTATGGATAAGTATTCTAATTCCTTTTATCAGGAATGTCATGAACAAGGTACCGTAAAGAATCCGATCTGCAAAAAGGAAGATGCCCGGTACCGCTTGAGCCGTGGCGGCTCGTGGTTCAACAGCCCTCGGTTCTGCCGTGTATCCTATCGCATCAGCTGGCGCCCGGCGGGCCGCGACGGCAGCATCGGTTTCCGTTTGGTGTTGGCCCCAGTTCAAGGGTAGCGGAGCCGCCCAACGGAACGGAGTGGCCGGGGCGCTTAAGCCCGGCCTACGGAGAGGAGAGGGGCGGCGGAGCGGAAATTTGGAAAAACAACAGTATGGAGCAACATCCAAGATATCATACAGAGACGGTGAATGGGCATACTTTTCGGATGCGGTATTTGGCGGGTGGGGTGTTTGAGATGGGGAGTGAGGCGTTTGGGCCGGTGCATAAGGTGGAGTTGTCTCCATTTTATATTGGGGAATATCTAGTGGCTCAGGCGCTATGGAAAGCGGTGATGGGTAAAGGAAACAATCCTTCTCAGTTCATTGGGGAGCATCGGCCAGTAGAAAGTGTGTCCTGGGTGGATATTGTAGCGGGTAATCAAGACACCCATGGTCAGCCAGCTTTCTTGGAGCAGCTTAATACGCGGACTACTGCAACCCGCCCTAAAGGCTATACCTACCGCTTGCCCACTGAGGCGGAATGGGAATATGCGGCACGCGGTGGTGAGTCTCGCGTGTACGCTGGAAGTGATCAATTGAAAGAGGTGGGGTGGGGTAGAAAACAGAGTCATGAAGAATCCAAAGTAGTGGGTTTGAAAGCGCCCCAATGCATTTCGCCTTTACGATATGAGTGGAAATGTTGAGGAATGGTGCCTTGATACCTACGCTGAAAGTTTCTACAATGAATGTAATTTACAAGGAGTCACTAAGGATCCATTCCATAACACTAGAAAGTTCCAAGTATTCCGGGGAGGCTCGTTTTTCAATTCCCTGAAGAGTTGTGAAATTACCTCAAGAGGATATCTGGGTAAAGATCAACGAGCTGGATCGATTGGCTTCCGTCTGGCACTAGCCAAAGTGCACACTAATCTCTAAAATCCGCCTACCTACAGTTACCCAGCTAACTCAATACAGGCCATAGGAAAAATCACGGCAAGTTATCTGTTGCTGATAGATACCCATCGCTAAAACGACTGGCCGTGCTACTGGCCCGGGTGGCCGAAACCCGCTGTATTGTTGCCCGCGATTACCGCAACCGCTGGGTGGGTGACTTCCTAAAAGAACTACAACTCACAGAGGATAGGGGTACTGGTATCCCGACGATGCGTCGGGTTATGGAGCACAACGGATCCCCACTGCCGCAACTGGAAACGGATGAGCCGTGTAGCTACTTTCCGACTACACTGCCTGTGCATCCGACGTTTGAGGATAACGAAGTTAGCGACCAAGTTGACCCCTTAGTTTTTAAGGTGGTTGAAGCTTGTCAAACCCCTGCTTCCAGGGCAGAAATCCTGGAGCAACTTGGCTTTAAGAATCAATTCGACAACTACAAAAAAAACATCGCTCCTGCCCATGACCGCAGTTGGATTGAAAGGACGGTGCTGGATAAGCCGCGCAGCCGGAATCAGAAGTACCGGGTGATGGCGGTGGGGCGGGCGGTGCTGAAGTTGTGAAATCCACTGAAATAAAAAAGACCCTTATCTTTCCTGCTCAAATCTATGCGATATGCTCCACGACTACCCCGGTACCTACTTGATCTGGGATCAGGGGGCAATATTTATTGGCGGCATTGAGGCATTCGGGTCTGCAGCCATATGATAATGAACCTGGTCAAAGCGCTGTCCGAGGATGACAAGGCACTGAGCCACTTGTGGACCCAAGCGGGTAGGCTGCGACAGCTGCTGGTAGCTGGTCGTTTAGATTGCCGCCCAGCCCGCGTGACATAGCCCGCTTCATACGTATTTTTACTTTGGGCGGGTGGACGTGGAGAGTGCCGGGATTTGTTAAGAGAATTTTTAGATGCTAAAAGTTCACGTTTTTTTTTAAAATTATTTTTTTTCCTATAACTTTAGTCTTGAATCAGTTATTTGTTTTATCAATACACAATCGGTGGTCTGATCACAAGGCTTTAAGCTTCATTCAAAAAGTTGAATGATTGACACCTTGATAAAGCGAGTAGGCAACCAATTTGCCAGAGTCAAAGACCATCGCGCCTCAAACAGCAGCTAGTATTTGAGCGAAAGCTTAAAGGAAGCTTTCGCCATGTCCAGTTTGGAACATCCTTCGTTGCATATGTTTCGCCAGCATTTTGACTAATGTCAGGAAAACCTAAAACTCATTTATGGTTTTAGACAAGTGCCGGTGACAGCACGATACGTGAAAGTGTTTGAAGGGGATTAATCCCCGAAGCTTGCAAAGAGTATTCGCCCTTTGCATAGCGTGAAATTCGCCAGGAAGATTTCTGACTAAGCCCCCAAATCTTGGGTGGTCATGTTACGATCAGTATTGACGGCACTTAACATTATTGTTCTACTAAGAAGTCCGGGGCTCACTGTTTGATAAAAAATCGAGTAGTGGCAAAGAACAATACTATCACCAACTTCCGGCAAACGTTCAGTACCATCTGCAATGCAAGGGGTTTTTCTCATAAACAGGTGAAGCGACCATATACCAAGATTATATGGTAAAAAATGATTAAGAACAAAATGCAGCTAAGCGCTTAGGTCCGCAGGTGTGCCAAATGTTGACCATCGATCAATTACTCATTGTAGCGGATGCCTTATATATTAGTGGTCATTTCATAAAGTTGCTCCAACAATAGCAGGGCAGTTTTTTGATCACCGTCAAAGAAGGCTATGTTTTTATACAAGCTCAACAATGGGCTGACAAAAAGGAGGTACATCACTGTGTTTGGTCTGACAGTAAAGCCAGTAGCAGGGCTCGATGGGCTAAGCAACTCATCCTAAATGGATAACATCAGCAAATTCGTGGCAATTACTTGTAGGATGAGCAAATTGATATCAGCAGCGGTGCAGTCACTTTTAATAATAGTTGGATTACGGACCCAGTTCTTTTCCCTTACTCGAGCAAGAGTATTTTAATATTTACAAACCGAGAGTCGCTGGCTTTTAGAATGTTATAGAACAGATAATTTGCCAATTTAATCAACCTACAAAAACAATTCAGATGCATCGTGTTTATCTACTCTTACTCTTTATCAGCATCTTTACAACCACCACTGTTTATTCCCAATCCCAAGACCGAATGCTGGTCGGTATAGAATCTTTTACAGGATACGGATATACAGAAAAGGTGAGGAGTATTGTATTGGATGTCTTCACCAAGAACAACAGGTTTGAGGTAATTGACGTAAAGGCGAGGGAAAAGGTGGACCGGGAAAAGGAAGCCCAAAAAGATATTGGATTTACTGGTGGTACTATTGTCGATCAAAATAAAAATCTGGGTGCAGAAGTTTTGGTTTACGGAACAGTCAATTCGATTGGTGCTGAGTATAAGCGCTACGAATCTAGTGCAGGCGGATATTATTCTGGCCATTTTAATTTTACGATTAAGGCAGTTGACGTAGTGCACAATACATTAATAGCCTCGGAGGTTATTACGGAATCAGGGCGATCAAATCCTAAGGAAAACGAGACTGTATTCGAAGGTTTGATTTCTTCTGTCGTTAATGGAGGGGCGACGGGGGATACTGAACAGGAAGCTACAGATAAAACACTTTCCAGGCGGTTGCCTAAATTTATTAATGAATTTATTCGCAGTCACTTTCCTGTTGAAGTGAGTATCTACGATATAATAAAAAGAAGGAATAAATATTATGCCCACATTGTAGGTGGTGAAGAGCTTGGTATTCTTGACAATACCAGAATGGAAATCTTTTACAAAATCCCTAGAGAAATTAACGGAGAAACGAAGTATCTTGAGAAGGTGGTTGGCGAAATGAAACAAGAAGAAGTAATGGGAGATTTCGTCGAGTTTAAAATAACCAAAGGAGACGAAGACAATATTTTTTCGTTATGGCAAAACGAGAATGTCAAGTTGTTAGTTCGTGAGAAGCCGTAAAAACTCGTTGAGCATTTAATCTTACATAACTTGAAGATTTGCACTTTCCGGACCTTCCTAAATTATGGAATAATTTCCGGAAAGCTTTATCTAACCTCATATTAAGCACTCATGAATTACAATTATCCTTTGGTGACAGTACTTCTCCTGTCAACTGCATTGGTTGCTTGCTCAAAAAAGATCGGTTACTTGCAGACTTCCGAAGTGAAGTTTTTAGATAACCCCTATTCGGGAACAGTAACAGTCGAGTCAATAGGTTACGGCGATCAAATCAAGGAAGCTGAAATAAATGCTATTCAAAAAGCTTTTCAAACGATCATATATCAAGGATTGCCTGCTTTTTCGGGCTTAAGTACCCCAATGATACCCGATAGAACTAAGGTCGATCAATCCATTCTCGAACGCTTCTTTAGCCGGAATGAATACAGTGAATTCCTCACCGGGCAAGAGGATGTTCGTGTCCTTGGTAAACTCAAAAATCCTAGGGGGTACAAAGTTTCCAAAGTGGTTACAATAAATTATAACTCCCTAAGGCGCGGCCTTGAGAAAAAAGGAGTCGTCAGAAAGTTTGGCCTTTAACCTCAAATCAAGTTCGATATGAAAAACGTTTCGATACTATTTTTACTTCTGTTTTTTGTGTTGTCTACATCAAATGATCTATGGGGGCAGGAAGAGGTACAACAAATTCAGCCACGTATCATGGTTATGCCCTATGCAAAGAAAGACCAGGATGTGCGTACGGTTTTGGAAGATGATATTAATTTCCGGGTGGCCATCTCAAAGGTAAAGGAGGGCTTCGACAACAGAGGGTTTACAACGATTGACTTCGTAGGCAGACTTAAGGCAGGGGAGGTGGATGACATATTTACGAGTGATTCTCCCTCGGATGTCAAAACGGCACTGATAGAAGCTTCGGGCGCCGATATTTACGTAGAAGTGGAAGCGCATACGGAATCGTCCGCCTCAGGAAATAGTGCAAGGATCATTCTTCAGGCCTTCGATGCCTTTACCGGGCAATCCCTGAGTAATAAAACGGGGATTAGTCACTTCATGCGGCATGATCAATACGACCTCTTAGTCGAGCAGGCGTTAAACCGAAAGGACGGTGACACTAAGATATCCATGGTTGAGGATTTTCTCAATAGCATGCAAAGTAAGTTTGATGATATTGTTGAGAATGGGAGAACTGTGAAAGTGATCTTCAAGCTTGATGGGAACGCCTGGTTCGATTTTGATTATGAAACAACTACCGGAGATTACTTATCGGATGCCGTGTATGACTGGATACACGAAAATGCCTATAAGAATAACTATGTGCAAACCGGTGCTAGTCAATTGAGTGTAACTTTCGACCAGGTTCGAATCCCTCTACGGGATAAAAGAGGCAGGAACTTCACACCGTACAGATTCGCACGGGATATCCGGTCGGGTCTGCGTGGAATAACTTTAGAGGAGGATCCTGATAGTGAAATATCAGTTAGCAGGGATGTTAGAGGTGGTACAATTTATATAACCCTACAATAAGACAAGTGATTATGAAAAGGCTACTTATACTAATCCTCACCCTAAACATATCTTTTTCAACCTTCCTCAAGGCACAGCAAGACTATACGGAGTGGTTGAGTATTGGTGTCTATATGCCTTCTCAGTACTCAACAGATCTGGGATCTGGCCAAAAACAACGGCTGGAGACCAAGATCATTTCGGTCATTGCTAGAAACGGCATCGGTGCCAAAGTGTCTGCTTTCAAAATAACTGTGGATACTTCGGCCTCAGTTAGTGTCGACCTGCTGAATTTGATGGCCAAAGGCATTGTGTGTATCCCAAAATTTGAGATTTATAATGAGCGGATCGCCGATACGGGAATGAAAAAGTTAAAAGTGGTGGATGTGGATTTGACCCTTACCGTTCAATATATTTACGAGGATGTCATTTTCTCTGATATAAATGTGCAGCTTCAGGGAAGTGGTAGTAATAGAGATCAAGCCCTGAATTCAGCGATTCGAGGTATACGAACAACTGATTCAAAGTGGAAGCGTTTTTTGGAGACCACCCATCGGGAAATTATCAGATACTACGATGGTATGTGCGGCAAGTTAATGGATCAGGCAGAACACCTCAATAAACTAAACTTGACGTCCGAAGCGCTATCCATTCTTTGGCCGATACCTAAAGAAGTTTCTTGCCATGCTGAGGTGGAAGAGTTATCCTTAAGAATTTACCAAAAGCATATCAACCAGCAATGTAAAAGGAGTATCTTAAATGCCAGGGCGTTACTAGCTGGTAATCGATATGATGAAGGGCTGGCCGTATTAGCCAGGATTGACCCCATCTCCGACTGCTACGAAGATGCTGTAAAGATGATTGAATCCATTGAAGTTGAATTGGATGAAAATACTGAGAAAAACAGAAGCGCCTTTTTGACTTTGCAGCAGCAGCAGCAGCAACTGGAAGTAGAAAAGTACCGGTATGAACGCATGATGGAAATAACAGCCGAAAAGAACAAAAAGCAGTTTGCAGAAGTCTTATCGGGGTTTTAAAGGCTCTTAAATATTAGCTTTTGTACCGAAATTTTCTAGTGTCGGGAATAGTACCTGACAAGAATCCACAAATAACGCAGCCGTATACTATGCAATATAAAAGAATAGGGTGCTGTGTAGCGCCATTCGCATTAGTCTCTATCTTATTCACTTTATTTGCCTTCGAGATGAAGGCACAGCCTGATCGCACCAATAAAGATTATGCTCTTTTCTTTGCCGTAGAGGATTACCAGGATGCAGCTTGGACTGATTTGCGGAACCCCATTAGCGATGCTAACGCTATATCAAAGGAATTAGAGGATAGTTATGGGTTTAATGCTGAAATCATAGAGAACCCTGCTAAAGAAAGAATTTTTACGGTTCTCAATTCATATTTGAGCAAAAGCTACGCCGAGGATGCTCAGTTACTGGTCTTCATCAGTGGACATGGTATCTTTAACGAAAAAACCAGTGAAGGCTTTTTTATTCCTTCAGATGGAAAAGGCGAGGATGTTATTCAGAGCAGCTATCTTCCTCATACCCGCCTGGAACGAATTATTTCTAATATTCCGTGCCCGCATATACTTCTCGTAATTGATGCCTGTTTTAGTGGTACTTTTGACGAGGACATTGCTTTGAACCGAGGAGGTCCGGCCTTTGGAAGACCTGGTGATACGCCGGATAAACAACGCTTGGATTTTATTGAGGACAAGTTGAAATATAAAAGTCGGTTATACCTAACTTCCGGAGGTAAAGAACGTACATCTGATGGAACACAGTATAGTCCTCTCACCGAACACTTCCTTGAGGGTCTGCGGAGCTTTGGAGGGGAAGATCAATTGTTGACATTCGCAGAATTGATTCCCTACATGGAAAATACAGATCCCATACCGAGATGGGGGCAATTTAAAGGTCATGAGCCAGGAGGAGGTTTCTTATTTATCCGCCCCTTAAATTTCGCTGAAAATAATAAAAGCTACGAGCTTTTTGAAAGAGATCGGCAGGCCTGGGAAACTTCTAAAGCAAAAAACACCATTCCTGCCTACGAAGGATACCTCGATCAGTTTCCGCAGGGGATGTTCCGCCATCAGGCTATAGCCAAAAAACAAATTCTACAAAAGGAAGAGCGGCTTTGGTATATTGCTTTGGAAAAAAACACTCTTAAGGATTACGAAAATTATATAGTGCGTTTCCCGAATGGAAAATACATTGTCGAAGCTCGACAAAAATACGACCATCTAGCTGCGTCTCTTTTAGTTCCCGAAGGAGAGCCCATCCAACAAGTCAAGGTCTCATCATTGCCGGAAGGGTCCTTCAAAATGGGTGGGCATTATCACCTTATTTCGGATAAGTATACTCATACAGTCAAACTCAGTTCCTACGAAATTGGTCAATACGAAGTGACCTTTGAGGAATATGACTTTTTTTGTAAAGCCACTAAGCGAAGACTCCCTGACGATGAGGGATGGGGAAGAGGCAAACAACCCGTTATCAATGTTTCCTGGTTCGATGCTGTCGAGTATTGCAATTGGCTAAGCAAACAGAAGGGACTCGAACAAGTATACGTAATCAGTGGCTCAAGGGTAGAGGCTAATTTAAATTCAAATGGCTATCGCCTGCCCACGGAAGCAGAATGGGAGTACGCCGCCTCTTATCGGACAGCAGCGTCTAAAGCCCTGTTTGGCAATGGAAAAGACATGGCTGACCCACGAGAGATCAATTTTGACGGCTCACAACTCAACAAAAAAGATTATTCTGTAGAGGGTGTTTCAAGGGGGCGGCCTATTCAAGTTGGGCAGCTAAATAGCCCTAACGCTCTAAAGCTGCACGAAATGAGCGGAAATGTGCGGGAGTGGTGCCATGATTGGTATGAGGACGACTACTATGACATCAGCCCCGCCAAGGACCCTCCCGGTCCTTACAACGGTCGAAAACGGGTAATCCGTGGCGGTGATTACTCCGATGGTCCTGAATATATTTTAACTACCCAAAGAACGGGTTTGCCCCCTCAAAGTCGAAGCCGAACACTTGGATTTAGAGTGTCAAGAAACTTATAAATATGGCAATGACTATAAAGTCACGTAACAGCAGAGTGAAATCACCAATAAACAAAAGGACTTGATACGTCGGGGGGATACTCTTTAGCAGCCTTTTCACCGCAATTAAATGTTATGTGCCTCAAAATCCAATCAAATGGTAAGTACCAGTGTTTTTAGCGAATTTGGCACGGGTTTAGAAAACCCAGGTAAACTACATATATTTAAGCAAGAATATACACCCTCAAACCCCAGTTACAATGAAACTCAAATCCCTTTTCCCTTTATTGGTAATTATTCCTGTAGCCATTTTGTGTACTATTTCTTTAACAGCACAGGTCGAAGACTTACGGCAAGATTTAACCTTCTTCAACCAGCAAAAAACCACCTATCAGCGCTGGCTTGACCAAGCCGGGTTTGGTGAAATCCTCTACGTAAAAGATATTGATGTCGAAGAACAGCGTATATCGCTCTACCTGGGCTTTCGGTTCAATGATATCGACTCTATCGTACGGGGGTGGGAGGTGCTAAAGACGAATTTCGAGGCAACGCAGCCGCTTACCCTGGAGCAGCAACTGTTTTACAAAGCTACCAATCTTATGGAGGTACGGCAGTCCAGGATAGATATGCAAATCTATGATACCTATGACTTAGGGAAAGAGCCGCTCTTCTTTCGGGGCATTTACTTTGAGGAAGGGGAAGTCATGGTGGAAGAATCGAACCCACGTGCTAAGATACGAGAAGTGTCTTTTGATGCTGACGAGTTCCCGGACCGGGGCGCTAAAGGCACCTTCCGGAAAGACTACGATGCCAAGCGGGTGTTTGAAGTAATCTACGATTACGCGGCGGGCAAGTATGGCAACCCGAACTGCCCCGACCGTAAAGCGAAAGTGGTACCGCTGGAGCGTAGCAAGCAGACCTTGCGTTTTGAGGTGGTCGACCTCTGCCTGGAAGTGCTGCAGGATGAAGGGGTGCTTTGCCCTATGCTGCGCCGGATGGGCTTTGATTGCAACTGGGCCAAACGGGAACTACTCACCTTTACGGTCACCCATACGGAAACACCGCAAGGCTTTCAGCTGAACATTACACTAGACGGCAAATACGGCCCGGCGCTCTATGAGAATGTTCGCCGGGGCGGTTATATGAACATGGAGTTTGACTTCAACGAAGAGCTGGACCGCTACGCCGATCAATTTAAAGAAGAAATCAGAACTGCAATCCTGGGGAAATGAACACAGAACCAACCGCACCATCCACCAATGCCAAGTTCCGCGTCCGGCAATTAGTAGCCGAGAATCAGACCGAAGAGGCCTTGCAGGCTCTGCTCAAAGCCACCGAGGAGGAAGCGCTGCTAAACTTTCACAATGAAGGGGTGGCTCTGGCAGCCCGCTTTAAAAAATACCAGAAAGACCGCCGCCTGGGCATCGCGGACTACGATGACCTGGCCAGAACTCAAATCAAAATCAACCTGGCATTGCTTGACCTGACCGGCAAACTGCCTTCGGAAGAAATGGCACAACAATCAAAAAAGAAACCCGGTATCCGGGAAAGCACACTTAAACGCCACGTTCTGCGCATTATGGTGGGCAGTAAGTTTTTGATCCTCGGCTTCCTATTTATCCTCTGGGACACCGGTGGCTTTACCGATGATCAGTTTATTGGTACCGCAACCCTCCTTGTGCCGCTGTTTACAGCTTACACGGTGCTTATGTTACGGGATGCAGCAAAGCACCGCTTTGTCGGGATTGCTCCGGAGGAAGCAGAAATGCTGTTGACCCACCGCTTTAAATGGATGGCCTATTTCACCCTCATCGGATATACCCTGGCGATTTGGATGGTGCTTTATCTCAAGCCACCCGGTATACTTGATTACAAGCAGATGAGCGGCATGCTTACGTTGGTGGAAACGGGCATTGGCGTGTACGTGGGGGAGATTGTGTTTGCGTTGTTTAAAAAATCAGGATGAGATGAAGCGGATGCTGATCCTATTCTTAACACTGGCTTATGCATGGAACACTGGCTACGGGCAACAAAAAGACCGCGCCCTCCTCTTCGCCGTCAATGACTATAAATACATGGCTGACCTGGACAACCCTGTGCAGAACGCCCGCAGCATTGCCACCGAGTTGGAACAGCGCTATGGCTTCCAGGCCGAAGTAGTAGTCAATCCCACTATCGACGAGATCGACAAAAAGATCAATAATTACCGAAAGCGGTTTTCTAACGGCACCTATCCTGCCGAGGGGCAGTTGCTCCTCTACTTCAGTGGACATGGGGTACAAGAGGGGCGTAACGGCTACTTCATGGCGAGCGATTCTGACCCCGCCCGCCCACAGCGTACTGCCATAGAGTACGATTACTACCGCAGCCAAATTGACCAGATCAACTGCCAGCACATACTGGTGGCGATAGATGCCTGCCACAGCGCTACTTTTGACCCGAGCTACGGCTTGCGGAATGACAACCGCCGATTCCGCCGCAAAGGGGAAGAAGCCTATGACCGCATCCTGGCCAATCACCAATCCTACCGTGCCCGTTGTTTTTGGACTTCCGATGGGCTGGGAGAGGAAACGCCCGACCGCTCCACCTTCGCCTACCAGCTACTGGAGGGCCTGCGCTCCCACGTGGGAAGCAATCGCTATCTACGCTCCAGCGAGCTGTTTTCCGTATACCTGGAAAAAGCCAACCCACTGCCGGGTGGCGGCAATTTTGGAGGGGATGAGCCAGCTGCTTGCTTTTTGTTCTTTCAGGATAGTGGCGAACAGATTGACCCGGAAGAAGAGCGCTTCTGGAACCTTGGCAAACAACAAAACACCCGCGAAGCATACGCCTTCTACCTTCAGCTTTATCCGGATGGGCAATACAAGCAGGAAGCAGAGCGGGCTATGCAGGGCTTCTCCCAGCGCCCTGCTACCGAGGAGCCTGCCGCAAAACCCACCCAGACGAACTGCCCCGTATGGTCTATGTACAGGGCGGCAACTTTCAAATGGGCAGTTCCGAAGGAGAAAGTGATGAGAAGCCCGTACAATCCGTTGCGGTAAGCAATTTTTACATTGACCGCTTTGAAGTTACTGTGGAGGCCTTTAGCGAATTCATTCAAGCCACCAACTACAGCACCGATGCAGAAAAGGGAGATGGCAGCAAGATTTATGACGATGGTAGCTGGACTCAAAAAGCTGGCATCAACTGGCGGCACGATGCCACTGGGAAGCGGCGCCCAAGAAGCGAGTACAACCACCCCGTCATACACGTGAGCTGGAATGATGCCGTGGCCTACTGCAACTGGCTCAGCCAACAGCACCGGTATGAGGCCGTCTACACGATCAATGGCGATAAGGTCACCGCCAATTGGGAGGCGGATGGGTACCGCCTGCCGACGGAAGCAGAGTGGGAGTTTGCGGCGCGCAGCCGGGGTAAAAGTTATAAATACGCCTGGGGTAATGGTCCGCCCCATGGGAATATCGCAGACGAAACCGCCAAACAAACCTATGATGGTTGGACAATTTGGAAAGACTATACTGATGGTTACGCTCATACGGCTCCGGTAGGTCGGTTTGAACAGGGTGACCTGGGGCTTTCTGATATGACCGGTAACGTCTGGGAATGGTGTTGGGACTGGTACGATAGCGATTACTACAGTAACAGTTCCAGTCGTAACCCACGCGGTCCCAGTACGGGCTCTAGCCGGGTTCTACGGGGCGGCTCCTGGAGTCTCAAGCCAGCCAACCTGCGTTGCGCCTATCGCTTCAGCTACAGCCCGGACAGCAGGATCGTCTTCATAGGGTTCCGTCTCGCCAGGACCGCGGAATAGGCAGTACCCCCTCCCCTTCAGAAGATTCCGCGTCCTAAGGGGCAGAGCGTTAGGTTCTAGAATTCTTACCTTTTTACAAAAGTGACCAAATGAAGAGGGCATAGCTCGTATTACGGGTTATGCCTTCTTACTATATATGTGCTATATGCATCAGCATATATAGGCAAGAAATGCATGAGGATAGGAAGAACTGGACTGATGGATTACAAATGGCGTAAACCGGCTCTTTCCTGCCCATCCCGGTTCTACCGGGATGCCTTTCCTCAGTCGCGTAACTGAGGCTATGCTCCTTCCAAAAGCCTTCGTGTGGTTGAAAATAGCTCGCTTTCTCCTCCTTTCTACCTACCATTCCAGCTCTTAGGGAATTAGGGCTGTTGTTTCTGGAGTATAGGGGTATATATGGGTCGCATATATAGTAAACCCATGTGTCTTTAATGCTTTGGCTCATTCTATAATCGGAAATGGTGGCTTAATGCAAAGGCCATTCAGCAGGTTACTACCCATCACTCAAACGACTCGCCTTACTAATAACCCAGGTGGTCCAAAATCGCCTTTTCGTGACCGGTGTGGTGTTTTTGGGTGGCCGCTGTTACAAAAAGAAACCCAGCGATGAAGAATGACTTTCCTTCGAAGACATGTGTGCCTTCCTTGGTACGGCTAAGGCACCGGCTGTCAGTGAATCGGAAGAGGAGAAATAACGGACTTTAAAAAGTGCTTCTGCCCGGCATTAGCCACCCGACACCAGAAGTTTACTTATTCAACAGCTTCGTAATTCATCCTTTTCTCTTTCGAGACGTGCACCCAAATCGACATCAATTTCTGGAGGCTTTCCAAGGTGAAAAGGCAGCAATCTGTATTGCTAGTTGGTTGATGGGCATATATTTGGACTATGCAAGTGGGTGAATCAATGCCAGAAAAGCAACTGTACACTATTGAAAAACGCCCACATTACCCATCTTCCTGCCCCGATTCCCCATCATTCCGCCCACATTCCCCATATTTTCCACGTTTTTTACCCACATATAGAAATACCTGCTACTGTTGACCGCAACTTTGGGGTAAACAAAATATTAGAGCTATGGATAATTTTATTAATCAACCGGAGAAGAATGTTAGAGTAGTCGTCACCTCACAGGAAGACCTGCAATCTTTCATAGACAGTGCCGTCCGGCGCGCTGTTCAAGGGCTACAGGCGCCAGCAAAGGAGCCCGAGGAGGAATTGCTAAACTTCGACCACGCTTGTGATTTCCTTGGTATCGCCAAGAGTACAGGCTACCAAAGGGTGAACCGGGGAGAAATCCCTCACTTCAAGAAGGGCCGCCGCCTGTACTTTCGCAAAAGCGAGCTGGTGAAATATATAGAATCTGGCCGGCGGAAGACTCGGAAAGAGCTGGAAGAGGCTGCTGCCGAGTATTTAAAGCGGGCTAGCAATGAGTAGATTGTCCACGATGGTCTCCTTTTCCATTATCCTCGCCAAGTTGATCGGTGACCGGAAAGCAATTTTTCTGAAAGAAATCGCCTACTGGGTCAGGGAAAACAGGAAGCACAACCGGAACTTTTACTTTGGTATTTGGTGGACCTATATGTCCGCCGAGGGGTACGCGGATAAATTCCAGTGCTACAAAGTGAAATCAATAGGAAGATGGTTGCGGGAACTGGAAGAGGACGGACTGATTATTTCCGGATCGTACAACCGAATGAAAGCTGACCGTACGAAGTGGTACACGACGAACCCTGATTTTGTAGAGGCAATTGCCTCAGGTGAAATCAAGAAGTTAGAGGAACTACAAGCATGGGTTGTAAACTATAAAAAACACATCCAAAAGAGTCAGATGCAAAGGGGATACGATGCTCAAAAAGAGCAGAGCAAGGACCATTTTATCAACCCTGCATCACTCAAAATATGCAGAGCATTACTCAAAATGGGGCAAGCAATACCACCTAGGAACCCACCTTGGGATACTTCTAGAAAACTCATTTTCTCTCTCCCTGAGCAAAAAGGAAGTCGAGGTTTGGATAAACAGGATACCCAACAAGGGACTACCCTTCAAAAAGTTGCGCCAAAAAGTTTCCCTAAATCTGGAGCGTGGATGCAGGTTGCGGATGACATGGCAGTTTATTTTAAAGGGGAGGGCAAAGTGGAGTGGAAAAGACTGTGTGCAGCCGTGCAAGTTTCGCCTAGCGCGGTTTCTATTGACTCGATTTGCTCACAGTGGGCGGCAAAGCATCAGAATGCTCCCGAGCTTATACACTGGAAAGCTAACACCGGTGGGCTGATTGGGTGGATTAGAATGGCTGGAAAAGCTAAAAAGCGCAATGTGAGAAAATCTAATATAATTGGAAAACACAGTTATGAACAATACAGAAATTGATTTTGAGCGCATCGGTCACATTCTGACGAATCAGCAGAGTCCGAAGAATCTTCCGAAAGTTCAACATGATTACTCGAAAGTCAAAAAGTTATATTGGATGGCTTTCAATCAAGCGACTAGAGAGAAAGGACGTATCGATGGCAATATGAAATCTGTTTTTCGAAATTTGGTAGGTTACGTAGCAGGTGACCATTCTTATGAATGGCCATTGCAAAAAGGGCTCTTCTTCTTTGGTCCACCAGGCGTAGGTAAAACTTTAATGCTGGAGGTGGCAAATAGGGTCCTCATGCACCTGAATAAAGACCGAGCATTTAAGGTCTATTCAGCGGATAAGATTGCGCTGGATGTTGATAAAGATGGTAGAGAAGGCTTGTACAGGTTTTCCACCCAACCCGCTTTGATTGATGACATTGGCATCGAACCGCCTATTGTGCGATGTTTTGGTACTGAGTTAGCGCCCATTGAGACAATAGTCTATCAACGATATGTAAGATATCGCAATTCCGGCTTGATAACTCACTTCACGTCAAACTTAGGTCCAGAGGAAATCGAGGAGCAATACGGGACGAGAGGTTACAGCAGACTCTGCGAAATGGCGACTTTTGTTTTTTGTGACTCTACGGACAAACGTATAGAAAACGTGATTCGATCTATTTCCTAACTTACTCCTCCACCAACAACGTACAAACCCCCACCCCCAAAGTCCGCGCAATCCGGTACAAGGTCTCCAGGTCCGGCTGCTGCACATTACGGCACCAGCGGGAGACGGTCACCTCGTTCTTGCCCAGTTGGGCAGAAAGCCACTTGTTTGTACGGCCCTGTTCGCGAAGGACCTCCTTAATCCGGTTGAGTTTTTGTTCCGCCATTATTAGTTAAAGTCGTTTAACGATTATAATTATTATCTATAAACGACTATTATTGTAGTGATAAAATGACTGCTATGTATTTGACTTTCGACATCTGGCCCGGTATTTACTCCTCGCATCAGCGGTGCCTGGAAGCCTTGCAGCGCCTTAGTATTACCCCTTTGCAGCCGCAATCGGCGATCAACGAAGCAGAATACCTGCGCCTGCTCGAATATAGGCTAAAAACAGCGAATGGCGAAAAGCAGGCGGAAGTTGAACGCCGGATGGCACGTTTAACAGGGGAGGCAGCGGCGTTAAACGCAGCAACGGCAACATCGGAGCCCTTACAACCACCTGCGCCCCGTTTGATCCGCGGCATACAGTTTGTAGCGCACTGGGCCACCTCAGAAGCCATTGTGTTTTGTACGCTCGTTGGAGCCATCGCCATACAAGTCCACCATGTTGCGCAGCTCGTACACCGCGTTAGTGATGCCGACAACCTGTGGCTGGGCTATGTATTTGGTAGCGTATCCGAAATCACTGCCCTAATGCTCACCGTTCACCAAGCCAAACGCAGCATGTTGATTGTGTTTGCGGTCGTACAGTGCTGGATCAACATTCTCTACTACTGCGAGCTACCGGATTTAACGATCAAGATTACGCTTTCTGCTTTGATTGCTTTCGTCATCTACGCGTACAGTGACTTGTTTGCGGTGATTCAACGTAAGAAGTCCTTAGTTAAACCTTAGGCTATGGTTGTTCACAAGGGGCAAGCCTCCGTTAACCCTAAGCCACCGCCCGTCGTAAAAACTGCCTTAGTAATTTTGACTGCATTACTAAGCCTGTACGCGGGGTACGAAATTACTAAGGACGTTCCTGGCTTATCTCCCGAACGGCAGGCCAAGCTCAATCGCGAACTGGAAGAACTGGAAAACGCCGAACAATACGTACTAAGGGCTGCCCGGGATGGCTGGTACCCCTGCTACAGTTGTCCGGGAAAAAAGCGTATCTTTCTGCACAAGGACGAGGTGTGGAAGTACGGCGTTACCCGCAAAGGCGAACGCCGCCGTTACGGTCGCTGGCATCAGGAGCACGGTCTTTATTACTTAGTACAGTACCAAGGCCCGTTGCAGGAATGCCTCCGCCGCGAGAAAATCCTGATTTATAGCTACGCCCTGCTGCCGGAGAATCTCTGCCGCAAGCCGCCGCTGCTACGCCCACCCGGAAATAAACGAGATACCTGATGAAAGACGTCACTACTAAGCAGTTTCATATTGGCCTCATCGCTCATGATGAGGATCGCACCGTCGCGATGGAGGTGCTCCCCGCTCTCGAAGACGCCCTTAATAAGGAGATCGACTTACTAAGCCTGGATACGCCACTGCGCAAGCTGTATATTACGGTGGACCTCACTGTCACTAAGGAGAAATCAGCTACTGTTACTAAGGAGAATGGTGTTGTACTTGAGGCAGAAGTGTTACTAAGCAGGGACGTACTGACAGATGCGGATACCTTTGAGTCCATACTGCGGCGGGAACTGCGGGACGGTCTTAGTAGGGTGGAGGGGGTGCCGGGGGAGGTCTTACAAACGCTTAAGGATAAGGCTGATTAAAGTTTTGCCCAGGGAGGTTTTGAATCAAGCGCCTTATGAATATGGCATGTGGGAGGTATGGCCACTCTAGGCTTCGAAGTGTATTTATGCTTATTCTACCTGCTCCAAATATTCCCTTTGAATAGAGTGAATGTAACTTTAATAGGTTGATCTCGTATTAGTTAACAGAAGATACTTTTTAGAACACTCTTTATTTTTATGACCAAATTTATAGCAAAGCAGATACATAAATGCCCCAACACAAAATGGCGTGTATTGGGTATCGACCCGGCGCCGAGTAATCCAAGCTGTGTTTGTTTTTTTGATGGTGAAAAGTTGATTTTCGAGTCTTTTGAAGTCCATGAACTGCACCAGTTATTAAATATTCTAAATGATGAACCTCATGTGTTGATCACCTGGGATGCTCCCCTGACCGGGCCGCCATTATTCAAACCAGGTGAGGCAGCAACATACAAGAAAGGAGACTTTACTCAGCGAACAATCGAGGCTTTCTTCATGAGGGATAGTGATGTTTTTAAAAAGCAGAAAGGAATTAGTACTCAAGGCTATTCTGGCTGTCAGCATTGGACGATTACGAAAACGCTTACTGGATTACCGATTTTAGGACCTTATTGCCAGAGAGATAATCTACCTTTCCATCATATTGAATCTACTAAGATGGAACTCCGAGAAGATAAACCTAATATCGTAGAGGTACATCCGGCTTTGGCTATGTATTTATGGTTAAGGGGGGATAAGGGAATAACAAGCTGGAGGTATAAAGGCAATAGGGAAAATGCGAAAAATAAAAGTGAAAGGTGTAAGCTGTTTTATAAAAAATTGAAAGATAAGTTTAACCTAGAATTGGAAGGTATCCATTTGCCAGAATCAGTGGAGAATGGGGATAAATTGGATGCCTTTATAGCCTGGGTATTAGGGTATTTTTATGCTTTACACAACGGCACCAATAAAGAAAAGCAAGTGGAGGTATTGGGAGATGAGGAAAAAGGCTCAATGCTTCTGCCACGGGATAAAGATGTGTTCAAAGGCTTCAGTGCTTTCTGTTCATAATTATAAGCATTTCAAAAAAAGAGATCATGCGGCGTGATATAATTACCACTTTATTTGGGACTAGAGAAGAGCGCTATTCAAGCTTTGTTGGTTTCTTGATTTGGCACTACAAACAGGTTCATGACCTATTTGCTAAGACCGCTGAAGATGAAAACTATTCCTATGAAAAGCTCTCATCGGTTCAAACAGAAGTTTGCCCTGGTGGTATAGAAAATAGGATAGATATTTTTCTGACTTACCGATCAGGATTCAGGCTCGCTATCGAAAATAAAAAGTTCAGCCCCTTGCATAATGAACAGTTAAAAAGGTACCAGGAAATTCTCAAAATAAATACTGATGGGAAGTTTAAGTTGGTTTTATTGCATCCTTCCATGTCTTATTACAGCAATGATGAAATCCCTAATGGTGTAAGTAGGGTGACTTACGCAGAACTGATAAAAACTATTAACGGCATAGCTGATAAAAGAGAACTATTAACATCAATCCTTGAGTTTTTTAAAACATTAGAAATGGCACCTATCTCTACAGATGAAATTACAGCTTTGAATAACTACTTTGAAGCCAAGGGTAAAATCACCGCTATCGTCAAAGATATTTGTGATAAAAAAGGGGCATCTCTTGAAGACTGGGGAGACAGATATGTACTGGGTTATAAAGTTATAGGGGAGTTTCCTATTTATTTTGGCTTTAGAACGGGCAACGACTGGTATTATGCTGCTGATTATGATAAGCCCGAGTGCATCGTCTACATCAAGGATAACAGGGTGGAAGGGGATCATGTAGCCTTCAATGAAAGCATTAAGCACATTTATCAAGAAATTCAGAACAATAACAAGGTGGATGAAGAATCCATCTTTTACTATCCGCGAATAGGAGTCAACGAATGTAGATTAGCCATTAAAAAACCGCTTGATAGCTTTGTAGGGCAAGATTTAGGGAAGATTACGGAATGGCTAAATGATACGATTGACCTTTTATACAAGGAAGTAGTGGAAACTAGTTCTAGCGCTAGCTGATGGAGTTTTGAGTCCGATAATTTCACTTCTTCAAGATTGAAAAGATGCCCTTGATAACCCTTCATGAAAAGGGTGATTAGCATAACGAACTCTCTGAATTCGATAATAGGCTCCTTTGAAAATATGCGACATGTCTTCAGTTTATTCTTCAATGACTTAGGTAGTTTTGTAGATTAGTTCAGCAACCTCCTCCTCAAAGTCCGGCTCCAACCGCCCCAGCTCCACCAACATACTCCGCGCAGTAGACAGCATCCTTTTGCTCCACTTTCCCTTTTGGTCAATGATATCCCCATTTTCATTGAACCAACGAATAGAGCAATGCCAAAAGTTGGACCGCACCGGAGTGTGTAGAACCTTACACTGCACTGTTTTTTGTTCCTGATCATTTCCCCTGGTGTAGGGAACTGTCATATTTAGCAATTCATCAATGGGGAAGTAAATGGCGCCGAATTGTTCGTTGTAGACCCAGTCTTCCTTAGTAGGAGGGGCTACCTTTTCCCCTTCATGCCAGAGCTCGGTATAGCGCGCTTTGCGATCACCAACCATCCTCCAGAAACGATCTTCCGTTTTAAAGACACCGATCAGGTTGGTAGACAAGTCCCGTAGATGGTCTCTTTGGAAAGCAATGTATTCAGCCTTGATTTTTCCAGTTTCCGGGTTTAGGATAGCAGTATTCTTCGTACTGCGTTGCAAGCAGTGCGCTCTGATAAGAGTGGTGTCATTAATGATTTGATAATCCGGTTTGGGGATAAGGTGATCCGGATAATCCATACGCGCGTTTTAAAAAGGTTATCGGTTGTTCAAAAAAGAATAGAATGATTGCAGGCTTTCTGTCAGGGTGCCTCCGTAAGCATATACCGATTTTTTGTCTTCGTAGGCATTGACCACCACCTCCGGTTCTTCACCAGGCTCAAAGTGGACTTCCACATAAGCGTTCATGCCAAGGTACATACAAGTGAAAAACACGGTGGCGTCTGTAGTGAGTTCCAACGCTATCTTGTTGGGGGATGTATGCAATAGCGTAGCTGCCAGGTTACTTGCCACTTCCTGTACTTCCCGAAGCGTGACTCCTGAAAAGTGCTCCCGATAGGTCTGCCATTCATCCTGCAACCGGTTCATCAAGCGGTCAAACTGTCGCTGCAACTGTAACTTAGCATCATAGCGAATGATATCCTCCTTCTGTTCAACAGCGTACCGGTTGTAGTAGAGGGTGTTTGAAAAAGCGTAGCGCGTCTGCTCTTCCGAGGTAATGGTAGAGGTAATACTTTCTTCTCCGGTCGGAGGCAAGTCCATGGTTACGGGAAACATAAGCTACTGTTTTTTAGGTTCGTATTCAGCATCCAGTTCTTGCAGAAAAGAAGGCTCCAGCAAGTGCTGAAAAATCTGTTTTTCAATGGTATGCAAATGATCTATTTCGGCAAATAAACGATCTTCTTCAGTGCCTTCGGAGGTTTGCCCTATCACATCAATGTCAATGATGGAGAAAATGCCTTCTTGCGCTTCAGGCGTCTGTTTTTTTACGTTATTGGCGATGTTAACCACAGCTCGGCGTCCGTCAATATGGTATTCTGAGCGTATCGTTGTATTGAAGGGCTGGGCATCCGTGAAACCTGCCTCAAGCCTGACCTTGATCTTGGGAAGAATCTCCATATCCGGGAACTCACTGATATACCGAATGCCTACTCGCTGGAAACGATTAATCTGACCAGTGCCAATAAGATGACTCAGCACCGCTTGTATTTTCGGAAAGTACTTTTTCCAACCGGGATAATCGCCTAGCGAGTTGAACACAATACGTCCGTCAGCTAGCTGAAACTTAATATCTCCACTAGCGAAATCCAATACCTCCAAATTACTCAGCTGTACCTGCTGCTGCGGGCCAAGCTGTATGGTTCCAATAGGCTGTAGATTGGAAAGCAATCGATAGTCTTCAGACAGTTCCTGATAAAATATGCCCCGAAGCAAGCTGAACGGCAACGCACCTTGATAGCGGATTTCCACTATGGTATCTCTTAGATAATCAGGTGTGATTTTGGCGAGTACTTTGGACATTGCTCAGACTTTGTGCCTAAAGTAACAAAGAACAAGCAAAATTAGGTCAAAATTCAGCTGTTAAATGGGGCATCACGCCGCCAACCACCCCTCCCCCCGCGAAGCCTGCACAAAAATATGATCATAAATCCGGTCACAAACCGCTTTGTACGCCTTACGGCCGTAGCTGTCCTGCGGGAGGTCGCTGTCCAGTACCTCCTCGATGGCACTTTTGACGTGCCGCCGAGATTGCGTATCCCGGTGCCAGTCCTGTACGAGCACGCGCGGTTGTTCCTCCTTTAGGCGTTTGAGAAGGTGGCGGGCAGCATTTTTTACAGCTTGCTCTTCGGCTTTGGTCAGCTTGTCTTTTTTGAGGAGGTCGAAGAGTTCCAGTTCTTCTTTTTCCAGGCCGAGGCGGATGTGGCGCTCGTCTTCCTGACGTAGGTCTTCGGCAAACTGTACGAGGTCAGCGAAGTAGTCCTCAGTGAGGCGGCCGCCGGCGTTGTAGCGGTCGATGATGTCTTGGAAGCGCTCCAGGAAGGGGGCGCGGGTGGTGTTTTCTTCCAGCATCTGCCGTAGCTTGTCGCTGAGGAAGGCGCGGAGGTCAGCAATCTCGATGTGCTTATGCTTCTTTTCCGGGAATTCCTCCCGCAGCTTGTCGAAGTTGAACTTGGACAGATCGAGCTCGCGTTTGTAGCCTTTGATGTGGAATTGGGGCGACTCGGCATCGGCGGCCAGTTGCTCCCGGCTGTCCTCTGCGGTGAGGACGCTCTGATCGAGCAGCTCGCTGATGCGGTGGCTGGCGCGCTCTACGTCGGCTTGCCCAATGTGCTGATCAATCACGCCGCGCAGGTAGTGGATGACCTCTACGATGCGGTATTTGTGGCGTTGCTTCAGAATGTCCGGGCGGCAGGCTTCGTAAAGGCTGTAGCAGGTATTGTCGTATACGGCAAACTCCTTGCGTAGCTCGTCCTGACTGAGCAGGATATTGGCGTAGTCATTAAACAGGTCGAGCTTGGAGAAGGTGGTGTCGGCATCGAGCAGGGCTTGGAGGTCGATCTCGTGCTGATCGCAAAAGGCGCGGCAGGCTTTGATGGATTCGTCGAGTAGCACCATCAGCTCACTTTTGGGCTGTACGGGGTCGTTGCCTTCGGGGTTTTGATCCGGATTGGCACTTTCGCCCTGACCGTAGTCTTTCAGCGCCCGTTTGAGGTTGCGGAAGACGTTGTAGTAGTCTACCACCAGCCCGTTCTTTTTGGCCACTCCGTCTATGGGCGGGGCAACGCGGTTGGCGCGGGCGATGGTCTGCATTAGGGTGTGGTTCTGCATGGGCTTGTCCATGTACAGGGTGGAGACGGTGGGCGCGTCGAAGCCGGTGAGCCACATGGCGCAGACAAAGACCAATTGTAGCGGGTGCCCGGGGTCTTTGAAATTGTCTTCCAGCGTATCGCCGTGCTCGTCGATGGTGTTGAGGCGGTCGCGGTGGGGCTTGATGTAGAGACCGCGATCGGCAAACTTCTTTTCTTCATCCGTATCCTCGCTGATGACTACGGCGGAGTCCATACCATTGAGAAAGCGCAGGGTGCGTTGCAGCTCGGCTTTGGCTTCACCGCTGGAACGCTGTATCTCCCGGCGCAGCTCCTTTTGCTGCTCTTTGATGTAGTAGTTGACCTTGTCGTACATCTTGACGGTGGTGTACTTGTCCACGCAGATGACCATACCTTTGCCGAGGTAGCCGCGGCGGGAGAAGTGGTAGGCGATGTCGCGGGCGATGGTCTCCAGGCGGTCGTCCCGCTTGATGACCTCCATCTCTTTGGCAAATTTGTTTTCCAGCTTGCGCTGTTGCTGCTCGTTGAGGTGCTCGCCTTCCAGTATTTCGGCCAGCTCTTCGCTCAGATCATCGTTGGCGATGTGTACTTCGGGCAGGCGCTTGTCGTAGAAGAGGGGCACAGTGGCACCGTCGGCAACTGCTTGCGCAAAATTGTACTCCGAGACGTACTCCCCAAACCAGGCGTTGGTCTTCTTCTCCTTGCCGAGCAGGGGCGTGCCGGTAAAGGCGATGTACTGCGCATTGGGCAGTCCGGTGCGCATGTTGTCCGCCAGGCTCGCGTACTGCGTGCGGTGGGCTTCGTCTACGATCACGATGATGTCGGACCGCTCGGAGAGCAGGGGGTAGTCTTTGCCTTTGTCGTAGCGGAAGCGCTGTATGAGGGTGAAAATGTACTTCTTGTTGGTCTGCAGTACCTCCCGCAGTTCCTGACTGCTGCCGGGCAGAGCGGTGTCGGCCTTGGTGCAAGCCCCAAGGTGGAGGAAGTTGCGGTAAATCTGCCGGTCGAGGTCGAGGCGGTCGGTGACGATGAGGAAGGTGAAGTTGCCGGTGTGCTGCCGCAGGATTTTGCGGGTAAAAAGCACCATGCTGTAGGACTTGCCGCTACCCTGCGTATGCCAGAATACGCCCAGCTTGCCCGCCCGTTGCTGCCTTTCGGCAAAAGCGGCTACCGCTGCGTTCACCCCTAGGAACTGGTGATTTTTAGCGGCCACCTTGTAGGCGTCGCGGTGGAAGAGCAGGAAGTTTTCGATATAGTCGAGCAGCTTAGGGGGCTGCAGTAGGGCTTGCACGGTATAGGCGATGCTGAGGCGGTCGCGCACGATTTTTTTGCGGTCGGGATCATCGTTTTCGGCTTCCCGCAGCCACTCCCCGAAGTGCTCCCAGCTGGCAGTGAAGGCGCCCGCTCGCGTCTCCCGCGCATTGCTCAGGATGGTGAGGGCGTTGTACCAAAACAGCTGCGACAATTCCTTCTTATAAGTCGCCAGATTATCGGTATAAGCCTGTTTGACGCTGACGTTGGAGTTTTTGAGCTCAATCAGCACCACTGGCAGGTCGTTGATGTAGAGGATGACGTCCGGGCGGCGGTAGCCGATTTCCCCTTTGATCCAGAGCTGTTGTACGGCGGTGTAGTGGTTGCGCTCCGGCTGCCGGTAGTCGATGACCTGTGCAAAGTCCTGTTGCTTTTTACCCTGCTCATCCGTGAATTCTACCGGTACGCCCTCACGGATCAGGCGGTAGACTTCCCGGTTGGCATTGAGGAGGGTCATGGCGCGCCGGCCTTTGCTCAGCTCGGCGGCGGCCTGCTCGATGGCTTCGGCAGGCAGTTCCGGATTGAGATTGCGCAGGGCTTGCTGCAGGGTGCGGGGCAGTACCACCTGTGCTTTATCGCTGCGATGGGTATTGTCGTTGAGGTCGCCCGCCTCGTAGGTGTAAGCATTCAGGCGCTCCCATTGGGGCGTAAGCGCCATCAGGGCTTCGAGCAGGGCGACTTCTATGTCGTCTTCGGAGAGGAAATTTCGCATAGGCTAGGCGTTTAGGGCGGTTTCGGCCTCCGCTACCGATAGCTGACCGCTGATGAGGCGCGGTAGTAGGAGGTCGCGGGTGCGGCGTAGGGTTTGGTTTTGGGCGTTCAATTTAAAAATTTGTCTAACCATCGGGTTTGTGAGATCTGAAAATTGGCCCAGGATAGATTGAGGAGGGTGCAGAAACATAAAAGAATTGAAACATTTGTTATCTACTCTTTGTCTGCCTGAAGCTCCTACCATACTGTTAATTGCATTTTGCCTAAAGGACTGATTTCTAGATAAAAAGTATACGAACTCAGGGATTAGTGTTTTAGATCTAAAAATAATGAATTCAGTAGAACCAAAACCAACTTCCCCTTTTCGTAGAATCTGCATGAGTCCGATCTTACCATTTTGAAGGCAAGGCGTTATTCTGGAAAAAAGGGTATCTCCATTTGTAAATTTGGCGCCGCCTTTGGGTTTTCGTTTTGAATGAGAAGAAGTAATCATGGAGTTTTCATTAAGGCTTCCCATGTCGACATAAGTATATTCTTTGTGTTTGTCAACTTTGATTCGAGGGTTTATCTCTACAGCTTTCGGAAAATTCATTTCTTCCCACCCCTCCGGCACCCCTTTCCGAACCTTGGTCTGCGCATAGCCCGGGAAGCGCAGGCGCACAAACCACTCTTTGTACAGCTGCTCGGCCGTCTGCTCCAGCAGGGCGATGCGGCGGTTGTTGACCTCGATGAGCTCGTCGTAGGCGGAGAGGAGATCGGCGATGCGGGTTTGTAGGGGGAGGGGCGGGAGTTGGATCTCATAATTGGGGAAGTCAGTTATTGAGATACGATCTACCGTTGAACCGGAAATTTTAATTGTCTCAATAAATGTCCGCCATGCATTACTTAGGAAGTAATAGTAGATAAATCGTACATCTGCTTTTGATGGATTTAACCTAATAAGCGCCATACGCCTTCCTAAGCAGCCCACGAACCCTTTGGGTATGATTGCATACCTATGAAGAGTTGCTTCGTAAGAAAATACGATATCATCTTTTCCCGGAGTTACTCTTCTTGTCCACTTTGGATACTCACTTGGAGAAATATGCCGCACAGTAGTGAGATCAATACCGCCTTCTTCCTTTATATTCTTGATCCCCAAAAATACAGGCCCTTCATCAGAAGGTTTTGGCGTTGCGTGTGGACCATCAAAGAAGCCAAGGTAGATGTCCTTCATTTTATATTCCTTCCACCCTTCACGCATCCTGCAATAATTCTTTAAGGTTCACCGAAATCGTTGTTGCCAGCTGTGCCGCCTGCTCGTTCAGGCCACTGAGTTCCGCTTCCGCTTTTTCCAGCTCCTCGTAGAACTCCTCTTCCGTCAGCCCGTCTTCCTCAATCACCACGCCCACGTAGCGGCCGGGATTGAGGGAGAAGTCCTGCTCTTCGATCTCCGCGAGGCTTGCCGCTTTGCACAGCCCGGTCACATCCTCGTACTGCCCCTCGGGGAAGCGCTGCTGTAGCCACTGCACCTGCTTGAGGAAGTAGATGGGTGATTTGCCATCTGTTGCCTCCGTTTCCTGCGGCTCCCGGTTGATCTGCTCATTGGCCCACTCCAGGTAGGCATCGAGGGCAGCGCGTACGTCTTTGAGTTTAGGCAGGGCTTTCCAGTCCGCATCGTTACGGCCGCGCAGTTCTTTGTCGGCCCGCTTGTACTTTTGCTCTAATGCCCGGTACGCCCGTTCCAATGTTTTACGGGCGGGCCGCTTTTCGGTTTCAAAAGTGGTGAGGGTTTTGGCTACTGCTTGCTGTGCGGCGTTGCTGTGGTCGGTACCGGTGAGGTAGGCTTGCAGGGCCTCCATCGCCGCTTGGTGGGCGTTGAGGTAGTTGGCATTGGGCGAAAGCCGCAGGTCCTCATCCAGCTTTTCCGCCTGTGCCAACAGCTGCTGTTCCTTATCGAGTTCCGCCTGTTGCACCCATTGCCGGAAGGCCGTAGACAAGGCATTGAAGGCTTGCAGGTACGCCTCGTACTGCGTGCGGATTTGGCGGAAGCCCGTCCCGGCCTGCTCCAGGTAAGTGTGCACAAGGCTGTGAAAGCGGTCCGTCTCCCCCTGATACAATCGCGTGATCGTAGCTAGGTTCCACACCTGCTCCTGCGTGAATTCCCGGGTGGCGCGGTCTACCTGCCGGTACACATTGCGCGCATCGACGAAAAGCACCTCCACCGGCTGCCCGTCCTGCGGCTCTACCATGCGGCTTTTGTCAAAAAACCACAGCGAGGCCGGCAGGGTCACCGTGCTGAACATATTGGAAGAAAGGGTTACCATCTGTGAGATCAGCCCCCGGCGCACCAGTTGCTCGCGGATGTCCCGCTCGGAGTGGCGCGCATCCGAGGCCGAATTGGCCATGACGAGAGCCGCTCGCCCCTCCGGCTTGAGGGACGTGGCAAAGAGATTGATCCAGAGGTAGTTGGCATTGGGCACCAAGTTTTCCTCTCCCTCCTTTTTCTTCTTGCCCTTAGATTTATTCTGCGGGATACCGTAGGTGCTAAAGCGCGGGTCATCCTTCACCCGGTCGTAGTTCACCTCCTTGACGTTGAAGGGCGGATTGGCCATCACATAGTCGAAGTGCCCGAAGGAATCGAAGGGGTTCTCGTAGTAGGCATTGGCCTGTTTGATGTCGCCCCGCAGCCCGTTCACCACGATATTCATCTTGGCCAGCTTCACGGTCTCCAGCGTCTTCTCCGTGCCGTACACAAAGAGGTCCTTGGCATCCGTGCTGTGCAGCTCCGCCCGCCGCCGGTCGATAAAGTGGGCCGACTGCACAAACATACCGCCCGAGCCGCAGGCCGGGTCGAAGATCGTGCCCCGGTACGGCTCAATGACTTCCACCATGTACTTCACCACCGAGGTAGGCGTAAAGAACTCGCCCCCGCCCTGCCCCTCGGCCATCGCAAACTTGCCGAGGAAGAACTCGTAGATATTCCCAAAGATATCGCCTGAGGCCTCCCGCGGGATATCCGCAAAGGTGCGCAGCAGGGATTTGATCAGCGCATTCTTACTCATCTGCTGATTGTCTCGTGACACCAGGCGCTCGTACTCGTCCTTAGGCAATGTATCCTGCAGTTCTTTTCGGTAGGATTCAATGGCCTCCATCGCCGCCTGTATGGCTTTGGCCCCATCCTCGCTCTCCGGTAGGTTCAGCAGATAGTCGTAGCGCGCCTGCTCCGGCAGGTAAAACCCACACTTCTCGATGGCAATCTCGTGCACTTCCCGCTGCCGCCGCTGCCCTTGCTGCGCTTCCAGTTCTGCCTGTATCGCTTCCTCCGCCAGGGCATACTTATTGTCGGCAAAGCGCAGGAAGATAATGCCCAGCACGGGCGTAGCAAACTCGCTCAGCTTGAGGTCGGAGTCGGAGCGCATGCGGGTGGCCGCCGCCCAGAGGTTGTTTTTGAGGGTCTTGAGCTGTTCGGTGGTCATTCGGTATAGTTGATTTCGGCTTTGAGT
>Ga0307981_1000505_pt1 | contig 38199 bp, 31 predicted proteins | sample OrgLakmetagen987_FD_201849 | JGI IMG/M metagenome (GOLD analysis project Ga0307981, IMG submission 201849) | Saline water microbial communities from Organic Lake, Antarctica - #987 | ecosystem: Environmental > Aquatic > Non-marine Saline and Alkaline > Saline | place: Antarctica: Organic Lake... | reverse complement strand
ACTCAACCCTACCGGAGAACGTCCATGGCCGCCCAGAAAACCGCGCGGGCTTCGCCTGAGCTACGCAAAGGCTCTACTCAGCCCGCGCTACCGTCGGTTTTACACCACCACCCGGGGCACAAGCCTGTATCGCTGTATCGTCTATAAGGTAAAGTTCAACTCGAAAAATTATCTCGTGAAATGTTTCGATCGCACGCAAGTTGCATTGGGCAAATCCTGGGAACGCGAGGTGAGCTGTCAGTTGGCCCTTCAAAAGACCGGGCTGATCCCTTCGATTGTCGGGCACAACCGCGAGGGCCTGTTTCTGGTGTCCGCGTGGCAAGAAGGAAAAGACCTGCGCGAGGTTCTGAATGAAAATAATCTGACAGAAACGGCTGAGGCGATCGGCACCTGGTATCGAAATTTCTCTGGCAAGATCCATTTGGGAAAAGCCGATACGAATTGGCACGATTACCTCGCCAAATACGCGAACCAAGGGCTGGATGCAAAGTTTTCAACGTTTTCCAAGCTTTTCCGGAAGGTTAAGATAGATCAGCTTTCAATAGCAAAAAATGATGCGCATCTCAGCAACTTCATCTCTGACCCAAACGGAAAATTGATCGGAATTGATTTTGCAGAGGCAAGCCTGAAACCACTCGGCTGGGACATCTTGTTAACTGCGAGGGTGCTTGAAAGACTATTCCCCGGCAAATCCGATATATACCTTCCAGCCCTTATGCAGGGTTGGACGGCCACTGAAATTAAAAAGCCCTATGATGGTTTCACGAAAATGGTTCAGATTTTCGCAAAAAGAACCGCCTCCATGAAGATGGATTGATGCGGTCGTGTTGCATCGCTTGAACGCACCTTCGAACGCGCCCTTCCAGCGGCTCGTTTGCGTAGCATGGGGCCTTCTGCCGGCGCGGGCTGTGATGTCCGCGACATGCCAGTCTCGCGCCGCATTCGCTGCCAGCGGATACCCGCTGCTGCCACCGCTTTAAAAAAGGCGTTCATTCTCACGATTGGCCAAGGTTTCTGTGGAGGATAACCCCAAAAACCTCTTGGTCATTCTGTCAGTGATAGGCCGGTCACCAAACGAGACTAAACGTTGGCCAGTAGTTCGACGGGGGTTCCCTCCGCAAGTTCCTTGGCCTGCGCGCGCAGAACGAATTTCTGGATCTTGCCCGTCGATGTGCGCGGGATATCCATGAAAATGAACCGGCTCGGTACCTTGTAGGGTGCAAGATGATCCCGGCACCACGCTTTAAGCAGTTCGCCATCTGCCTGCTGACCCGTAGCAAGCTCGATAAAAGCACACGGGGTTTCGCCCCATTTCTCGTGCGGCATCGCGACCACTGCCGCAACGCCAACAGCCGGGTGCCGATACAGCGCTTCTTCGACCTCGATGGAGGAAATGTTTTCCCCGCCCGAGATGATGATGTCCTTGGAACGATCCTTGAGCTGGATGTAGCCATCGGCATGGATGACACCCAGATCACCAGAGTGGAACCAACCGCCTTCAAAGGCCTCTTGCGTGGACTTTGGATTGCGGAAATATCCCTTCATCACGACATTGCCGCGAAACATGACTTCGCCCATCGTTTTGCCATCCCGAGGCACCGGAGTCATTGTTTCAGGGTCGAGAACATCAAGACCTTCTAACGGCAGATAGCGCACGCCCTGCCGCGCCTTGAGTGCGGCTTGTTCCGCTGGCGGCAGATCCGACCAGCTGGCGTGCCAGTCATTCACCACAGCAGGGCCATAGGTTTCGGTCAGCCCGTAAAGATGCGTCACGTCGAACCCTGCGGTCTTCATATCCGCCAAAAGTTTTTCGGGCGGGGGTGCTGCGGCGGTGAAAAACTGCACCGTGCGGTCAAGATCACGTTTTACCCCAGCAGGTGCCGAGATCATCAGTGACATCACGATCGGGGCTCCGCAAAGGTGCGTGACGCCCTCATCTGCCAAAGCATTCCAGATCGGTTCCGCCCGCACCTGCCGCAGACAGACATGGGTGCCGATGATCGCAGACATCGTCCACGGGAAACACCAGCCGTTGCAGTGAAACATTGGCAAGGTCCACAGATAGACCGTATGCTTTTGCATTGACGACGTCATCGCATTTCCCTGCGCCAGAAGGTAAGCGCCCCGATGATGCGACACGACGCCCTTTGGGTCGCCGGTGGTGCCGGATGTATAGTTGATCGAGATTGCGTCCCATTCATCATCGGGCATCAGCCAAGCGTAATCAGGATCGCCTTTAGCGAGGAAACCCTCGTAATCCTGGGCCTCGCTGGCTGCTTTTGGGCCTTCGAATTCAGCGTCGTCATATTGGATCAGTACGGGTTTCACGGATGCGAGTGCCAATGCGTCTTGCATCAATGGCATGAATTCAGCGTCCACGATCACGACTTTCGACATGGCGTGATCCAGCTGGAACGCGATGATCGTGGCATCCAGACGGGTGTTGATCGAATGTAACACAGCACCGCACATCGGCACACCGTAATGACATTCCAGCATGGCCGGGGTGTTCGCCAGCAGCGCCGACACCGTATCACCACGCCCCATACCGTTCTGGCTTAGGGCTGAGGCCAGTTGCCGCGAGCGCGCATAAAATTCGGCATAATTACGCCGCAGGGCACCGTGAACAATCGCGATATGATCTGGGAAAACACCTGCCGCGCGCTCCAGAAATGTCAGCGGTGTCAGGGGCTGATAATTCGCCGGATTGCGGTCCAATCCGGTGTTGTAGGGGTTCGTTTTCATCAGGTCAGGCATCCTGCCATAGGGGCGCACGCTTTTCGATGAAAGCACCAATACCTTCTTCGGCATCGTGAGCGAGCATGTTTTCGACCATCACATTTGACGCATAGTCATAAGCCTGTGCAAGAGGCATCTCGCGTTGGGCATAAAAGGCGCGTTTGCCTGTCGCCAAAGTCATGCTGGACTTGGATGCGATCTTGCGCGCCATTTCCATGGTCGCATCCTGCAACGCTTTGGCGGGCACGGCCCGGTTGATCAACCCGATTTCTGCCGCGCGGTCAGCGGGCGTCATATCGCCGGTCAGCAACATCTCCATCGCGTGCTTGTTGCCTACATTGCGGGACAGCGCCACCATCGGGGTCGAGCAGAAAAGACCTATATGAACACCAGGGGTGCTGAATTGGGCCGTATCCGCAGCGATGGCCAGATCGCAACTGGCAACAAGCTGGCAGCCTGCTGCAGTTGCAATGCCGGTGACCTCGGCAATGACCGGTTTGGGGCATGTCACGATCCCCTGCATAACGCCAGAACACATCGCCATGACCTTTGCGAAATAGGCCTTGCCACGATCCGGCCCTGCGCGGCCTGCGGTCATTTCTTTCAGATCGTGGCCCGCGCAAAAGGCCGGTCCGTTGGCAGCAAGAATGATGACCCGGACTGACGGGTTGCCCCCCGCTTCGGCAAAGCTGTCAGCGAGCGTCTTCAACATCGCCTCGGACAGGGCATTGCGGCGTCCGGTATCATTCAACGTCAGACGCAAGATGCCGTCGTCAGTCAGGTCACGCAGCAGAATAGCGTCGCTTTGCATGGCTCTCATCCTCGATTAAGGTCTACAGAATATTGATTTCGACGCTGTCTGCGAGGGTGTTGGCGACAAAGCAATAGCGGTGCGCCCGATGTTGCATTTGCTCTAACGCATCGGCGTCAACCGCAAACCCGGTATCAAATCGCACAACCGGATGCAGATCGATGCGGGTCACTGACATCTGTCCCTTGGCATTCTTGCCAAGATGCGCCTCGGCATAGTCATGATAGCTGGCAACCGGCCAGCCTGCTTTTGCAGATAGGGCCAGAAACGTCATCATGTGGCAACTGGACAGGGCCGACGCGAGGGCCTGTTCAGGATTGGTATTCTGTGGCTTGCCGCCCCAATCAGGGGCGGCATCCACTTGAACCTCGTGGCTGCTGTTGTACCGCACAGTATGTTCGGCAGTGTATTTGCCTGGCTCGAAAGCAGGCTCTGCGCGCTGCCAGTGCAGCTCGATGGCAAGATCGGACATATTCAGGTCTCTTTTTGCTGAGGTGCTCAGGCGGCGGCTATCTGCTTTTTGGGATCGTAAAACGGGCGGTCCACGACAGTCGCCTGGGTTGGGCCAGACGCGATAACAACCTCTACGACCGCACCGATATTGGCATAGTCTGCATCCACCATGGCCAGTGCGATGTTCTGCTCAAGCCGCGGTGAATAGACCGCAGACGTGACTTTGCCAATCGCCACACCGTCCTTGTTGATTGTCCAGAATGTGGTGTTCGGCCCCTTCAAGGGGTCGCAATCGATGATCAGGCCAATCTGCTTGCGGCTCACGCCCTGTTCTTGAATCCGGCGCAGCGCGGCCTTGCCGATAAACTCCGCTTCCATGTCGAGGTTCACAAGCCGGTCAAACCCAAGCTCATAGGGGTTGGTGTTGATGTCCGCATCTGCATGATAGGACAGCATCCCACCCTCAATGCGGCGGATCGAAGACGTGTGGCCGGGTTTCAGGCCAAACGGCATGCCCGCAGCCATGGTCCGCTCCCACAGCGCATCGCCTTGCGTGCCGTCGCGCAGGTAAAGCTCGTAGCCCAACTCGCTGGACCAGCCGGTGCGTGAAACGATGAGCGGAATACCATCAAGCTCAACTTCGCGCAGCCAGTAATACTTGAGGTCCATGATGCTGTCGCCAAAGAGTGCATGCATGATCTCGCCGGATTTGGGTCCCTGCAATTGCAAAGGTGACACGTCAGGCTCGCCGATTGTGACATCAAGACCAGAGTGGATCGCCACGCCCTGCGCCCAAAGCAGGATGTCGCTGTCGGCCAGCGAGATCCAGAAGTGGTTTTCCGCCAGACGCAGCAGGATCGGATCATTCAGGATTCCGCCAGCGGCATTGGTGATCAGGATGTATTTGCACTGACCGACAGCCATCTTCGACAGGTCACGCGGGGTCAACATCTGGACGAATTTTGCGGCATCCGGACCGGTGATTTCCACCTGACGTTCAACGGCCACGTCACACAGGATAGCGGTATTCACAAGGTTCCAGAAATTCTGCTCCGGATCACCAAAATCGCGCGGGATATACATATGATTATAAACCGAAAATCCCTGTGCGCCCCAACGTACAGTCGCATCAAAATAAGGGGATTTGCGGATCTGTGTCCCGAACCCGAAATCGTCTGCTTTCATCATGTCTTCCTCCCTTGTGATCCATCGGCCTTGGTGGCCAAAGATTTTCTAAATCCAAGGATGATTTACTCAGTATTCCAGCCTAAGCGTGGACCAAAAAAATGCAATTTTCAGACTGAACAGTCCGTTTTTTGGGCATGAAACGACCCGTTCGGTCAAAAGGGGTCAAACGCCATGCTTGGCCACCAGTTTGGACAGGTTTGGCTGTGAAGATTTGATCGTGCGAGTCGCGAAATAGGTCATGTATCTGTCGACCCCCAGTTCGGCGTCCAGCATCGCCTCCATCAGGGTCTGAAAAGAATTCAAGCTGGGGCAAATGGCTTTCAGGACATAATCCATTCCGCCGCCCGTCGCAGTACATTCGGTGATTTCATCATGCTGCATCACAAATTGCTCGAACCGGTCAAAGTTTGATTTGCGGTGATTTGTCAGCGAAATGGTCACGATGACCTTCGAAAAATCGGCAATCCGTTCAAGAGCGAGGTCAGCATGATACCCCCGAATGAAACCTGCAGCCTTCAAACGGTCTAACCGTGCCCAGCAGGGTGTCGCAGAGATATTGGCGATCTCTGCCAGTTTGGTCTTGCTCAGTTGTCCATACTGCTGGACTGCGCTGAGGATGCGAATATCCGTCGCATCAAGTCCAAACCGCTTCATTCGTGCGAAACTTTCATCATATTCCATCTAAACGGTGGCAAAAAGGAGACCACAAAAGGATTCTATGACTATTCTTAGTGAACTACTGCGGTTTCAGTACCCAAATTAGCGACCATTCCTGTCCCGACCGCGTCGAGAAGCAACTCACCGGGGATAGATGTTGTCAGTCCCGGAACGCCGTCTCTTTTACGCGGATCACCGGTTTGGTCAGATACTCCAGAACCGTTTTTGGCTCGGACAGCATATCGATCTGTGCGATCATGCCCGGAATAACCTCAAGGGCTTTCCCTTCCGCATCAGACGGTGCATTTTCAAGGCGTACCTCAACCACATAGACCGACCGTTCTCCGTCCGGAGCAAGAACGGTATCAGCACCAATGCGTGTCACGCGTCCATCCAGCGATCCGTAGCGCGATGAATCGTAGGCGGTCAGGCGCACCTTGACCTGCTGGTCGGGGCGGATAAAGGCGATGTCGTCGGGGCTGACAAACGCCTCGACCGTCACGGTGTCTCCAAAAGGCACGATTTCGACGACAGTTTGCCCTTGCTGGACGACGCCGCCGAGTGTCGAAAACAGCATCTGGTTAACTACCCCACTGACCGGTGTGCGAATCTCGGACCTGCCCACACGGGTTTGCAGCGCGGGGATACGGGTTTCCAGCGACGCAAGGCGGCCTTGAACATCGGCCAGTTCCGCATGGGCACTGGACAAATATTCCCGCTTTCGCGCGAGCATCTGGTTCTCGATTTCAAGAAGCGCTGCCTTGGCCATCAGGATCCTGTTTACCGCTTCCTCTGTCCGTCCATTTTGCATGCTGATTTCGCGTCGCAGCGCGATCAGCGCCAGGGGGCTTTCGATCCGGCGCTCGACCATCGGTTCGACCACTGCCATCTCTTCTGCCAGCAGCGCTACATTCTCCTGTGCGACCAGACTGTTTGAATTGGCCGCACTGATCTCGGCATTCTTGATCTCGCGTCGTGCCGTCAAGACTTCAAGATCCGCGTCCCGCTTTTCGCGCAGGGCATCATAAAGCTCCCGTTCCGCGACCAGCATCAATTCGGCGTTGGCAGGTGCTTCGACCTGGAACGGTGTATCGGTGATCTGGGCATATAGCCGGGCGCGTTTCAGGCGCAGTGATGTCGCTTCGGTCTCTGCTGTGTCCAGCTCCGAGCGCACGAGGGTCGGGTCCAATTGCATCAAAACATCATCCGCCTGAACCGTATCGCCCGCCTTGACCAAAATCTTGGTGATTGTGCCCGTTTCAGAGGCCTGAACGACCTGGATCAGTTGGCTTGGCACCACACGGCCATCGGCGCGCGTGACGTCGTCAATTTCTGTGACCGCCGCCCAAGCAACGAAGAAAGCGACTACAAACAGCACAGCCACCAGTAAAACGGTGCCGGCGCGTCCGGTCTTGCCATGCATTTCCAGCGCCGTTTTCTTGAAATCGGGTGCAGACATCAGGCAGCACCCCGGCGCGCAAGCTGCATCATCTCTTCTTTACCGCCGTCGTAGGTAATGACGCCATCCTTCATCAGGATGACGCGGTCTACCCACCGCAAAAGACTGGTGCGGTGAGTGATCAGGACAAGCGTGCGCTGGTCGATCAACCAGTCTTGCAGATTGGACACGACATGCGCCTCTGACTGGACATCCATCCCCGATGTGGGTTCGTCTACCACAAGGCAAGACGGATCGCCGATCAAGGCCCGCGCAAGTGCGATTGCCTGCTTTTGCCCCCCCGACACCCCTGCCCCGTTCTCGCGGATCCGAAGGTCGTAGCCATGCGGATGCGCCGCGGCCAACCGATCAACCGCCGTGATCTTGGCCTTGGCGTGTACTTCCTCATCGGTCACCCCGAACCGGCCCGCCACGATGTTTTCCTGCAACGTGCCAGAGAACAGCCAGCAATCCTGCAAAACCGCCCCGATATTACGTGTCCGGTCCGCCGGATCGACGGCCCGCGAGTCAAGACCGTCCAAAAGGACCGTTCCCTGATCCGGCTCGTAAAGCCCAAGGATCAGCCGCGCGAGGGTGCTTTTTCCTGATCCTACCGGACCCATGATCGCGACCTTTTCACCCGGCTCGATGGTGAGGGACACATCGCGCAGGACATCTCCGATCTCTTCATCATAGGCAAAGGTCACGTTCTTGAGTTCGATCCGGCCCGCAATCTTGGGGCGCGACAGGTAGCGCTGGCCGGCCTGCCGTTCGCTGTCTGCGGCCATCATCATACTGACCTGACGGTAGGCCACCGACGCTTGATGAAACCGTGTTAGCACCTGGCTGACCTGCCCCAAGGGTGCAAGCGCCTTGCCGGTCAGGATCACGCAGGCAATCAGCGCACCCATCGACACGACGCCGTCGCGGATCAGAAACACGCCGTAGAAAACAATGGCGATCTGCGCGATCTGCTGCACCAGCACGGTCAAGTTGATGGTGCTTTGCACCAGCATCCGGCCCTTGCCGCCGCTGTCAGATTGGCTTTTGACAGCGGATTTCCACCTTGCGCGCATCACCGCCTCGGCCCCGGTCGATTTGAGCGTCTCCATCCCTGTCAGGGTTTCCATCAGTACAGCCTGCTTGGTTTGGCCGTCCTGACTGCTCTCCTGCGCCATGCGGCGCAAGAAAGGCTGAACGGTCAGGCCTGCCAGCAGTACAATCGGAATCGCAATCGTCGGCACCAGCGCAAGGGGTCCACCGATGGCGTAAATGACGCCGACAAACAGCACAACGAACGGAAGATCCACAAGTGCTACCAGCGAGGCCGAGGTGAAGAACTCGCGCACAATCTCGAAATCGCGCATGACTGACGCCATGTGCCCGTTCGACACCTTTCGCGCCCGCATCTTGAGCGCCAGAAGCTGATTGAAAAGCCGTTCGGCCATACGCTCGTCAGCCCGTTTACCCGCACTGTCGATGAACCGAACCCGTAGGGATTTGATCAGAAAATCAAAGATAATCGCGAAACCGACCCCGATGGAAAGTGCGATCAGGCTGTCGATCGCCTCGTTCGGGAGGATGCGGTCATAGACCACCATCGTAAAGATCGACGTCGTCAGCCCCAGAATGTTTGCAACAAGTGCTGCAAAGACAACCTGCAGATAGACGCGCCGCAACCCGGCAAAGGAGGACCAGAACCAATGCCCCTCGCCGCTTATGTTGGATGGTGCGTTGATCTTTGGTCTGGTTACGCGCAGCACGAAGCCCGCGCTTTTCAGGCGCGGATGGTCCCGCGCCCATTTCTGAGGCTCAAGATTTTCGCCGTCGACAACGACAAATCCGCCGTCGTTCTCTTTTTGCATGATGATGAACGGGAAACCTTCCGCATCAAAACTGATCACAGGAAAAAGCACCGGGTCCATCTTGGCGGGGTTGGACTTGCCGAAATCGCCGTCAAAGCCTGAATGCTCCAACGCCTTGACCGCGTCCGCCACGCCGTAGTCATCAACCAAGCCGTCAAATACGCGGTAAAGATCGGACTGGCTCAGCTTATGACCCAGATGCTCCGTCAGGTACAAAAGGCAGCCTTGAAGCTGCGCGGCACTCGAGTTCGGCGTATCACCCATTGGATTGCGCTGGCCGTGCAGGGGCCAGAATTCCTAACGCATCCAAAATATCACCCGTTACGGCGAGGATCGCATATTCCGCGCGTTTGGCTTCCGCATCCTGACGCACAAGGCGCACCCGTGCATCGTTAAGTTCGCGCAAGGCATCAAGCGTCTGCAAAAGTGATCCATTCCCCAGCCGGAATTGCCCCTGCGCCGCATCGACAGCCTGTTCGTTCAACCGCACGGCTTCGCGTGCGCGCGCGACCCTCGCTGCGTTCGATGATGTTTCGGCCCGCGCTTGCGTCAATGCACGTTCAAGCTCGCGCCGCAGAACCAGGGCGCGTTCCTCTGTTTCTGCCAACCGCGAAGATGCCGTTGCGATGTCTGATTTCAAAAGGCCCCCTTGGTAGATGGGGAGGGACACACCCACGCGAGCCTGCAGCCCCCTGTCGAAATCCGTCTCTAGAATTCCAGACATGACCGGTCTGCCAGCCACTTTGGCCAATTCGTATTCCTGCTGTCGGACGGCGGTCTGAAACTCGGCTTCACGCATGCGCGGGCTTCTTGCCAGTACGGTTTCGTTATTTGCCGATTTCAGGGTTGGTGCCGCCGGGATACCAGGAACGACCCCCGGTTGCGTGCCGAACACCTCGACCCAGGCAGCTGCGGCATACTTGACGTCGAGCGTCGCCTGATCATAGGCCGCCTGCGCATTCGAAAGTCGTCCCTTGCCGGCCAAAACATCTGCGACAGACCCTGCGCCAGCGTCAAAGCGTTCTTGCAGGTCGTCCAAAACGCTGCCCACGCTGCTGACGTTACGCTGTGCCTGCGCTTGCAGCCGTTGATCCCGGTCCAGATTGATAATGGCCTCGACGGCTTCAAAAGCGCGGGCGGACAGACTTGCCACTTCGCTTTCGTAAATCTGTTCAGCCTCGGTCCGCCGCAAGGCCACCCGTTTATTGGTCCGACCGCCATCGTAGATGATCTGGCTAAGCCGGAGAATGGGCACCGCGTCGCCATCCGAGTTGATCGCACCCTCGGCGCTCAGCTGCGGTTGGTAAGCCGACCTGGCGGAATCCACTCTTGAACCGGCTGCGGCCAGAACAGAAGAGGCCGCTGCCGTGCTTGGGGCATTGGCTACTCCCTTGCGGATCAACCGCGCGAAGTCTGTGGCTTCCACGGATTTCGTGATCAGGACAGACCGGGTCGGACTGACGGCACTGACGGCTGTCACCGACGCCGAGCCTACAGCATCCGGGGCTTTGTTGGCCTTGGTTGTCTGGACCGTTTCACAACCCTGCACGACAACAACTAAAGCCGCGATGCAGACAGAACGCATGAAAATCATTGTATAAATCCGCCCATTCCGTCCGCGTTTGGATCGTCTATATCGTTCAAAATCGCATCCAGAAATTCGTCACTCATTTTGGGCAGTGTGGCGGGTGCCAACCTGCTTTTGGGTCGGGTCGAAGCGCGGGCATTCCCTTGCGAAATGAGCTGTGCATAGGCAAGCGCCAGCCCGCCGTTTTGATGGACCGCATGAAGCTTGTCCGGCTCAATACCGGCAAGCTTGGCTTCGTCGACCTGCCACACGGACCAATCCGTCGTGTCGGCGGGTTTGTCACATCGCAAAACACCTGCTTCGGCAAGCGACTTGGCAAGACTGCCGGCCAACCTCATACCTTCCAAAAACTCAGCCATTCGTTTCGTTACCTGCTTGACCGTCGGCGCGGATTTACCATCCTCGACAAACGGGCGCCCGCTATCAGACACATATTTAGGGTCGTCAAAGATCCCAAGCGCCCAAGTTCCCTCAACAGACATTGCCGTGAAAGGATATGTTTTCACAAGAAACGGGCGCACCCTTGTTACCAAAAGACCGTCGGTATCAAGCTCGGAACCGGTTCCCAGATCAGTAAACACAGTCCAATCTGCCTGATGTTGACCAAAATATATCGGAAATTCAGTTACAAGCGCCCCGATCTCTTGAGAGGCCAGAGGGATGACACCCATATCCTTTACAAACTTGTGGTTCTGCGGCGACTGCCAAAACCTGTTTCCAAATTGTTCAAAGCTAAGGGGAACCGCGGTCCTGCCCCGAGACAAGACCGACGGGCCCGTTATGCAACCTCCGGCAGTTGTGGCAGTTCATCAACAAAGTCGATGATGTGCTCATAGGCACCGTCAATGTTCTGAATCCAATTCGTTGTATCAAGGTTTGATAGATCCGCGATCTTGCCGCCCAGAACCGGCGTCCCGCCGCTTGTGTCGATTTCGAAAAGCACGCCGTTTCCAAGATTATCACTAAAGAAGCCTACGTTGGAACCAGAGCCCATCCAGGGAGCCCAGCTTTCCACAATGTTTCCGAGCAAACCAAGGTCTAAGATATTAGTATTGCCAATCGAGTAATGCGACCAGGAATCGTCACCGCCCTTAAGAAGTAATTTGTCGCCCGTATCGGAGAAATTTGTGATCCGGAAATTCGTAACGGTGTCGACGCCACTGTCAGCGGGATCGATGAAAATGAACGTTTGGTCAAAAACGTCGTCTTGGTCGATCACGACAGCATCAAAGCCTGCTCCCGGTGCAACGCTTGTGGAGGTTCCTGTTACCCCCTCAATGTAATCGTCGCCGTCGCCGGCATCGATCCACACGTTTTGCGCTGGAAAGCCAAGCCCATCAGGACCGGCCGTTCCGGTGATGATCACATCGCGCGCGATGACCCCGTCGAAAGACGACAGCTCATCAACGAAATTCACGACGGGATAGTTGATGTTTTCAAGCGTAAACACCGTGGTTCCATCCAGCGTGATAACGAGATGTTCAAGATTGCCACCGACCAAATCGCCCGACGGCTCGTCCGCGACAAAGTTTGTCCCGGTCAGCGTGGACTCAAGCAGCCCAGCGTCCGTCACTTTACTTACAATGATTTCTGTCGGAAAGAAGGAGACTAGCTCGACACCCTCGAGCGGATCTTCTCCAAGCAGACCCACGCCGTAGAAGGTGCCACGCATCGGATTGTCAAGCCCGCCAGGTGTTATGACGTCCCCAAATTCATCTTCAACAAGCCACTGCTCCAGCGATGCCAGATCGACACCCTTGAGGGTAAGGCTGTTGTTGCCATCGTTACCAACCGATGCCTTTACCGATGTCACACCATCATACTGGATTTCTGCGAAGGTTGGTTCGCCAAGGTTGACGCCGCGGTCATCGATGTCGTCATTTTCAAGATCGAAATCCAGAATGACGTCGTGACCATAAGAAAGGATGAACAGGTCAGCACCGCCGCCCCCCGTTAGCGTGTCATTGCCAGCGCGACCATCCAGAATGTCGTTGCCGTTGCTGCCGATGAAAACATCGTCGCCACGGCTGCCCCGCACGCTCTCAATCGAGATCAGGGTATGGTTGAATGTCTCATTGCTCCAGTCACCAGTGGCTGTTCCCTGCCCCAGATCCACAGTTACGCCGCCCGAAATGTCGTTCCGGTCGTAGCGCACGGTATCAATCCCGCCGCGTCCGTCGACTGTATCCTGACCACCGCCAAGAATGAACCGGTCGGCGCTGTCACTACCCTTGATGTTGTCATCACCGTTATAGGTCCGGATTTCCCACATGGGACGCTCAAAATTGTCGAAGGATCCGTCGAAATCGCCGTCCAGTGTAATGGACCCGCTCGCGCTGCTAAGATACCCGTCGTTCAGGTCAGCGATTACGTTGCTGTCATCGTCACCGATGGAAAGCCTTAAAGTGCCGAAGACCGGCGTCAGGGGAGTGAATGGTCCCCCAATCGTCACAAAGTCGTCACCACCCGTGTGATGATAACCAACCCAATGATATTCGCCATCAAGATATTCGATATAGAACTGATCGTTTTTGTCGGTTCCGACCAATCCGACACCGTCACCCGCTGCACCAAGGTCGGGAATCCGGTCGACCCCTTCGCCTATCTTTAGAACAAGACCATTCGACAGATCTTCCCCAAAGAAACCGCTTTCGAAGATGAACTGCGCGACAATACCATTGCCGACGTAGCCCCTATAATCGAAGTCTACGGCGTCGGTTTCACCGAGCGCTGACAAATCAAAGAAATCGTCGCCATTCGACCCGACGATGAAATCGTAGCCAAAGGACATATCCGCGGTTCCGACAACGTTGATCAGATCATTGGCATTCGTCCCGGGCAATACGTCGTCCCCGGCGGTTCCATCAATTGTGTTGGTGGTCGCTGGTGGCTGATAGAACAGGGTATCGTTGTCGTAGGCGGCCTGTAGCTGCTGTGCCGTGACACCGCCGCCAAAGGTCGTCGCCCCAAACAGATCAGGGTGCGTCATGACCGCATCATCAAATTCATTTGTCGTGAATACGACCCCGTCTGAAAGGCCTCCACCAAAAATGACATCCGTCAGCGTAAGGCGGTCCTCGCCAATGACAAAATCGTGGATGTAGTCGAAACCGTCGCCAACCTCGAACACGTCGGCACCATTTCCGCCACGTAAGACATCGTTCCCGTTGTCGCCAATAAGAGTATCGTTGCCGTCCATACCCCTGAGGTTGGATCCCTCGCTGTTGGCAATAATCAGATCGTTGCCGGCTGACCCGCGCACGTCTTCGATGTTCAAAAGCTCTTGCCTGAAGCTTTCGCCGTTCCACACGCCGATCGCCTGACCGTAACCGTCGCCAAGTTCGACAAAAATGCCGTCTGCGACCTGTGCGCGGTCAAACCGAACCAGATCGCGCCCCGCACCGCCATCAATCAGATCATCCCCACCATCCCCGATGAAGCGGTCGTTGCGGTCAGAGCCGATCAGAATGTCGGCATTATCCATCCCGCGCACCTCTATGCCGCCAAATTCGTCTGCGCCTTCCTGCACGCTAATGTTGATCTGGACAGTCGTGTCTGCCGCCCCCGCGTTGGAAACCGTCGCCAACCCAGTCGCCAGGTTCACAATAACGGAGTCTTCATTCCCAAACGACAGACGAGTCTTACCATCGCCAATTTCAATTGCGACGGTATCATTCCCGCCTTTATACCAGAATTCGGAGTAGCTATACCCTTCGGTGTCTTGTACGAATGTAACGGTGTCATCTTGCGCCGTGCTGATCATCGTAAACCCGAAATCGCCCGTGTTCCCCACATCCAGCAGGGTATCCGTGCCCAGGCTGCCTTTTGTGATGGTTGACGTGACGTTGGTGTTCATATTGATCGAGCCGCTGATCCCCTGATCCAGATAACTGTAGTTCAGCTCCTGAAATTCGATCGCGGCGTCACGGAAGTCATACTCATCATTACCCGCCGACGCTCGCGTGTAGCCTTCCGTTCTTAGCAGGAACACATCGTTGTTTTCTGTGCCAAGAAGGTCGTCAATTCCGGCCGTCCCAATAATCGGCGGCGTGACAGTAAAGTTTCTATCGGCTGTCGCACTTACGTTAGCCAGGCTGTCTGTGCTGAAAGCAGAAACTGTCGAAGCGACTGGCAAATCCGCGATCTGGGCGGCTGTGAACGTCACGCTGAACAAACCATCGGTGCCGACTTCGTCTGTTAGGATCAAAGCGCCCAAGGTCACCGTAACCGTCGAATTTGCTGCCGCAGAGCCTGTGACGACCAGATCCGAACCGATCTCCTTTGCGTCGAGCACATCATCGCCTGTGATCGCGTCAATTGTCGGACCATCAGGCGCGGTCAGATCAACCTCAAGACTACCGCCAGCCAATGTTGCGGTTGTAAGCGAGGTGCCGGCCACCGCAGCCGAAAACGTCACATCATAGGTTCCTGTTTCTGCCGGCAGATCCGCCGTGGCGAAAACAACGTTCCACCCCGTCGTGCCGTCCAGCAGGACGGACTTGGCCACACCGTTGATCGTGACGGTAACGGTACTGCCCTCGCGCCCTGTTCCGGAGACAGTCAGGCCATTGTTAAGGCCGGTTTGCCCCAGCGTTTGGGCGACCGTGTTGATGGTCGGGGTCAGCGCGCTGAGCGGTTCTATGGACAGTGAGGTCTGCGCCGCCTGCCCCACATTTCCCGCAGTGTCTGTAACCGTTGTCTCGATAAACGCGGACACCGCTGAAAGTGGCAGATCGGTTGCGTTGAAGCCTGCGGAAAAGCCCCCTTCGGCGTCTGCTAAAGCGGTTACAGTCTTATCACCGATCTTGACCGCCACCAAGCTGCCAGCTTCCGCCGTGCCAGTGACAGTAAAATCACCCTCGCGTTCTTCGAGCGAGAGGACATTATCAACCGCTGCCACTATTCCGGTTGCCAGTGCAGGTGACGTGACATCGACCACCGTCGTGCCAGCCGGCACCGCAGCCGACGTCAGGGCACCGCCCGCCAATGTTGCCACGGCCGTCACGCTATAGCTGCCATCGGTTGTCAGAATGTTAGCCGTCGGCGGCACAGGATAGGCCCATGTGCCGTTTGCAGCCACCGTCGTCGTGGCAACCAAAGGCGCCCCGGGACCAGCGACGGTCAACTCAATGCTCGCGCCCGCCAGACCCGTACCCGAAATGACAACCGCCCCGTTGGCTTCCTGAGCGTTCAAGCTCACCGGTGCTGCGTCGGTCACGACAGGTGTCAACGCCGTGATCGGCTGGAGCGTAATTGTTGCCTCAACCGGCGCAGTTTCATTGTTGTTGGTGTCTTTCGCGACAGCAGTAACCACCACGCTTGTCTCGCCTGTGTTCACCGCACCGTCGAAGGTGACCGAGAAATTACCTGCGGAATCAACGACAGCGTTCTTTTCCACATCGTTCACAATAACAACCACGGACGCACCGACTTCGGTTGTTCCCGTGAATGTCAGCCCCTCAAACTGATCAACGAGCGATACTGCTTCAGTCGGCAAAGCGGTGAAGGAGGTTGTTGGCGGCGTCAGATCAAGAGTGAGCGTTCCGCCGGATGCAGGCGTGGTGAAAACGGTTGGGTCCACGGAACCCGCCGCCTGTCCACGCGCTTGAATCGCGAAAGTGCCATCCGTTTCCGGAAGGTCAGCTTTGGCAAAGGAAACATCCCATGTCCCATCTCCGCCCACCACTACGGTCTTGTCTGTGCCATCAATCGTGACTTTTACGGTGCTGCCGGGCCGTCCAGTGCCCGTGACCACCAGACCAGCGTCGAGGGCCGGCAAACCGTAGGTCGCGGTCGCGTCGGTCACGGTTGGGCGCAAAGCGACCAGCAATTGTGCGGTATTGGTCACACTTAAATCATCGAGAGTGCCATCATTCGCTGTAATCGAGGTCACAAGATCGCCCTGCACGACCTCCTGAACCTGTGCGACTTGGGCCTGAATTTCAGCGGGGGTCTTTTCACCACTGCTGGCATCGGCAATCAGCTTGTTAGCCTCGGTGACCTGATCGCCAATCTTTGTCGCATTATCACCCGTCACGCCACCTTCATTCAGGGCCGCCTGAATCACAGTCGGGTTTGACAGTGCAGTAACGCCGGTCCCGGCGGCCGCCTCCTCTGCCGAAATCAGTTCTTCTGCGAGTTTGGCAGCGACTGCCTTTGACTCAGCAGAACCATCACCGGTGGATGCTGCTGCCGTTGCGTTGATGACGGATGCCACCTGTGCGGCTGCCTGATAGGCATCCGCTGCGCCGCCGCCTGTTTCGATCACCGCGATTGGATCAAGGGTCAGCAAATCCTGGCCGGACAGGCCAAGCGCCGTTGCCAGCGATGACGCCGCGGTCGCTGGATCAACAGTTGTCCCTTTCGCAGCCTGCGCTTCCACATAGCTTTGAACCAGCGTCGTCAGGGGTGTGACGACTGTCGACCCCGCGGGCGCTGTAAGAACACCGGTAAATGCTTTGCCGGTAGAACTGTCCATTCCGCCGAACGACACCAGCTTTGCGTTTTCATTTGCCGGATCGACAGCAAGCGTCCAGTTACCCTGCGCATCCGTTGTCGTATTTGGCTCACTTGCGCCTTCGAGGCTGCCGTTGTCGTTGAGATCCCTGAATACGGTTGCACCCACAAGATAGCCGTCAATCACCGTCCCCGATGTGGTTGCGGGTACTGCCGTCTTACCGCCACCGTCCGAAGAGCCGCCACCACCGCCAGCAGCGGCCAGAACACCCAGCAGGCCAACGGGTGCTGCAACAGCAGCGATGCCGCCACCAGCCGCACTGGCGCTTTCGACCGCTGCCGTAATCTGCGATGCGATCCCTTCTGAGACCAGTATATCACCCGCCGCAGTTTGATTGAACGACCCCGCCGGAAGGATGATGGTCGACCCGTTTTCCAAAGTCACCAAGGCACTGCCATCGGCGCGCATGGCAACAGAGGCGACGCCATCCATGGCGGAAACCGAAAGGTTGGTCGTTTGTGTCTGCGCCGCTGCGCCATCTGCGTTCATGAGAACCAGAACCATTGCGACCCCGCCTGCTGCAACGCGCGCAGCATTGGAATTCGCCAGTTTTGCTAGGAACGCTCGGGCCTTGGCCTCAGACGTTGGAACCTTGACCTTGACCGCTTGGCTGTCCGGCAGGATTCGCAAGATCGAATCGAGCCTTTTGCTCAGATCCATGTACACTTGAGGTTGCATTGAGTCTTTATTTACATCGTTCAGAATTGCCGATTTGTGTCTCATGAATGTCATTAATGCCACCAAAATGTTTGGACAAGTTTTCAATAGTTTAAGATTAGATCAGCCAATTAAAGCCTGTCTAAAACTAATTTTGACAATTTCTCGAAAAAATGCCCTGACTTTTTCAATACCTAGCTGATTTCGGAACGTTTCAAACCGCCAGAAATTGAGTGAAAGCTCTGCCAGTTCAAGTTGAGTTGTCCTGATATTTAATGCAGGCGATCCCGCATCTTCAGATTGATGCCGGGTGTCTTGAGAAACGCTATTCTGAGCTGAAAATATAAGCGAAATACAACGATCCCAAGTGCGCGGCTTAGTGGAAATACGCGTACCAGATACCAATGAACATCAAGATGCCGCCCAAGTTCACCCATGTGTGCCATAGCGCATAGCGAAATGGCATTGACCTGCGCACGTAAAAGGCTGTGCCCACGACATAACAACCAGCCCCCGACACGACACACCAAAATGTGATCAGTGGCACGGCCTGCAAGTCTGGCAGGGCCAAAAGCCCGATCGCGCCAAAACCCAGATAGGACGCTGTGGACCAGCGCGATTGCACGGTCTCGTTGGTGATCTTGTTCCAGATGGCCAAACCTGCAAGACCCCAGCTGAGACAGAGCAGAAACCATGTCCAAGTTGTGCCTGCCTGGACGAAAAACGGGGTGAATGTGCCGACGATACTGGGGTAGATCGCGGCGTGATCAATGCGTCGCAGCAGCTTGCGTTGCGCGTGCAGTGGTAAGAAATGATAGGTCCAGGACGCGATGTTCGACGTCAGAGCGCAGCCAACATAGACCGAAATCGCAAGAACATACCGCAGCTCGAGGCTTGCCGCACTCTTGGCGATCAGCACGCCCCCGGCCACGATGATCAGCGCCAGTCCAATCGCATGGGGGATCATGTCGGCACGTCTGTGGGCCAGTTGACTGCTGGGATAGCTCGTTTCGGTCATCGGGGTCTCTACCAAAGTTTCGCATCGCGGTACCGCCGCCCCCTGCCAAAGTCTACGGCCTCCGGTGCGTCACTTGCGCAGGTTTCGTAGGTTAAGGCGCGGATTTCCCGGCAAGGATCGCTTCGATCAGGATTTGAACCCGCAATGCCTCGGCCAGTGTGGCGAGCCGGTTTTCTTTGCCCTCTATCAATAGAACAAGGTCATCCAGCTGCGCCCTCAGGCTTGTGGCGCGCGGATCGTGCGGATCTTCGTCCACGGGGGTGAAATCATTTCCTGTCGACATTGCATCTTTGTAGAAATCGGAAACCCGCCGGCTGGCTTTGGCTCCTTTGATCGTCAACTCCTGCCGGTCGGGTTGGGTGCCGCCAACGCTTCCCATGATGCTGACGGGTGCCCCTGTGGCAGACACCAGACGCGCGGCGACATGGGTCTCGCATAGGTCGCTGTTTGGCGGATAGTCGGGCTGGGCCCAGACCAGGTCAAGCGGGCCGAGGATGCGCTCCGAGAAAAAAAGGAAATGCGAAATCACTTCGCGGGTCATGCCACCCTCGGCACGAAACCGCAGCCAATCCGCCTCGATCTGCCAGGCGCGGGGCCACTGAGCATAGGTGACAATAATGTCAGCCCCCATCAGTTCGCCCAGATCCCCTGCCCGTGCGGCGGCAGACACGCCCTGAAGGGCGGCACCGGCGGCCTGGGTGAAGTTCACAGCGGCAGGAACGCCGCTTGCGTCGATCTGTGCGACCAGATCGCGGCTTTCTTCCACATCGACCCCAAGGGGCTTTTCCAGAAATATGGCCTTACCTGCCGCAGCGGCGGCCAGCGCATAGGCTTTTCGCGGGACTGGAGGGCACGCAAGATAGACCAGATCAGCCGCAGCAATCGCAGCGTCGGCTGAGGCGGCTAAAGAGGTGTCCGGGGCAAGTGATTGCGTGGTTTTGCATGCTGCCGGATCAGGATCCCAAACTGCAACGACATCAAATTCAGGGTGCAGCAGCATATGTTCCAGCATGCGCCGACCCATGATACCCAAACCGATAATTGCTGTCTTGACTGCCATCCCGTCCCCCAAATTGCTCAAATCCATAACGGCTTGTTCGCGGGTCTGCGCGAAAACCGCTGCGCAACGTTTATACAGATCCGGACAAAACCGCGAGGGACATTCGGGGATGGATTGCGCAAAATAAAACCGCCGCATAGCGTCAACTATGCGGCGGTGAAAATTCTTGGGTCTGCTTGTGCGTCTTAGCGCTGAGCCACCGTCTGGGACGCGATATGGCGGATTTCGCTACGTGCGATGCCAATGTCGGCCAGATCGCGGTCGGTCATTGCAGACAACTCGTTAAAGGTTTGACGCGCGGCCCGCATGTCAGCGCGGTGGGCGCGGTAGCCTTCGGCCATGCTGCGCAGCTTGGCTGTTACGTCAAAGCTTGGTGTTGCTGTGGTTGCTGTTGTATAGCTCATTTTATTTCCTCATCTTCGGTTTTGCGGTGGCCTATCCACCGCAATCGGGTGTGTTAATGCAGATTGATCCGTCTGGGAGGATCGGGATCAACTGCATCTATTACGCAGCTGCTGCGCCGCTTGGGGTCTTGTGGAACAAGCCGCGCAGTCTTGCGCCGGTCTTGGCTGCAAAGGCTGCAATGAACGCGCTTCGCTCTGCATGGGCTCTTGCAATGATCCGGCTTACTTCTTCCGGAGTGGCGGTGCGGTATGTAACTTCGGGTTTCATTTTCGTTCTTCCGTTTCTGAGCATCAATGCTCGTGACCCCGATATGTGCTCCCTCCCCCGAAGGTGCAAACCATAGTCGATATGCATTTTTTGCATGGCTTAAATGCTGTTGTTTCTACGCTGACTCGATCATAAGCGCGTCCTGAGATGACCTGCATTCTCAGACATGATTTTTGCGTTACATGTCCGCGTCCCTATGGAGACTTCCAATGGCACAAAGTGTCCCGAACCCGCTGAAAACCGCCCCGACGCCCCAGAAGGCGGCCGATGAAGCGCTAATCGCCAAACCACCTGTAGAAAAGCAGCCGGTCTTTACGGATTACGCCAGCATCTGAAAGTGACAGAACCCAGCAGCGGGGTTATGATCAGGCCTATGTCTGAACCTGTCACCACCATCCGCAACATTGGACCTGCTTTCCAGGAAAGCTTTGCCCGCGTCGGTATTCACACGGCAGAGCAGTTGCGTGCGCTTGGTGCGGATGCCGCCTATGAGATGTTGCTTCGGGCAGGCCATCGCCCGCATTTTATCGGCTATTATGTGCTGGTGATGGGCTTGCAGGGAAGACCTTGGAACGATTGCAAGGGCGAAGAGAAGAAAGCCCTGCGCGTTAAATTTGACGCGCTGAAAGACCACGCCTGTGATCCTGTTCAGTCCGAGTTTGAGCGGATGATGAATGTGATCGGCGTGCGCAAAGCTTGAGCGACGCTGTCGGCGCACCAATGCGCACATCTACAATATTGGAGATCCAATATTTTCAATGTGTTGCAGCCCTATCCTAATGCATATCCTGCGCCGCGTACCGTGCGGATCGGGTCGCTTCCACCATGAACGGTCAGTGCTTTGCGCAGCCGGGCAATGTGCACGTCAACGGTGCGCGTATCGACGAAGATATCCCGCCCCCAGACATGATCCAGCAACTGGTCACGGCTGAACACACGGCCAGGCCGCTCCAGCAGCGTCACCAACAGGCGATATTCCGTCGGCCCCAGCTTGAGTTCGTGGGCCGCGCGGTTGACGCGGTGGGTTTCCGGATCAAGGTTGATGTCATCATAATTCAGAGCGGATCCGGTCGTTGTCGGGCGGACCCTGCGCAATTGTGTGCGCACGCGGGCCATCAGTTCGCGCATCGAATATGGTTTGACCACATAATCATCCGCCCCGGTTTCAAGACCGCGCACCGTGTCGACCTCTTCAGAGCGCGCCGAGAGCATGATCACCGGAATATGGCGGGTGTCTTCGCGGGTTTTCAACTGCCGACACACCTCGATCCCGCTGAGCAGCGGCATCATCCAATCCAGTATCACAAGGTCAGGCAGAGCCTCGGCAACCAGCAACATGGCCTCTTCGCCGTTTTCGGCGCGGCGCACGTAAAATCCTTCGGCCTCAAGATTGTAGGCCAGAACTTCGCGTTGGGCTGGCTCATCCTCGACCAGCAGGATTTGCGGTTGCGATGCGGCCATTTCCTAACCTTTCAGCTTGGTCGACGTATCGTCGGCCTTCGGACGATCCTCGTCTGGCTGGGTGCCGGTGACCAGATAGACAACCTGTTCGGCAATTGACGTCACCAGATCGCCCATGCGTTCGACGTTCTTGGCAATAAAATGGAGGTGCATGCAGGATGTGATGTTGCGCGGGTCCTCCATCATGAAGGTCAGGAATTCGCGGAAAAGTGCGTTGTACATCTGGTCGACATCTTCGTCGCGGGCAATGACATCCCTTGCCAGTTCAGCATCGCGCTGCACATAGCTGTCAAGCGCGTCCTTCAGCATTGCCTCCACGGTCTTGCACATCCGCCGGATGGCACCAGTGCTGTCACTCACGGCCGGCAATTGGGCGAGCACCGTATTGCGCTTGGCCATGTTCTTGGCGTAGTCGCCGATACGCTCAAGGCTGGCGCTGATCTTGATCACACTCAGGATCAGCCGCAAATCAATTGCTGTGGGTGCGCGCAGTGCAATAATGCGGGCAGCGCGTTCATTAACCAGTTCTTCCAATGCATCGATGGCTTTGTCGCCCGATCGTACCTGAGCGGCGAGCTCCTCGTCGCGGTTCTCAAGCGATTGCGAGGCAAGGCGAATGGCATCTTCGACCATCCCGCCCATCTTCATGATCTGGGCTTGGACGCTCTCTAGGTCGCGGTCAAAAGCCGAGGCAATATGTTGATCTTGCATGATATTATCCAATTCGGCCAGTGATGTAGCTTTCGGTCCGAGGGTCCTCGGGCGCGGTGAAGATTTTGTCTGTCTCGCCATATTCGACAAGGTTGCCCAAGTGGAAAAACGCGGTCTTCTGGCTGACCCGTGCCGCCTGCTGCATCGAGTGGGTCACGATGACCACGGCATAGTTCTGGCGCAGCTCGTCGATCAGTTCTTCGACCTGCGCGGTGGCGATGGGGTCAAGGGCAGAACAAGGCTCGTCCATCAAAAGCACTTCGGGCTCGGTTGCGATGGCGCGGGCGATGCAGAGCCGTTGCTGCTGGCCGCCAGACAGGCCGGTTCCTGGCGCATTCAGGCGGTCCTTTACCTCGTTCCAGATCGCCGCCCTCTTAAGCGCGCGCTCTACAATGTCGTCCAGTTCTGCCTTGTTACGGGACAATCCGTGGATGCGCGGGCCATAGGCGACGTTGTCATAAATCGACTTGGGGAACGGGTTTGGCTTTTGAAACACCATGCCGACCTTTGCGCGCAACTGCACGGGATCGACGTTGCTGTCATAAATGTCTTCGCCTTCGATCAAAATATCACCTTTGACACGGCAAATATCAATTGTGTCGTTCATCCTGTTGATACAACGCAAGAAAGTCGACTTGCCGCAGCCGGATGGGCCGATAAAGGCGGTGACCGTTTTGTCTTGGATCTCGACCGACACGTCCTTGATGGCGTGGTTTTCGCCATAATAGACCTGCACATCACGGGCCGAGATTTTGATCTTGTCTGTGGTCACGTCCATCTCCGATATTACGTTATCTTTCATAAGCTTGCCTAGCTTTCTTACCAGCGGCGCTCGAACCTGCGCCGCAGCATTACAGCGATTGCATTCATCGTCAAAAGAAACACCAGCAGGATGATGATACCACCCCAGGCACGTTCGTAGAATGCCGGATCTGCACGCTTGGCCCATTCATAGATTTGCGCCGGCATGGCCGAGTTGGGGTCCATCAGGCCAGACGCAATGCCATCCGGCGGGTTTGACGCGATAAAGCCCACCATCCCGATCAGCAGCAAAGGTGCCGTTTCGCCCAATGCCTGCGCCAGCCCGATGATCGTGCCGGTCAGAATCCCGGGGGCGGCCAAGGGCAACACGTGGTGGAAGACCGACTGCATCTTTGACGCGCCAACACCCAATGCGGCGTCGCGGATGCTGGGTGGTACCGATTTCAACGACGCGCGGGTCGAGATGATGATGGTGGGTAACGTCATCAGCGTCAGCACCAAACCACCTACCAACGGGGCCGAGTTCGGCAAGTGCATGTAGTTGATAAACACGGCCAAGCCCAAGATACCAAAGACAATAGACGGCACCGCGGCAAGGTTCGAGATATTGACCTCGATGATATCGGTGATCCAGTTTTTGGGCGCGAATTCCTCAAGATAGATCGAGGCGGCAACCCCGATCGGCAAGGCCAGCGCCAAAACGACCAGCATCATGAACAGTGATCCGATCATCGACACGCCCATGCCTGCCGCTTCGGGGCGTGCATCGGACGCATCGGAGCCCGTAATAAACGCCAGATTAAAGCGTTTCTCCAGCGCCCCATCCGCGCGCAAAGCATCCACCAGATCAAGTTGAGCAACGTTTATGTTTTTGTCGTTCGCAATGCTTTCGCGGGTCACACGGCCTTTTACATAGCCATCGACACGGCTGTTCGTCAGGAACCGGAACTCCACCGAGGTGCCAATCAGATCGGTGTTTTCCAGCACAAAATCGCGCAGCTGTGCGGCGGCTTGCTTGGACAGGATGTCCCCCAACTCTTTGGGTTCCAGATCCGTCACAATGCCTGTTTGCGCGACTTTTTCTTCCATCGCGGCAGCCATCAAAGGCGCGTAGCCGAAGGTCGAGACCTTCTTGATCTCTTCAAGATCACGGTTGCCGTTTTTGTCCAGTTTCGCCTCAAGCAGTTGCACATCAAGTGTCAGGAATGTCTGCTGGAATGCGCCTGTCCCTCGTCCGATGATGGTAGACAGCAAAATCACAAGCATCAGCATGCCCGCTGAAATCGCAGCGATCCCGTAAGCCTTGAACCGCTTTTCAGCCCGGTTGCGTTTGACCGTGCGGGCATCCTGTTTCAGCAAGGAATTGCGCGGGGCCGTGGTTTTGGACATGTCGGTCATTCGTACTGCTCCCGATATTTGCGCACGATATAAAGGGCCATAACGTTCAGCCCCAGGGTCAGCACAAACAAGGTCAGGCCAAGAGCGAAGGCAACCAGCGTCTCGGGGCTGGCAAAGTCGGTATCACCTGTCAGCTGGCTGACGATCCGTGTTGTGATGGTGGTCATCGCTTCGAGTGGATTGGCAGAGATGCGGGCAATCGCGCCTGCCCCCAAGACAACGATCATCGTCTCGCCAATCGCGCGGCTGGCCGCCAACAAAATCGCACCGACAATGCCCGGCAAGGCGGCAGGAATAACCACTTGGCGGATCGTCTCGGAATGGGTGGCACCCAGCCCAAAGGATCCATCGCGCAGGGATTGCGGGACAGCGTTGATGATGTCGTCGCTCAAGGAGGAGACGAACGGGATCAGCATGATGCCCATGACAAGGCCTGCGGTCAGAACCGAGGTTGCCCCGCTCATCCAGTCTACCCCCAGAATACCGTTTTCACCGCGGCCGAACAGATTGACCAGAAACGGGCCAACAGTCAGCAGCGCGAAAAGACCATAGACGATGGTTGGAATACCGGCGAGGATTTCAAGCAAAGGCTTGGCCACGGCACGGACTTTGCTGTTTGCATATTCCGACAGATAGATTGCCGCAAACAAGCCGATGGGAACGGCGACAAGCAATGCAATGATCGAGATATAAAGCGTGCCCCACAGCAGCGGAAGGATCGACAGATCGCTATCACCGCGAAAGTTGGGCGACCAGGAGTCGCCAAGAAAGAAGTCCTGCCACGGATGCAGCGAGAAGAAATTGATCGATTCAAACAACATTGAGAGGACAATGCCCACCGTGGTCAAAATCGCGAGGGATGCGGCGATCATCAGCAGTGCAAGGATAAAACGCTCTACCATGTTGCGGGCGCGGAAGGTCGCTGTGGTGGCGCGCATCGCGACAAACAAACCGCCCAAAGCAATGACGCAAATGGCGGCTGTCATCAACCATTGGCCCGTCGCCTGCATGCTGCGGTACCGTTGCGCGGCGTTCAGCACCTCTGCGCTTACCTCAGAGCCCAACGCGACACCGCTTTCGGCCAAAAGCCCGCGTATGTCTGTGGTGGCCGTGGATATGTCGCGTGCAGCATCTGCGCTCAGGGCACCCGCTTCAACGGCGGTGGTCAGCCCGTTGGCCACGCGGCGCACATCGCTCATCACCAGATTGACGGACGACCCATCGCTCACTGCGGCCTGCGGAATCATACTGATCACTGAATTCTGGATCATCATCGGCTGCACGAATAACCATATCGTCAGCATGAAAAGCGCCGGGATCGCAGTCATCATTGCAGCATTATAGCCGTAATAGTTGGGCAGAGAATGCAGTTTGCGCGCATCACCCGAGGCGGCTGCCATCGCCCGGGCGCGTGCCATGAAAAATGCAAGGGCTGTCAGTGTCAAAACCACGATCACAAGCAGCGTTGTCGGTGCCACATTCAATAAATTGCCCAATTTGGTGGCCCCCGTCTTTTCCCCGTTTTAGGGGTCGTCGTTCAGATACTATAAGTCAAACAGAAAAATTCCGGAGAGGGGGTTTGCCCTTCACCGGAAGATTTTGATAAGTTTAGGAACCGCCGCCCATGACAGCTTCGTCGGCTACGGTTTGCTGAACCGCTTCCAGCTCGGGATCAGACACCAGACCGTATTCAGCCAATGGGCCAGACGGGCCTGCAATCTCGTCAGCAACGAAGAACTCAGCGAATTCTTTCAGGCCGGGGATCACGCCGATGTGGGCTTTCTTGACGTAGAAGAACAACGGACGCGACACGGGGTAGTCGCCTGAAGAGATCGAGGCAACGGTCGGCTCAACGCCGCCCATGGTTGCAACTTGCAGCTTGTCTGTGTTGTTTTCGTAGAAGGCCAGACCGAACACGCCGAGACCGTCTTTATTGCTCTCGATGCGGACCAGAGTTTCTGTGTAATCCCCGTCGATGTCGACAGATGTACCGTCTGTGCGCAGGGATATGCAGGCCTTTTCAGCCGCTTTCATGTCGCCGCCATTAGCAGCTGCATAGGCTTCGATGTCGCCTGTGTTTTCACAACCGGCCAGGATCACTTTTTCTTCGAATACTTCACGTGTGCCGTGCTTTGTGCCTGGGATATAGGCTTGGATCGGCTGGTCAGGGAAGTTTGCGTTTACTTCGTTCCAGGTCTTGTAGGGGTTCGCAACCAGCGCGCCGTCAACAACGACCTGCTCGCTCAGTGCTTTGTACCAGTCTTCTGGGGTGAACGCGAAAGAGCTGCCGTTGATGTCGGAAGCAAATACGATCCCATCATAGCCGATGCGGACTTCGATGATGTCGGTTACGCCATTGGCTGCACAAACTTCAACTTCGGAAGATTTGATCGCACGCGAGGAGTTTGCAATGTCGACTGTGTTTTCGCCCACACCTTCGCAAAAGCGCTTCAGACCTGCAGAAGAACCACCGGATTCAACAACGGGTGTCGGGAAGTCAAAATTTTCGCCAAAGGCTTCGGCAACGATTGATGCGTAGGGCAGAACGGTCGAAGAACCGGCAACCTGTACCTGATCGCGCGCCATGGCAGCAGTTGCACAAACGGCGGAAATGGCCAAGGCAGATGTAGTGAGGTTAACGAGCGACATGATGTCTCCTGTCAGCTTAGATTTTGTGACCACCCCCATGGTGATCTTGCAGTCACCCCTAGGGGTCGCATGTTTGGCTTTTGTGTCAGTTGTGTTACAGTTTTATGACAGTAACCGATTTGCCTGCAATTTTAGAAAACTTTTCACATCTCAGGCAGTTTCGAGGGGCAACACGACCGTAAACTGGCTGCCTTGGCCCAAGGTGCTGGTAATTTTCATCCGACCACGATGCCTGTTGAGGATGTGTTTCACGATAGCGAGGCCCAAGCCCGTCCCACCAAGGGCGCGGCTGCGGTGATTGTCGGCGCGGTAGAAACGCTCTGTCAGGCGGGGGATATGCAGCGGATCAATGCCCGCGCCATGGTCCGTGATGGTCACATGCAGTGCCGCCCCACGTAAAGACGGGTCGCGCAGGGTCGTTTCCACGTCAATCTCGACCGATTTGGCGGAACCACCATATTTGATCGCGTTCTCGATCAGATTGGTAAAGACCTGCATCAACTGATCCGCATCGCCATTAATCGGCAGGGGGGCTGTGCCCAAGCGTGGCACCAGCTTTACATCGGCTTCAACCGCCAGAGGAGTCAAGTTGCGTAAGGTCGATTGCAGCACATTGCGCAAATCGACCCGTTCGGTCGGTCGCACCCGTTCTTCAGCTTCGACCCGCGACAGAGACAACAGATCGCCGACCAGCCGGTTCATGCGCTCTGCCTCTCCGGTCATGATGCCCAAAAAGCGGTCTCGGGTGGCAGCGTCATCGCGCGCCGGGCCGCGCAGCGTCTCGATAAATCCCATCAACGAGGTCAATGGCGTGCGCAATTCATGGCTGACATTCGCCACAAAATCACGGCGCATCTTGCTGGCTTTGGTGACTTGGGTGATGTCTTGGAAACTCAGCACGACGTAATCGGTCCCCGGTACTTTGCGCACATGCACCTGAAACGTCGTGTCATTGATTCCGTCGCTGGACAGATAATGTGCCTCGCGAGGCTTGTCGTCGCGCTGACATTGCTCGACCGCGTCCACGATTGTGGGTTGGCGCAAAACGTTGATGAAATGGCGATCAAGTGCCGCATCACCGACCAAAGAACTCGCCGCCGCATTCATCGCCACGATACGCTCGGCACGATCAACCGCGAGGGTCGGCAGCGGCAATGCTGCCAGCAGATCAGGCAAAAGCGTACGGATGACCATGGCTTACACGGGTTTCAGATCGTTACGAAACCGTCGGGCGTTGTATTGATAATGTTTGGCGCTGGCCGTCAGCCCGGCAATCGCTGCCGCATCCAGTTCGCGCACCACCTTGCCCGGTGCGCCCATCACCAGCGACCCGTCAGGGATCACCTTGTTTTCCGTAATCAGGGCCCCTGCCCCGATCAAGCAATTCTTTCCGATCTTGGCGCCGTTCAGCACTGTGGCTCCCATCCCGATCAGGGAATTATCGCCAATCGTACAGCCATGCAGCATAACCTTGTGACCGATCGTACAGTTTTCGCCAATCATCAGAGGGGAGCCGGGATCTGTGTGAAAGACGCAATTTTCCTGCACATTGCTGCCCTTGCCCACATGGATCAGCTCATTGTCGCCGCGCAAGGTGCTGCCGAACCACACAGAGGTGTCGGCCTCGAGCACGACATTGCCGATTACATTGGCGTCGGGGGCAACCCACGCGGTGGAGTCTACGGTCGGGGCGCTTTTGGCCAAGGCATATAGGGTCATTTGGTTTCCTCGAATTCGGATTGCAGGGCGCGGACATGGTCAACCAGTTTGGGCTGTTGGGAAAGGCGTAAACGCTCTGCCGTGATGATCGCTTTCAGCCGCGCTTCGGTTTCGACCAGATCGTCGTTAACCAGCACATAATGATAGCCGTCCCAGTGGCTGATCTCGTCCCAGCTTTTCTCCATGCGAAGCGCGATGGTTTCGGCGTTGTCCTGACCGCGTGTCTCAAGCCTGCGGCGCAACTCCTTGATGGACGGGGGAAGAATGAAGATCGAAAGCACATGCTGTTTCATCGACGAATTGCTGATTTGCTGCGCGCCCTGCCAGTCCACGTCGAAAAGTACGTCACGGCCGTTTTCGATGGCCTTTTGCACTGGGCCTTTGGGCGATCCGTAGTAGTTGTTGAACACGCGGGCATGTTCCAGCATCTCCCCCTCGTTCACCAAGGTGCGAAACTTTTCTTCCGACGTAAAAAAGTAGTCCTTGCCGTCGACCTCGCCCACGCGCGGTGCACGTGTTGTGGCCGAGACCGAGAATTGCAGCGACTCGTCCCAGATGCGCAGTTTCCGCGCCAAGGTCGATTTACCCGCCCCAGAGGGCGAACTGAGGATGATCAAAAGGCCGCGTCTTTCACTGATGATTGGGGCGCTCATGGGTTACTCCACATTCTGTACTTGTTCGCGCATCTGGTCGATTACGGCCTTCAGCGCCAGCCCGACCTGCGTCAATTCAGAATTCTGGGCCTTTGCGCAAAGAGTATTGGCCTCGCGGTTGAATTCCTGAATCAGAAAATCCAGCTTGCGACCAACGGGGCCACCTTGCTTAAGCAGACCTGACGCTGCATTGATATGGGCGGCCAGGCGGTCAATCTCTTCTGTGATGTCGGATTTGACTGCGATGAGCGCAAGTTCCTGCGCCAGACGGTCTGGCTCTACCCCTTCGCTATTGTCCATTACCCGCGCCAGATTGCGCCTGAGCGTTTGGGCCATCTCTGCTTTGCGGAGTTCGGCGAGATCGGCGGCTTTCGAGGTCAGCTCTTCTATTTCGGTCAGTTGGTTTTCGAGAATTTCGGCAAGGGCTGCCCCCTCGCTGGCGCGCATTGCATTGAAATCCGCCAGCACCTTTGGAAACTCCGCCAGCAGCGCTGCACTTAGGGCCGCCACATCATCAACAGTCGTCGCCTGTTCCAGCACGCCGCGCATGGTGACAATGTCGGTCGCTTTTGAGGGGGCAAGCGAAATGCCAGCATCCATCGCGCGGGTTTCGATCTGGTGCAACGCATCCAGCACGGTTTCAAGCTGGGCGGCGTTCACGGTCAAACCGCCCGTCGTTTCGTCCCGTGCCACGCGCAAATTGCACGATACATTTCCGCGCCCGACCGCGTCGGTCAATTGTTTGCGCAGTCCCGCCTCCAGCCCTTCGATCCAGTCTGGCACCCGCAGCCGCAGATCCAGCCCCTTGCCGTTGACAGATCGCAGCTCCCATCCCCAGCTATGGGGCGCCAGCGCGCCGCTGGCAGAGGCGAAGCCTGTCATTGAACGTATCATCTTTGGGTCCTGTCAACTGGGGATATGTGCCGTGTCTTAAAAGCCAAACCGCAATATTGGGCAAGTCGAAAGCCACGGAACCGTTCTGCGAAGTGGTTGCCAACATATTAACCACTTGCAGAAATTTAGCTGCAAATTTGGTGTGAATTGGCGTATAGTCTATCAAGAAGACGGGTTGTGATTGATGTGGACGAAAGCGGCCGAATGCCCTGCACCCTGGCCGCATCCTCGTCAAAAGATATGAAAGACGTGGCCTTTAATGGAAAATATTAGCCAAAGCGCACAGAATGTTGTGAGGATGATAGACTTCAACACGGATCATAATTTTGTGGCCGTGTCGCAGGTCGAGGCCTATTGGGACGCGTTGCGCGGTGATCAGGTGCTGCCCAAAAGGTCTGATATTGATCCACGCGGGATAGAGGCCGCGTTGGAATATACCTTTGTTCTAGAGCGTATCTCACCCGGTGTGGCCCGTTTGCGCATTGCAGGTAGCCATCTGGGCGATGTGATGGGCATGGAAGTCCGCGGGATGCCGATCACCGCGTTTATATCCACCCCGTCCCGCCGCCGCTTCAGCGACATGATGGAAGAACTTTTCGAGACCCCAGCCACAGGCACCCTCACGCTGAAAAGTGAGACGGGACAGGTGACGGGGCGCATGATCCTTTTACCGCTCAAAAGCGATATGGGCGACGTCAGCCGGATGTTGGGATGTCTGGTTACAAAAGGCGACATTTCAGATAGCCACTGTCGCTTTGACATCGAACATATCCGGATCAGGCCTGTAGGCGACAAAGCACGCCATCTGCTGCCAACGGCCCCTGTAGCCGCCGCGCACACGGGCTTTGCCGAGCCAGTCAATCCATTCCCGCCCGACAGCAGCAAACGGCACCTGCCTTATTTGCGCTTGGTGAAATCCGAAGACTAGACACATCCGTCAAGCGATATGCCGACAGACGAGGGCCTGAATGAAAAAAGCCGCATATTAACAAAATACGCGGCTTTCATTCTTGATTTTGGTGTGTCTGTTCAGCTTACCGCTTTCGCTTGTTGCGTGTTGCGGCGGGTCGAAAGCTCTTCTGCCACAAGAAACGCCAGTTCAAGTGACTGGCTGGCATTGAGGCGGGGATCACAAGCGGTGTGATAGCGATCAGACAGGTCTTCATCTTGTACGGCACGCACACCACCGGTGCATTCCGTCACGTCCTGTCCGGTCATCTCAAAGTGCACGCCACCAGGAACAGTCCCTTCATCGGCATGAATGGCAAAGAATTCGCGCACTTCGCGCAAGACAGAATCGAAAGGCCGCGTCTTGTAGCCGCTCGACGACTTTATCGTGTTGCCGTGCATCGCGTCACAGGTCCAAACCACGTTTGCACCTTCTTCCTGCACTGTCTTTATGAGGCGTGGCAAATGCTCGCCAACAGCGCCCGCGCCAAAACGTGCGATCAGGGTCAGGCGCCCTTCCTCGTTCGAGGGGTTCAGGGTTTTCATCAACAGCTTCAGATCATCGCTGGTCATCGTCGGCCCACATTTCAGGCCAATGGGGTTTTGCACGCCGCGTGCAAATTCCACATGCGCACCGTCAGGCTGACGCGTGCGGTCGCCAATCCAGATCATGTGCCCCGATCCCGCCAACCACTTTCCGGTCTGGCTGTCCTGACGGCACAGCGCCTCTTCGTATTCAAGCAAAAGCGATTCGTGGCTGGTATAATACTCCACCGTTTGCAGGGTATGCGCGGTTTCAGATGTGACACCCGCAGCGGCCATGAAATCCAGCGTATCGGAAATACGGTTGGCAATCTCGCGATATTTCTCGGCTTTTTCGTTATCGGTAAATCCCAAGGTCCAGCCATGCACCTGATGCACGTCAGCATAGCCACCAGTCGAAAACGCACGGATCAGGTTCAAAGTTGCGGCGGCTTGCGTATAGGCGCGCAGCATTTTGCGAGGGTCCGGAATGCGGGCTTCGGGGGTGAAGTCCAGTTCGTTGATAATGTCACCGCGGTAGCTGGGCAACTCGACGCCGTCCACGACTTCGGTAGGGGCCGAACGTGGCTTGGCGAACTGGCCTGCCATACGTCCCAGCTTGATCACCGGTACTTTGGCACCATGGGTCAGAACGATGGCCATTTGCAGCATGACCTTGAACGTATCGCGGATCATGTCGCTGCTGAACTGCTCAAAGCTTTCGGCGCAATCGCCGCCCTGCAACAAAAAAGCCTCGCCGCGGCCTGCTGACGCAAGATGCTTTTTCAAGCGCCGTGCCTCGCCCGCAAAAACGAGAACCGGATACCGGGACAATTCAGCCTCGACTGCCTGCAGGGCAGCCTGATCAGGATAGTCTGGCATCTGGATACGCGGTTTGTTGCGCCAGCTTGATTTTGTCCAATCGGTCATCTTATATCTCCGAGGTAGGCAGCGCGCTAGATTCCCGGCGCTAACAGTTGAACTTGTGGTATACAAAAGCACAAGCCGAGTGACCAGAACCGAAATTCACCCTATTGACGTTGCTTCCCCCCCGTGAGCAAGGTTTCCGGCAGGTTTTGCGGGATATAAAACGCCCACCTGCTTTACAGGCTTGTTTGAAAGGTAAGCGATGTCAGCCTCCCCTCCGGCCATGCGCATCCCGGTAAACGTAGATAAACCAAAGTTATTTGTCTTTGTTTTACTGGATAATTTTACCATGCTGAGCTTTGCTTCTGCGGTTGAATGCCTGCGGATTGCAAACCGGATGGTGGGTCGCAAGGCGTATGACTGGCGCTTGGCGGGCGAAGGTGGAAGTCATGTCAGCTGCTCGGCTGGGGCGCAATTCAGGTTGGATAGCGATTTAGACGAACTCAAGCGCGAGGACACCCTGATCATTTGCAGCGGCATTGATGTGCAATCTGCAACCACCAAGAAACTGCTGAGCTGGCTGCGCCGCGAGGCGCGCAAAGGCATGATGGTGGGCGGGCTTTGCACCGCAGCGTTCACCTTGGCCAAAGCGGGTCTGCTGGACGGTAAGAAAGCGACGATACACTGGGAAAACCAAGACAGCTTTATCGAGGAATTCGAAGAAGTGAACCTGACCAAGTCGGTGTTTGTTGTCGATGGCAACCGGATGACCACGGCTGGGGGCACATCGTCGATCGATCTGATGCTGAAACTGATCGCTGATGATTTGGGCGAAGACCTTGCAAATGCCGTTGCCGATCAGCTGATCTATTCGTCAATCCGCACAGATCAGGATACACAGCGTCTGTCGGTGCCAACCCGCATCGGTGTGCGTCATCCAAAGCTGAGCCAGGTCATCCAGATGATGGAACGCAACATCGAAGATCCGATCAGCCCATCGACCTTGGCGCGCGATGTCGGGATGTCCACGCGCCAGCTGGAACGTCTGTTCCGGCGCTATCTGAACCGCAGCCCCAAACGCTATTACATGGAACTGCGCTTGCAAAAGGCGCGTAACCTGCTGATGCAGACCGACATGAGCGTGATCAACGTCGCCCTTGCCTGCGGCTTTGCCTCGCCCTCGCATTTCTCCAAATGCTACCGTGCGCATTACGACACGACACCTTACCGCGAACGCGGGTCGCACGCTGCGCGGCTATCGATCTGATAGCGCTCAAATGGCGCAAGACCGATGTTTGGTATTTGGGGGGATCGGATTGCATAAAGCTGGCCTAGGTTCGCATTGGGCCCGGAACTGCCGTTCCCCCCAAACTTTGTCCGCTTTTATCTGCGCAAAAATGTTCACTTCGCCGCGATGCGGTATATTGCGACATTGCCCACAGAAATGAACCAGATCGCCCCGTCCGGTGCTTCTACGATGTCACGCACACGGTCGGTTTCATCGGTCATGATCTGTTCTGCCTCAACCAAAGGATCGCCCTTTAGCCGCGCGATATAGTTGAATTTCAAAGCGCCGACAAAGATGTCGCCATCCCATTCGGGGAACATGGTGCCGGAATAGACCAGCAGGCCGGACGGCGCGATCGACGGATCCCAATAGAACGCAGGCTGCTCCATGCCGGGCTTCGCCGTCCCCTCGCCGATCTTGGCGCCCGAGTAATGACGTCCGTAGGAAATCACTGGCCAGCCAAAATTGGCCCCTTTCTGGATGCGGTTCACCTCGTCGCCGCCGCGTGCGCCATGCTCTGACACCCACATGTTCCCCTGAAAATCAAGCCCCGCCCCTTGCGGATTGCGATGCCCAAACGACCAGATTTCCGGCAATATGCCATCTTGGCCTACGAACGGATTGTCGCCGGGCACCGATCCGTCGCGGTTGACCCGAATGACCGATCCGTTGTGGGTGCTGCGATCTTGCGCCTTCACATCATCGCCGCGGTCACCAATGGTCACGAATAACGTCCCATCCGACCCTTCCACCACGCGACTGCCGAAATGCCGCCCTGCCCTTGATCCTTGGGCCATCACAAACAGGTCTCGCAGGTTTTCCAGCGACTGCGCATCTGCCGACAATTCTGCGGCGGCAAGTGCCGTTCCAGAACCGCCCTGCATCGGTTTGGCGTAGGTGAAAAACAACGTGCGACTGGTGGCAAAGTCGCGCGCGGCCGTGATGTCGAGAAGCCCGCCCTGCCCGTTTTCGGCGACTTTTGGGGTGCCGGAAACCACGTGGCTTGCACCATCGGCGAACCGCAATAAACGCCCGTCAATTTCGGTGACCAAAACAGTCTCATCAGGCAAAATTGCCATCGCCCAAGGGGTGTCCAGACCCGAGATTTTCTGTTCGATTTTGATTCCCTGGGCAGCAACTGGCACCGCGCCAAAGCAAAGACCCACCATCAAAAATGCCGCTTTGATCATTCGAGCTCTCCTAAACCGCTTTAAACTTTAACTTCGGGTAAAATAGGCCTGTTTCATCGGCATTCCATCCCAACGTGACCAATCGTGAACCTCCGTTAGGACTTTTCTTTTCCAAACGCCCCGCTTAGGCTTTGCGCTGATCATCATGTTCCAACACGGGAGACGACACATGAAGAAGATGCTTATGGCCACAACGGCTGCGGCACTGCTTGCGACCAATGCTTATGCAGACGCGCACTCTAAAGAAGTTAAACTTGGTATCGTATTCGGCTTTAGCGGCCCGATTGAATCGCTGACGGGGCCGATGGCTTCCGGCGCTGAAATGGCGATGAAAGAAGTGACCGACAGCGGCTTGCTGATGGGCGGCGCAACAGTCTCTTCACTGCGCGCTGATTCGGGCTGCATTGATAACGCGTTTGCCGTGGCCGGTGCGGAACGTCTGATCGCCGAAGGCATCAATGGTCTGAGCGGGGCGGATTGCTCTGGCGTGACAGGCGCTGTCTTGCAAAACGTCGCTATTCCAAACGGCATGGCGATGATTTCGCCATCGGCTACATCGCCCGGCCTCTCGACAATGGAAGACAACGGTCTGTTCTTCCGCACGGCCCCTTCGGATGCGCGCGAAGGTGAAGTCATGGCAGAAATCCTGCAAGAGCGTGGCGTGAAGTCAATCGCCTTGACCTATACCAACAACGACTACGGCAAAGGCCTTGCCGATGCGATCCAGACCTCTTTCGAAGCGGTTGGTGGCGAAGTCACAATCGTTGCCGCACATGAAGACGGCAAAGCGGATTACTCTGCCGAAGTTGGTGCCCTGGCATCTGCGGGTGGGGACATTCTGGTCGTCGCTGGCTACCTTGACCAAGGTGGTCCCGGCATCATCAACGCTGCACTTGATACAGGCGCTTTCGACACCTTCGGTCTTCCGGGCGGCATGATCGGTGACACGTTGCCTGGCCGTATCGGTGATGATCTGGACGGATCTTATGGTCAGATCGCGGGTTCCGAAGGCGAGGGTATCGAAGTCTTTTCCAAGATGGCCGAAGACGCTGGTTTCAACGGTACATCGCCTTACACCCCCGAGTCCTATGACGCAGCGGCCTTGTTCTTGCTGGCGATGCAGGCAGCAGATTCAATGGATCCAGCCATCTATGGCCCCAAGATCCTTGAAGTGGCCAATGCCCCCGGCGAAAAAATCTATCCCGGTGAACTGGCAAAAGCGCTTGAGCTGATCACGGCTGGTACGGACATCGACTATGTCGGTGCCTCTGCAGTCGAGCTGATCGGTGGGGGCGAGTCTGCAGGGACGTACCGCATGATCGAGGTCAAAGACGGCGTGATCGAGACCATCGGTTTCAAATAATTCGTCAGACAACGCGACTACAGCAGTCCGGGAAACCGGGCTGCTGTTTTCAAAAGACAACCACGTATTTATAATGTGGACACAGGGATATTCATATGATCGTCGTTGACGATGTACACAAACACTTCGGTGGCTTTCATGCTGTCGACGGGGCCAGCCTGACGATTGCCGAAGGCACAATCACCGGATTGATTGGCCCTAACGGTGCTGGAAAAACCACGCTTTTCAATGTGATCGCGGGCGTTCTTAAACCAACGTCAGGCCGTGTGACGATGGACGGTGAAGACATAACGGGCCTGCCTCCTCACGAGCTGTTCCACAAAGGGTTGCTGCGTACGTTTCAGATCGCGCACGAGTTTTCTTCGATGAGCTGCCGCGAGAACCTGATGATGGTGCCGGGCGATCAGGTGGGTGAGACGCTTTGGAACACGTGGTTTGGCCGCAAACGCATCGCTGATCAGGAACGTGCGCTGCGCGCCAAGGCTGATGAGGTTTTGGAATTTCTGACGGTCGAGCATCTTGCTGACCAAAAAGCCGGTCAAATCTCGGGCGGGCAGAAAAAGCTGCTCGAGCTGGGGCGCACCATGATGGTCGACGCCAAGATCGTCTTTCTGGACGAGGTCGGGGCGGGTGTGAACCGGACGTTGCTCAACACCATCGGCGATGCGATCCTGCGGCTCAATCAGGATCGCGGCTACACCTTCGTTGTCATCGAACACGACATGGATTTCATTGGCAGGCTTTGTGACCCCGTGATCTGCATGGCGGAAGGCAAAGTGCTGGCAGAAGGCACGCTGCCCGAAATCAAGGCCAACGAACAGGTGATCGAAGCCTATTTGGGCACCGGTTTAAAGAACAAGTCCGCATGAGAATTCCCTTTGCTGCTTTGGTGATCTGCGCTGCGATTGGCACGCCGCACATGTCCTCTGCCTGCGCGCAGCTGGCCCCCGAAGTGTGGATGTGCGACCGCGGAACAGAGTGGGAAGGCTCTTCTCCGCTTTGTTGAGTTATTCTAGGATTTCAAATAGAACATAGATTGATTATCTGGGATGGATGATTGTCTAATTTTGAGTTTGAAGTATTCGGTATCCCTGATGCCCCTGGCTCGTTT
>Ga0307981_1000503_pt1 | contig 38381 bp, 40 predicted proteins | sample OrgLakmetagen987_FD_201849 | JGI IMG/M metagenome (GOLD analysis project Ga0307981, IMG submission 201849) | Saline water microbial communities from Organic Lake, Antarctica - #987 | ecosystem: Environmental > Aquatic > Non-marine Saline and Alkaline > Saline | place: Antarctica: Organic Lake... | reverse complement strand
TGAAAACGCCCGATGCGCAATTCGGGCGCCGATCACCTATGGGCATCCAAAAGCAAAGGGCCTTCAAACATCGCCCCACGCGCCAAAACAGGGGCTTCATGAATAATTGCGGTTAGACTACTCTCTGCAAAATCCCAAGGGAACAACTGAAGTAGGCAGCAACACGCGATTGGAACAAAGTCCGAAGCGACTTCATAGTGCGCGACGCATGTGATCTGGAATGCAGTGTTTTCCAAAACAACCTGAAACACTGTGGTTGAAGAGTAACTTCAGACACTATGTTGGAAGACTGTGTTGCAAACACTGTGTTGCAAACACTGTGTTCAACACAGTAAATCAGCCCGTCAAAGCACGCACTAACACACGAAAAACTGTGCGATGACTGTGCAACGCAGGAAGTAAAAACTGTGCGATGGCTAAGTTATTGTTTTATATTTTTAAAATGGTGCCCAGGGGCGGAATCGAACCACCGACACGAGGATTTTCAATCCACTGCTCTACCCCTGAGCTACCCGGGCACCGGAGACCTAAAGCAAGGTCGGGTGAGCGGGTTCTAGGGCCTTGCGGCGGGGGTGTCCATAGTCTTTTCGGCGGTTATGCAAAGGTTTTTTAAACCATGCCAGATCAGAGCAAGATCAGTTCTAATGCGGTTTGTCGGGCGCGATTTGGGCAGCATCGGCCGCTTCAAGCGCGGAGTCGATATCATCGGGATCCGTGCTGGGGGCCGCGTAGCTGCCGTTGAGCCATTTTGCGAGATCAATGTCTGCGCAACGACCCGAACAAAAAGGGCGATACTTGACAGAGATTTCTCCATTACAGATCGGGCAAGTCACTTCAACACCTCGGAAATTGCCATGCGGGCGCGTTTACGTTGCAATTCATAGTGCCCCAAAGGCGTCCAGCCGATCAAGGTCGTTTCGACATCGTCAGACTTAAACGCCTGCCGCAACGCTGTTTCAAAAGGCCGGCGGTCTTTTTTGGGCATCGGAGCCAGGTCGAGTGTGATTTGCCCACCAAGACCACGCAAGCGCAGCGCACGCGGCAAAGCACGGGCGCAGGCCATGTTGGCTTTGATCCCTGCGGCCAGGGACACATCCGCACCGGTGTTCACGTCCACTGCAACAAGGGCGCGGGTTGGCTCTACGAACATGGATGCACCGCCATCCAACTGCACGCGGGGCTGGCGCAGATCGTCGAGGGCATCCAAAACGGCATGGGTTTCAAAACTGCCCTCAGCCGTCACGACCTCGGCAGGGTCTACCCAATCGCGCCACGCCAGAATGTGGGGGCCATCGCCTTCGCAGAGCAGTTCCATCTCGGTCGCTTCATCTCCCAGAACCCTATCGGCGAGGGTCAGCATAGCGTCGATGTCGTCGGCAATATCGTCTTCATCGGCTCCGGCGCAGGATGACCGCAGGATCAGACCATGCGGGGCATCACCAGAGGCCTCGTGCGCGATTTCAAGCAGGCGGTCGCGTTCTTCCTCGTCGCGGATCGAGCGCGAAATATTCGTGCCGGGGGCCCCAGGCGTTACGATGGCGTAGCGGCTTTTGAACAAAAGCTTTTGCGTCACAGGGATAGCTTTGCCAGGCTCAGCATAGCCTGACACTTGCACCAAGATCGCCTGACCAGGGGCCAAGCCTTTGATCTGGCGCAGGAAGGCAGATCCATCCGGGGTTTTCAGGAACATCCCGCCCTGCCCTTTCACGGGCCTGTCTGCGATGGCGCGGTAGATCGTGCCAGGGCGCGGTCCGTCGCTGTCGATCAGCAGATCGTCCAGCTTGCCATCCACCAAAAGGGCGGCGGCTTCAACCTCGCCCAGATGATCCAGAACGATTGTGCGGCCCTTCATAGTGTCTCTCCATCGAAAATATAGCCTGCGGCGCGCAGCAGGTTTGCGGTTTCGGCCAAAGGCAGACCCACGATGCCGGTAAAGGATCCGCTGATCCACGGGATCAAAGCGCCCGCGGGGCCTTGGATGCCATAGCCGCCGGCCTTGCCTTGCCAATCGCCAGTGGCCAGATAAGCGGCCAACTCGGTATCAGACAGCCGCTTCATGCGCACGGTGCTAACCACATCACGTTCCCACAGCTTATCGCCGCATTTGACTGCAACGGCTGTGATCACCTTGTGACGTCGTCCCGACATAAGGCGCAGAAAGCTGGCGGCTTCCTTGGCATCCGCCGGTTTGCCCAGAATCCGCCGCCCCACGGCAACCGTGGTATCTGCGCACAGCACGATATCTACTGTGCCGGCCAGCACGGCAGCCGCTTTTTCACGGGCCATACGCGCACAATAGGGGCGCGGCAGTTCCGCCTTGAGCGGCGTTTCGTCAATGTCAGGGGCGCGGATATCGTCAGGCACAACGCCAATTTGCGCCAGCAATTCCTTGCGGCGCGGACTGCCTGATCCGAGAATAAAGGTCATATGCAAACCCGAAGCACCGACCGAAAACCGCAAGATTTTCGGTAGAGCACGTTATTTAAAGCGGTAATTGATCCGGCCCTTGCTCAGATCATAGGGGGTCATTTCCACCTGTACTTTATCGCCAGCCAGAACCCGGATGCGGTTCTTGCGCATCTTGCCTGCCGTATGTGCGATAATCTCATGGCCGTTTTCAAGCTCGACCCGGAATGTCGCATTCGGCAGGAGTTCCTTGACAATACCGGGGAATTCGAGCGTGTCTTCCTTGGCCATGGTCTCTCCTTGAACACTTTGTCCCACAATTTCAGGACGAAGGCTTAAATGGGCGCAATTCTTCAGATTTTCAAGGCCTATTCATAGCAAGGGGACGTTTATCGCTGCGTTATCGCGCCCAGCCTGATCTGCCCAATGTGTGCGGTTCAGAACGACACCATCCGCACGCACACGTGCGATTTGCGTCAAATCAACCTCGGCATAGGTCCAGCCGGGTAGGTTTATCTGCGCCTGAGCCAACACACCCGTCGGCGGGAACCCCACGTCGGGCGGGCATAAAACACCACCAGCCCCAAAAGAATCACCCAAAGCATCGGACCAATTCGCTGGCCCAACGCAGGATGACATCGCAGTGATGCACTGATTCTCCAGCGCGAGCGCCATTGATCCGATGCGCACCCGCCAATAACCTGCCAGCGCCTCGGTTACACTGGGGACGGCGATAATGTCACAAGATGTGAACGCCGTATTCAGCCGCCAGCTTAAGGTGCACGGAATCCGCGTCGGCCAACCGATCAGATACCGCGAAAAGAGACGCTTCAAGATTTGCGGCCACATCAAGTCCGGCCAAGGTTGCAAGCTCCATCGCACCGTATTCGGGAAACACCAGCAACTGCGCCCCATTGCCTGCGGCACCGGCAACCCAAGCTGCAACCTTACCTTCGTACTTCGCCCAGCTTGACAGGATATCGAGCGGATAGGCGGCGGTGGCTATTTTTATCATTCAGGTCTCTGCGTTGATCGCGACAAGGGGGCGCTTGTTGTGCTAACGCTCCAATGGGCTATTAGGCTAAAATCGATTATTCCACTTTTACAAAGCTATATGGCAAGGCTGCTTGAATTTCTTGATTAAATACTCAAGTAATTTCACAAAATGGAAAACAACCAGAAGGCGGCGGCGATGTTCAAGAAAGGGGTGACACTGCGCGGTATCGAAGTGTTCGAGGCGCTGGCACGTAGCGGCTCTGTCGCTCGGGCGGCTGCAGCGACCGGGTTGAGCCAACCTGCCGTCAGCCAGCAGATGACCAACCTTGAAGCCGCAATTGGCATTGCTTTGATTGACCATAGCCGCCGCCCCATGCGGCTGACCCACGCCGGCCAAAGCTTTCTTCGGCACGTCAGTGCAGCGCTGACGCAACTGCGGCTGGCGCAAAGTGAATTGACGGTGATGGACCTGGCAAATCTGTCAGACCTGAGCCTTGGGGTGATTGATGATTTTGACAACGATCTGACCCCCCGCCTTGCAACCATTCTGGCAGATAGCATGGCCGGATGCAGGTTCCGGATGATCACAGATGGCAGCAAGGATCTGGTCCAAGCGGTGCAAGACAGAACGCTGCACATTGCAATTGCCGCGACCAGTGGGGATGCCAAAAGCGGGCTGATCGAATTGCCGCTCGCCCGTGATCCGTTCATCATTGTGGCCCCAAAGGACTTTGCAGGCACGCCCGGCGACCTGCTTTCGGGTCATTCAAAACTGGCGTTCCTGAAGTACGAGGCTGATCAGATGATCTCTGACCAGATCAACAACCATCTGACGCGCCGAAATATTACCCTTGCGTCAAAGTTCGAGATCGGAAGTCACCTTGCCTTGATGGCCATGGTCGCGCGCGGGATCGGTTGGGCCATCACAACACCTTTCGGCTTTGGTCGCGCAGAACGCTTTCACAAGGCGCTTACTGCCCACGCCCTGCCGCCGCCCGCTGTGTCGCGCCAGATATCACTGTTCGCGGGGGCTGACTGGACCGGGCCTGTGCCACAGAACATCGCGGCAACCATGCGCCAGTTGCTGCAAACTCACATGATTGCGCCCACACTGGCCCATATGCCTTGGCTGGCGGGCAGTTTTCATACCCTTGATGGGTGACAGGCTTGCAGCACGGCATACATGCTGCTTCACTCGGGTGATATGAAAGGCAAACCAGATGAGCAAAATTGTCATTCTTACAGGTGCAGGCATTTCAGCTGAAAGCGGGATCGAAACCTTTCGTGCCGAAGACGGGCTTTGGGCGCAGCACCGCGTCGAGGATGTTGCCACCCCCGAAGGGTTTATCCGCGACCCCAAGCTGGTGGTCGATTTTTATAATGCGCGCCGCAAGCAAGCGTCTGAGGCCGCGCCGAATGCGGCGCATAAAGCGCTTGCCAAGCTGCAACAGCATCATAACGGCCAGGTTGTAATCGTAACCCAGAACGTCGATGATCTGCATGAACAGGGCGGATCAAAAAAAGTGATGCATATGCACGGTGCGCTGAAATCAGCACTTTGCGCGAGCTGCGATCACCGTTGGGAGGCCCCGATGGTGATGGCACCCGGTGATCCCTGCCCGAAATGCAAGGCACCCGATGCACGGCCTGATATCGTCTGGTTCGGAGAAATGCCTTATGACATGGAAGCCATCTTTGATCATTTGGCAGAGGCGGATATCTTCGCCGCCATCGGAACCTCGGGCAATGTGTATCCGGCAGCTGGCTTCGTGGCCGAGGCGCGCCAGCATGGCGCGCATACGGTCGAGCTGAACCTTGAACGATCCGCTGTAGGCAACCAGTTTGCAGAGCACCGCATAGGCCCTGCCAGCCGCGTGGTACCAGAGTGGGTTGAGGAACTATTGGGCAACACCGTACCAAGGCGGCCTGATTTCAGGTAGGTCCGATGCTCAGGCCGCCAAGCTGGTTTTAGTTGCTCATTTTGCCATGGCTGGAATGATCCATGGTGCCGTGTTTTGTGGCATCATGCTGCATTCCTTCTTGGCCTGGCTGGCGTTCCTGATCCACGAGGATCTCAATCTCGACCGCGCCGGCCTTTTCGAACTCAAGCGTGACTGTGATGACATCATCCTGCACCAACGGCCGTTTCAAACCCAAAAACATCAGGTGATCGCCACCGCGCTGGAACATGTGCACCTGATCTGCTGCGATCGGCACACCGCCCTCGATCTCGCCCATGCGCATCACGCCGTTGGCGTCTTCGCTGTGTTGGTGCAGTTCAACCCTTTCAGCCACATCAGACGATACGCCAATCAGGCGGTCATCTGCGCCGGAGTGATTCATCAGCATCATGAAGGCCGCGCCAGAAGTTGAGGCTGCGGTTGAGCTGCGCGCGTAGGCATCATGCACCATCATGGTTTCAGCGGCGGCTAACGGGCCAGTAAACAGCAGAACAAATGCGCAAAATGCACGGGCAAGCAAAGTCGGTTTCATTTGGATATTCCTGTATTGTAAGTTGTCTGAGAAAGAGGTTTTCAGACAGAAACAGGCGGTGCCCTTGTATCAGGGTGCGGCTTGTGTCGCAGGGGATCGGGACGATCAGGCTGGATAATATTCTCGCAAAACACCATCAGCCGCGCAGGGGCGTCCAACAGATCGATAGATCCTGCAAAAGAGATATTCAGCGCTGAGTCAGGGCAAATATGCGGGGCGGAGGTTGGGGTGCCATTCGCATCCAAATAGATCGCCACCACCCCCGAACCCGTGCATAGCACCATATGCCCTGTTGCGGCGGATGCACCACGCGCAACGGCCATACTTTGGCTGGTCAGGGCCAATACCAACGCAAGCAAAACAGATGTGAAAGACCGACGTATCATCAAAGACGCTGTAACTGCATCACCGACCAGTTACGACATGCAAAAACGACGCAAGCCCGGCGGTTAAGCCAGGGTTGCATCTGTCTGATTTCAAAAAGCTTAAGAAAGCGCGTCAGCTGTCGCGCTTGACTTTGCAATTGCTTTTTTCACCTTCAAGGCGTTGTCGGACAGCTCGATGTCCTTCGCCTTGGCCATGAACTTGTCCAAGCCACCACGGTGGTCGACAGTGCGCAAAGCAGCCGCAGAAATGCGGAACTTAAAGCTGCGGCCCAACGATTCGGACTGCAAGGTCACATCGTTCAAGTTCGGCAAAAACCGACGACGCGTACGGTTTTTTGCATGGCTTACGTTGTTGCCCGACATCGGGCCTTTTCCGGTCAATTCGCAAACGCGCGACATGGGTTTATCCTTTTGCTGCAGGGGCGTGACCGGCGATCCGAACATACACCCAAACGGGCTGCACACAGGCAACCCTCAAATTCGTTTTCTGGCTTTAGGCGGAATCATTGACGGGGTCAACCCAAGCCAGTTGTGTTCCTTGCGCTTTTCCTTTTGCACTTGGTCGAAAGTTTTGGCATCTGTAGGGTATGAGTATCCAGTCACGCGCCCTTCTTGTTCATTTGTTCACTGCAACCGGGGCAATTTTCGCTATGTTGGCCATGTTGGCGGCGGTTGACCAGGAATGGGACTTGATGTTCGTTTGGTTGGTGGTCGCCTTTTTTGTTGATGGCATTGATGGGCCTTTGGCGCGCAAATATGATGTTAAGACCAACGCACCCCAATTTGACGGCGTGTTGCTTGATCTGATCATCGACTACCTGACCTATGTATTTATTCCCGCCTTTGCCTTATTCAAATCTGGCCTGATGGACGGGTGGAGCGGTTGGGTCACAATCATCATCATCACCTTTGCCAGTGCGATGTATTTCTGCGATACGCGCATGAAAACGAAAGACAATTCCTTTTCGGGCTTTCCCGGGTGCTGGAATATGCTGGTGCTTGTCCTTTTCGCGCTGACACCGCCTTGGTGGGTGTCATTGATCCTTGTGACGTTTCTGGCGGTGACGATGTTTGCACCGCTGAAGTTTGTTCACCCCGTGCGGACCGAACGCTGGCGCAGCTTCACCTTGCCCATGGCGCTGGCGTGGACGTTTTTTGCAGGCTGGGCCGCCTGGGTCGATTTCCATCCTGAAAGCTGGGCACATTGGGGTCTGGTCATTACCAGTCTTTATCTGCTTTTTGCAGGTGTGGCGCAGCAGTTCCTGTACGAGCGTGGCGCACAAGGTTAGCGTCGCACCCACGCATTCATTAATCTGTCTAGATTAACAGCCCTGCTGCCCCTTCATGCCGAAGCAGGGCGATCTTGGTCTCGATCCCGCCAGCACCGGAATACCCTGTCAGCCCCTTTGCACCCATCACGCGGTGGCACGGTATAATCACCGGAATAGGGTTTTGCCCGCAGGCCTGCCCAACCGATTGCGCAGACGCGCCAAGCTTCTTTGCGATGTCCCCGTAGGTGCATGTTTCCCCGAAAGGAATTGCCAGAATCACATCGCAGACTGCTCGTAAAAAGCCATTCCCTTCCACACGCAGCGGCAAATTGAATGCACTGAGTTCACCCGCGTCAAATCGGCGGATTTGATCTACAGCTTGATCAAGCAGCGGACTGCTAACTTGATGGTCTGCCGCACCCCAAGACAGGCGCGTGATTGCGCCTGCCTCGTCGGTCACTGTCAGCGGGCCAAACTGCGTTACAACCGACCGTTGTTTCATCGCATGTCGGTAGGCAAGACAGTCTCCACCCTAAGACACGGCCGCGTCACAGCGGCTACAAACGCCAGGATGACTGTGCGTCCCTACATCGGGCAATACTTTCCAGCAGCGGGCGCATTTTTCGCCGGTTGCCTTTTCGAATACCACGGCAACGCCTTCGGTTTCCGGCATGCGGAACGCCTCTGCAGGGGCATCGTCGCCGGTGATCGCGATTTGCGAGGTGATGCAAACATCCTCAAACGCAACGCTTTCCAGCGCCGCCCGCTGCACATCATCCGCAACATAGACAATCGGTGCCGCTTCAAGCGAGGCACCGATAACCTTGTCTACCCGTTGAACCTCAAGCGCAGAAGTCACAACACGTCGCGCAGTGCGCACCTTGGCCCATTTCGCAGCCAGATCGGCGTCAAGCCAATCCTTTGGCGTTTCGGGCATGTCGGTCAGGTGGACCGAGCTTTCGTCGCCCGGGAAGCGTTCCAGCCAGACTTCCTCCATCGTGAACACCAGCACGGGGGCGAGCCACGTGGTCAGACGGTGGAACAGGATATCAAGCACAGTGCGTGCCGCCCGACGCCGCGCCGTGTCACCATCACAATAGAGCGCATCCTTGCGCACATCGAAATAGAACGCCGACAGATCGACAGTGGCAAAGGTGAACACCGCCTGGAACACGCCTTGGAAATCGAACTTGGCATAGCCGTCGCGGACGACCTGATCTAGTTCGGCCACACGGTGCAGTACCCAACGCTCAAGCTCTGGCATCTCGGCCGGTTCGGTCCGGTCCGATTCCTCAAAATCAGACAACGCGCCCAGCATATACCGCATGGTGTTGCGCAAACGGCGATAGCTGTCGGCAACACCTTTCAGGATCTCAGGCCCGATCCGCTGGTCAGCGGTATAATCGGACTGCGCCACCCAAAGGCGCAGGATATCGGCGCCGTACTGTTCAACGATCTTGGCTGGCACAATGGTGTTTCCGATGGATTTGGACATTTTCATGCCCTTTTCATCCAGCGTAAAGCCATGGGTCACCACATTGCGGTAGGGCGCATGACCCGTAGTACCGACCGATTGCAACAGCGACGAATGGAACCACCCGCGATGCTGGTCGGTGCCTTCCATATAAACATCGGCGATGCCGTCTTCGGACCCGTCGGCACGGTCCCGCAGAACGAACGCGTGGGTGGAACCTGAATCGAACCAGACATCCAGAATGTCGAACACTTGATTATAGTCGTCAGGGTTCACGATGCCGGTCAGAAACCGTTCTTTCGCACCATCTTCATACCAGACATCCGCGCCATCCGCCTCGAATGCATCGACGATCCTCTGGTTGACCTCCGGGTTGCGCAGCAGGAAATCAGCGTCGGTAGGCAACGCACCGTTCTTGGTAAAGCAGGTCAGCGGCACGCCCCACGCACGTTGACGCGACAACACCCAGTCAGGCCGCGCCTCCATCATCGAATGCAGACGGTTGCGGCCCTTCTTGGGCACCCAGTTGACGTTGTCGATCTCGGTCAGCGCACGCTCTCGGATGGTCGTCCCGAACGTATCCTGCCCGTCACCGACGGTCTTGTCGATCGCTGCAAACCACTGCGGCGTGTTGCGGTAGATCACTGGTGCCTTCGAACGCCAGCTGTGCGGATAGCTGTGCTTGATCTTGCCGCGCGCCAGCAGCCCGCCAACCTCAGCCAGTTTATTGATCACGGCGGTGTTCGCGTCGCCTTCCTTGCCATTCGGCTTGAGGATCGACTTGCCGCCAAAGAACGGCAGATCAGCCCGGAAGGAGCCGTCTTCGACTACGTTATAGGTGATCACCTGCTCCAGCATACCCAGATTGCGGTAAAGCTCGTATTCCTCTAGCCCGTGGGAGGGCGCACAATGCACAAAACCTGTGCCTTCGGTGTCCGTCACGAAATCAGCGGCACGGAAATCGCGTAGGTCGTCCCACTCGCCGTTACCGCCCTCGGCCCCGGCCAGAGGATGGGAAACGTGCAGCACATCCGAGAGCTGTTCCTCGGTCACGTCACCCAACCGGCGATACATATCCTCATCAAGGCGCGCGCGTGTAAAAACATCAGCCGCGAGATTGTCTGCCAAGAGGTAGCGGTCGCCGATCTTGACCCAAGATTCCTCAGGTCGACCCGTCACCTCATAAAGCCCATAGGAAATGCCCTTCCCCCAAACGACTGCCTTGTTCGAAGGCATCGTCCAAGGCGTGGTGGTCCAGATCACAACATATGCGCCGTCAAGCCCGGTGTCGCCAATGGCCGCGGCCACCTTGAACTTTACCCAAACGGTAAAGCTTTCCTTGTCGTGGTACTCTACCTCGGCCTCGGCCAGCGCAGTCTTTTCAACCGGTGACCACATCACAGGCTTTGAGCCCTGATAGAGCGTGCCGTTCATCAGGAACTTCATAAATTCCTCGGCGATCACCCGCTCGGCGTGGAAATCCATCGTCAGATAGGGATCGGCCCAGTTGCCCGTGATCCCAAGACGCTTGAATTCCTCGCGCTGGATATCGACCCAGCCGGCGGCAAACTTGCGGCACTCGGCACGGAAATCGTTGATCGGCACGTCGTCCTTGTTCTTGCCCTTCTGGCGGTACTGCTCTTCGATCTTCCATTCGATAGGCAGACCGTGACAATCCCAACCGGGAATATAGCGCGCGTCAAACCCCATCATCTGATGGCTGCGCACAATCATATCCTTGATCGTCTTGTTCAGCGCGTGACCGATATGCAGGTTCCCGTTGGCATAGGGAGGACCATCATGCAGCGTAAAGGGCGTGCGGCCTGCCTTCTCGCGAAGACGGTCATAGACCCCGATCTTCTCCCATCGCGTCAGCCACTCAGGCTCGCGTTTGGGCAGGCCTGCGCGCATCGGAAAGTCGGTTTTGGGCAGGTTCAGGGTGGATTTATAATCAAGCGTCTCTGGGGTATCGGCGCACATGAGGGGCGTCCTTTGGCAAACGGAGTAGGGAAATGGATGATCAGGTGCGGTGCGAGCGTCTCAAACACCTAAAGCCCGGCGGCTCAACGGTCAGAGCGCCGGGAAAATAATTCGTATAATGATCACGGATAACCGGTTCATACTCGCCTTATATGTCGCCACACAACAAGCGACAAGCCCCAACACCCTTGCTTCTCTGGCTCTTAAATATCCTGGGGTTTGGGGCAAAGCCCCAATCTGCCGCCCCAATCAACCCTCGCCCTGCGAGCCCTTGCCAAACAGCCCGGACAACGCCTGCTTGATGATGCTGCGCACCTTGGGTTTGCGCGCTGCGGAAAATGGCATAGGGCGGCACACTTCCATGGCAGCGACCCCGACCCGCGCCGTTAAAGCACCGTTGACCAATCCCTCGCCAAAGCGTCGCGACAGCTTGGCTAGGATCGTACCGCCCAAAATGGGCTCTAGCATGTCGTCACCAACGGCAACCGCGCCCGTAGCGACCATGTGCGAAAGTACCACCCGCGTCAGCCGCCATGACCCAAAAAAACCCGACCGCCCGCCGTAAATCTCGGCGACGCGACGGATCATGCGCAAGTTGCTGGTCAAGGCCGCCGCAACATCCGCAAGGGCCAGCGGCACCAGTGCCGTCACGGTCGCGACCTGCCTTGCCGCAGCCTCGACCTCGCGACTGGCAGCAATATCCAGCGGGCCAAGCAGTTCAGCCTCGGCCAGCGACAGCAATCCATATGCGTCCATTTGATCACTGCGCAATTCTGCCAACCGGTCACGGCCCCAGCGGGTGTCCTCGCGGCCCTTATACAGAGCCGTCAAACGATCCGTCACAGACAGTGCCGCCTTCAAATCATCCTGCGCCAATGCTTGCCCCACATCGTGATGCAATCCGTCCAATCGGGCCAGACGGCTAAAGGCGGCTAATTCGCGCAAACACAAAAGGGCCAGAACCAGCAGCAGCGCACCGATCAGGATACTCATCGCAAGCCCGAGCAGTGGATAACGCGTCATCAATCCGGTCACGAAGTTCCAAGCCGATATCGACACCAACGCCCCGATCAGCGCGGTCAGCAGCCACCAAAACAGCTTGACCAGTTTCGATGGTTTGCGCGCGGCCAATCGCGCCGCGATCTGCATCGCCTGACCTTTGGGCGCAGACATGCCAACCTCTGGCACAGGGGGCGCATCCGCGACCGACGGGCGCGGGGCCGTGTCTTCCTCAAGATCAAACAGGATTGGACCCTTTGCCATTAGTTTGCCTTTCGCTGCCAAGAGTAACGGATATCGGGCAGCTGCTCGTCATTTGTCGCCCAGTCCGTCCGGGTTACCTCGACAAATCCGTGCTTGAGATAAAATTCCTGCGCCGGTGTGTTTGCCTGAAACGTCCAAAGCTCAATCCGTTCCTGCTGAGACTGGACATGTCGCAGCAACGCTTCCGCAATACCTGCACGCCGCGCGTCCTTGGCCACGTAAAGCGCATCAAGATTCTGCCCGTCACTGGCGATAAAGCCGACGATCTTGCCCTCCTGTTCGGCTACGGTGACCCGACCCGCATCAATCATCTGACCCGCGTGGGCGATATCCTCGGCTCCGGAATGCAAGTGCGACATCCACGGGGTTGTTGCCACAAACTCTGACAAGATCGCACCGAGCTTGCCCGCATCGGTCGATCTGGCCGCGCGCAACGCTGTCATAGCCGATCCCCGATCAAGAACTCGGCAGCGCGGTCAAGCCGGATATGCGGCGGGCCATCTCCGGGCCGAAGGTTCAGCTTTGCGGGGGCAAATCGCATTATCTTGTAATCCTGATCCAGCCACTTCTCTGCTCCGGCACGCGCGGGGCTCAGCAGGTGCGCGGGGTCTTTGGGCAACTCACCGGGATAAAACGCCGCCTCCTTGCCAGTCTCCAGAAGACTGCCGCGCACGACATCCAAGGTGTCGCCGTCGTGGGTCATCGTTGCCTCTGTCGTGGCACGCAACGATGCCAGAGACATCGCAGACGTCCCGGCCCCGGCAAACCGGGCGCGGTCGCGTGCCTCGCGGGTCAAGGCCTCCATGATTGCGGTCAGGCTGGGGTGTTGTGAGTGGTGCAGGTGATCCGCCTTGGTTGCTGCGAACAATATCTTTTCCACCCGCTTTCCGCGCAGTATTTGGGTCAGAAACCCGTTGCGCCCCGGCTTGAAGCTGCTGAGGATCTCGCTCATCGCGCCGCGCAGGTCTTCGACGGCACGCGGCCCCTGATTGATCGCCCCAAGGGCATCGACCAGCACGATCTGGCGGTCGATCTTGGCAAAGTGGTCGCGAAAGAACGGCTGTACGACCTGGCGTTTATACGCCTCGAACCGCCGCGCCATTTCACGCAGTAAAGAACCACGCGCGCCCTCGCCGCCGGGCAACGGCGCAAAGGTCAGCACAGGTGACCCCGCCAGATCACCGGGCAGCAAAAACCGCCCCGGCGTGCAATCGGAATAACCGTTGGCGCGGGCCGTTTTTAAATATCCGGCAAAGCTTGCAGCAAGGTTTTGCGCTGTCGGCTCGTCCAGCTTTGCCTCAGGATTTGTTGCACGGATCAGGGCACGGTACGCTTGGGCCTCGGTGCGCTCCTCAATCCGCGCCAGAACCTGCCTGGACCATTGACTATAATCCACATCCATCAGCGCCAAATCCAACAGCCATTCGCCCGGATAATCAACGATATCCAGGTGAACAGTGCGTGGCCCTTGAAACCCCGCCAGCAACCCATTTGGCCGCACCCGCAAGGACAGGCGCAGCTCTGAAATGGCGCGGGTGCTGTCAGGCCAGTGCGGCGTTGGGCCTGTCAGTGCAGCCAGATGGTTTTCATATTCGAAACGCGGCACCGTATCGTCGGGCTGGGGTTGCAAGAACGCCGCCTCGATCCGGCCCTCGGACGCAGCCAAAAGCCCCGGCATCCGGCCACGGTCCAGAAGATTGGCAACCAGTGAAGTGATGAAAACGGTTTTTCCCGATCGCGCAAGCCCGGTGACGCCCAATCGTATGACAGGCTCGAAAAACACCTCCGAGACGCCATCTTGGACGTTTTCCACCTGTCGCCAAATTCCATCGGCAATTCTAGAGAGTACCAAAGCCCGCGCCCGCCTGTGTCTAACTGCTGATTAGCAACATAAGCACCGGGTGCGGGGATTGCCAGAAGCGCCTGCCCGCGCTAAAGCCCCGCAATGTATCGCTATGCACTGAAAGTTGAATATAACGGTGCCCCGTTTCACGGATGGCAACGGCAGAATGATGTGCCTTCGGTGCAGGGCGTTATCGAGGCAGCGTTGGCCAAGGTCGAACCGCGTGTGCATAACATTGCCGCGGCAGGCCGGACCGATGCAGGCGTGCACGCGCTCGCGCAGGTTGCCCATTGCGACATGGAGCGCGATTGGAAGCCGTTTCGCCTGTCAGAAGCGCTAAACTATCACATGAAGCCACATCCCGTAGCCATTGTCGCCTGCGCGCCGGTCAGCGAGGAATTTCATGCGCGATTTTCTGCGCTTGAGCGGCGCTATCTGTTTCGCGTCCTTGTCCGGCGCGCGCCGGCCACCCATCAGGCGGGATTGGTTTGGCAGGTCAAGAAACCGCTGGATCTGGACGCCATGCGCGCAGCCGCGAAACATCTGATCGGGAAACACGACTTCACAACATTCCGCTCGACGATCTGTCAATCGGTCTCGCCGATCAAAACAATCGACCGGCTGGACATGGTCGAGGTCGAAACTATCGCCGGGCTTGAGGTGCATTTTGACGTCCGGGCCCGATCGTTTCTACACAATCAGGTGCGCAGTTTCGTAGGCACGTTGGAAAGGGTTGGTGCCGGATCACTAAACCCCGACGACGTCAAAAAAATGCGCGAAGCACGCGACCGGCAGGCCTGCGGTCCGGTATCGCCCCCCCATGGGCTGTATCTGGCGCATGTGGCATATCCCGTCGATCCATTTGAAGCCTAGGGTTTCGCCACATCGTTCCAGTCGCCGTGATGCGCGCCGTCCATGTCGGTCCGCTCGAAACCGTGCGATCCAAAGAAATCACGCTGCGCCTGAATAAGGTTGGCCGTGCCCCGTGCGCGTCGCATTGTATCATACCAAGAAAGCGACGCGCTGAGGGACGGAACCGCAACGCCGGACAAGACTGCGGCAGCCACCACCCGACGCAACGCCCCGATCGAGCCATCCAACATGGTGCGGATTGTCGGGGCAAGGATCAGTTCATCTTCAGGCAGCTTGCTGCGAAAGGCGGCAGCAAAATCATCCAAAATGGCCGAGCGAATAATGCAACCCGCGCGCCATATCTCGGAGATTCGCGCCATATCCAACTGCCAATCGAATTCCCCTGATGCTGCCGAAAGGACGCGAAACCCTTGTGCGTGACCAAGGATACGCGCAGCAAGCAGCGCATTTTGCAGATCATCGGGGTCGGGAGTGTCCGCCTTTTGCGCGGCTGCGTTCAGCAGTGGCTCGGCGGCTTGTCTTGTTGCCTTTTCGCTGGACCACCCCCGCGCACCTACTGCCGCCTCGATTACGCTGGCCGATTGCCCAAGCTTTAGCGCCTCGATCAAGGTCCAGAGTCCGGTGCCTTTTTGCCCTGCCTTGTCCAGGATCATGTCCACAAGGGCTTGATCGGTGTCGCCATCCATTGTCTGCAGTGCCGCCGCCGATACCTCGATCAGGTATGAGCTGAGCGGGCCAGTCTGCCAGCTTTCAAACAGCGCGCCTATTTCAGGCGCAGTTTGGCCGCATACATCGCGAAGGATGCCGTACACCTCGGCAATCATTTGCATATCGGCATATTCGATACCGTTATGCACGGTCTTGACGAAATGCCCCGCGCCGTCCGGACCCAGATGGTCCACGCAAGGATCGCCCTCGAATGTGGCGGCGACCGCTTCGACCATCGGGCGCAACTGGTCCCAACTTTGGCGGGTCCCACCGACCATCATCGACGGCCCGTGCCGCGCACCCTCTGCTCCGCCGGACACGCCCATGCCAACAAAATGGCACCCGGTTTCTGCAACCGCGGCAGAGCGTCTGCGGGTCGCATTAAAGTCGGCATTGCCGCCATCGACAATCGTATCCCCCTTGTCGAGCAGCGGCAAAATTGCATCAATCATCGCGTCCATTGGTAACCCCGACGGGATCATGAACAAGATACTGCGCGGTCGGGCGATGGCTGCGACGAAATCGGCCAGACCTGCATGGCCTGAAAGCCGTTTGGCTAATGGTCCTGCGTTTTCCACAAAAGGTGCGATCCAGTCCGGCTCTTTGTTGCTGACCGCAACCTCAAAGCCGTGATCGGCGAAATTCAATGCCAATGCACTGCCCATCGTGCCCAAGCCGTATACCCCGATATCGGCACCATTTTTGCGCTTTGTCATATTTCGTCCTTTAGGTCATTTCCCTCTAAACTGGAGCGCGATGATCAGACCTGCAAGTGTCCTAAAGCTAAGAAATTGATTTCTTTCATGAAATCGTTTATAAACACATGATAAAACAAAAAAACATAGCGACAGGCAGTTAAATCAGAATGATGCACGTTTTAAAACGGGCGTGGGCGGATGTGTTTCTTCCCATGTGGCAGCGGCCCAAAAGGCTGCAAGTGGCCGCGCTTTGTTATCGCGAGGTGCCAAGCGGCAAACAGGTCTTGCTGATCACCAGCCGCAATACCGGACGCTGGATCGTCCCTAAAGGCTGGCCGATTGACGGGCTTGATGGCGCGGGTGCAGCCTTGCAAGAGGCATGGGAGGAAGCTGGCGTTTCAAAGGCCGATATCGAGAGCGATCCCATCGGTTTTTATGACTACGACAAGCGCTTGGATGGCGGGCTGTCCACACCTGTGAATGCCCAGGTTTACCTGACCCGCGTGCGCAACCTTGAGGATCAGTACCCCGAGGTGAACCATCGCAAACGGCAATGGTTCACGCCAGCGCAGGCAGCACAGCTTGTTGATGAACCCAACCTTCGCGAGATTCTATTGTCCCTTTGAAAGCAGGCTTTAAAGGCCCAGCGGTTTGGCCGGTCGGCTTGTGTAAAGCCCGAGTTTCTGTCACGACGCCGCATTCGTCGGGATCGGAGAAAAGATGAGCAACGCGCCCAAAGGCCATCAGTGGAAAACTCTGGATACGGATTTGCACCGGATTTCCCGGGTCGAACAGGCCGCGACCTACGCGGCCCGTCCCATGGTTGGCTTTGGCATTGCGTTGGCATTCATTGTTTTGGCTGCACTTGTCGCAAGTCTTTTTCTGGGTCACTCCCCCTCGAATTATGTCGTCATCGCCGCTGCCACATTTGGTGCCTATATGGCTGTCAATATCGGTGCCAATGACGTGGCCAACAACATGGGCCCGGCTGTGGGTGCAAAGGCGCTTAGCATGGGCGGTGCAATTCTGATCGCTGCGATTTGCGAAAGTGCCGGTGCTTTGCTTGCGGGGGGCGATGTTGTCTCGACCATATCGAAGGGGATCATTGATCCAAGTTCGGTCGCTGACGCGCAGGTGTTCATCTGGGCCATGATGGCGGCCCTGATCTCCTCGGCGCTCTGGGTCAATCTGGCAACTTGGGTCGGTGCCCCTGTTTCTACGACACATTCGGTTGTGGGCGGTGTCATGGGGGCCGGGATCGCGGCTGCGGGTTTAAGCGCGGTCAACTGGAGTTCGATGAGCCTGATCGCTGCAAGCTGGGTGATTTCACCCGTTTTGGGTGGCGCTATTGCAGCAGCATTTCTGGCCCTGATCAAAGCGCAAATCTTTTATAAAGAGGACAAGATCGCGGCATCGCGACGCTGGGTGCCCATCTTGATCGGAGTTATGGCGGGTGTGTTTGCCACCTATCTGTCCCTGAAAGGTCTGCAAAAGATCATTCACATTGATATGGGCAGCGCCTTATTGATTGGGGCTGTCTTGGGGTGTGTATCATTCGCCATATCACGCTCAGTCATTCACCGTGCATCAGAAGGTCTTGAGAACCGCAACAAGTCAGTAAAGGTGCTATTTGGCCTGCCATTGGTCTTTTCAGCAGCTTTGCTTAGTTTTGCGCATGGTGCCAATGATGTGGCCAATGCGGTTGGCCCGCTGGCCGCAATCGTCCACGCCTCCGAGTTCGGCGGATTTGAAGCAAAAATACCCATCCCCATGTGGGTCATGGTTATCGGGGCGTTCGGGATTTCCTTTGGGTTGTTCCTCTTCGGTCCCAAATTGATCCGCATGGTCGGCAGCCAGATCACCAAGCTGAACCCGATGCGGGCCTACTGCGTGGCGCTGTCAGCGGCGATCACGGTGATCGTGGCATCTTGGTTTGGGCTGCCGGTAAGTTCGACCCACATCGCGGTTGGCGGCGTTTTTGGCGTGGGCTTTTACCGCGAATGGCATATGGAGCGGCGTCTGCGCGCCCCAAATGCGAGGGTCGGTCAGATCAAACGCATCGCCGTCGAAGAACGCCGCCGGCGCAAGCTGGTGCGCAGGTCGCATTTCATGACGATCATCGCGGCGTGGGTTATCACCGTCCCAGCCGCTGCCACGATGTCTGCGCTGATCTTTTTGGTGCTGACTTTATTGGTTAACTAAGGTCATCCAGCGCAAGGTGTAGCGGCCCCTGCCCCGATGCCACGGGCGGCTGAAGCTTGCGGTCAAGGCCGCCAAAAGCCCGCCGATAAAGCACTCGATCGCCCCTGCACCGGCAACGACGATGGGTGGTTTTCAAATCACTTATTCAGACACCAGCGCATGATCGATTTCTGGGCATGCAACCGGTTTTCAGCCTCGTCAAAGATCACCGAACTGGGTCCGTCCATGACCGAGCTTGTCACCTCGTCATCGCGGTGCGCCGGCAGGCAATGCATGAACAATGCGTCCGGCTTGGCCTTGGCCATCAGGGCGTCATTGACCTGATAGCCGCGTAACTGGTTGTGGCGACGCTCGCGTGCGGATTGCGGATCATGCATGGAAACCCACGTATCCGTGACCACGAGATCCGCCCCCTCGACGGCCTTGTTGGGGTCACGTTCGGTTGTGTAAAGACCGTTCAAAGAATGTTCCGGATCAAGGGTCGGCGGACCGGTAAAGACCAGTTCAAAATCAAAGCTTTTGGCCGCATGGGCAAAGCTTGCAAAGACGTTGTTACCATCCCCGGACCAGACAACTTTCTTGCCCTTGATCGGGCCGCTATGTTCCTCGAATGTCATGATATCAGCCATGATTTGGCACGGATGCGTGCGGTTGGTCAGCCCGTTGATCACAGGTACGGTCGCGTATTCTGCCATCTCGAGCAGGGTCGCCTCCTCGAACGTGCGGATCATGATCAGATCGACATACCGCGAGAGCACACGTGCCGTGTCGGCGATGGTTTCACCGTGGCCCAACTGCATATCCGCCCCCGAAAGAACCATGGTCTGGCCACCCATCTGACGGACGCCGACGTCAAAGCTGACACGCGTGCGGGTTGAGGGCTTTTCAAAAATGAGTGCGACCATGTGGTCTTTGAGGGGTTGTTCATCGTCGGGCGCACCGCGTGGACGGCCGTTGCGGCTTTCCTTCATAGATGCCGCGTTATCGATGATGTTCCGCAGGTCAGCGGGATCTGTTTGGTGAATGTCGAGAAAATGCTTCATTATTTATTCTTCTTTTTGGACAGGACGGGGGGCCAGCCCCCCGAACCCCCCGGAGTTTATTTTGCAAAATGAAAGTCAGGCCGTTTCGAGGCTGCCCGCTGCTTTATCAAGGCGGCGAACCGCTTCGGTGATTTCTTCATCGGTGATGGTCAGAGGCGGAAGCAGTCGGATTACGTTGTCGGCGGCAGGCACGGTGATGACCTCGTGCTTGTAGCCCGCCGCAACCACATCACTGTTGGTCGCCTTACATTTGAGGCCCAGCATCAGACCGCTGCCGCGAACGCTCTCGAATACATCAGGATGGCTGGCAACAAGGCCTTCCAGTTTCTGGCGAACCAGCCCCCCCTTGCGGTTCACCTCGGCCAGAAAGGCCGGCTCTCCTATGATATCGATTACCGCGTTTCCCACGGCGCAGCCCAGTGGATTGCCGCCGTAGGTGGAGCCATGGGTGCCAGCCGTCATGCCGGATGCCGCATCTTCCGTGGCAAGAACTGCACCCAAAGGAAACCCCCCACCGATACCTTTGGCAACCATCATGATGTCCGGCGTGATCCCTGACCACTCATGCGCAAAAAGCTTGCCCGTCCGGCCAACGCCGCATTGCACCTCGTCCATGATCAGCAAGATGCCGTGTTCGTCGCACAGATCCCGCAGACCTTTGAGGCATTGGTCTGGCACAGGGCGAATACCGCCTTCGCCTTGGACCGGTTCGATCAGGATCGCAGCAGTCGTATCGGTGATGGCGGCGGTCAGCGCGTCATGATCACCAAAATCAAGATGCACAAAACCAGGCAAAAGCGGGCCGAAACCTTTGGTCATCTTCTCGGATCCCGCAGCCGCGATGCCCGCAGAGGACCGACCATGGAACGAGCCCGAGAACGTAATGATCTCGACCCGGTCGGGCTGGCCTTTCTCATAGAAGTACTTGCGCGCCATTTTCACTGCCAACTCGCAGGATTCAGTCCCTGAATTGGTGAAAAACACCGTATCGGCAAAGCTAAGAGCCACCAGCTTGTCCGCAAGCGCCTGTTGCTGGGGGATTTGATACAGGTTGGACGTGTGCCACAGCTTGCCTGCTTGTTCTGTCAAGGCAGACACAAGTGCAGGATTGGCGTGACCCAGTGCGTTCACCGCGATGCCTGCGCCCAAATCCAGAAATCGGCGGCCGTCCTCTTCGATCAGCCAGCTGCCTTCGCCTTTTACAAAGCTAAGCGGAGCGCGGGAATAGGTCGGCAGAACAGATGGGATCATCAGGATCATCCTTGTGGGTTGGCCGCATCAAAGCCATAAAAGGCCACGAGGAGCGGTAAGGGTCAATGCAATTAAAGGAAGTTTCGCGGATAAATACCGCAATTGATCAAAGCCACCCGGTCAGGGGTGGAGCGCTGGTTCAGCTTTGGCGTCGTCGCGAAATATATGATGCGCGGTTGATCATGGCGTTTTGTTAGGGCTGTCTGACGGTTTTGCAAAGCCAAAACTGCATATCGTTCCAATTCTTGTTGTTTTGCGTCAGTCAAATCAAAGGTCACGCAACTTTGCGGCCCTGATTGGGGTTACAAGCGGGCCAAACACCGCTTCGCGCCTTGCACCCAAGCTGACAGTGATTAGTATAGGGCCTTGAGATTTTCCAAGGCGGTCCGGTATGGGGCCGCTTTTTAGCTAAGGACACCAAATGTCTTGGACTGATGACCGCGTAGAGATTTTGAAGAAAATGTGGGGCGAAGGCCAATCCGCTAGCCAGATCGCAAAAGAACTGGGCGGCGTCACCCGCAACGCCGTGATCGGCAAAGTTCACCGCTTGGGCCTGTCGAACCGCACCACGACCGGTGCACCGGCACCTGCTGCGGCGGCTCCCAAGCCTGAGGCAAAGCCAAAGCCTGCTGCCAAGCCCGCAGCCAAGGCGAAAGAAGAGCCGAAAGAAGAAGAAGTTGCCGAGGCCGCACCCGCCCCAAGACCCAACCTGCCTGCACGCGCCAAGATCATTCCCGCAGGCCAACCTCTGCCGCCACAACCGTCAGCGAACGAGATCAGCCCCGAAGCTTTGGCGAAGGTCAGCGAGATCGAGAAGAAGTCGCAGAAAATCGGCTTGATGGATTTGACCGAGCGGACTTGCAAGTGGCCGGTCGGTGATCCTGCCACAGATGATTTCTGGTTCTGCGGATTGCCAGTTCAGCAAGGCAAGCCTTATTGCGAGGCCCATGTCGGCGTGGCTTTCCAACCTATGAGCGCGCGCCGCGACCGCAGACGGTAATCGGTCAAAACAGCTTGAGTTTTCAAGGCCGGGCATGTGTGTCTGGCCTTTTTCTTTGCCCTAACCGGCTGCGGTTTTGCCGCGCCGATCACTGCGCAGCTGCGCATAAAGCACGTGGTTGCGCCAGCGTCCGTCGATTTGCAGATAGCTTTGCGCGACGCCCTCGTACTTGAAGCCTGTCTTTTCCAACAACCCCCGCGAAGCAACATTTTCAGGCAGGCAGGCGGCCTCGACCCGGCTGAGGTCAAGGCGCGTAAAGGCGTGATGAACAGTCGCCTCGATCGCCTCACGCATGTAGCCACGGCGCGCGAATTGCTCTCCCGTCCAGTAGCCCAAAGTACCGGCCTGGGCCGGGCCGCGGCGGATATTATCAAGGGTAATAGCACCAATCAGCACGCTGTCTTTGCGCCGGATCAGAAACAGCGGCAAAGCCGTGCCCCCTGATACCGAACGCGTCGCCCAGTAAACGCGGTTGGTGAACGCCTTGCGCGACAGGTGATCGCTGGCCCAAGACGGCTCCCAACCGGTGAGGTAGTCGATACTGTCTGATCGCAGCGTGGCCCAAGCCCGAAAATCCGAATGGATCGGCGGGCGCAAAGTAAGCCGCTCCGTCTCGATCGCGAATTTTCGTTTGACCAAAAGCATCAGGCGGCGCGGCGTTCTTGCAACTCTTGTAGTGTGGGTGCTGTTTCGACCGGACCGTAAAGCGCCAAGGCTGCAGAAGCGCTTGTTGCCATCGTCTGGGCAAAATCGCGCACATCACCAGTTGTGACGGCATCAATCTGGGCGATGGTTTCTTCAAGCGCTGGAATACGGTCCCAAATCTGGATCAAGCGCGCCAAGCGTTCGGCGCGATTCGACGGACTTTCCAGCCCCATCAGCAGACCCGCTTTCATTTGCGCACGCGCACGCGCAACTTCGGCAGGTGACATGTCAGACGCCGCGCGCTTCATCTCATCAATCGTAATACCGGCCAGTTCGGGCAATTGTTCCCCGCTGGTGCCTGCGTAGATCGTCATCATGCCAGTGTCGGCATAAGCACCTGCTTGTGCAAAGATCGTGTAACACAGGCCGCGGTTCTCTCGGATTTCCTGGAACAGACGGCTCGACATGCCGCCGCCCAAGGCCGAGGCGTAAATCTGAGCGACATAGATGTCATCCGCCCTATAGCCGGGGGATTCAAAGCCGAGCGCGAAATGAGCCTGCTCAAGAGGTTTAAGTTGGCGCACTTCGCCACCGGAGAATTTTGCGGCATCCACGTCGAACAAGGGCTTTGGGGGCATATCTCCAAAGAGTTGCTCGGCGAGCCTCACGATTTCATCATGATCAACAGCGCCCGCTGCGGATAGAATCATCTGCTCGGGGCCGTAATGCTGTGCAATAAAACCCGACAGGTCTTCACGCGAAAAATTCGACACACGCTCGTGCGGACCAAGAATCGTGCGGCCAAGTGGCTGACCCGGATATGCTTCTTCCTGCAGCCAGTCAAAGATCACATCGTCAGGCGTATCCAGCGCTTGTCCGATCTCTTGCAGGATCACACCGCGCTCGACTTCTATCTCTGCGTTGTCCAGCACAGGATTGCGAAGGATGTCAGCGATCACATCAAGGCCAAGGGCCACATCGTTTTCCAGAACGCGCACATAATACGCCGTCACTTCTCGCGAGGTATAGGCATTGATATAACCGCCCACGTCCTCGATCGCTTCGGCAATCTGCAGCGACGAGCGCTTGGCCGTCCCTTTGAACGCCATGTGTTCCAGAAAATGCGCGATTCCGTTTTGCTGCGGCGTCTCGTGGCGCGCGCCCGCCGTGACCCAAACGCCAATCGAAGCCGAGGCAAGCCCCGGCATATGTTCCGTTACGACGCGGAAGCCATTCGACAGGCGGTGTTGTTGCAAGCTCACTGGGCGATGCCCCCTTTGATAATGTCTTTTAACGCCTCAAGGTCGTTGGGCACACGGGTCAGGCGCTCGGGTCGCTCGAACAGATCTGCCATATGATCAGGCAGCGGCGGGCGGATGCCAGTGGCCGCTTCGACCGCGTCGGGAAATTTTGCCGGATGGGCGGTGGCCAGCGTGATCATCGGGGTCGCAGGATCACGCATGTCTTGCGCCACACGCACACCGATGGCCGAATGAGGACACAGCAATTCGTTTGTCGTCGCGTAGAATTCCTTGATCGTGGCAGCTGTTTCTTCCTCGGATACACGCCCGGATTTGTAGGTATTTTGCAGATCACGCAAGGCATTATCGCCCACATCAAACCCGCCTTTGGCCAAATCTGCCATCAGACCATTGATCGCATCGCTGTCCTGACCATAGGCAAAATACAAGGCACGCTCAAAATTTGAGCTGACCTGAATATCCATCGACGGGCTGATAGAAGCGTGCACGCTGCCCTTGTGATAGCCACCCGTGCTCAAACAGCGGTGCAGGATGTCGTTTTGGTTGGTCGCGACCACCAGATCGGCAATCGGCAGACCCATCTGACGCGCGATGTAGCCTGCAAAGATATCGCCAAAATTGCCAGTAGGCACGGTAAAGCTGACTCTACGGTCCAACGCACCCATCGCCAGACCGGCCGTGAAATAATACCCGACCTGCGCCAGTACACGGCCCCAGTTGATGCTGTTGACCCCGGCAAGTTTCACACCGTCACGGAAGGCGTGATCGTTGAACATGTCCTTGAGGCGCGCCTGACACTCGTCAAAGTCACCATCCATCGCCAAGGCGCGAACATTGGGTTCGACCGGGGTTGTCATCTGGCGACGCTGCACTTCCGAGATGCGGCCATGAGGGTAGAGGATGAAGACGTCGACGTTATCAAGCCCTCGGAAGGCTTCGATTGCGGCAGACCCTGTATCGCCCGACGTCGCTCCGACGATTGTGACACGGTCTCCCTTGCGCGACAGCACTGCTTGGAACATGTGGCCGATCAGCTGCATGGCAAAATCTTTGAAGGCCAGCGTGGGCCCGTGGAACAGTTCGAGCAAGAAATGCCCTTGATCCAATTGCACCAAGGGCGCACGCACGGTGTGGTTAAATCCGGCATAGGCTTTGGCGATCAAGGATTTGAACTCGGCATCCGTGAACGTGTCACCTACGAACGGCCGCATGACTTTGAAAGCAACGTCTTCATAAGACATCGTTGCCATTTCGGTCAGCTCGTCAAAGCTGAGCTCCGGAATCGTTTCTGGCACATAAAGGCCACCGTCACGGGCAAGACCCGTCAACAAGGCTTCTTCAAAGGTCAAGACAGGGGCAGATCCGCGGGTGGAGACGTAGCGCATGGGAAGGGTCAGCTTTCGGCTTTGGACGCGCCACGGCGGCGCAGGAAGAAAAGGCTCATACCAAGCCAGATGGCGGCAAGAGAGAACCAGGTGATGGCGTATTGCAAGTGATCATTCGGGATCCGCGCGGTATCGACGGGCAGCGGGCTGATATTGGCGTCTTGCAAAGAACTGCTGCGTGCAACCAGCAAGACTGGCAAGGTATCCAGAACATCAGCCATTGCCGCCACATCCCGGGCGAACCAGATATTTTCCGACATATCCGGGGCAGGCGTAAATCCGTCGGTTTCCTGCGGCCATTGCAGGTTGCCGGTAATCGTTGCGACGCCAATGGCGCGCTCGGTATCTTTGGCGGTGGTCAGGGCAAATCCGCGGTCAACCATGATCTGGCGACCGTCATCCAGCAGAAACGGCGCAATGATCCTATATCCGGCACCGACATCTTTTTGCGAGACAAGGATGTGAATTTCTGCATTCCCCACCACACCATCTGCAACAACAGGAAGGTAAGCATCGTCCTGCGGGTCTACCGTTTGCGGCAAGGCGACAGGCGCCGCAACAATCCGCGCGTTGATGTCTGCGATGATCGCTTGCTTCCATGCAAGCCGCTGGAGCTGCCAAACCCCAAGCGAGATCAGGATAGCAGCCCCCCCCAGACCAATAATCAACAGGAATAGCGTCCGACGCATAAGGCTCTCTTGAAGTTGGCCACCCTTGGGGCGACGTCAATGCAAAGGCGCGCAAGGTTCCCCTCGCGCGCCGGTTTGTTTTAGGGATTACCTAGAGATTTGCAAGCCGTCGGAGACGTTAGATGCCCCACATGTAGACGGCGAAAAACAGGAACAGCCATACAACGTCAACGAAGTGCCAGTACCAGGCTGCTGCCTCGAAACCAACATGACGCTCTGGTGTGAAATGGCCACTCATGGCACGGAACAGGCAGACAGTCAGGAATATTGTCCCGATAATCACGTGGAAACCGTGAAAGCCCGTTGCCATAAAGAAGCTGGAGAAGAACAGGTCGCCGCCAAACTGCCAGTCGTAGTGTGCAATCAGTTCATAGTATTCATAGGCTTGGAACGCTGTGAAGAGCAGGCCCAGCCCGATCGCAACAGCCAGACCTGTTATAAGTTCCTTGCGGTTGTTTTCATGAACCAGCGCGTGGTGTGCCCACGTAACAGCACAGCCCGAGAGCAGCAAAATCAATGTGTTGATCAGTGGAAGGTGAAATGCGTCGACGGGGATGATGTCGGGCTGAACATAAGTAGAGCCGAGGAATTGATCCATCGGGTACAGGGCTTCCTTAAAGAAGGCCCAGAACCAGGCGGCAAAGAACATCACCTCGGACATAATGAACAGGATGAACCCGTAGCGCAGGCCGATCCGGACAACAGTCGTGTGGTCGCCAACTTTGCTTTCGGCAACGACTTCAGACCACCAACCAAACATGCAGTATAGTGTCGCCACCAATCCACCGAAGAACACGAATGGTGTTATATCGTGAATCCAAAACACGATGCCTGCCAGCATGACGCAGCCCGCCAAGGAACTGAGAAGCGGCCAAGTGGAGGGTGCTAGAATATGATAGTCGTGGTTCTTTTCATGGGCCATGGTGGCGTCCCTCACCTTTTCTTAATTCAGGTTTGTCTCGCTGTTCTGATCAAGGGCTGCGTATCCCTCGGGCAGATCAATTCTATAGAAAGTATAAGACAGTGTGATCGTATGTACATACTTGCCATCAAGGTCTGTAACAATTTCAGGGTCAACATAGAAGCTCACGGGCATCTGAACGCGCTCACCAGGGGCAAGAACTTGCTCGGTGAAGCAAAAGCATTCGATTTTCTCAAAAAATGCGCCAGCAGCATAGGGTGTCACGTTATAAGACGCCTGCCCTGCAATAGGATAGGAGTTTGGATTATAGGCCTCGTAGAAAGCCAATCCTGTTTCCCCGATCCGGACTTCCATCTCGTTGACAACAGGCTTGAATTGCCAGCCCATACCATCATTCAAGCTGCCGTCAAAACGCACCTTGATGGTCTGATCCAAGATCTCGCCGGCATTTGCAGAAACTTGACCGGGCGTGCCGCCAAATCCGGTGACACGGCAAAACCAGTCGTAAAACGGCACCGAAGCCCATGCGAGCCCGCCCATCAGAAAAACGACTGAAACGGTTTGTAAAACTGTCTTTGTCGGACCGGATACTGCCATCAGTTGCTCTCCTGCGTTTGTATTGCGCCACCTTTTAGATCATTAAAATCGATGGTGGTAATTTTCACATAGGTCAGCGCCATCACCAGGATGACAAACCCACCAAGCATCAGGCCAATGCCAAGGTTGCGGCCACGGCGGCGGGTGTGAATCTCGTGTTCTGCGCGAATACTCATGACCAGCCTCCAAAGCCGTAGGGACGCAATGTGGCCTCTGCCAAAATCGCCCCGAAATGTAGGAAAAGATACCAAAGCGACAGTTTGAAAAACTTCCGCTCAACCAGAAAATTATCCGCCTCGCTGTCGACCTCGTCACGCCGCCAGATGCGGTAAGCACCCAGCAAGAACAGGGCATTCAGGATCACGGCAGCTGTTAGATAGATCGGTCCACCGATCGAGGTAAAACCGGTGCCGATCGCAAGAACAACCAGTAAAACGGTATAGGCAAGAATATGGCGGCGCGTTGATGGACGCCCATGTGTCACAGTAAGCATTGGCACTTTGGCATCGTCATAATCGTTGCGCATAAACAGCGCCAAGGCCCAGAAATGTGGGGGGGTCCACATAAAGATAAGCGCAAACATCAGCCACGCTTCAACCGAAAAGCTTCCCGTCGCGATGATCCAGCCGATCACAGGAGGGAACGCGCCCGCAGCACCACCGATAACAATGTTTTGCGGCGTCACACGCTTCAACCACATGCTGTAAAACACTGCATAGAACAGGATTGTGAAAAGCAGCATACCAGCAGCAAGAAGATTTGCGGCCAGTCCAAGCATCATCACCGACAAGCCCGAAAGCGCCACGCCGATTGCCAAGGCTTCACTTGGCTGGACGCGTCCGGACGGAATTGGGCGGCTGGCAGTACGGCGCATAATCGCGTCGATATCAGCATCCCACCACATGTTCAGAGCACCCGAAGCACCCGCACCGACTGCAACGAACAGGATCGAGGCGAAAGCAACAACGGGATGCACGGAAACCGGTGCCGCCAACATGCCGACCAAAGCGGTAAACACGACCAGTTGCATTACGCGTGGTTTCAACAGCGCAAAGTAATCGCCTAGCTGTGCTTCGTATTCGCCTGAAGGTGTCGTGGTCACGTCTGACATGTCAAACCTCACATCTATCAAAGTCGGGCCATGCAGAGCACGCCCCGACGCCACTATAGCTGGTTACTTGGAAGCGACGGTAAGCGGCTGCTCTAGCCCCGCGTACTCGGCTTTCGCTTTTCCCAACCACTCGGCATACGCCTCTTCCGACACGACCTTGACCGTGATCGGCATATAGGCGTGTGCGTTCCCGCAAAGTTCGGAACACTGGCCAAAGTAGATGCCCTCTTTTTCGGCTGAGAACCATGTTTCAGCCAAACGTCCGGGCACGGCATCCTGCTTCACACCAAAGGCTGGCATGGCCCAAGAGTGGATGACGTCCGACCCTGTCACCTGAACCACAATCGTCTTACCAACGGGGATAACAACGGCAGTATCGGTCGCCAGAAGGAATTGCTGCTCGGTATAGCCTGCTTCTTCCAGTTGGGCGATCACTTCGGGTGTCTTGCGGTTTTCACCACCAAGCGCCGGCGCACCAATCATGTAGCTGTCAAAGCCGAAGCCATCGTCCACGTATTCGTAGGACCAGTACCACTGGTTCCCGATCGCCTTGATCGTCAGATCAGCTTGCGGGATTTCTTGCTGGCGGAACAAGATCGGCAGCGAATAGGCACCGATCAGAACCAAGATTAGGATGGGCGCGACTGTCCAGGCGATCTCTACCGGGGTGTGGTGGGTAAACGATGCGGCAACCGGGTTGCGTTTTTTGTTGTAGCGGAAGGCGACCCAAAGGATCAGCGCCGTAACAAACAGCGTGATCAACGTGATGATTACCAAAATCAGGTAATCCAAGTCGTGAATGTCTTGCGCAACACGCGTTACGGCAGGCTGGAAACCCATCTCGCCGTCGGAAGGCTGGCCGATGATTTCGAGGCCCTCAATACGCAGATTCTCTTGCGCCCATGCCGGAATAGCAGAGAAAGCGGCCATGAGACCTGAAAGTTTAAGAAGATGTTTCATATGTCATCCTGATCTTGTGACCATTGATAGCGAATCCTGACGACCTGTGCCGTTTCGGACTACGCGCCGTTGTAATCTGTACGCTTACAATCATATTCTAACTTCAAGATAAAGACTTCTGCTTGCGTCAAACGGACGCTAAGCGATCTTTTTAACACGATTCAGGGAACATGTTGATGAGCCAACCACCTTTTAACCCTTTTGAGGGTGCTCTTGACCGCGACGCGGCCCTTTCGATCCTGAAAGATGCAGTTGCTGGTGCCGACGACGGTGAATTGTTCTTCGAACGTCGGCGCTCGGAAGGGCTGATGTTTGATGACGGACGGCTCAAGACTGCCAGCTATGATGCTTCCGAGGGGTTTGGCTTGCGCGCAGTGCGCGGCGAAGTGTCGGGATATGCTCATTCCTCGGAGATCACAGAAGCTGCCTTGCGCCGCGCCGCCGAAACTGCGCGTTTGGCGGTTGGTTCCGGTGGCGGGACGTGGGCGGATGGCCCCGTGTCGACCAATCGGCATCTTTACACGGACGAAGACCCAATCGCTGGGGCCGCTTTCCCCGTAAAAGTCGAAACACTTCGCGAGATCGACGATTTTGCCCGCAGCCTGGATAAACGTGTCGTTCAGGTCTCCGCGTCGATCTCGGCCTCGATCCAGGAGATCGAGATCCTGCGCCCGGAGGGCACGTCGGTCCGCGACATCCGTCCGATGACCCGTGTCAACGTGTCGATCATCGTAGAACAGAACGGGCGGCGCGAAAGCGGCACAGCCGGAGGGGGCGGCCGGATTGGCCTTGATGGTCTGCTGGCACCTTCGGACTGGCAAGCCAAAACCCGCGAGGCCTTGCGGGTCGCTTGCGTTAACCTTGAGGCAGTTCCCGCACCTGCGGGGATGATGGATGTGGTGCTTGGGCCCGGTTGGCCCGGCATCTTGCTGCACGAGGCCATTGGCCACGGATTGGAAGGTGATTTTAACCGCAAAGGGTCGAGTACTTTTTCGGGTCTGATGGGGCAGCAGATTGCAGCCAAGGGGGTTACCGTGCTTGACGATGGCACGATCCCGGACCGGCGCGGGTCGATCACGATTGACGACGAAGGCACACCATCGGCCAAAAATACATTGATCGAGGACGGCGTATTGGTCGGCTATATGCAGGATCGCCAAAATGCACGGCTGATGGGCGTGGAATCAACAGGCAACGGCCGGCGCGAATCTTATGCGCATATTCCCATGCCCCGGATGACCAACACCTACATGCTGGGAGGGGACACCGCCCCCGGCGATGTCGTGGCCGGCCTCAAGGACGGGATCTATGCTGTTGGGTTTGGTGGCGGTCAGGTCGATATCACGAACGGTAAATTCGTATTTTCTTGCACCGAAGCCTACCGCGTTGAAAACGGGGTCGTGGGCGCACCCGTCAAAGGTGCGACATTAATTGGCGACGGGGCCACCGCCCTCAAGCAGATACGCGCAATCGGAAATGACCCCGCGCTTGATCCTGGCATGGGGAATTGCGGCAAGGCGGGCCAGTGGGTGCCGGTGGGTGTCGGCCAGCCCACATTGATGATCGGCGGCCTGACTGTCGGTGGTGCTGCGAAATAACGTAAACCGAGCCTGGCCGATTTAGCAAAAATGGGCCGGGAACCCTTCATGCGTTATTAACCAGCTCTGCCTATACCTGATTCTGCAACAGGCGGAGACACGGGATGACTGACAAGGACTATAATCCTTCTTCCACTCACCCCCCAATCCCACCCACCTCGGAAGATGAAGGTTTTGCCCGCCTTCGTCTGTTGCGCTCCCGCCGGGTCGGCGTTTCAACGTATAAACGACTGCTGATTGAACACGGCACTGCGCAGAATGCGCTGGCCGCGCTACCTGAGGTAGCGCGCGCCGCGGGCGTTTCGAACTACGAGGTTTGCCCTGAAGGTGTCGTTCAGGCCGAACTGCGCGCGGGCAAAGCCGCAGGCGCGCAGTTGATCATGCACGGCACAGCGGCCTACCCGCAGATATTGAATGAATTAGACGATGCGCCGCCATTTCTTTGGGTCTTGGGGAATATCGCGCTGCTAAACCGGCCCACAATCTCTTTGGTCGGTGCGCGCAATGCATCTTCGCTGGGCACGCGCATGGCCAAAGCGTTGGCGCAAGGCTTGGGCGAAGCAGGCTTTGTCGTCGTCTCGGGGCTTGCGCGCGGTGTCGATGCAGCGGCACATTTGGCGGCCCTTCCAACGGGTACAATCGCCGTACAGGCCGGCGGCGTTGACGTAATGTACCCGGCCGAGAACACACAACTGGCCCATAATATCGCAAAATCCGGCCTGCGCGTGTCGGAGCAGCCTATGGGCTTGCAACCGATGGCGCGGCATTTCCCAAGCCGCAACCGGATCATCGCGGGATTAAGCCGTGCGACCATCGTCGTCGAAGCTGCGGCAAAATCGGGTAGCCTGATTACCGCACGCGATGCGCTGGATCAGGGTCGCGAAGTATTGGCTGTGCCGGGCCACCCGTTTGATGCACGCGCTGCCGGATGCAACATGCTGATCCGCGATGGTGCCACCTTGGTTAGAAATGCGGGCGATGTGATCGAAATATTGGGCACCGGCGAGACGCAGCAGCCGGATCAACCCCAACTTGGCCTTGACGTTGTTCAGCCAATCAGCCGCCCTGAAAGGTCGCTCAAACAGACCGCCGCATTGCATACGCAAATCCTGTCGCGTCTGGGGCCGAGCCCGATAGCGGAAGATCAACTGATCCGCGACCTCAAGGCAGCGCCCGCGAAAGTTGCACCGATCTTGATCGACCTTGAGCTTGACGGGCAAATTCTGCGGCAACCCGGCGGTCTTGTGTCTCGCGCCTGACAGGTAGGTGCAATGGTTTTTCCCGCAATCGCGGCAAGCTTGATCCTCCCAATGCTCCCTCTCGAAACGGACGCTTTTGCGCTTATGTCCAAAGCATAAGGCCCACGAAACCAGAGGGACTTTTCCAACATCATCCGCTGCTTTTAACGTCCTGTCAGACCTCTTGGGGAATACCAAAGGACTTTGCTGCGCATTGACAAAACTGACTGCGCGCCACATGTCACAGCGTAAGTAGAGCAATTCCAATTGATCCAAGGTTCAGAAATTTATGCCAGTTGTTGTCGTCGAATCACCTGCCAAGGCCAAAACGATCAACTCTTATCTGGGCAGCAACTACACTGTTCTTGCGTCTTACGGGCACGTTCGAGATCTGCCGCCCAAAGACGGATCCGTTGATCCTGAGAATGGTTTCGACATGCTTTGGGAAGTTGGGTCGGCTAGCAAAAAACACGTCAAAGCCATCGCAGATGCGCTGAAAGACGATAACGAATTGATCCTCGCGACTGACCCTGACCGCGAAGGCGAAGCGATCAGCTGGCACCTGCAACAAACACTGACACTGCGCAAATCCATCAAGAAAGATACACCTGTCAGCCGTGTTGTGTTCAACGCAATCACGAAAGCGGCGGTCACCGAGGCGATGAAGAAGCCCCGGCAGGTGGATATGCCGCTGGTCGAGGCGTATCTGGCGCGACGTGCGTTAGACTATCTGGTGGGGTTCAATCTGTCTCCGGTTCTGTGGCGCAAGTTGCCGGGTGCAAAATCCGCAGGGCGCGTACAATCAGTCACCCTGCGCCTGATTGTAGAGCGCGAGATGGAAATCGAAGCGTTTCGCAACCGCGAATACTGGACGGTCAAGGCCTTGGTCGCCACGCCACGCGGGCAAGAATTCGAGGCTCGTCTTGTCACGCTTGCGGGCAAAAAGCTGGACCGGTTTGACCTTGCCAACGACACGCAGGCCGAGATGGCCGTTCAGGCGATCAACAGCCGCGACCTGACGGTCACGAGTGTCGAAGCAAAGCCCGCCAGCCGGAACCCATCGGCACCCTTCATGACCTCCACCCTGCAACAAGAAGCCAGCCGAAAGTTCGGAATGGGTGCGCGGCAAACGATGAGCACAGCGCAGCGCTTGTACGAAGCCGGGCATATCACCTATATGCGGACCGACGGCATCGACATGGCACCCGAGGCGATGACGATGGCGCGCGACGCGATCAAAGACCGGTTTGGCGCGGAATATGTCCCCTCGTCACCGCGCATCTACAAAAATAAAGCCAAGAACGCCCAAGAAGCGCACGAATGTATCCGGCCGACAGATATGGCCAAGGATGCAGCGGCCCTAAAACTTGCCGAAGCTGATCAACGCAAGCTTTATGATCTGATTTGGAAGCGTACCTTGGCGTGCCAGATGGAAAGCGCACGCCTTGAACGCACCACAGTCGAGATCGGCAGCAAAGACGAACAAGTCGGCTTGCGTGCCACGGGTCAGGTCGTGCAATTTGACGGTTTTCTGCGAGTCTACGAAGAGGGCCGCGACGACGTGGTCGACGAGGATGACAAACGCCTGCCACAGATCACGCAAGGCGACAAGATGGACAAGCGCGCCGTCACGCCAGAGCAGCATTTCACCCAACCGCCGCCCCGCTATACCGAGGCGACGCTTGTGAAGCGGATGGAAGAGCTTGGGATCGGGCGCCCGTCCACATATGCCAGCGTTGTCACCACGATCCAGGATCGTGAATACGTGCGCAAGGAAGGCAACCGGCTTTTCCCCGAAGATAAGGGGCGTTTGGTTACCGCATTCCTTGAGAATTATTTCCGCAAATACGTAGGCTATGATTTCACTGCCGATCTAGAAGACCAGCTTGATAAAGTTAGTGCGGCTGATGCCGACTATAAGGATGTCTTGGGGCGCTTTTGGAAAGACTTCTCAGCCGCTATCGCTGAAACGGCTGATTTGCGGATCACGGAAGTTTTGGAAAAAATCAATGAGGTGCTCGCGCCGCATCTGTTCCCGCCCACCGAAGACGGCAAAGACCCTCGGCTGTGTCCCAACTGCGAAATCGGGCGTTTGTCGATGCGTACGGCGCGGTCGGGTGGTGCGTTTATCGGGTGCTCGAACTATCCAGAATGCCGCTACACGCGTCCCTTTGGCCCGCCAGACCCGGAAGCCGAAGCCTCTGCGATTCCGCCAGACGGGAAACTGCTGGGCGAAGATCAAGGCGACGAAATCCGTGTCTTCAAAGGCCGGTTCGGTCCTTATGTGCAGCGCGGCCCGGTGTCCGAAGAAAACAAGAAACCTCCGCGTCAATCTGTGCCAAAAGACTGGCCCGCAGAAGAGCTTGAACTTGAACGCGGCGTTATGTTGCTGTCTTTGCCCCGCGAAATCGGGCCGCATCCCGAAGATGGTGTTATGGTCTGGGCCAATATCGGGCGCTATGGGCCCTACATCAAGCACGCACCAAGCACGTCGGATCGCGGAGGCACCAACGCCAATCTTGAAGGGTTGGACGAAGTATTCACTGTTGGCATGAACCGCGCCGTACAGTTGCTGGCTGAAAAAGTTGCCAGCCGTGGCGGGCGTGGCAAGGCGGCGAAACCGATTCGCGAAATGGGCGAACACCCTGATCTGGGCGGAAGCGTCGATATCATGGAAGGCAAATACGGGCCCTATGTGAAGTGGGAAAAGGTCAATGCGACCATCCCCAAGGAAATCGAGCCTGCCGATCTGACGATGGAAAAGGCAGTCGAACTGATCGAAGAGAAGCTGGCAAAGTCACCCGCCAAGCGCAAGGCAGCGACCAAAAAGCCTGTTGCTGCCAAATCGGCAGCAAAAAAACCTGCAGCCAAAAAGCCAGCCGCGAAAAAGAAGGCACCTGCCAAAAAACCTGCCGCGAAAAAGGCCGCCAAAGAAGGTTAAGCGCTGGTGGCCCCGTCAGCCATCCTAGAATTCGGGCATTTCAAATGATTTCTCAGGCGCATCCGATGGGTGCGCCTGAGGCGTATTTGACACGCGCTTGGCGTAACGTCATAGACGGTGTAGTGCCTGAAATGACGACGGGCTTAGGCCTTTTTTGAGAGGAGCTTGGATGAAAAAGATTTACGGAAGTGCCGCCGAAGCGCTTGATGGCGTTTTGCATGACGGCATGCTGATTGCCGCCGGTGGATTTGGCCTGTGTGGCATCCCCGAACTGCTGCTAAGCGCCATTCGTGATGCAGGCACCAAGGATTTGACCTTTGCGTCAAACAACGCCGGTGTCGACGATTTTGGCATTGGCATCTTGCTGCAAACCAAACAGGTCAAGAAGATGATCAGCTCATATGTCGGTGAGAACAAGGAATTCATGCGCCAATATCTGGGAGGCGAGCTTGAGCTTGAATTCAACCCCCAAGGCACTTTGGCAGAACGCATGCGCGCCGGTGGCGCGGGCATCCCCGGCTTTTACACCAAGACCGGCGTGGGCACCGTGATTGCCGACGGTAAAGAGCACAAAGATTTCAACGGCGAAACCTACATCATGGAAGAAGGCATCTTTGCTGATCTGGCCATCGTGAAGGCATGGAAAGCCGATGCAACCGGCAACCTTGTGTTCCGCAAAACGGCACGCAACTTCAACCCGCCCGCCGCGATGTGCGGCAAGATCTGCGTTGTCGAGGTCGAAGAGATCGTACCGACAGGCAGCCTTGATCCCGATACGATCCATCTGCCCGGCATCTATGTGCACCGCATCGTTCAAGGCGAACACGAAAAGCGGATCGAGCAACGCACGGTAAGGAGCGCATAAAATGTGGGATCGCAATCAAATGGCGGCACGTGCCGCGCAAGAACTGCAAGACGGCTGGTATGTGAACCTTGGCATCGGTATTCCGACGCTTGTGTCAAACTACATCCCCGACGGTATGGAAGTGACCCTGCAATCGGAAAACGGCATGTTGGGCATGGGCGCGTTTCCGATTGACGGTGAAGAAGACGCCGACCTGATCAATGCTGGCAAGCAGACAATCACAGAACTGCCCCAAACTTCGTATTTTGACAGCGCAACATCATTTGGCATGATCCGAGGCGGTAAAATCGCAATGGCGATCCTGGGCGCGATGGAAGTGGCAGCAAACGGCGATCTGGCAAACTGGATGATCCCGGGCAAGCTGGTTAAGGGGATGGGCGGTGCCATGGACCTGGTGGCGGGCGTTGGCCGCGTTGTGGTCGTGATGGATCACACCAGCAAACATGGCGACAGCAAAGTCCTCAAAGAATGTACCTTGCCGTTGACGGGCAAAGCTGTGGTTGACCGCATCATCACCAACCTCGGCGTGCTGGATGTGGTCGAAGGCGGTTTGAAGATCGTCGAGTGCGCAGACGGAGTAACTGAAGAAGAACTGCGCGCCGCGACCGAAGCGACGATCATCTAAACCCTTCGCCAACTGAAAATTGAACGGGCATCGCCAATCTGGCGGTGCCCTTTTGCGTTGCTATTTCATCGCCACAAAGACGCAGCCGTCTGAAATCAATTCTGGCGGCGTTTGACACAAGCCCTTGGCCACTTGAAACGCGGCCAGCACCTTTGGCACGTAATCGCGTGTCTCGGCAAATGGCGGCACGCCCGCATGTTTGCGCACAGACCCTTCACCGGCGTTGTATCCTGCCAGCACCAAAATCGGGTCACTGTCAAACTCGCCCATCAACCAGTCAAGATACTTGACGCCGCCCGCGATATTCTCGGTGGGCTTCATACTGTCAGCGACACCAAAGCGCGCCGCAGTGTCAGGCATCAGCTGCATTAACCCTTCGGCCCCTGCCCCGCTCACCGCATCAACGCGCCCGGCGGATTCAACCGTGATGACCGCCAACACAAGGGCCGGAGACACTTTTGTACCAATTGTTGAGCGCAAGATATCGATGCCATTGGTTTTGGCGATCTGTTGCATTTGTTGCATGCGCGGCGCGGGCACCTTGGCTGTTGCAGTCGCAAGGGTGATCATTGCCACCTCAAGCCTGCCCGGACCTGACTTTGCTTCCTCTGGCGATACCCGTTCCCAAAACCAGTCGAATTGACCCGGTGCTGCGGGCGCGATTGCGCCGGACGCGGTTGCCACAGCTTGGGGTGCAGCAACTACCGGTTCGATGAAAACGTTTATCCTGTTGCGACTGCCCGGTTCAGGCGGCTTGACGCGCTTTGCCTCGAACTTCGGAAAAGGCTTGGGCGCATCAGCATGGAGCATTGGAACAGCCAATGCCCCCGCAACCAGCGAGATCATAAATAATCGAAACATCTTTGCCTGCTTTTTTTAATGCTTATTCTGCTCGATAGAGCAAACGTCACATGAAACCGGTCAAAAAACCAGCCAATCATGGCGCGCAATATGGCAATTTTGCCTTAATTCACGCCCCGGCACCCAAATCAGCCATTTCCCTCAAAAAAGTTAACGGTTTTTATATATTAATTTCAGTGCCTTAGAAAAATTATATGCTCAGGATCCCTAGAAAACTCAAAAGCCACATTTACCGCCAAATTCACGCCCCATTCAGACAGCTATATAGCCTCATACCAAGTCGGACAGGTTCTGAACTGAGAGAGACGGAGCCGCAGACGGACGACACGGTTGAAACATAAAACCCAATGATCCTTGGAGGGACATACCATGATGAACTTTTTCAAAAACTTCAACAAAGACGAATCCGGCGCAGTAACAGTTGACTGGGTTGTTTTGACAGCCGCAGTTGTCGGCCTGGCCGTGGCAGCATATACCTCGATCGAAACAGGTTCCTCGAACCTGACAAGCAACACCGCAGGATACATGGACGGCCTTACTCCTGGTGGCATCTGATCCTAAGATCATTTCGCGTTCTATGCTGAAATACGACTGGCCGCATTCTGCACGACAGGGTGCGGCCATTTTCATATGATCTTTCCCCGCCGGAAGGCGTCGTTCATGATTTCATTGGCTCTTCTCCGCTTTGTTGAGTTATTCTAGGATTTCAAATAGAACATAGATTGATTATCTGGGATGGATGATTGTCTAATTTTGAGTTTGAAGTATTCGGTATCCCTGATGCCCCTGGCTCGT
>Ga0307981_1000500_pt1 | contig 38541 bp, 27 predicted proteins | sample OrgLakmetagen987_FD_201849 | JGI IMG/M metagenome (GOLD analysis project Ga0307981, IMG submission 201849) | Saline water microbial communities from Organic Lake, Antarctica - #987 | ecosystem: Environmental > Aquatic > Non-marine Saline and Alkaline > Saline | place: Antarctica: Organic Lake... | reverse complement strand
GGCCGCGGCGACCCGCGAGGCGGCGCACGCGGCCGCCGAGCGGGCCAGGGCGACCCGCGCGGCGGCCGACAGCTTTGCGGCGACGCAGGGCGCGGCCCGACCGGCGGCGGTCCCGGCGGCGGTCCCGGCGGCCGCCCAGCCGGTGCCCGAGCCGGCGCGAATCGTCCGAGAGCCTCGGGCGCCCGCCACGGTGGCGGCCAAGCCGGTCGAGGAGAAAAAGAAGCTACCAAAGAACGCGCTGATTGGGGCCGGGGTGGGCTTGCTGGTGCTGGTGATTGTGGTGGTGATGATGATGCGACGCCGGCGGTGATCGCTGCGCCCGCCTCGCTGAATTGATCCATCACTCCTGCTCGAGGCCATCTTGGCTTGGAAACGGCGCAGCGGCGTCTCGGTCGGCGGTGTCGGTCCCACTGGTCGGCAACCGCTTCGCACCGGTCTTTGTGCGGGCTGCCGTGTTCCGTCGTCTAGAAGAAGCCTCCCTCGGTGGAGACTCCTTGCTCGACCGGCCAAACCCAAACGCTGCTGGCTGGGCCACTCGGTTTCCGTGGAGCCAGCTTGGTTCCCGACTTGGGTCGATGCGGTTAGCCATGAGCGCCCGAAGGCGCTGCTGCTGTTCGTGGTTGTCTTCAGGCTGTGCGCCTACCGAGGCAAGGACAAATCTTCCCAGAACGCCATAGTGATCAGAGACGTCCCAAAACGCAGGACCGCGAACTTCCTTGTCAGCTTCGGCCCGCTCAAACTGCGAGGGTTGACCAGCTTTGGCCGATTGAATGTTGCGGTTGACGGCCGTCACGGACGCGACCCTGGCCATGTCGCCAAACGCACGAGTGCCTTCAAATATCTTTGCGAGCACGGCCGTGCGAAGGTCGCTCCAGAATGAAAAGGCTCTGGTGAACGCCTCTCCGGAAAAGTTGGGTTGGGCTTGCAACCAGGTGGCCCGTTCTGCGTCTGCCGTCGTCTTGAGCGACAGCTGCTGCGCCGGTTTGTAGTTTCCCTCCGTCATTCCAGCGTGGACGAGGTTCGTCGCGGTGACGGCAGCGGACAGCACAAGGATCCATCCAATCGTCCGGTGATAGTCGTCAGAATGCGGTCCCAGCGCGCGGAGGGGGTGCATCAAGTCGAGAGCCCTGTCGATGAAGCTGTCCTTGTCAATCAAGTCTGTGTCAAGCAGTTCGGAGATGCGCTGAACCAAGTTATGGCCACTCGCCAGCTGGTATTGCATGGTCGCCTGATGAATGGCTCCCAGCTTGCCTGCGTAATGCTCCACAGTGGCCATTGGGCTCGTCGTTCCCTGAGTGATGGCTTCAATCCAAGCCTCGCGCTGCGTGACGCATTCGTCCCGGTAAAAAGGTCCTTGCTCGTAGACTGGGGCAGGAAGTTTGAGCCGGATAACCATGTTGTCCGCGTACGTCGGCTGGTGGTGGTCTGTGCTAAACAAGACGTAGTCTATCCAGGAAAAGCTTTTGGGCCAAGCCACGTTGTTGGTGATGGCGTTCTCCGAGCCGTCCCATGTAAACACCCCGTTGTGCCCCGCGCCTTGAAGAGGAGCAGCGTCCGCCAGCGGATTGGTGACGATGCGCGGGTGCTCGGCGTGAAGCTCCTGGAGCATTCGATAAAAGTCCTCGCCACAGCACATGGAGGCCGTCTTTGGGGTTTCCATCTCGGAAGTTTCCCACAGCGCCGTGTAGCGGTTGATGTTAAAGTCTCCGGCAAACAAGACCATGTCGTCGTTTGAAATGTCGAGCGACAGCCGAAAGTGATGAATCTCCCGGAGCTGCTTGAGCTGGCGCAGGCGAACGGTTTGCAAGGTGCAGTTGTCGTACGCCTCGCATCCCTCGTCCTCGTGCATGGAGATGGGGGCGCCAGGGTGGCAGTTGAAGACGTGTACCGCCTGTCCGGACGCAAGCTGCACCTCTGTGTACACGACGCCCTTGTTGACATAGTACTCCACCCCGGCATAAGTGTCAAATATATGATCAACCTGCCGCGTCACGGGCAATCGCGAGTACGTGTATATGCCGCCAGGCATTGCGGCCTGGTACCGAAGCTGCGCGATCCGTCACCAGTCGCGTTCGGTTTCGAGGCAGCCGAGAGCAGGGCCGCTTGGCGCGTCTCGGTAGCACGACCGCTCACGCTTGAACGGGGGCGACGGGTAGTCGGTCGAGGCGTCGGCCTCCATTCCAGAGTCCATGATGCCCACGCATTCCCCCTGCAGCTCTTGAAAGCACACCACGTCCGGCTGCAACGGTGTGGGCAACGAGCGGATGAGCCTCGCGCAGTGCTCAGATCGGCTCTCTTGTGCGTTGGCGAAGTGAGTGGCTGGCAGGCACTCATGCATGGCGGGTGTGAGGTTGCGTCCAATGTAAGTGTGAATGCTGTTAGCCATCTTCACGGCCGCCCGGTCGGCCGCTGACTTGGCAATGGGCCGAGCATGCATGTTTTGAGTCAAGACTAAATCCGTCGCCGTCGGGCCGAACTGGACCGAGCGCTTGGTGAAATTGCCGATTACGCTCGGCGTCGGCGGCCACCGTTCGCTTGATGTCGTCGACAGTGGTTCCTTGGCTGGCTGCCAGGGACGCGAGGTCTGTCGTGATTTCACTTGCGACCCGTGAGAAATGGTCAGCGCCAGGGTCAACTGGTAGCTTGTGCATGACTTTCATTCTCATGCTTCCCTTCAATTTTTATGGCACAGGGCTTTGGCCGCTCGAGAATCTGGTTTTTCTTGTAAAGTTCATGACCGATCCGCGTTTGCCTTGGAGCCGCAGGCCTTCGTCCCAGCATTCGCTAGCTAGGAAAAATAACGAGGGGCTCCTGAGAGAGTAAACTCTTTGTGCCGGCGCGGTCTGGGCGATAGCAGCATGAATCACTTGGTGAGCCCCGTCATTGTTGGACGGGTACACGCCGAGCTGCCTTTTTCCGACAAGTGGCGCTTGTACAACCACTTGACGCGCATGGTTCTCGCTCAAGCCGATTCAGAGGCCGAGGTCCGAGAAGCCTTTAACCGCGCGTTCAATCGCCACGAGCTCGTCATTGTGGTCCCTGTCGTCGTCGTCGACAGCTCTCCCGGCCACCAGCCCGACCCGTTAGCATGGACGCTCTATACGCCGGCCTTCGAATACAACATCATGTCGAGCTTTGACGGGTTGTCGAAGCGGATGCTGTACGAGTACGCAAGGACGCGCGTTGACATGCCAGGACAGTCCGGCGTTGTTCTGGTGCGCCCGGCAGCGTCGGCGCCGCAAGACCCTAACCGTCGGCGTCGCATGGACACGGATACCCCCTGGCCACAGTTTAGGCCGCCGCCTCCGCTGCCCATGCTGGAACTCTTGGGCGCCGGGTGCGACTCGAACCCGTTCAGTTCCCCTTGCCTGGACCTGATGCAAGCCTTGACCTGCGAGGACGCCGCCCTTGTCATTGCCGAGTCGGCCCTGAACGAGAACGCCCGCCGCGAGATGCAGATCGCCAGCCGTTTTTTGGCGGCCGTGGCCGCCAGCCCGCACGTGGAGAGCGTGCTCGAACTGTGGATCATGCTGCTGGCCAAGGGCATTGATCTTCTGCGATGCCCAAGCGTGGCGCGCGCGCTGCCGCCGGCAGCACTGGGCCTGGCCAGCTACGATCGGATCGTGAGCAAGATTAAGGTTGAGCTTCGCATCAGCTCGGTCTGCCCGCCGTGCGCCCAGCAGCCACCCTTGGGCGCTGCCACCAGCCGCAACGCGGGGCACGAGGAGGCCGGCCATCGCCCGGACCCATTTGAGGAACCTTGGGAGGCCAACCCTTCTGGCGTTAGCAGGACCGAGTATGATCCTGAGACCCCCTTGCGAATCTCCATGTACGACTCTCCTGAGCAGGTAAGGCAGCTATACCCAGAGGCCAACGACCGCGTCCGGAATGCCCTTGGCTTTTGCGACTTCGGACAGGAAGTCTCGCGCGAGCAGTTTGGCCTTGTGAGCCCCAGCCTCGTTCAGCTTGAACAATGCGTTCAAGCCGTTCAAGACCTGACGTGCGACGACGTCGAAAGCGTGCTGGCCGCCATGGGGCCCGAGGAGCTGGACATGATGAGGGACGGGGTGCAAGAGCTGGTGGAAATGCTCGCGGTCTGGGAGGACCAGGTCGTCAGAGTGGTGCGGGTCGCCGCTCATGGCCGCGCGCTTTTGGACTGCGACAGCCTCGTCGCCTTGTTTCCAGGCGCTCGGGAGGCCGCTAAGATTGTACCGCGCATCGGAAAGCTGCTTCAGCGCCACCTCAAGCTCGGTCCCCAAGGATGTCCGCGCTGCGGTGCCAGCGCGGCCAAGGTGCCGACCGCAGCCGCGACGGCCAGCCCGACCGCAGCCGCGACGGCCGGCCCGACCGCAGCCACGACGACAGGCACGACGACGGGCACGCCAAAAGCCACGACAAAGGTCACGACGACAGCCGCCACGAGAACCAAGACAAAAGCCACGGCGGCGGCGCGCTCAACGCCAGCCAAAACGAAAACCTCTGCCACGTCGGTCGCGCCCAAGAGCGCGCCAGGAACGCCGGCCGGAGCGCCGGCAACCCCGGAAGCCACGACGAAAGCCGGAAAGGTTGCTTCGAAGAAGAAGAAGGAGCGCTCTCATCTGCTCATGCTTTTCGTTCTGCTGTTTGTCCTCATGATCTTCATTGGGGTTTTGGTTGGTGATAAGCATTCGACCGCGAGCATGGTGGCGATCAGTGTCATTTAAGGGAATCGAATACTCGACCATGGCTGGACGTCCATCCCTTCGCCGCGACCGGCTCCCAAGCCCTAGGGGTCGGACCAGCTCCCGTCGACTTGGATCGCCGCCTTATTTTCGAATCCCGAGTCATGGGCAACCACCTGCCGGACCGCCTTGAGGGCCAAGCGAGACGAGCGAAAGACTGCGGTGGTCGCCGAAGCGGTCGAGGCGCTTGCTCGCGCGCCGCCGTCCGTGACGCAGGCTCTCGTGGACCCGCTGGCCAGCACCAAGCACGCGATGTCAGTCACTCAGCTGTCGCGCGGCGGCAAAGCGTTCACCAAAGCCGACCTCGTCGCCTTGTTAGAGTGCGTGTCTCGCGGCAGCGTCCCGAGCCACGAGGCGTACGTGACCATGTCCTGCGACGACCTTTGCACCGCGATCCGTCTCCAGCTCTACAAGCCTGCCGGCGCCGCGTCTGCCTTGGACCGTCCGGCGCCAGCGGCAGTTACCCTGGGGACCCAAGCCCACCCCATGCTTCTCGAGTGAAAGGGAACGGTCGGCAGTGGGCCGCAGCGTCAAAGGGCGGCGCCCGGAGACCTGAGACCCGAGGGTGCGGCGGGGGAGGAGTGGGTCCGCCTCGGTGGTCGGGAGCAGCCAGGGGTGCGTTGCGCGCCTGCGAGTGACGGCAGGGGCGCCGGGCGAACGAGGAACGTTGCCTGGCGCTCTGCCGCAAGGAAGAGTGCCTCATTTGCAACGAGCGAAGCGGCTTGGCCTGTTTAGCTTTGAAGCCTACTTGCCCGATGCTCGCGACCAAACAGAGCAAAGGCGATGGTCTGCTGGCCCTGGCCACCGCTGTCGACCGCTCGGCAGCGCTGGACTGCTCGGCGGTGCCGGACAGCCCGGTAGCGCCGGACAGCTCGGTAGCGCCGGACGGGTCACCGACGCCAGACGGCTCGGCGTGTGTTGCCGACGGCAGCGCGCACGTGTTCTTCCCTGAGCAGCCAGTAGCGCTGCCCGTGAGCGAGGGCGGCCGGCCCCACGTCGGGCGCATGGTGGTCAAGCGCAGCGGCAAGCGCGTGCCTTACAGCATCCACAAGCTGGAAAGGCACGTGACGCGCCTCAGCAAGGGCCTGAGCTCGAGCGTGGACGCGACCAGCGTCCTCCGGCTGTCGAGCGACTTTGAGTCCATCAGCACCCAGGACCTGTCGGCCGAGATTGCTCTGCAGGCCGAGTCGCTCATGACCGAGCACCCGGACTACGGCCTCTTGGCCGGGCGGGTGCTCATGCACGACCTCGAGGACGAGCGGCCCCGGACCTTTTGCGCGGCGCTCGAGCTGCTGAAGAACAACACGCGGCCTGGCACCAGCCAGGTGGTGTCGCTGGTGTGCCCCGCCCTCCTCAAGGTGGCGCGCGCCAACCGCGCGGCCATTCAGGAGGCCCTGCTCATGGAAAACAACTTTCGCTTCAGCGTCATGGCCGTGCGCACCCTCAAGCACGCCTACCTGCAGAAGGCCATCGTTGGGGGCAAGGCTCGCTTTGCCGAGTGCCCTCAGTACATGTACATGCGCGTGGCGCTGGGCCTGTACGGCGACAACCTGCCCGAGGCGTTTGCCTTCTACGGGCAGCTGTCGCGAGGCGAGATCAGCGTGGGGTCGCCCGCGCTGGCCAGCGTCGGCACCACGCACCCGCAGATGGCCTCGTGCTTCCTGGCCTGCATGCAGCGCCCCTACCTCGACGCGGAGGACGTGAGCCAGGACTCGATCGGCAGCTTCTTTGCGACCCTCAACGACATGGCCCTGGTCAGCAAGACGTCGGGCGGCATCGGGCTGCACGCGCACAAGGTGCGGGCGCACAACTCGTACATTGCTGGCACCAACGGCTACTCGAACGGCGTGGTCCCGCTGCTGCGCATCTTCGAGTCGATGGCGCAGTACGTGGACCAAGGGGGCAACCGCCGCCCCGGCGCCATCGCCGTGTACCTTGAGCCCTGGCACGCCGACGTCCGCGACTTTCTGCAGCTCCGCATGCCGGGCGGCGACGAGTCGCGCCGCGCTCGCACCCTGAACCTGGGGCTCTGGGTGCCCGACGAGTTTATGCGCCGCGTCAAGGCCAACAAGCCGTGGACCCTGATGGACCCGGCCGAGTGCCCCGGCCTCAACGAGGTCTACGGCGCCGAGTTTGAGGCGCTGTACGCGCGCTACGAGGCCGAGGGCCGCGGCCGCGCCACCCTGCCGGCGCAGGCTCTGATGCAGGAGATTGTGCAGGCCCAGTTCGCCTCGGGCCAGCCGTACATGCTGTACAAGGACAGCGTCAACCGCAAGAACCAGCCCAACCTCGGCGTCATCCAGCAGAGCAACCTGTGCGTGGCGGGCAACACGTACGTGACCACGCAGTCCGGGCTCATGTACATTGCCGAGCTGGCCGCCGTGTCGGGCGAGGCCGTCCGCAACGCCGACGGGCAGGACGAGCAGGCGGCCGCGCTGAAGGAGCGCATCGACGAGACGCTGACGCAGGTGCAGGCCGCGGTGGCCGAGGAGGCCAGCGGCCGTGCGCTGGTGGACGCGTTCACGGCCGCCTGCGCCGCGCACGCGGCGGCCCGCAGCGTGCTCGAGGAGGCGGTGGCGACCCGGGGCAAGGCCAACGCCGTGGCCGAGACGGCGGCCTCGGCCGAGGCCCACCGCACCATGTTTGCGGCCCGCGATGCGATGGAGGCGGCGGGACCGACGCCGTTCCGCAACCGGCTGCACACGCTCCGCGTGTGCCTCAAGGCGCTGATGGTGCGGCCGCGCCACCTCCGGGACCTGGTGCCGGAGGACGAGGACTTTCGGGTCGACGTCTGGAACAACAGCGGCTGGGCCGGGGTCATCCCGCGCTGCACCGGCGTGGACCAGCCGCTGCTGCGCATCACCACCAGCTACGGCTCGCGCATCGACTGCACCCCGGACCACGAGTTTGTGCTGGCCGACGGCCAGACGCGCGTGCGCGCGGCCGACCTCGCCTTTGGGGCAGCCCTGCTGGCGCCGCGCCCGGCCGTCTACGCGGGGCTGCCCGGGCAGCAGTGGAGCTACGAGGCCAGCTTCCGTCGCGGCTTTGTGCGCGGGTACTACCTGCGCGGCTTTGGCGATCGTCCCGAGAACCAGCACGGGCCCGAGCTGGAGAAGAAGGTCTTTGTGCTGAGCCTGTGCCGCGACACCACGCCCACCGCCGTGCTGGACCTGCTGGGCTACGACGAGCTGGAAGCGCGCAAGAAGCACACGGACGACCGCTGGGACCACAAGCACAACGCCATCGTGTCGCTGGAGGGCAACGACCGCTTTGGCGGCATCCCGTTCAACGCGCCCCCGTGCACCCGCCACGCGTGGGCCCTGGGGTTCCAGGCGGCGCTGGGGGGCACCATCGGCCTCGCGCGAAGCTACTACGCCTACCTCGAAAAGCCCTGGCTGCTGCTGCGGAGCCTGGGCCACGACTGCCGCATCGAGCTGGTGGACAACGAGGGGCTGTGCCGGCTGGCGTACCCGGCCAAGTGCGAGCCGCCCGAGCCCGTCACGTACGCCAAGTACCGCCTGCGCACGGCCGCCGACCCCGCGCCGGCGGCCGACGACCTGAGCGCCTACGTGGTCGACGAACCCACCGCGGTGATGCGCAGCCGCGGCGTGGACCCGCCCACCGTGACGGGCATTGAGCGGCTCGGAGGCAAGCACAAGGTCTACTGCTTCACCGAGCCCGAGACGCACGTCGGGTGCTTCAACCTGCAGCCCACGGGCCAGTGCACGGAGATTGTCGAGTACACCAGCCCCGACGAGGTGGCCGTCTGCACGCTGGCCAGCCTTGCCCTGCCCTCGTGCGTCTCGAGCCAGGTCAAGGACGGGGTGCACCAGCTGGGGTTTGACTTTGCCAAGCTGCACGGCCTGGCGCAGGCCGCCGTGCGCCACCTGGACCGCGCCATCGACGCCAACGTGTACCCTTTGGAGCGGGCTCGGCAGAGCAACCTGCGGCACCGCCCCATGGGCATCGGGGTCCAGGGCCTCGCCGACGTGTTTTGTCGGCTGCGCCTGCCCTTTACCAGCCCGCAAGCCCGCGAACTCAACCGGCGCATCTTTGAGACCATCTACCACGGCGCGCTGACGGCCTCGAACCGCCTGGCCGAGGCGCACGGCACCTACGCCACGTACGACCAGTCCCACACCGCCCAGGGCAAGCTGCAGTTTGACCTGTGGGGCGTCACTCCGAGCGGCGTCTTTCCCTGGCAGCCGCTCCGCGAGGCCATTGCGCGCCATGGCCTGCGAAACTCGCTGCTGGTGGCGCCCATGCCGACGGCCACCACGTCTCAGATCCTGGGCAACATGGAGTCGTTCGAGCCCTTTACGAGCAACATGTACCAGCGCCGCGTGCGCTCGGGCATCTTTACCATGGTCAACCGCCACATGGTCGCGCACCTAGAGGAGCTGGGCTTGTGGACCGACGACATCCGCCACGCCATTGCTCTGAACGAGGGCAGCTTGCAGGACATCCCGGGTATCCCGCCCGCCGTGGCCGACATCTACAAGACGGTCTACGAGGTCAAGCAGCGTGGGCGCATCGACATGGCCGCGGACGCGGCCGCCTTTATCGATCAGAGCATGAGCCTCAACCTCTTTCTGCGCCACCCCAGCGTGGACAAGGCCGTCGCCATGCACCTCTACGCGTGGGGCAAGGGCTTGAAGACGGGCTGCTACTACTTTCGTGTCCCGCAAGACTCTGGGGCGGCCAAGATCACCGAGACGGGCAGTTCCATCTTGTCGTCGCTGCAGGCGGCCTCTCCGCCGCAGCACTCTCCGGATGAGACCGACGAAGCGCCTGTGACCAGTGCCAAAAAGGTCGAGTCGCTGCTGTGCGAAATTGACGGCGCCAACGAGTGCACGTCCTGCAGCGCCTAGCCGCCTGGTCCCGACCTCGGCCTTCCCGACCTCGGCCTGCCTCGACCGGGTGACGTGTGCGGACGCGTGGGTCTTTGCCTTGCGAACAAGGAATTCAATTTACTCGCCGTCCTTAACATCCTACATTTGCCCCATCCTACATTGCCCAGGCTCGCTCGCGCACTAAACATCCAAGGTTGCCAGCATCCATGCCACCTCGTCATCCGCCCACCCGGTTCCCGCCTTGCAAGGCTGGAGACCAGCCGCCGGCACGTCGATCGGCGCTGCCGCGCACGGCTCGCAGCAGACGTCGGTAGGCGGGCAGGGTTCGTCGATGGCACAGTCCTGCAAGAGCTCGATGCGATGGCACTTGAGTTCTTGCGCTCTGAGGGACTGCGTCACCCCGTGGGACCGCGCTTGCGCCCAGCGGTTGGTGGCGTCCGTCATGGTCTTGACCCCTTGCGCCGTGACTTGGCTGTAAACAGAGCAATCTTGGTTCACCACGTGTGCCAACGTCTCCAGCGTCTGCAGGTCGGCTTGCCGCATCGCCTTTTGCTTCTTGCTCGACGCCTCGATCCGTAGGCTAATGGCGCGCTTGACGGACAAGTGTCGGGGCCGATCGCTCTTGGGCACGCTCGTCAGGGCTGGAGCTCCTTCCCCCTGCAGGTTCGCGCGCACCGGGCCGGCGCGGCTGTCCTCCTGATGCAGCCAGCGAACCGCGTACGCCACGGTTCGCAGCGCCTCCATGACCAGCAGCCCAGTCTCGTGAATTACCACGACAGCCGCTTCCTTGGTGCGATCGCTGGGGCCTCCGGCCATGCTGCCTGAAAGAAACAGGTCTTGGAAGTGCTCGCCCCACGCGCGGTGGCAAGGGCCGCGCGACGCTTTGCGATTATCGTAAAACTTCCGGATAATCTCGTGCCGTTCTTGTAGCGTGTCGACTGGCGCCAGCGGCGTAGATTGTGGCACCGCATGGTCGTCCCCGCCCCCCAGCATCAAGCTCAAGGCCGAGTCCTGGCCAAACGCGGTGCTGGGATCCATGAGATTGTCCAGCCCCGTCAACCCAACGACGTCGTCGTCGTCGCCACCCAACTGCTGAAGCAGGGTCGTGCTGTCGATCAGAGCCTGATGGCTGGCTTGTACGCTGGTGCGCTGTTGCAAGGCGCGAAATCCCGCCGTCATCACGGCACGGAGGCCCTCGGAGGCTGCCAGGCTGCCGCACAGCAGGCACGCGCACCCGGTGCGGGCCTGCTGCTGCGAAAACGCTGCCAGTGCCGGTTGCGGAAGAAACAGCCAGCAGGGCGAGTGCACCCGGTCCCCCGCCAGCATGGTAAAGCCGACCGACTCGGGGCACCACACGCTCGTCAGCGCCATGTCGTAAGCGAGCCGGAGTGCCCAGCTGTCCCCGTACGTGGGCAGCCCGCCCGCTAAAATGCAGCCTTCCAGCGCAGGCACGCCCTCTGGGTCGCGGTACGCCTCTAGCAGCGGGTCGACGGCAACCTTGTAATGCTGGCAGCATGCCAGCAAAAACCGCGCCGCTCCGATGCACGCCATTCGCCAGCGTTCGTCCTCGAACTGTATCTGGTTCTTGCTGAGGCAAAACGCAGCAAACTTGGCACCCGCTACCTCCTTCCGAATCTGCGCAATCTTCAGACCCGTGTTGACGGCCGACAGTTGCTCGTCATCCAAGGCGCTGACTTGCTGGTGCATGAGCGTGTGAACGGCAGCCTTGCATGACGAGGCCGCCATCATGATCTCGCTCATCTGCTTGGGGTCGTCCATGGCTGGCCTTGTCTGTCCAATCAAAGTGGCCCGTCCCGTCCCGTGCGCAGCCCATCCGTTTCTGCAGGCCCTGAATATGTACCGTCAAGCAGCACAGGTAAAATGCCGTGTAGCGGGTCGATGTACCTTAACGTAACCAGGCCACGTCACGCCACGTCACGTTCCAACTCCGTGACAAATGCCTTGGTGTCCGCCTGGCACGTCACGTTAAACATGACTTCCATTGAAGCCTTTGGTCATTTATCCGGCGCGCAATGGAACTGGTGGTAGCAACGCCAGACTCAGGACCCGATGGCTGGCACCGCAGCGACGAGCTAGACGCGTGGGCCATGGCCCACCCCGTCTTCTGTAACTGAACGACCGCTGAGCAGAGCCTTGGTATGTGTGACGTGGCATACTATTGTCCGCTCACAAATGTGACGGTACGTGACGTGGCAAATCGATGTTCGCTCACAAACACGATGGCATGTGACGCGTTACCATGCTTGCCGGGACTATTTCCGACCAAGTCGCCATCTTTCACTTGCTTTCCGAGCCAAAGCCTCTTTGACCATGTCGAGCGCCAAGCGGCAGATGACTGGCAGCGAGCCCGAGCGAGCGAAGCAGAGCAGGACCGAACGGACGCTGCCATCGCAACCGACACCATCCACCTCGACAACGTCGGTAGTCGTCTTGCCGCAACCGCCACCAAAGAAAGTCAAACCCGTGTCGGCCCCGGCCCCGGCCGCAGGGCGCTCCAGCCTCCTCGCCGCCGCGTGCGACAGCCGCGTGCGCGCCGTCACGCTGGCCTCGTGGGTCGGGGTGCGAAAGCGCGCGGGCCCGCCCCTCATCACGAACAAAGACGTTGAGCGGATGCTGAGCCCCAAAAGCGTCGGCCAGTTGGACGTTGCTCTTGCGACCGTCCTTCCTGATGGCGTGCCGGTCATGTCCCTGCTCGTTCCCACCGACATGGTTCCGCTGGATGACCTGCCGGAAGAGCTTGTGCTGCACAACTGCGCAGCGTTGATGCAAGCGTGCCCAGCCTGGACTCGCAATCACTATCGCCGGCTCTTGCTCGTCTTGCTGGAGGAGCAAGAGTCTCCGACCCGGTTCAACGATGACCCTTCGATGGAAGACGGCGCTCTGGTCCGTGCGCCCAAGGTCTCGCGGCCTTCGGACGCCTGGTCGCTGTTTATAACCCGAGAGCTGTCCGAGCACGCGCTGCACGCGACCGTCAAGGCGACGGTTGGGGCTGCGATCGACGGCTCTGCGGGCGCAAAGGCGACGATGTCGTCGCAGCAGCTGGCGAGCCTTGTCCCAAGCCATGTGCCGCCAGAGACCATGCAGCTTGTCCATGTCGGACGAGTACACGGGCGTGAGGCCGCGTCTTTCCTGGTGCCCACCGGGTTGATTCCGCTCGACGAGCTTCCGGAAGCAATTTTGGCACACGGGACGTTGATGTATAGCGAGCTGTTCAAAGCGTGGATCCTGGACCACTACTCGAACGTTCACAAAGCCATCTTTGACCACGGGCGACGCTCGATTCGCCCGCCAGACATGCTTTGACCGCGCTTTGACCGCGCGCCAGCACTCGGGCTCCAACGGGCGTTGCCCAGAGCTCGTTCGACTGCTGCGATTGGACCGCACGGGCCATTAGACACGGGCGCGCTCCGCCCTTCCCTTTGCATGCCATCGCGTGCACCGTAAAGTTGGATCTGAATGAACCGACATTTGGTGCTTTTATTGCAATTTATGGCACTGACGGTTAGCAAACGATCCAAGCCATTTGCCTTCTCTTTGAACTCGGGACGCCTCTGAGCTTGGTCGAGCAGCGTGGTTCCCGAGCGCCCACGATGCGTCTCCCTCAACGCCAACCCGGCGGCCTGAGAGGTGCATGTTGGGGGCGGCTCCTCCCTCAGTCCTGAACATGTACCTGGAGGCGGTTCCTGCGTCCACTGTGCGTCTTGTTTGAAACCGTGACGTGTGAAGGACGTCATGGACTCTTTAGACAGAAAGCCCAGGGGGATCTTGCGAACGTCACGGATTTTTCATCAAGTACAAACCAAGGGCAGGCTCGACCCGCGACCCAATGGCTACCAGCAGGCGAGCGACCGGTTCCGTCGCCAGATGCAAGATTGGAGACGCTCCTGCGCCTCGACACGCGTACCTTGTGGGCGTGCTCCCGGTCGTGTTTCGAGGCAGCTGCTTGCTGCAGGAGTTTCGCATACTGGCATGGCATGCCGGCTCCGCGGCCGCGGAAGCCCGGGCTCGCGAGGCCTGGGCCGACCTGGCCGACCTGCAGCTCCTCGAGCCCGAGGCTGTTTTCCCTGCCAGCGTCGTGCGCGTGACGTCGAGGCGGGGCCTGATGGACGCGCTCGAGCCGTACGTCCGGGCGTGCCAATGCCGTCAATGGATTGAGGATAGCCTGTTGTACTGGGTGAACGAGACCGACGGGCACTTGCTTGCCAATTGAGACATTAGACCTACCCCCTCTCGCGGCAGAAACGGCATGTCCCCTCATCCCCCTACGGCCGCTTCCCCAAAGCCGCTTGTCGCTGGCAAAAGGCGTACGACGCATCGGGCTCGCGGGGGCCTGCTGGAGGCTGTGAGGGTTGACTGTCGGCGGAGAAGCGTCGACAACCTCCAACACAACCGTTGCGTGCTGCTCCGACGAATCAACGTTGTCAATCAAGCAACTCGGTCCCGGGTACGCAAGTCGGCCTGCGCGTCGCAGCAGCAGCCACCAACGCTGGCGTTGCCGACCTCTGGGTATGCAATCGGGGTCGAGGGTAAGCCGGAGGCCGCTTCGACGGGCCGCATGGGGGGCGGGGAGGCAGGGCGGGTCACCCAGAGGGCCCAACTCCTCTTGTCACGTGGGCGGGCAGCAGGGCCTCGATGCTCAACCGCACACTTGTCACCATCGGCCTCAGATGGCAAGCCCAGAGGTCGTTGCTCTCGGCTTTGCAGGATGCGTATACATGAGCTTGCTCGCCGTGCTGGCATTGGGAAGCAGGGGCACGCAGTGCGCGGCGGGCGCCACCTTGTTCTCGATGCTGCTGCTCGAGGTCAGGTTCCACTGCGGCCTTGAGAAAGCAACCAACGAAATGAAGATCCGGTGGGAGCGCAGCCGGCAATCGATCGAGTCTCAAAGGTTCTCCACGCAAGCAAGCGAGGTTGAGAATTACCTATCCTGCCCGCTGGTCTTTCCATTTCAAGAGGTCAAGGCTTGGATTGCCCTTGCGTCTGCAGACCTGATCGACAAAGCGCTCTCGCCGCTGCTGGGCTTTCGCCCGCTCTGCGCCTGCACGGAAGAAGACATTTATCAGGTCTTGGGTGCGATTTGCTTGCTGCGGCCCCTGTCCAAACGAGATGACACGGCCAAGGCTGACGTCCTCGGCTTTCTCCGGGAATTGGCCAGCTGCATTCGCCAGAAGGTGCCTTTTTCCCAACACGATGCCGCCCAGCATCCAGCGCCCCATCAGGGTGCTGGGGCCTCCTTTTGGGACATGAGGCCTGTGCGGTGGCACTTTCCGTGGCTTGCAACGGTTGCCCTGGAAGTTCACGAAGCTCGTGCGTTGCGGGGCGCAACGCGGCGAGGCCTGGTGGTTCATGACCCATCTGGTGATTTTCCAGTGTATGTGCAAGGCGATGTCCATCAGCAAAAAGGACCCGTTCTCGCGTTTCACGGGGCCACTTGCAAGTTTATCGCGATTCACAACAACCTGATGAGCAAGTTCTCGTCGGGGGAAGCCGTTGTCGCCCCTCTGTTTACCGCTCTTTGGATGTACGGTCATTACACAGCTACCAGCCATCAAGTGACAGTCGACGACTTTTGGACGGCTCTACATGGGTTTCTGCAAAGTCGAGGCGTCACCCGGGTTCGCGTCGCCGCCTGGTCACTTGGCTGCCTCCTGGCAACTGGATTTCTGCAGCGCTACGGACAGTTTTATGAGGTTGGTCGACAGCTCTACATTGAGCCGCTCGGGTCGTTGGCCTCTTGTTGCCTCAGCTACGGCTGCGTGACCGAGCCGGTCGGGGCCGTCTACGCGGCCTTCAAGCCCCGAACGTCTGCCAGCAACTACCAAAGAGCCTTTGGATTCGCATGCTTTATGAAGAACGACGCGCTCTCGCGCTGCTATTGGAAACTACTTCCTTTGAGAAACGTCTTGTGGGGAGCCGCTGCGCTGGTCAACGGTCCCCAAACTCTCGTGCTTCTGTCGACCGACGACCCGCTCACTCACGCTGATTTGCAAGACGACATGTACGCAAAGGTTTATTTCAAGAGCAGCCATATTCGAACGAGGCCAGGCTTTCATGGCGCTTGGACACACTCTCCTCTGCTGAAAAGGGCGGTTGCCCTGTGGTTCGAACAAGGCGTCGCCATTGCCCCTTGATCCAGCAAGGCCTCGGCTTGTGTGGCGGGTTCATCGCCTACGTTTCCCAGTGGCGGGGTTGAGGTGACATGTCAGAAGGGCCCCGCACGTCGCGTTGTCGAGGAGGTCCGTTTCAGCTCGTGGAATGATGCCCGTTTCAGCTCGTGGGATGATGCCTGTTGATGCCTCGGCTGGAAGCAGACGGGCCTCCACCCTTCTGCTCAGCCACGTCAAATGAGTCGGTCCTGCTCGAGCCTCTTTCAGCGCCGGCAGGTCGTCCACGTGCCTATTGCTCATATCCTCGGAGCGTGTGGCGAACGGCGCACCACGATCGGGCCATCACTCCGATGTAGGCCATCCTGAAATCAGCAGGTGACCGCGCGCTGATCCAGAGGTCAAGCCTGGGACGAGCCGTGCAGCGCAGAGGCGCTGACCACCTCTCGTCGATCAAGGACTTGTCGAACAAGCGGGCGACGATCGAGCGGACCCCCCAGGCTTCCAGGTCCGAGGTGGCTGCCGTCTCTCTCGCCACCGGCTCGACGCGCGCAGCTGCCCAAGCCTCGCAAACGTGCCCAACGACGGTTCCCTTGACCCCGAGCTTGGGGTGCTTCAGGAGCAGGCCCGGGTCGCGCATGAGGGTGGAAATGCATGCCAACGCTCGCAGTCCTGCTTGGACGAAAGCACTCCTGATGCCGTGGCAGGTAAGAGGTCGACGGGCGACGGTGGCGCGCAGCCTCCAGCGTGTGCCGATGAAGGCATCCCGTCCCCCGGGCCCACCCCGACGAGCGCCACTCGGCACAGCGTCCCGTTCGACGCTCGCCGTCCCGGATCCACCAGTGGCCGACGATTGCATTGGCGCGCCGACGGCCTTCAGGAGGAGTACCGTAACGGAGGCGCTCCGTCGAACAGCATCCGTTCGTGGTTGAACCGAGCACACGTGCCTGCCCAGGCGACCCGGCTGCGCTTGAAGGCGTCGGGTGTACGCGCGAGAATCCACAGATCAATCCTGGGCCGAGCCGTGCATCGGGGGAGCTTTGCCGAATCCATCATCAACTCGCGACCCCGTTCAAACAAGAGCCAGTACAAAAAGGTGACCATGGCCGCGCCAGCAGGCTGAGGCTCCAAGTCCAACCCCGCAGTTGTCTTCCGGCCGGCCACCCACGCCTCGCAGACGTCTGGGGCGATGCTTCCCTTGACCACGAGCTTGGGATGGTTCAGGAGCTGGCCTGGGTCGCGCATAAGGAGTGTAAATGCATCCGGACTGAGGGTGTGATGGCGCTTGGAGGAAAACCACCTGCATGTCGGCGGATGGCGAGTCCCGGGCCCTTCCCGCTGGCTTCGAAACCCTGGGGTCACCTCGAGACGCTCCTGTCCTGCGGGTTCTTCAACTTTGCCAAGGCTGCAAGACGCACTCCTGTTGGCGGATGGCGAGCGTCATTTCAGCTAATTTTCCCATCCTGCACCACTTCAACACTTGCAGCTTTCAGGGTGAACAAGACACCTTCACCCCGTCGACCGTCTGTTCTCTCGTCAGCCTCTCCCGCGCAAAACTAGCTAACTTCAACGCCACCAGCGGATTCGCTGTCCAATCTGATACAAGTCCCTTAAGTGATTGCGGTTAGGCGTAGCGCGCGCGGCAAGCCACAGGTCTCGCCCGGGCCGAGTCCAGCAGCAAGGGGGGCTTTGCCAGAGAAACGGGGTCGGGGACGAGAGGACAAGGTCCATTGGTAACAGGCCGTCATACAAGGCGCGCGTGGCCGGGTCAAAATACCAATCGGTGTCGCTGAACTGCCACTTGCTCATTCGAGCCGGGGCTGCCGCGGGAGCCCACGCGCGGCAGACGCCGTCGTTGCTCCTCAACCGGTCGAGCTTGCGGTGCGCCAACAGAAGGGTCGGGTCGCGCATCGGGGAGGAAATGCGCTCCGTCGAGGCCCAGGGGCCGGGGTGCCGCCCCCGTTCAGCGCGTCGGGAGCAAGCAACGACCCGAGTTGAGGACGCCCGACCAATCCGGCAAGGCCGCGCGGACAGCCAACCACGAAAAATAGGGACTGGCAAGGACTCTGCTGCAACAGAGTCATGGCAAAAGAGTGCAATTTCCTTTCAAACCACAGCCGAAAGCACAACAAGGACTCTGTCCCGAGTTTGGAGTTTGACTTCAACGAGGCGCAATTTCTGGAGCAGATATCAGACATCATGACGCGCAACCGCAGGGCAGCGGTGATGGCTGAGGGCGCTAAAGTACTCGTCGAACTAGACCTTTATATTGACGGAGAACCGGCACCCGAAAGCGAAGGGTGGAAGTCTTTCAAGCACATGTCGCGCTTTGACAAACGATATTTTGCCGTCGGCCTTCACGCGCTGTACGACGACACTGACGCGTTTGACATTGACAACTGTCGCTTTCGGGTGCAAGATGTGCTGGACCAGACAGCCGAGGAACTGCCCGTGCCAACGCGAGAGTTCTTCTGCCAACAGACGGGTGGGAAATGGGGTTATGCTCCGCTTGGGGGGCTGAGATGCACGTACGCCAAAACCAACGATGAATGCGGCGCATGGCCCAAGCGCACGGAGAGTGATCCTGGCAATGTCATAGGTGAGGAAGAAACAAAGCTGCTTGCGATGCTCTGGGTTGTGGCGAATGAGGAGCCTAACGAGGAGCCTAACGAGGAGTTGCTTCGAGTGCGAAGCCTGTTTGCCCGAGAAGACAATGATGCGGCAAATGAAGCGGCCAAGCTGTTTGGTGCTCTGAAGAACGAGCAGAAGATGAAGTTTGCAATGGATGTCCGGGAGCGCATGAGCAACGGCTCATTTTACGACTGTACTGTCGATCCCAACGACATGATGAAGCCCTTCATGCCGTCCTACAAGCGCTACAGCTGCCCGTATCCGTCGAGGAAGTGGTTCGCTGACACACGGCCTGAACTACACTGCGGCTACAACGAAAAGTCAGCTTTTCTTCCCGTCAATTTTCTCACCAGAGGATCACGCTGAACCCAGTTAGCGTTGGAGGGTCACCGAAAATATCACACACATGCAAGTTCAGGCTCAATTCTCGACCGTGGTGGTGGTGGATGTCCGGTTTTTGCCCCCATCCGTCGGGACCGGCTTCTCTGGCTAGAGAATGGTGAATTTTAATCAAAGAGGCGGCTTGACATGTACCACCGATCCCTTGAAAGCCGGCAAAGCACCGCTCCAACCGCTCGGAGACCCGCTTAAAGACGCGTTTCGGGCATGCTTTAAAACGGCAAGGGTGTACAACGCCTTGTTTGTTTTCAAAAAAATTGAGAAACGCCATGCTTCACGAGTCTCGCCTCTCTTGCTTACAAACTGGACGCTAATGAACAAACAGCCGAGGCGATTAACAACAAGCTTGTTGTCACTATGGCGGGGGTCAATGAGGTGGTCGCCCTTTAGCATCGCAGCAGCTGGAGCGTTTCCAGCGCAGGCAATCGCCACTGGGCTTGCGTCGCGGTCGGTCGGCCCTTCGGCGACAACGGGAGCCTCCTTCACGCCGATCGGCGCGTTCTCCTCCACTTTGCTCGTCGGCTCACGTCGGTGGCGGAGGTGGAGCGTGCTGTCGGGGAGGACCCGTCTCGGAAGAGGCGCGTCAGTGAGAAAGTTGTCAAGCTGATCACAAGCGCCGCGGCCCAGTTTGTTCCCGACATGGCCGTTCTCCAGCTGCCGATGGTCACTTGGGCGGTCCGGCAGCTCAATTGGCACCTTCGATCGGAAGTGCTGTGCGCAGCATGGACCCCGTTGGCCGCCAGCACGCTGATGGCGGGCTTGCCTCAGACCGTTCGCCGACGCGTCAAGGGCGACGTGCGGGCCGTGCTCAAGCGCCAACGTCGCCTCTACCGCTCGCTTTCTCGCCGCATGCGACAGTACTGGGATGAACCAGGCATGCCAGAAGGGGTGTGAGTCGGTGTCTTGTGTCGCGGCTAGCTAGCTTGCGCGTGTGTCAATTTAAACCAACCCCCCCCCCGTCGGCACGGCATGGAGAGGCGCTCGCATCGTCAGAGCGCTACGCCTTGGCCGCGGTCAAAGGCAAGGCGGGGTTGTCGCGCAGCACCTTGAGCGTCAGCTGCACGCTGCGGGCTCGCAGGCGGTCCCGGTGAATCTCCGACAGCCGCACCACCTCGTCGTCCCCGAGGTCGGGGTGCTGCAGGATCTGCTCCAACACGTCGTCCGTGATCTCCAGGCGCTCGCAGATGCTCTGCCGCACGCCCGGGTCGATGCCGAGCTTCTTCTTGCTGCGCACGGCGTTCTTGATGTGGCGCGTCTTGTCCAGCGTCTCCTTGCGCTCGGTCTGCGTTTTGCTCAAGCGATCGCCGCCCTGCCCCGCCCACGTCTCCTGCAGGCCCTCCACTCGCTGGGACGCGGCGCTGTCCTCCCAGAGCATGCGCACGGGGTAGATCCACTCGTACATGTCGACCACGTGAAGGGTGAGCGGGTCCATGACGTCGCTCAGCTCCTCGTGAATCCAGCGCTTGGCCGTGTCCTGCGTGGCAAACGTGCCAAAGACCCAGAGCAAGAGCTCCATGTCCTTGCCGTGCTCGATCGCAAAGGAGATGACGGCAAACTTTTGGTCGCGGTGCCGCAGCAGGGGCGGGTACGCTTCCTCCGACCCCAAAAGGCCGCCTCGGCCGTCGTCCTCCGCGCCGCTGCCGCCGTCCTCGGTGTCGCTGCCGTCGCTGCCCTCGCCCTCGGCGTCGCTGCCGCTGGGGCTGCTCCACTGGCTGCCGTGGCCGTCCTCGTCGTCCTCGGTGTCGCTGCTGTCGGCGCTGCTGGCGTCGCTGCTGTCGAGCTCCAGGCCATCCGGGCCCCGAATGGCCTGGAGCTCGTCCTCCTCAAACATCAAAGAGAAAGGCTTGCTGTCTTTGTCGCCGTCGGCGTCCAGCGCGTAGGCCGGGTCGTTCTTGCTGGCCAGCTCGTCGGCGGCCGCGGCGGCCGCGGCGGCCGTGGTGGGCCCGGCGCGCGCGGCGGCTTTGCGGCGGGTCTTCATGACGCGCGTGCGGTCCTCGGCCTCGGTGTGGGATCCCGGGATGATGACGATGCGCTTGTCAATCTTCAGCACCTTGCGCATGTACTGGATGTGCCCGCGCGCGTTGTATTCCCGGAAGAACGAGCGCTGCTGCTGCTTGACGCTGTCGAGGTCCCCGTTCTGCTTGCAGCGTCGGTTGATGATGTGCTCCATGTCGCGCTCGCGCGCTTCGGCCAGCACCAGCTTCTTGAGCTCGACCGTGCGCTTGCGCACGTACAAGGCGTCGGCCTGGCGGGCGAGCGTCTTGCAGATGAGGGTCGTGCTGTTCTTCTTCATGGCCAGCACGCTGCCTCGCACCTTGCCAGTCACTACCTTGGCCGCCCCGAGGGCCTCGCGTTCGGTCGGGCAGAAGCGGCAGATGCGAAACGCCGGCTCGTCGCACGTGGGGCTCTGCCCGACGTGGGCAATTTGCAGCAGCAGCACGCTCCAGCTGGCGTGCCCTGGCTGGTGCGTGGATGGCACCATCCCCAAGGCTTCCACCTCGGGCGTCGACTTGACGGTCCCCGCGCGATCCTGAAAGATGGACGTTCGCTTGTGTTTTCCCTTGGCTTTGGGCATGATGGCGAGATGAGCGGCGGGCGGCGGTCTTGGCGCAGGCCGCGCTTGCTAAAATGCCTGCTCTGGCAAGTGGCAGGGCAACGGAGTGCGTGCGGGCCGAGGGGGCTGCCGACGGGCGTCGCACTCGTCCCGGGTCGGTCGGGAGTGGCGCTGGCCGGCTCGCTGGCGGGACGTCACTCGCCTGGCCACTCCTGCTGATGTTGTGGCTGGGACGAGGAGGTTGGGTCTAACTTGCTCCATCCAGGCAGCATGGCTCGACCGATTGTGCCGATTGTGTGGTGGAACCAGCCTGCCCGCGGGTTCTTCGACGGCGGTTCTCGAGGAGTTGCTGGGCCTACCGGGGCCGGCTGGGTGCTGTACGCGCCGCCCGACGTCTCGGGTCCCAGCGGACTCAAGTTTCACGATTGCGGGTACGTTTTTCTTGGCGACGTCGCCACCCCGAACGCCGCTGAGTATCAGGCCCTCATCGCCCTGCTCCGGGCCGCGCTCCGGCACGGGGTGCGTCACCTCCGGGCCATGGGGGACTCGCAGCTCGTCGTCCGGCAAGTTTGCGGGCGGACCCCATGTCGGGCAGGCTACCTTTCCGGTCTGCACGCCGAAGCGCAGGCCCTGTGCCGTCAGTTCGAGACGGTCTGCATCGACCACGTGCCGCGAGAAGGGAATTTGGAAGCTGACGCTCTCAGCAACATGGCCATGGACAGCCGAGGCTCGGCCACGGGCGTCAGAGTGTCCAAAACAAAAGTCTACCGCGCCGCGCACGCCAAGGCGCGCCGCAAGGGCAGGCGGTCTGCGCGGCGCAAGTTACGCCGGGCCCGTCGCCGAGCGGCCGAGGGAGGTCGACTAATCAGGTGGGTGAGCGTGCATCCCGAGCCCAGGGGCGTAGGTTTGATGGCGGAGCGCAAGCTCCGACCGGCCCGGTTCGTCCAAGACTGTTTGCGACGATGGTAGCCGCCGGCTCCTTGGGTCGGGGAGAGGGCGGCCAAGGGCCCAAGGCGCATACAAGTCTGACTATGAAATTCAGCCGAGTTGTGCCACAAACCTTGCCGACAAACCCTGGCCGCGGGAGCCAGCCCTTTGGACTGCGCCCAAGGCCAGAGAGAGACTTGGGACTGCCCCCGCAGCCCGAGGAGCAAAGCGTCACCCGCACTCCTGCAAGGCGGCGGGCGGGCGGTGCGCGCAGGAGGGTTGCCCTGCCTTGACCCCGCCGCGCATTTCAGAGCCAGCCTCTTTGACCAGCGCGCCGAGGTCCACCTGACCGCGCAGCGCGCCCGACCTCGGTTCAGCGCTACCATGCCCCCTCCAGAGCCCAAGCGTCGCAAGCCCGACGCGCTGCCCGACAGCCTACCGTTTGTCAGCGTCGAAGCTGGACAGTTTGTCGTCGGCGCCGCGGCAGCCGACTACCTTCGCTCGCTCGGCAACCGCAAGCTTGCGGTGCTGGCCCTCACCGGGCCCTACCGCACCGGCAAGTCGTTTTTGCTCAACCGCGTGCTTCTGGAGCGGCCGCCGGGCGCCGGCTTTGCGGTGGGCGGGACCGTCAACGCGTGCACCAAGGGCCTTCACCTGAGCACGCACACGCTGCGCTGCAGCAACAGCACCGACGGCGAGTACGACGTCTTGGTCCTGGACTCGGAGGGGCTCGGGGACATTCATGCGTCGGACACGCACGACTCGCGCATCTTCTCGCTCGCGCTGCTGCTGGCTAGTGTCTTTATGTACAACAGCAAGGGCACCATCGACCAGCCCGCGCTCAACCAGCTGTCGATGGTGGCCAACATCAGCGACCTCATTCGAACCCAAAGCGGCGAGGGCGCGGGTCCAGCGTCGGCAGGGGCTGGCGGGGAGGACCTGAGCGCTCTCATGCCGACGTTCCTGTGGGTGGTGCGCGACTTTCACCTCGAGCTGGAGGACAGCGACGGCAAGGCGCTGACGCCAGACGAGTACCTCGAGGCCGCCATCGCGCCCGTCCCGGGCGCGACGGTCGACCGCAACCAAGTGCGGTCCTCGCTGTGTCGCCACTTTCGCCATCGCGGCTGCGCTGTTCTCCCGCGGCCGGCGGACGACCCCCAGCAGCTCAAGCGCTTGAGCGAGCTGCCCATCGCCACGCTGTCGCCAGCGTTTCTCGAGGCCGCGGCGAGCCTGCGGGACCGAGTCCGCGCGCTGGCGCGCCCGAAGCAAGCGTGCGCCGGGGCCGCCGTCACAGGCCCCATGCTCGTGCGGCTGGCTGAGATCTACTGCGCGGCCATCAACGCCGGCGCCGCGCCGGCCATCAAGGACGCGTGGACCCTGATCTCTGCCGACGAGTGCCGGCAGGCCATCGCGGCGGCCCTGGCCGCGTTTGCAGCGTGCCTGGCGCAGCAGGGCCTCGACGCGCAGGACGACGCTCCCGCCGTGGACCAGGCGCGCCTCGACAGCGCGCTGACCGCGGGGTTTGACGCCGCGTCGCGCGCGTACCAGGCTGCGGCGGTCGGCGAGCAGAAGGAGGCCATGCGCACCGAGCTCCGGTCCCGCCTCAGCCAGGAAGCGGCGCGGCTGCGAACCAGCAACCTGGCTGCGGTCGACCGCGCTGCGCAGGCCGCCGCCGCCGATCTGGAGCGGGACGCCGCCGACGCGGGCGACCTGGCCGCTCTGCGGCGCGCGGTCGACCAGGCCGAGGCCGCGTTTCGTCAGCGCCTTGGCTCGGGGGTCGAGACTCGCGCGGCGTGGCACGCTCAGGTGGCGCGGCACCTGTGGACGTGGGTGCAGGCGCTGGTGGGGCGCCTCGAAGTGCGGTGCGCGTCCTTGTCCGCCCAGCAGGCGCAGGTCGAGCGGCTTGAGCAGCGGGTCGCCGCCGCCGACAAGCTGGCGGCGGTCGCCGAGGCTCGCCACGCCGAGGCGCTGGAGGCGGCACGGCTCGACTCGGACGCGGCGCGCCAGCTGGCGGCGGACCTGGAGGCGCGCGGGGCGCGCTTGGCAGACGAGCTGGCCGAGCGCGCCGCCGAGGACGACGCCCTGGCGCGCCAGCGCCAGCACGAGGCTGACGCTGCGCACGCCGACCGCGAGGAGCTGGCGCAGGCGGCGGCGGCGGCGGAGGCCAATGCCACGGCGCTGGGCGTGGAGGTGGAGGGTCTGCGGCACGCGTGCCAGCAGCACGAGGCAGCCTGCGAGGCGCACGCGCAAGCCGCCAAGGACCGGCAAGCGCAGGCGGTGGCCCTGGCGCAGGCGGAGCAGGCGGTCCGGGAGGAGCAGCAGGCTTTGCAGGCGGTCCAGCGCAAGAACGCCGACCTCACCAAGGCCCTGGACGAGGCGGCGGAGGACCACCGGGCCGACATTGAGCAGCTGCGCGCCACCTCGGGCAACGTGATCCGCGATCTGACGGACGCGCGCCGCGCCGCCGAAGGCCGCCAGCGGGCGGCGCAGCAGCAGGCCGAGCAGGCCAACGCCGCGCACGAGCAGGGCCAGGCAACCGCCGACCGCCGCATCGCAACCCTCGAGGCCGAGGTGGCCGACGGCGCCCGGGAGCTGGCGGCGCAGCGCGCCGCCGCCAAGGAAGAGGTCGGCGACGCTCGGCGGGAGCATGCCCAGGCCACGCGCCAGCTGCAGGCCCAGCTCGAGACGGCTGCCAGCGACCATCGAGCCGCGCTCCGGGCCGTCGCGCAGCGCACGCGCGAGGAGCACGACGCCCTGTTCCAGGCCAAGACCCTGGCCGTGTCGCGGGCGCAGGCGGCCGAGCAGAAGGGAGCTCAAAGCGAGGCGCTGCTGCAGGAGGCTCGCCGGGCTCTGGCGCAGGAGCGGGAGGACGCCAAGGCCCACAACTACGCCGGCCGCGTGTCGGAGCTCGAGACCCAGGCGACCATGTCCGAGTCTCGGGTGGAGATCTTGGCAAAGTCGCTGCAGGAAAAGGTCGACCAGCTCAGCGAGCAGCAGGCCGTCATCACCGACCTCGAGACGCAGCTCCGCAACATTCACAAGCGGCACGCGTCGGAGATTATGCACCTCGAGCTCACGCGAGCGACGCACACGTAGCGCCGCTCGCAACAAAACCTGTCCCGTTGCAATCAGCTGTCCGTTTGCGAGTCGCGGTGCGGGGCTTGGCTTGTATGTGATTGCTGTTTCGAGAAAGAAAAGCATGGAACTCGACGTTAATTTGGCCAACCAGCAGCGCACACTGTAGGGCACGTCCGGCGAAAGTGCACACCCTGTTGAAAACGCACAATCCGTCCTGATTGACCGCTGCCGAGGCTCACCGGGACTGAGTCGAAGCAATGGCCTAGGCCGGCCCCGAAGCGAGGCTTGCCGCATGTTTTTGCGCCAGGTTGACAACCACTGGGTCTTTGTGCATGGGGTGCCACGGTGACCTGCCGTCGCAAAGCAGCGCTGGCATGTCGTTGGCGGCGCGAACAAGCAGCTGCAGGCCAAACGAATCGCCGGGCACAATGACGGGGGGCTGCAGACCGCTGGCCTTTCGGCGGGCCCGAAGGTCCGAGTGACGGCGGAATTCGGCACGAGCGACAGCCAGCGTGAACGAGCTTGCGCCCACCTGCCGGAGCACTCGCTTGGCCATGAGCCACGTCGCATCTGGGACCATGGGCAGAAAGTACAGAGGCATTTGCTTTCGCCCAACTCCTTGACGGGGCTTTGAAAGCTGACTTTGGGTGGCCACTTGCAAGTCGGGCCGCCGAGGCTTGGCTTGCGGGGCTGTTGGTGAGCAAGCCTCGGCCGCGCAGCGCGCTAGCCACGCCTGCGTTGCAAAGTAAGCTCCCCAGAACGGCAGCATATGCCCAATCTGGCCGTCCCCAACGGTGCCGGTAGGCGCTGTTGGTACTGCTGGAGAAGTTGTCTGCGCCATGTCTGCTCAGGGGGTAGCTGATGACCTTGTCTAGGGGCACACGCGCTTCGTAAAATGCAGCTTCTTCTGCGGGGCGCAAACTTGGGTAGCGACTTATCAGGCAAAATGCTAATACTGGCTGGCTTATCAGCAATCTATTGTTGGCGTGTGACACACGTAACGAAGTTGGTCCGTGTGACGTGGCCAATAGTGACGGTTGCAACTGGAGGTCATCCAACACTGGGGAGCAATTACCCGCATTTTTACAAAGCTTAAGGCCGCTATCATGGAAGAACTTGCTCGCCCCGTGTACCACGAAGACCTTGCCGACATGGACCTTGCCGACATGGACTTGTTCACAATGCCCTACGCCTCCAACGCTTCCCAGGCGTCCGTCTCGGCCCCGACGACGCCCGACCTCCTGATTCCCAGCCCCCAGCTTGCTTTGGATCATACTCCGCCGCACGCGTCTCCACGGGGGAATCCATCGGTCAATCTGGAGCAGCGTGAGCAGTGTCAGCGCGTCGCTGCCACCCGAGGATGCCGTGCCCGCCCGGCTTCGCCGACGCCCTGGCCTTCCGAGCACGGCCCAAGTCGAACGCCGTTGAATCTGCAGCGGCGCCCCCGACCCGACCCATTTTGCCGACCGCACCCGCTCGAGCGGTGTCCGTCGAGCGAGTCGACCTCGCCGGCCGGAAGAAAGCGGTTTCACGCCAACTTGTCGCGGCGGCGGCGAGCGAAGTTTGAGCGTCAGGCTCGCGAATGCCTCACGTTGACAACGACGTTGCTACTGGACGTGTTTCAAAACCCACAGAAGAGCCTGCATTCGCAGAGCCGTCGTCTGGCAATTTCCGGCATTCTGCGTTCCGCCCCGCAGGGCCCGGTCGAAATCGACGCGTACCGCTGGCTACGGGTGCTCGCCTCGCTTCAATCCCTCCCTGTGACACCTCGGGCCGCGTGCGTTGATGTATCAGTCGTGTGAGTTGGGTCGTGAACGCGAGCATAAATTCAACCATCGACATGAACCCCACGTACAAAGCGGTCTCATATTGAGGGCTTTGTGTTGAGGCCACGAGTGATTGTCGGGCCATTTCAACTCTGACTGTGCTGTGCACAAGCGACGTGCCCAGCTCGGCGTGGCCGCTTGCATCGGCGGGCGTTGCCTCTCCCATCAGCCACCATGGCTGTGCATTGACGCGTCAAAGTGCTTGGTGTGAAACTCGCATGGCCCACCGCGGCTCGGCGGACACGTTGACGGCTGGACCTCCGTGGCAGGGCTGGCGCGCGCTGGAGCGTCCCTACCGATGGCAGAGGGGGCGGGGGCGCATCGGCGTCCGAGCGTGCCGCTCGGCGCGGACGATGGCGGCTGCCCCGCGCGGCGACCGGCGCTGCTCCGGCCGACGCCGTGGGCAGCGACAAAGCGTCGGCTGCAGCGCTGGCGCCGTGTGCAGTCAGACGGGCATGCATGTCGGGCTGCAGCAGGCCGTCAAGCAAGCGGTAGAACCGTTCCCACGCTCGGTCCTCTTCTGCGGTTCCGCCTTGCCGAGGGTTAGCTGTCAGTGCTTTGATCGTTGTTGTGGGATCAATCCATCGCCAGACGGCGCGCCGGCCTACGCGTTCGATCAAGTTGTGCTTCAGCAGCAAGCTCGGATGCAGACCGCCGCGATCCACGTTGACGCCATGCGCCAACTCCCAGAGCAAGACGCCGCACGACCAGACGTCGTGCGCTTGCGCGGTCCGCAGCCAAGTCCACGCCCTGGGGCGCTGCTCGTCGTGGGTCGACCCGTAGCTCAACGTCCTAGGGTCAAGGACTTCGGGCGGCATAAACGGCCCGGTCCCGGCCCCTGTTCGGTCGCAGTCGGTGCGACACGCAAGGCCAAAGTCAATCAGCTTTACAACCCAAGCGTCGCGGGTCGCGCCTTCGTCCCAATGCACCATGACGTTGTTGCCTTTGATGTCGCGATGAGCCGATCCGCTGCGGTGCAGATCGCGCACCGCCAGCAGCAAGTGCTGCGCGACGCGACACATCTCCCAAATGGTGAGGGGACGGCCCAGGAACGAGTCAATGAATGGCTCAGTCTCCTCGTATAAGTTTTGACCGTTGATCAGCTGCTCAAACGTGCGTTGCGGAGGGCAGGCGTCGACGAGGCACGTCATGTTGGGGTGGCAGTGGGGATAGCGCGATGCGGCCGTCAAGACGGCAAGCTCGTCTTCAGCTTCGCCCTCGTCTTCTTCTGGGTACTTGAGTACCCTGGCCACGACTGGAAACGGCCACCGTGGGTCATGCGCCGGCATCCGGTAAGCGATGGTGTTGGCCCCTTCGCCCAAGGGCACCGCGTCGGCCGGGACTTGTATGTCGCAACCGTCTTGAGACGCACCTGACATCGGAAGTTGGGGCTTTTGGTTATTTTGCAAACACCACAATGTTATCTCGCCTCCGACCTCGCCTCCGACCTGGCCTGCAAGGGGATGGGGCGCTGCAAAAAATATGTACTTTCAAACCTAAAGTGTTGGCGGACACAACTTGACGTACGTGACGTAGCACCTGCTTGACCCAGAAAACGCGCTTCTAGGTCGCATTTTCCCAGCCGCCGGACCAAGTCTTTTCGAGTGTCAGGTCGTTCGTCCTTAGCTTCGGAGCGGTCCTGCCGACATGGCGATGGCGGCCATCCGGTGTCGAAAGATTCATCTCGTAGACCAGAACAACCATCACTTGCATGCGGCAGCCGCGGCGGTCGACGTTGTCGTTCAGCCTTGGGGAGTGCAAGTGTCGATGCAGCTCGACTTTGAAGGCTCGCGATCTGACGACCGCTGGACGTTGGTCTACCCAATCACCATGAACCTGTCCGTGCTGGAAGTGCGGGCCATGGGTGCCATGACAAGTCGCCTCCCCGAGCTGCACAAGTCCCCTCGTCCGCGCTTCAACCGGGCCCCGACCCAAAATGGCCCCGACGCGCACAGTTACGCGACCGTTGGTCGCTTCATGACGTGGCCTGGCCTCGTTCCGACCGCGCAAGCGTTCTCCCTTCTCATCGTGACGACACAGCCAGTCTCGTACAAGAACGTGTTTCTGGAGTGGCTCATGCTCGGGGTTCCTTCCCGCTCGTGCCGCACTCAGATTCGCGTCGACACGTCGGGCATCGCGGATCAAAATCCGCAGGTTCGACTGGAGGTTATGGACAACGACTTCCTAGGGGAACGGCCAGCTGCCATTATGCAGTCGACCTGCCTCGCGACGGATGGCACCTCTCACGCGTGGAAGACTCGTGTTCTTTTGAGTCAACTGCGAAACTTGCGAATTGCTGTCGAGCTGCGACTGCACCCGGACATGCATGGGTACGGGCCGCAAGCGCCGGTCCATGTGCGTGGGTCGGGCGGCATCCTCGAGCTACGGCCAGCCAAGCCCTATGCTGAAGGGAGCTGGGACATTCGACCGCATTCTTTCGACACCTCTTCTTCTCGAGCGATGGCGGTTTACAAAGTATCTCGTGCCTCTCCAGACAGCGTCAAGACGGACACCCCTCGCTTTCTGTGGAGCGTGGCCGCTCTGGTGGCACAAATCACTGGGAAAACCGAGCTGACGAAGATCCCACCCATCACTGCGACCTGCACGCCCCACCGTCCGCCGGCGGGCACGGTTGTTGACGACGACGAGGTTTGGCTGCTCCCGAGCCCGCCGCCGCTGTGCTCCGAGCTGCCGCCGCCGCTGTGCTCCGAGCTGCCGCCGCCGCTGTGCCAAGTGAGCAACCTCAACGTTCGGTTTGGGCTGAGGTCGAGGGCCGGGATACCAGGCGGTCGCCGGAATGCCGTTCCTAACCCTCTAACAGACTGTCGCAAGCTCAACGACGAGCACTACCTGCAGAGCGCGTACCAGACGGGGCTTCGGGTGGTGGACTTTCTTGGTCTCTAAGCGTGGCGCGTCTGATTGCTGGCGACGAGGGACCATAGCTGTCTTGAGATAATGTGAGGGGTAGTGTTCCAGAGAGGGAGTATACAACCCTTGAAATTGAGCGAGTGCTTTCGACACACTGCGTCTCAAAGGCCATTCGAGCGCCAAGGCACGTGGAACTGGACTTGGCTTCCCTACTTTCGACTCAAAGGCCCCGTTTCATGTTGCTGGCCGCACCGCGAGGGTCGTCGGCACGACCTACCCGCCGACCGGCAAGGCCGCGACCTTGCCCATTGGGCGGCGCCGCGGGAGCTGGGGAGCGGCGGGGGGGCGCCGCCGCCTGGGTCACCGACACCTTTTTCATGGCAACCGCAAATTTCGCAAGCAAACATGTCGTACGTCGACAGCCCCATGATGCCGAGCGCCATGCCCGGCATGTATGGCGACTACGCCGGCCGCGCAGTGAGCGGCATGATGAGCGCGCCTCCTCTGCCTCCCCTCAGCACTGGGGGCTCGGGGGGCCGCCGGTACCTGCTGCTGATCATCATTGTGGTGCTGGCGCTCGTCGTCGGCTATCTGGCGTATCGCGCCGTGCGGCCGCGTCGGACGACGGGCATCTTCACGCCGCAGATCACCAACGTGCCCGACTGCGAAGAGCGGGAGGACCTCCACGAGTTTCAACATCTCCTCAACCTCGCCAAGCGACCCAACGTCGCGCTCCATCTTCGAAACCTCTTGCAGACCCTGCTCGCGCCCGACGCGGGCGCAGCCCGACCCACGGTGAACGGTCGCGGCAGCGCCGGCACATCCCTCCCCGACCCAGACCCGTGGGCGGGTGGGGAAGGCGACGACATGCCGCCCCCGATCGTGTCGTCGGCCGTCTACAAGTAAACGCCGCGGGCAGCGAGCGGGGCGGTGCCCCTCGCAAAGGACTTCTGCCACCCGACCGATGCGTGCCCTGTCACGACAGCCGCCTGGGGACGCGGCGCCCGGCTGGGGCGCCGCACCGTCTCCCAAGGCTTTGGTTGGCCCCTGCCGGCTTGGCGGGCGCGCACGGGGCTCGAGCTCGGCCAGCAAATTGAAATGCTCTCGTTCAGTCTCCCTCCAAGCGTCTCGATGGGTGGGGTGCAGAGCGCCGGCGCGGCAGTCGCCGGCGCGGCGGGAAGCGGGTGGGCCGTCCCTCGTCGCCGCGCCGAGCCTTGCCTTCCTGGGGTCTCCCTTCCGCTGGTCGTCACCGAATCCCGAGCTCGACGCTCGCCAGCTCCCCCCCCGCGCGGCAGGGCACTTCCCTGGCCCCTGGAGGATCGATCGCCGGTCCGGCGCCTGTCGGCCACCGAGAGCGACGAGTGCCGGGGGGGCTGCCCAGCCGTGGGCCGCCGACGCCCCCGGTCGGGCGGCGGGGGAAAAAGATGCTCTTTCACCAGGTTGGTAAACTCGACCTTGCTGCCCTCATGCCGAGCGGATCTTTTGCCACTGGGGCCACCTCGGGTGGTCCAGTCACCCAGATTGTCGCGCGCGGCACGGCCGACTATCACCTGACCGGTGCGGCCACTGTCACCTTCTGGCGCCTCAAGCACAGCACCCACACCAACCATGCTTGCGAGCACGTGCGGCAGAACTTTGACAGCGGCACCGTGGCGTTTGGGAGCTCGGTGACGGCTCGCCTCGGCCGCACGGGTGACCTGATCCACAAGCAGTACGTGGAGATTAACCTGCCCGGGCTCTACCCCGTCGTGTCCGCTGGCCACACCACCAACTACGCTTACGTGCTGGAAGAGCTGGCCGCCGACGCAGGCGGAGACTACATGCCCGACGCCGAGCTGCAGGCCGGGCTCACCAACGCTTTGGGCGGGTTCTACTGCCACTGGACCAACGCTGTTGGGTTTGCCCTTCTAAAGCGCATCCAGCTGATCATCGGCAACCACCAGATCGACCAGCTGACCTCTGAGTACATGTACGCCTGGGAGGAGCTGTCCGGCAAGGCCGGCAAGCGCATGGCGGACATGATTGGTCGGTTCGAGACCCGCGAGCAGCTGATCGCGTACTCGCGCACCCCCCAGATCCTGTACGTGCCCCTGCCCTTCTGGTACACCCAGGTGGCTGGCAACTCGCTGGCCCTCGTGTCGCTGGCCTTCCACGGCGTGCAGGTCTCGGTGCAGTTCCGGGAGCTGGAGAAGCTCATCATCGTGTCCAACCGGGACATTGTGGTGCACAACGTCCCCACCGACAACGGGGTCACCGACGGGCAGCCCGTGACCAAGGCCAACCTCAACGCCTGCATGGTGACCCAGTACGTGTACTTGGACGTCGCCGAGCGCTCGCGCTTCGCCGAGGGCCTCTTTGACCAGCTCATCACCACGATGCAGTGCCAGTACCAAGAGACGACCAACACCACCCTGGACCTCGATCTCAACTTTAACCACCCCATGCTCGAGCTCATCATGATGGTCCGCCTCGAGGCCAACGAGATGGCCAACCGCTTTTTCGACTTTTCCCGCGTCGGCCCCAGCACTGGCTCGGGCCGCTACCGCAGCAACGACGGCAAGGGCTTTCCCACCGCCGTGGCCCTGCTGCCCCAGACCGAGGGCGCCTTTGACTTGCTGATCGAGCCCGAGACGATCGGGGTCGGAGCGGGCCTTAGCGACGGGGAGGCCAACGATGCGTGGATTGCGGCCGCCGGCACCAGCACTGGCGGGCCCAACCTGGTGAGCAACAACGGCATGTACAACCTTTCGGAGGTGGTCACCGTCAACGCCGATCCCGTGCGAACCATCAACCTCACCGTCAACGGGTCGGATCGCTTCCAGCACGACGACGCGCAGTTCTTCCGCCAGGTGACCTGCTACGAGGCGCACACGCACATTCCCTCCAACTACATCTACACGTACAACTTTGCCCTGTACCCCGAGGAGCCCAACCCCAGCGGTGCCCTCAACTTTTCGCGGCTCGACAACGTCAAGCTTCGCATGGTCTTCCACCCTTCCCTGGCTGGCCACAACCTGCAGTTCTTCCTGTTTGGCCGCAGCTGGAACGTGTTTTCGTATGTGGACGGTATCGGTGGGCGCAAGTACGCCGCGTAAGTTGCTCAACGTCACACGGGAGGAGCCGGGCGGGTCTTGGAGGGCTGCGGCGCGGCGCAAGCCACCGTGTCTTTGAGTCAATTCGAATTTTCCAACGAGCAACCCCTTTCCCCCTTCCCTTTTTGGCCCGCACCGCGTTGCGCTGCTCGGCTTTGTTCAAGACTTGGCCCGCCGACGCAACGAGGGCTCTCGGGGGATCAACGATCCCGGAAGGTCTGATCGACGGTTGCCGTGCCGACGTCGCAAGAGCCCCCGTGGACTGCGGCTGGTTACTGAGCCAGTCGATTGCGGGTCAAGAGACCCCCTCAACCAGTAGCGCGCAGGCGTGCCTTCTTCAAAGCACCTAGCAACTCAAGGCTTCGCCCCGCTTTTGCCACTTATCTCCGCCCTCGACTCAGACGGACCTTTGAAAAGCCATCGACCTGTCGGTTCCCTTGAATTAAGTAATCAACCGTCGAACCGAGCCCAAGGGACGGCAGGTCAATTGCCGAGCCTAGATGACGCGACGGCAGCGCCCAGGGGGGTCGGTTGGCCAGAATGAGGGCTAGACCCGGAAGCTGTCAAAGTACGGCAGCTCGAGCGCCTGCTGCGCCGAGAGAACGTCATGAGGGGCGTTCGCCGGCCACGCAAAGCAAGGGCTTCCCGGGCCCGAGTGCCGGCACGGGCGGTAGCTGCTCGAGTCCAGCGTGCCCCTCCGAAACGCGTTGTAGTCGGGCATAAACTCGTCTTGAAGGCACTCTTTGACGAACGCGGTTGCTTCGGGCCGGTGGTCGACCCCGAACAAAACGGCATTGTCGGCAAGGGCCATGGCAACCATGCCGAGCGCGACCATGAGGTCGTACTTGGAGCTGAACGAGTTGCACGCGCTCTCTCCTGCGCACGAGACGTGGTGCAGCAGCGCGTTGTCCCCACAGTGGCGCGGGGCGTAGGCCCGGTCCCAGTCAAATAGCATCAGCTTACCTGCAAGCACGGGCACCTCGAAGCGCTGACCCACCACCTCGTACTCAAAGGCCGCTTCGGCCGGGGTCATGTCGACCAAGACGTTGTTGAAGTGGAGGTCGTGGTGGACAACCTCGTTCTGGTTCATGACGTGAATGGTGTAGATCAGCTGAAAGAGCAAGGACCGGGTCTCGTCTTCGAACGCTGTTTCCAGGAGCTTCGCCAGGGGCACGGACGAGGAAACGCGTTCGGTCACAATGAGGTGCATGCCGACCATGTCGGCTTGGAACCGCGAGGGCACAACCCTGTTGGCGGCCAGCGCGTCGAGCAGCTGGTTGCCCAGCCACGTTTGCGATGGCACTCCCAGGGTCAGGCTTCCCAGCGGCTGAACCACGTGCGGGGTGAGGTCCAGATCGGGGATGGCGTTGGCGTACACGCAGCTTTCGTAGACCAGGGCCGTGTTGTGCAGGGCGTAAGCGTGGATCTGCTGGTCGTCCGGGCTCATGCGAGGCCTGCGGCTTGAGATGGCCACGTCGTCGTAAAAGACAGGGGCAAACAGCGGAAACGCTTTGATGGCCAGCCCGAGGCCGGTTGGCGCGTCCACCGCAAACGCAATCGCCGATGGGGACACTGTGTTCTTGTCCGTGTGGCTGAGCACCTTGAGGCGATCCAGCCGGTCCAGACCGGCCCCCGTCCGCAGCGCGGCTCGCACGGCCGCAATCGCCTGCTGCCGGCCGCCGTCGGTCTGGCTCAAGTCGCGCCATATCGGTCGGTACCCAACAGGAGTGAGCTGGCGCCCGGGCGAGCCAGAGGGCACTGGCAGCGCCTTGACACGCTGGCTCGCCGCCTTCGAATTGAGGAAAGAAGGCCGTCCCGTGAAATTGTCATTCCGAGACCGATGGCCAGTCGACCGCCGAGCGCCCTTTGCAATTTCCGCCCAAGGAAGTTTCACCTTTAGCATTTGATGCGCTTTGGTGGCTATTTCCACAGCAGCATACCGACTCCAACGTTTTGCCAACCGGCCCACCAGCCGCCGCGTCCGCCGACGCGAGGGGCTCGAGGCGACGTGACGTCAGCAGGCCGCGAAGACCACTTGCCAAGCAGGCGACTTTGCGCAAAGCCATGCCGAACCACAAGAGCCGGCCGGCAGCGGGCTACGCCTCCGCGGCCGAGCGGGCCGAGCGCCTCGCCCGCGCGAGCACGCCGGTCGAGGACCCATGGGACCTGCCGGACGCTTTGAGCGCAGTGCTCGGGCCTCGAGCCGTCGCAAGCACCAAAGCGTTGCCGCACGTCGTGGCGGCTGTCCGTCGGGTGCCCTACCCAAACATGCGCAACGGGCTTCGGCGAGCGTGGGCGTTGGAGCGGGCGCTGGCGGGGTCGGCCACGCGTCAGCGAGTATACCTTTCGACAACCGTGCCATCTGGCGGATTGGGCTTCACTCCTGCACCCAGCCTTGCCGGTCCATCAGTGCTTGTTGCAGTGCATGTCCCGATTGGGTCCTGCGTCGATTTCGGTGTCCCGGCCGCCGCCGACGGGCGAACTGACGTCGCTGCGGCGGCGTCCTTGCCGCACGTGCTGGCAGAAGCGCGCGAGATGCCTGTCGAGCCCAGCGCGGACCGCCTCTCGACGATACTGACAGACGCGCGATCACCCAAAGCTGACAGTTGGGCGCCCGACCCGCAAGCGTTTGTGCGGATCGTGCCTTTTGAGCCATTTCTGCCTCTACTGCATGCCAGCGTCTGGACCGGCGGCATATGCGATACTGCGGTGGTCCTGCGTTCGGACGAGCCCGAGTGCACCGGGCACGCTCGGGGCCGACCCGGACGCAAATAAAGCGCTCGTACAACGACTACCCCAAGACCCCTTACATGGCGGAAGAACGCCAGCGGTTCGTCAATCCATTCGCAGAGCCCCGCAACCCGAGCTTCGGTCTTCCCCTCCGACCTGAGCCCCCGGGCACGCTCGGGGCCAGAGGGGCACTTCAAGAGCTGCCCAACGACGTACTGATGGATATACTCCAACACCTCGACCAAGAGACCCTGTGGAAGCTTGTCCTGGCGTGCAAGGGCACGAAGCTCGGCCGGACGGCTCTGCACCACCACCGCGATGCGATAACGCAGGCCGAGGCTCGTTACAGAGCGCGGGTCGTCCCCGACATGAACGGCGCACAACTGTACCAAACACCCGAGTATGAGCGCTGGGTTGAGGCCAACAGCCTCGGCTGGAATGGCGCCATCCAGGGCGTCCTGGAGAGGGACGAGTCGTCTTTTGGTCAGCTGGGCTGGCTCAACCGAAACCAGCCCTGCGGGTTCATGGAGCTGGACGCCGCGATCAACGCGCTGAGCACCGTCGACGACCCCCGGGCCACCCAGGTCGCGCTCGATCTTATCGATCGTCTCGGCGACCTCAGCACCGTGCTGTTCCGCCGCCGCCGACACGAACCGAGAACCTGGGCTTTTGTGGCGGAGGCGCTGCAGCGGGGTCACCCCTGGGATGTCATCCAGGAAGGTCGACCCAACGACGGCCTGGGCCAACACCTGTCTCGGCTAGGAGGGCGCTTGATCGTTTCCCATCTGCGAACCATCACCGCCGGGGGCGCCACTGCCACCCCTGAAGACGTGCTTGCCTTGTGCGAGCACGTCTCGTTCGACGATCTCGGGCTGCCACCGCTTGGTTCCAGCGTCAACCCAGCCGCGGCCGTCCAGTTGGCACCTGACTTCATGGTCTTGCTATGCCCTGACGTGACCTTCCTTGGGCTCGCCTTGCCGCGGTTCTTCCGCGACATTGTCTTTGTTGCCCGACGCGAGTTTGTTGACCGCCTGAAACGCCAGTGCGCTGAACTGCCAGAAGGGTTCCATCGGCGTTCGGTGGCCCAGTACCTTGCGTGGGTAGAGGCGATCCCGTAGCTACCTCGCCATACCTCTGTTGTTGGTCGCGCCATCCCCCTCTTCAAATTTAGACTTGCGTCTGGTGTTTGGCGTCACAGGAGTGCCAAGCCAAAGTTGAAGAAGCGGGAGGTTGAGCTCGAGAGCTCGAGAAGCCTGTTGCAAAACGCAGGAGCTTCAAGTCACCCTTTAAAATTAACGCTGCAGGCGCGCCTGCGCTTACAACACAGCAATTTTTCAAGGTCTCGCCCCGCATGCTTGCCCTTGATGTCTTGCCCACACCCTTGCCCCGTCCCCCGCGCGTGTTGGCGCCCAGGGCCGCGCGTGTCCCATCTGCCGGACCGGTCGTCCGGCGAATATTACCGCGAGCCTGGGGGGTAGTAAAGTCGCCGCAAGTGCAAACACAATGGAGCACCTGGCCGAAGCAGGGGCATATGTCATCTATCGCGAGGCCAACGGCAACTTTCTCAGTGTGAGACCCGGTAGCGAGGTTGCTGGCTTGAGACCCCGCAACCACGCCAGGGGTGCGCAGTACTGGCAGGTGGTCCCGGTTGGCAATGGCCGCGTGACGATTACAAGCCTGGAAACCAACACGGCCCCACGCCGGCTCGGGCTAAGCGAGAAGAACATAAACACGGTGGACTTGTCGTCGGGCTTGCAGAGCAGCTGGAAGTGGGAGGTGGAAGTGGCCGACGCGGGCCGCCGATTGTACCGGCTGCGGTTTGCAGGCCCCGCAGCCCTCAGGCCACCCGAGTTGCTATACCTGACAGGCCATGGCAGCTTTCCTGATGTCAGTGGCAAGGGCGGCAATGATTCCGTAACTTGGTTTATCCGCAAGGTCGAAGAAGAGCATTACCAGCCCATCGCCGTTCAGCGAGGGGTGTGGTTCAACATTGAGATGCTGCATCGCCACCCCGACCGAGAGCGCCAGTACTTGACGGCGCACCGCGACGGGCGCCTGGGCATGACGTTTAAGGATACCGCGTTCAAGAGCACCCACTGGGAGGCGGTGGACGTGCCACCGGACTCGCGCGCGGGGCCGGCGCAGCCCGGCGCCGTCCAGACCCGCCTTCGCCTCCGAAACCGGTCCGCCCACGAGGAGGGCGGCTCGCAGACGTTTCTCACCGTGTTCCGGGGCACCCCCCGGCTCGGGCGCGCCGACCCCGTGCTGTCGGAGTGGAACTCGTTGGCGCAACGCGACCACGACTTTAAGGAGACCTTGCTGCTCAACCGAGCCATGGAGGGGCTGGACGGCAGGCAGCCGTTGCTGGGCGTTCTGCCCAACGGGCAGCCAGGCATCGTCCCGCTGGAGCAGGACTACAGCCCCGGGTCCGACCCTCGGCACTTTCCATTTGCGCTGCGGCTCGTGCCGGTTGCGGGCCAAGAGGTCCGGGCGCCCGCCGACGACCGGTGGAAGACGTGCTGCGTCGACCCCACGGGCGACGGATGCCCCGCGCTGACGCTGGCCGAGTGCCAGGCCAAGGCCCGAGCGTACTGCCGAGATTTTCCCGACGACCGAGCCATCTGCGGCCTTGGATTTGAGCACGCCATGGCCGCCCACCACAAGGTTGCCCAGCACCAGGCGCAGGTCGAGGCCGAGGCGGTGGCGGAGGAGGACCGGGCCGCCGCGGATCAGGCCG
>Ga0307981_1000498_pt1 | contig 38682 bp, 25 predicted proteins | sample OrgLakmetagen987_FD_201849 | JGI IMG/M metagenome (GOLD analysis project Ga0307981, IMG submission 201849) | Saline water microbial communities from Organic Lake, Antarctica - #987 | ecosystem: Environmental > Aquatic > Non-marine Saline and Alkaline > Saline | place: Antarctica: Organic Lake... | reverse complement strand
CGTCCGGTAGCCGGTAGGAAGTTGAGTGAGCAGCCCGAGTATATCCTCCACTGCCATCCGGTTGATAACGTTAGTCGCTGTGGGTTTATCAATCTCACTAATTTCCACTGTCAGCCGAAAATTGTGGCGCTTGCGCAGAAACATCAGCGATTCGTTAACGACGATGCGCCTGATCCAGCCTTCAAAACTGCCACTGCCTTTATATTGATACAGATTAGTCAGTACCTTATAAAAAGCTTCTACCAGGACATCTTCCGCATCCTCTGCCGACTTGACATATCGCTTGCAGACCCCGTACATTGCCGGTGAATACCGGTCGTAGAGGGTCTTTTGGGCGCGCCGGTCGTTTTCCTGACAGGCTTTGATCAAGTCGTCCTCAGTCACAAATTGATATTTTCGGTTCACAACTTTCATCACATTAGGTGAGATGCAAAATATACGTGTTTTGGTGGACAGCCTGCTTGTTTTTCTGACAATAGCTTCCAATTTACACGGTTTCCCTTCGGCAGCCGGGAATTCTGTCTTATCTTTTTGCACCCAAACCAGTTTTTACATAAATGTGGAACCCGCTGCTTCGTATTGGCCTGATCTTCGCCTTTTCCTTACTTCTCTTACCAGGAATGGTCAGGGCTACTCATATCGTGGGGGGGGAAATGAATTATACCTGCCTTGGCAATAATGAGTATGAAATCACCCTGACGATCTTCCGCGATTGTTTTAACGGTAATCCAAATGCCTGGTTTGACAATCCGGCATCCATTGGTGTTTTTAACTCTGATAACGAGCTGCTGGAACAGATTCTGCTGCCCTTGATGAATAACGACACCCTTGACCCTGTGCTTACGAGTGAGTGTTTAGTGGTGCCACCAAATGTATGCGTACATACTACCACTTATCGCACGATCGTTACGCTACCAATCATCGCCGGGGGGTATCAGCTGGCCTATCAGCGGTGCTGCCGTAATGAAACAATTGTTAATATCGTAGACCCCCTGGATACGGGGGCAACTTACGGAGTGACCATTTCAGAGGCTGCCCTGGAAGCTTGTAACAGCAATCCAAAGTTCAAAGAATGGCCTCCGATTTACATTTGCGTAAATGAGCCTATTGTTTTTGATCAGTCCGCCATCGACCAGGATGGCGACTCAATTGTCTACCGGCTCTGTACACCACTTACTGGTGCAACCCCTGATCTTCCTCAGCCCCAGCCGCCTAATAATCCTCCCTACGACGAGATTCAGTGGATTGATCCGCCCTACAACGTGGATAATATGCTGAACGGTTCTCCCGGTGGGGCTTCCCTCCAAATTAATGCGCAATCTGGCTTATTGACGGGTTTCCCTGTTACTCAGGGGCAGTTTGTGGTAGGCATCTGTGTGGAAGAATACCGGGATGGCGTTTTGATATCCACCACCCGCCGGGACTTTCAATACAATATCGGCTTGTGTGGTGAAGCCAACGCTGCCTTTACAGCACCTGAGGTGCAATGCGGGAGCCTGACTGTTAATTTTGAGAACCAGAGCCAGGGCGCCAGCAACTACTTGTGGCAGTTTAACGACCCGGGCAATCCAGGGGCCTCTTCTGCATTAAGCAACCCGGTCTATACCTTCTCTGACACTGGCCAGTATTCTGTACTGTTGATCGTTGCGCCTGGTGCAGTCTGTGAGGATACGGCATTTCAGGAGATTAACCTTCAGCCTAACTCCTTAATACCTGATTTTGACCTATCCATTGAGGGGTGCAGTGACATCGCCGAGCTACAGGTATTTGATAATAGCCAGGACACCTTATATGATATTGCCACCTGGGCGTGGGAGGTCAATCCGGGCGACCTGAGCAGTACAGCTACTGCGCCTACATTCCAACTTCAGGAAACCGGTACCTATACGGTGAACCTCACCCTGACTTCAACGGAGGGCTGTACCGACACCTTGAGCCAAACCATTGATATTGAGCTGCTAACAGATGCGCTCACCGCTGAGTTTTATGATGTTTGCCCGGGAGATTCCGTTGCTTTAAATGCCGATTTCAATCCAGCTTACGAGTATACCTGGGCTGCAAGCCCGGATATTGAAAATCCTTCTGTACCTAATCCGGTGGTACAGCCTGCTACCAGTACAACTTACGCCGTCACGGTATCTGATGTGACCGGAAATTGTAATTTGGAAACAACGGTTACCGTCAACGTGGCACCACCACTTACGCCCGAGCTGCCCGCAGATACCGCTATTTGTGCGGATACCATTCTTCTACAGGTGAGTGCACCCGGTGCTACCACTTATTTCTGGTACGCTGATGGGGCGTTTTCTGAACCATTGGGCACCGGCCCGGTTTTGGAAGCCATTCCTATGGGTCCGACACCTTACTATGTGTTGGTTCGCGATTCCTTTGGGTGTGTGGCCCTGGACTCAGTGCAGGTTGATGGCAACGCGATTGATATACTGATCACCAGTCAGGGCGGAATTTGCCCCGGTGCTTTAGGAGCGGCTGCGGTGATTAATCAGGACCCCACAGATACGCTTACCTACGCCTGGTCTCCCGATTCTTTAATCGTATTTGACAATAACAGCCCCACTGTTTTTGTAGCGCCGCAGGTCCCCGGCGCCTATGGACTGACTGTACAAATCGACAACCAGTTTGGCTGCACCTTAGTCGACAGCACCACCCTTACTTTAATTGATACTTTACCGCAGGAGGCTTTTCAATCGGTACAACAGTGCAGTGGCTATACTGTACAGTTCAGCAGCAGTAGTGTCAATGCGCCTTTCTACGACTGGTACTTTGGAGATATGGAAAACCCCAACGCTTCTGCTCAGGGGGAGATGGTTAGTTATACCTATTCCGGCCCCGGCACTTATGAAGTTAGTGTAGTGCTTGACAACTTTGCTGCGTGCACGGATACTATTGTGCAAACGATAACGGTGGGAGAACCCCAGATTGATCCTGCTTTTACGTATACCATCACAGAATGTACGGATTCAGTTACGGTACAGCTGCAGGATGCTTCAGTGAACTCACAAAGTGATATTACAGAGTGGTTCTGGGATTTAGGCAATGGACAAACAGCTACGGGACCGGTAGCGGAGCTGGTCTTTACAGAAGACGGTACCGTTGAGGTTCGCCTTATCATCACCTCTGCCGACGGTTGTGTAGATGAAGTGACGCAAGTGATCACTGCTGTCGTCCCTGATCCATTGCTTCCGGATACGCTGTTCGCTTGCCCTGGTCAGCCCCTGTCGCTTAACCCCAACCCACTTCCTGGGTATACTTATTCCTGGTCACCCGCTTTGGGCCTCAGCAATCCGGAGATTCCCAATCCGGTAGCGACGCTGACTGGCGATCAGGTGTATAACGTAGTGTTGAACGAAAACGACGGCATTTGCACCTTTGAAAGGGAATTGACGGTAAGGGTTGCCCCGCCAATCGAATACGAACTCAGTAATGATACGCTGGTTTGTGGCGAAAGCCTGGCGCTGAATGTCTTTAGCCCGCAGGCGGCTTCCTACGCCTGGTCGGAAGACGTCGACTTCAGCACCGTACTTGGTAGCAGTCCCGAATTGACTGTTGCCCCTTCCGGACCTCAGACTTACTATGTGACCATAAAGGATAGCCTGGGCTGCACGGTCTTGGATAGTGTGCAAGCTGAAATCAGTAATATCATAGTATTTTCAGACGGAACGGTTGGTGTCTGCGAAGGAGATACGGCTACGCTGGAGGTTGTCGAACTGGCAGCTGGCCAAAATCTGTTTTATGACTGGGCACCCGACAATGGTATCCTGACCGGTCAGGGCACCGCGCAGGTAACGGTAGATTCAGAAGAAGCCACTAATTATGAGGTAATGGTTACGAACGGATTGGGCTGTGTAGAAACGCTAATTTTCGAAGTGACTGTTTCCTCCAGTATACCTTTGCTTGCGGTTACAGCTATGCCCGACACTATTTTCCAGCCCGAACTGGTTCAGTTATTGGCTACGCAAAACGCTGGTTATACCTATGAGTGGCTGCCGCCTGACGGGATCAGTAATCCCGGTGTTTTTAATCCACAGGTTCTGGTTGACACGACGCGCAGCTTTACGGTAAGGGTTACGGATAAAAATGGATGTACCAACGAGGGTTTGGTGGAGGTCGTCTTATTGTCAGCTTGTTTGCCGCCCTATATTTTTGTACCCAATGCCTTCACGCCGGATGGGGATGGCCTTAACGACCGGTTGCTTGTCCATGGCAGTACCATTGATGAGCTATACTTTGCCATTTATGACCGATGGGGAGAACGGGTATATGAAACCTACGACCCGCAACACGATGGATGGGACGGCACGTTTCGCAACCGGCAGCTACCCGCTGATGTCTATGGTTATTACCTGGAAGTGGGCTGCTTCAACCAGGAGACTTACCAGGAAAAAGGTAATATTACGCTACTACGATAATTTCTTCACCCGGCCAGTATCAATGGCCAGCAACAAAATTTGATTTATAATGAAGCATTGGATTATAGGTGGCATCATAATGCTGATCACCCTACCCGTATTTGGACAGTACAAATTCACCGTGGAACAGGATTTGAAATGCACAGAAGTCAAAAACCAGCAGCGCACGGGCACCTGTTGGAGTTTTTCGACGATCTCCTTTATGGAAGCCGAACTTGTGCGGCTGGGCAAAGGCAATTACGACCTCTCAGAGATGTACATGGTGCGAAATATCTACGCTGATAAAGCTCGAAATTATGTACTTCGACAGGGCAAAGCGAACTTCAGCCAGGGCAGTTTGAACCATGATGTCATGAGGGCTCTGGAGATGGTGGGTGCTGTTCCGGAATCGGTCTACTCCGGCTTACAGGAGGGCGACCTTTACCACGACCACAGCGAAATGGAAGCCGCGCTTAAGGGGTTTCTAGATGGCGTACTGGAAAGCAAGCAGCCAAGTGAAAAATGGGCTGGTGCTTTTGAAGCTATTATAGACCACTATATGGGCGCAGTACCGGAAACCTTTACCCACCAGGGAAAGTCTTACACTCCTGCTGCTTACGGGAAAGCCTTGCCGGTCAACCCTGACGACTATGTCACCCTGACCTCCTTCACACATCACCCCTTCTACAAGACCTTTATACTGGAAATCCCCGATAATTACTCTAATGGCAGCTATTTCAATGTGCCAATTGATGAATTAGAAGCGATTACGGCCTATGCGCTGACCAATGGTTATACGGTAGCTTGGGATGGCGATGTAAGTGAAAAAGGCTTTAGCGCAGGAGATGGGCTGGCTATTTTGCCTGAGGACCCAGCGGATAAGAAAAAATTTAAAAGCCCGGTGGATGAGTTGACCGTAACGCAGGAGAACCGGCAGTCTGCTTTTGAAAACTTCTCCACTACCGACGATCACCTAATGCATCTTACGGGCGTTGCTAAGGATCAGAATGGTAAGGCGTACTACATTACAAAAAACAGTTGGGGCGAAATCAGCCCTTACGAGGGTTTTCTTTACATGTCTGCCCCGTATTTCCGCATGAAAACGGTAGGTGTGATGGTGCACAAAGATGCCATCCCGGACGATATTGCTGAGAAACTGAACCTATAGTCTTAAGTTTCCAAAGAATTAAAAAAGGCCACCAAAAATCTGTTTTTGGTGGCCTTTTTAGTTCGACAAAGGAGGAAAAGCCTCTACCGGATCAGCGTGACATCGCCCTGGAAGGCACCAAGCTCGAAACCATTGGGGCGGGCAATCCTGATCAGGTAGAAGTAGACCTCCGTGGGCTGCTCCTTCCCGTTGAAATTACCGTCCCAGCCATCGTCCGGGGTTTCGTTGTCGTAGACCAGCTGCCCCCATCGGTTGTACACCTTGAACTCCAGGACTTCGAGGTCTTCAATATTGGCCTGTGCCAGAAAGTTGAAGAAGTCATTGACGTCGTCCCGGTTAGGGGTGAAGGTGTTGGGGATAGCTACAATGATTTCCATGAAATCTCCTTGCGTAGAGGCAAAGTAGGAGCACCCATCTGGCGTGGTGATTGCCACCTGGAAAATATGCACACCGCTATTGAAGACCTGGGTTTGAATGGTATCGAGCCCAAAGCCGTTTTGGAGGACTGTAGTGGAATCTTCGTAAGTCACGGTCCAGGTGAACTGCAGCTCGCTGGGGTCGAAAGGCGAGGTGTAATTCACGCCTAAAAAGACAGAGTCGCCTTCGAAGAGGTCCATAGGCACTTCCTGTATAATCTGAGCACCGGTGGGGAATACACCATCCCCAACCTCAATGAGCACGGAATCAATGAGGGTGGCACAACCACCGCCACTTTCGTAAACCAGGGTATAAACGGTCGAATCTTCCGGCATGACGGTAATGCTGTCGCCGGTGTAAGTGGAGCCGTCGCTGCCGGTCCAGGTGAAGGTCTGTTCACTGCTGCCGCCAAAGGCTTCCGCAACAATATTAGTAGAGCTGCCCGGGCAGAGGAAGAAGTCTTCGGGCAGGATATCGAGTACAATATTACCGATGACCTCTACCGTTACGGTGCCTGTGAAGTCGTCGCAAACGCCGTTGCTTGCGGTAAGCGTGTAGGTAGCCGTTTCATTAGGGCTCACCACAGGTTCGGGGTTGTTGAAGTCACTGAACAGCGGGTCAGTGGAGGTCCAGGTGTAGGTGGTGCCTTCATCAGAGGCGAAGTTAAGCTGTACGGATTCGCCCAGACAGATGGTGGTGTCGCCAGCCAGGCCAACGACCGGGATGGGTAGCACATCAATGTCAACGGTTCCTCCCAGCTCTCCACAACCAAAACCACTGCTGTAACTGACGGTATAAGTTCCGGAAACGGGATTGTCAATGGTTATACTGGCTCCTTCGCCGGCAGTGCTGCCATCGGGGGCTGTCCAAACGACACTGTCTTCGCCCTGCAGGTTGGCAATGTCTACCGAAAGGGTAGTGGTCTCACCCTGGCAGAGGCTGGCGGGTTCGGCAGTGATGCTATTGATCACTGCATCCTGAATGACCTCCACCGTAACCGTCTCTTCAACATCAGGGCAGATGCCATTGGATGCAACGAGGGTGTAGCTGGAGGTTTGCGTTGGCGAGACAACCGGTAATGGATTATCATTATCATTAAAGTCCGGGTCTGTGGAGGTCCAGGTATAGGTGGACACTTCGTCAGCGGCCAGATTAAGTTGGGCAGACTCCCCCAAACAAATGGTCTGATCACCAATAACGGCAGTTACAGGAGCTTCCTCTACAGTGAGTTCGAACGTCTCAGAAAGTGTGCCGCATTCATTAGCATTGATATAGATTAAGGTATAAGTGCCGCTCACCGTAGGATTGAAGCTGCCGGAGGTGTTGGTCGTACTGAGTACTTCCTGCCCGTTTGGGTCCGTCCACTCAAAAAGATCACCTTCTGAGAGATTGGTGGCTTCAATAGTGAACTCCACTTCTTCATTTTGGCAGAGATCGGTAGGGGAGACATCCACCGATGTGATTGTTGCGAAATCAGAAATCGTGATCGTAACCTCTCCTTCTAATGGCGGACAAACTCCGTTGTTGACTACAACAAAGTAAGTAGTGGTTTCAGCAGGAGAAACAACGGGGTTAGGTTCTGTACTGCTGAAGTCAGGGTCCGATGAGGTCCATTCAAAGGAATCGTTAGGGCCGAAGGGCTCCCCAAGGTTCAATTCAGCGCTTTCGCCGGGGCAGATGGTTTCATTATTCGGTACGAACGGGGGTTCCACGGGTTGAATAGTGGCACTCACGCTGGCATCGCAGCCATCGGCATCAATTTCTACCATGTATTGACCACTTGCAGGTGAAGCGGTTGGATCGAAGCAATCGGTACAACTTAAACCACTGCCCATCCATTCAAAGGAATCATACTGACCTGTGATTTCCAATTGGAAATCCACAGCGTCACCCAGGCAGATGATAGAGTCAGATGGAGTAATGGTTGCCAATGGCACCGCCTGGACATTGATCAGTATCGATGCCGTATCTACGCAAGCCCGGTTGGTGGTAACCCTTTGGTAAAAGAAGGTATCCTGAAGCGTCAGGACCATATTCCATAGAGTGTCCGCTGTTTCTGCACCCAACGGGTCTATCCAGCCAAATTCAATATCCGGGTAAAAGCCGGGCTCGTAAACCGGAGACGTCAGGGTGACGATTTCACCTTCACAGTACTTCTCCTTTTCCGGGTCTGGGGTAATTAGAGTGGCAGGTAGCGAATCGACTCGAATGTGGATGGAGTCGAACACCGTACAGGCACCTAAAGTAAACTCGGCAAAGTACCAGTCTGTGACCTCAGTGGTAACTTGTGTGGTCAATCCTGAGGTATCGCTAATTGTACCATTATCCGGCGACCAAATCAGGGTTTCTCCGTCTCCGGTGCTGGTTTCGGCTTCCAGGTCAACTACGGTACCCAGGCAAATCTCCAGCGAATCCGGCCCAATGATGTCTATATTAGCTGGAAGCACTGTAACGGTCACTGCTGCGGTATCAGCACAGGCACCATTACCACTTTCGGCAATAAGCTGATAGGTTGTTGTCTGCTCAGGGAATGCGATAGGATTTGAAATAGTATCGTTGTCTAAACCAATATCTGGTGACCACTGATAAGTCGTAGTGGTTTCGGTCAGATCAATGAAGCTGGCAAGCTGAACGCCATAGTTTTCACAAATGATGGTGTCTGCCTGTATTTCCGGAAAATCAAAAGGGGCGACATTAATATGTACGGAATCCTGCACAACACATCCGGCTACATTAACAGAAACAATATAGTCGGTGGTAACTTCTGGCTGTGCAACGGGGTTTAAAATTGTTGAATCACTCAATCCTACGGCCGGTGCCCAGGTCAGATTACTGTTATTCGTGTTATTAGTGGAGTTTAGCTGAACGGTATCTCCCTGGCAAATGGCTAGCGAATCCTGCGGGAAAGCCATGATCTCCGGGTCAATAATTTGCAGATAGACCGAGTCTATATCCACGCAAGGGCCAACAATACCTTCTACTTGTACCCATTGGCTCATCATAGGGGAAGCCGTTGGACTGGAAGAAGTGGGTTCATCAAAGATACTAACCGGCGACCAGAAAAAGCTCGCTGCGCCTGTAGCACTTAATACAATAGAGCTATCTGAACAGACCAGCACTGTATCCTGACCAGCATCGATCTCTACATTGATCTGGTCGCGGAGTTCTACAACAAGCTCAGTGTAGACTACTTCACCGCAACCAAAGTCATTACTCAGAGTCAGTATGATGGTCTCTGTTCCTTCCGTCAGCAAATCAGAAAGGGTGGTAAGCGGGAATGACAATTCGTTTTGACCCGGTAGGAAAATTACCGAATCCGGTATTTCCAGGAGGTAGTCAAGACCGTTTTCCGCTGTGCCGGTTACTGTAACGATGAATGAAGTGGTATCTTCAACCGGATCGGTTAGGGAAACAACTACTTCATCATCCTGATTGACACAATCTTCTACCAGGTAGTCAATACCAGAGTTAAATTGTACGGTTAGGCTAGGGGTCCCTCCTTTAAGCTCTGAAACAAAAACTCCTGAGTCATAGGATGAATCACCACGATCAGCAATAGCTAGTTTAAGGCTGTAAGTATTACAAGGCTCTACGCCAATACTGGCGGTCAGGCTCTTTTTGACACCCAAGAAGTCAGAAGTCATACCGTCGTACTGAATGCTTGACCCTCCGAGATTATTCCGGTAGAATTCCCAATTGAGCAGGTTGTTCACACTATTGATCTGTACTGGTGTGCCATCTGGCAGGGTTGCAATATTTATCGCACTATTAGATAGGTTGGGGTCGCCCATAATGCCAGGTCCCGAAACCAGGAAGGCAAAAATGTCATTAAAGGTCGTATTCACAAATTCCGGATATTCTTCGGAGCCGAAGACGTACTCAAAAGAAAGCTCATCTGTAGCGACAAAGACATCAAGCTCGACTACGCAAGCATTCTGGGACGTCGTCCCCCCACCAAAAACAGTAGACAGGTAGTCAAGATCCGGATCACCAGGTGCCCCATTGTCAGTACCGGGGCTGCCGCCACCTCCACCGGTATTTGGGCCAACGGCATAATTACGGCTACCGGAAGTGAGCAGGAGTCCCCGCTCCAATCCGAGATTTGTCATATCACCGCCCTCAAAGGTGCCATAGGACTCTTCAGGGCAGTTGATATTGGTTATTTCTGCAGTTACGTCGGGGGTAGAGACGAAGTTGACGATATCTTCTTCGGTTACGTTGCCGTTAACAACGATAGGCTGAAGCGGCTCACAGTTTTGCTGGCACTCCCATTCGCCTTCAAATCCTTCAAAGGTGTTGGTGCCATCCGTGGTGAACTGTACAGTAAGGCAACCACTGGTAGCCTGTACCTGAAAACAGACCCCACCTCCACCTTCGTCATTGTTCAGGAAGTCGCCATCTCCCAATTGAGCCAGGAGTGGACTGTCTGTACCGTCACCATCGAAGAAGGAGATAACATCGGTGGTGAGAAAACCACCGGGCTCGAGGTTGTAATAGTTCATCGTGAAGAGGATACAATCGTGGGGCTGATCCGGGCAAATGGTGAATACGTTATTTTCAGTATTCCCATAGTCTTCATCGGGGCCTCCTGAGTCGTAAAGTAAACCACTGCAGGACGTAGAACCGCCTTCGTCAATGGTAGAAGCCGGCTCTTGTTCTTCGACACAGAGTTGGAAAGTACCCCAGTTAGGTGTCCCTGTGGCACTATAATCTGTGATACGGATAAAGTAAGTTACGCCAGGCGTAAGCCCTTCTACATCTAATTCGACTACGGAGGTACCTAGCTCTGTAGAGACACAGGCGATTTCCGCAAGGTTGTCAAATTCACAGATACCGCGGTAAAGGGCCACCTGAGGGCTACTGAGTGGCGTAGAGCCGTCGGGGTCTGCAATGCCAGTGGCTGTGATGGTATAATCAAAAATAGTATCACTGGTTGTAAAGGCAAACCATACGTCATTGCCAACTACACCTCCATTGAAACAACTCGGGATATTGCCAAAGCCAATATCGCTGGAGGTTGCATCAACGTTGGAGAAGTAAACGGTATCCGGACAGGTGGGAGCCACCCCCAGGTCAATCAGGCCTGCACAGTCATCATTTTCGGGTTGAGCAAAAACAAAAATTGGCAGGAGGAGTAAAAAAAGCAGGGTAATTTTCTTCATCATATCACGCAAGGAACTGCTGAATGGTTATTGGACACCCCCTCAAAATATTTAAATTCCTGAGGATCAATGGGGTGCGAACCGTTTGTTTAGGAATTTACTTTTGTAAACCCTAAAGTAGCAATTCCCGTGAAAATAAAAGAGTACGGGACGGGCAAAAAAGGATTTAGTGACTTAAGGCTTGCATTCTTCTAATGCTTTTTTGACATCAGCATATTGCATGTAATTGTAGTCATTGCCCCAGGAATGATTGATATAGTTGATGATATTAGTGATTTCGAAATCTGTCAGTTGGGGTATCCCTGCCATTTCTTGGTTATAGATCGTATCATTGACAACGACTTCCCCCTCCATACCGTAGCGGATAATGCACGCCAGCTTACCCTGATTTTGAGCTACGTAATCTGCATGAGCCAATGGAGGTATAACGCCTTGAAGACCAGTTCCATCATCCATGTGGCAGCTTGCGCAGAAGTTTTGGTAAAGGATTCGCCCTTGCTTGTAGGGATCGTCCCGGCAGCTTACCCAAAGTACAAGGCTAAATAGGCTACTGATCAGTAGTGGCGTTTTCCATCTCATGGAGTAGGTTTTCTATATCTTTTTGAAAGGCGGTAACCGCTTCTTTATTGGTGCCGTTACAATAGGCACGGATGTAACCATCTTGATCTACCAGAACAAATCTTCCGCTATGGTCAAAGCCATCGGGCAGGGTAGCGTCCTCGACCACAATATTGAAATAGTCATCGGCAATAGCGTAGAGGCTGTCTTTGTGGCCGGTTACGAAGCGCCATCGTTGATCTGTGACCCCCAGATTTTGAGCATAGGTTTTTAAATGCTCCACCGTATCACGCAGGGGATCAATGGTGTGGGATAAAAAAAGTAATTGATCCTCATTTTCGTAATGCTCATACAATTGAAGCATGTTTTTCGCCATAATGGGGCAAATCGTTGGACAGGAAGTGAAGAAGAAGTCTGCCACGTAAGCCTTACCTGCAAAAGTACCGGGCGTCACGAACTGGCTATCCTGGTCCACAAACTTGAAATCAGGGATGGTTTTGTATACTGTTTCTCCTTCCGGGGTTTGCTCTTTACTCAAAACAGGCAAAGAGGCAGGCTCCTGGCAGCTCGTTGCAACGAAAAGTAGTGGAAGAAGGAAAAGAAACCACTTATACATAGGATATTTAGTACGTTTTAGTCATGGTGTCGATAATGACAATTGTGAAGTCCGCTTTTCCCATATTTTCTTCAGACAGACTATCCAGGTCAGCTTGCTCCACCGATGTGATTGTTGTTATCCGGGCTTTTGGGGCATAGTCGTTTTGGAGATACCAGATAATACCCTCGTAGTTATCTGAGTGATACGATCCATTGTAGTGAATGAATACCCCTTTTTCTGGCAAGTTTTTGCTGATGAAGTAAGCCATAGTGGCATCTTTAATGGCTTGGGCTTTAGGGAAGTTGTCAGCTCCTCCACCGTGACCGCCCATCATTTCAACCATCTTTTGATAGCCTGGCAGGGTAGGGTCGTACTTTATTGGCAGAGGGGCGATGTAGCTTTTAGCAGTTGCCTGCAGAGGTTCAAGAGACTCGAAACCTTCCTTGAATACAAGGCTGGCGTATCGCCTGGGAATATTAGTGGCAGTGAAAGAAAGGTTATTAGTCTTCGCAAAATTCACGAGAGGTTTGTAGTCAGTGGCGTAATTGTTCCATAGCCGTGCTTCGTCCTCAAATGCTTTTTCTTTAATGATACCGCTCAAATACTCGTCAAGCAGTAACTGATTATCAGCTTCAAACATCTCTGCTCCAAGTGCTATTTCACCATTGGTGCTTTCGTGAAGTCCGGCGGTTAGCTCGTACTGCAGCCAGTGGGCAATAGGGTTGTTGTGTAGTTCGCCAAAAAAAACAACATCTGATTTTCGGCTTGCTTTGAGTACAGACTTGTAAGTAGTAGGGTTTCCTTTCTTGTCAAAAATCTGGTAGGCAGGTTTGTCCTGAGCAAACAGAAAGCCGGTGATAAGTAAGGAAAGGCACAAAAATAGGTAACGCATTGCTCTTTATTTGTTTTGCCGTAAAAGTAGCTTAAATTTTGACTTTTCCCCTAAGTGCCTTCTTCTCCGATTGCTGCTTTTTATTATCCAACCGCTTTTTAGGATTCGCTTTCAATGGGCGAGGTCCTTTACGGCGTTTGCGTGCCCGGAGTGCTTTTTTAATCAGGCGAAGCAGCTTCTTGACTGCTGCGCCCCGATTGAGGACCTGCGAGCGACGGCTGTCTGAAGTAACAGAGAGGATACCTTCTTTACTGATGCGGTTGCTCAGCGATTGACGGACTTTTCTTTTTTCATAAAAGGTCAGTGCTGACGAAGCATCCACCTCGAATCTTGCTTCTACTTTGGTTTCTGTCTTATTCACGTGCTGCCCTCCGCTTCCTGAGCTTCGGGAAGTCTTAAAATTTAATTCTTTTTCTAATTGTTGCTTGTCCATTACGCTTTTAATTCATTACGCTTCAATGATTTCAACGGAAGCAGGCCTCTATTGGTTCACTATTGAGCGAAGTACTGAAATGACAAAAATCCTACAACCATTATTTGCCTCTAGTGTTTGTTTTCAAAGATTTTTGAAACTAAATAACAGCCAACGCTTATGTACACCAAAAGGGGTATCGTTTGGTTCCGGCAAGATTTAAGGCTTCATGATAATGAAGCACTTAATGACGCGATCAGCTCTCTTGATGAAGTTATTCCTGTATATGTATTTGACGAACGCACTTTCCTTGGAAAAACGGACCAGTTCGGGTTCCCGAAAACCGGTAAATTCCGAGCTCAATTTATTATTGAAAGTGTCAGGGATTTAAGGAACTCCCTGCAAGCTATTGGCAGCAATCTGATCATAAGGGTTGGGAAGCCCGAGGAAGAAATCTTCGAAATTGCTCAAAAGGTAAAAACAAACTGGGTGTTTTGTAACCGCGAGCGTACTCCTGACGAAATTTATGTGCAGGATACGTTGGAACAAAAGCTTTGGACTATTGGGCAGGAGATCCGTTTTTCCCGGGGCAAAATGCTATACTACACTGCTGATTTGCCCTTCCCCATCACGCATACTCCCGATAGCTTTTCTCAATTCCGAAAGGAGGTAGAGCGTTATGTGCCTGTTCGTGAACCCCTGCCTGCTCCCGAAGAAATGGAACCCATCATGGTCAGAATGGAGGAAGGAGATCTTCCCACCCTGGAGCGGTTCGGGCACGTACCTTTCAAAGCCGATGAACGCGTAGGCTTTCTTTACCGGGGAGGAGAATCAGCTGGGTTAGAGCACCTCCATCAATATATCTGGGAACTGGAAACCATACAGCAATATCGCCACGGCTACTGTGGGGTAAGTGGTGAAGGCTATTCTTCACGGCTTTCAGCATGGCTTGCACAGGGATGTATTTCCCCAAAAACGGTTTATCATCACCTCAAAGCTTATGAGCAACAGCATGGGGCGGCAGAATCTGTGCAAGAGCTTTCCCAGGCATTGCTCATGCGTGATTTTTTCAGGCTAATGGTCAAAAAACATGGCTTTAAAGCCTTTGAAAAAGGGGGGCTGAGTGGAGTAGTAGACAACCGTTGGCGCGACGATCAGCGCTTGTTTCAATGCTGGGTGGACGGGTTAACTGGTGTACCGTTTATTGATGCGAATATGAACGAAATCGCGGCTACTGGCTACATGTCAAATCGTGGTCGTAAAAATATAGCTAGCTTCTTGGTGAAAGACCTTATAGTGAACTGGCAAATGGGGGCTGAGTACTTTGAGTCAATACTAATTGATTATGACGTGACCAGCAACTGGATGAACTGGAACTACGCTGCGGGTATTAGCGCAGATTCCAGGGAGGATAAGCATTATAATATTATCTCTCAGGCAGTGAAGTACGACCCTAAGGGGGAATACGTAAAAAAGTGGTTGCCGCAGCTGTCTGGGCTGCCTTCTGAAATGGTACATCAGCCAGACTTACTATCTACTGATGAGCAGGATCAGTTAAGTTTGCAAATTGGTGCAGATTATCCAGAGGCTGTTTTTCCTACGGAGCGTTGGCGTGTCCGGTAGCAATAGCTATCTTAAGCCCCATGAAATTGCGTGAAAAGGCAGCTTTTATCTCCCGAAACCTTGGGCCCCATAGTGTGTTTCGGCGCCTGTTGGAGGACGCTGGCGTAGAGGTTTCGGGGCAATCGCTGATTGATTTTGAAGCAGTCGCTTTCAAAAATGTGCCTGAAACAGATTGGATTTTCTTCTACAGCCCCCGGGCTGTGCAATTTTTCTTTCAGCAAATTGGGAATGAACTGCCGGAGCAGACCCAATTCGCTGCTATTGGTCCGTCAACTGCGCAGGAAGTGATAACAAAAGCAGGACCGTGTGCTTTTGTGGGCACGGGTGACCCGGATACAACAGCACAAGCCTTTCTCAAAGTAGCGGCTGGATGCAAAACGCTCTTCCCACAGGCACGCCATTCCCGACAATCTATCCAAAAGCAGCTAGGTGATGCTATTGATCCTTATTCGTTGGTCGTGTATGACAATCGACCCGTATCAAAGGTCCACCCCGTGTGGGCTGAGGTGCTGGTCTTTACCAGCCCGCTCAGTGCGCAAACCTACCTGAGTCATCAAAAGGTGAAGGCCGGACAGCACGTTGTTGCGATTGGTCAGCCTACCGCAGTAGCTTGCCAGGCTGCAGGTGCCTCCCCTTGGATAGCAGCAGCGCCCAATGAAGCAGCTTTAGCTAAAATAGTATTGGACTGCCTTAAAAGTAGGGGAAGCTTTAGTTAGTGATAAAATGAGAAATAGCTACATTCGTTCTCTTAAAGATTGCTCCAGATCTACTTTTATAGAAACAGCCATTTTCATGAAGCGAGACTTTTTTATTTTTACAGTTGTCCTCCTGTTAGCGGCATGTGGGAACCCAAAAGACGACAATAGGGTATCGTCAGATCAGTCAGAAAAAGAAGTGGCCTACCAGGGATTTGCCGATTTTTACGATCGATTCCACCAGGACTCTGCCTTCCAAATGGAACGGACCCTGTTCCCTTTACCTGGCCTGCCAAGAGAAGCAGATAGCGCTCTGATCGCTTCCGGACGATACCGTTGGACAGCGGAAACATGGACCCTTCAGCGCCCCATAAATCTCCAAAAGTCTAACTTTAAAAGAGAATTGATACCTGTCAGTAAGGACCTGATTATCGAAAAGCTTGTCCAGCCAGAGTACAATTTGCAAATAGAGCGGCGGTTTTCTCACCTGGAAGATGGCTGGCACCTGATTTATTACGCCGGACTGAATAATATACCAAAGTAAGCTGGCTCATCGGTTAATAAATCACTTCCTCTTTCAGGTAGTTTGTAACGTAGTCCGCAACGCCTTCCTCCAGGCTGCAGAAGTCCTCCCGGTAGCCTGCTTCCCGTAATTTGTTCATATTGGCTTCTGTGAAATATTGGTACGTTTCTCTGATATCCTCAGGGGTGTCAATAAAGCTGATATCTGGTGTCTTGCCCAGGGCATTGAAGGTGCTCGTTGCCAAATCCCAAAACGAGCGGGCCTGACCGGTGCCCAGGTTGTACAGCCCACTTTCCGGCTTACTTTTATACAGCCAGTACATTACCTTTAGCACATCTTTGACATAGATGAAGTCGCGCTGCTGCTGCCCATCCTTGTAGTCCTTCCGGTGGGAACGGAAAAGCTTCATCTTACCAGTTGCCTTGATTTGACGGCTGGTATGGAAAATGACGGAAGCCATACGTCCTTTATGGTATTCGTTGGGGCCGTAAACATTGAAAAACTTTAGCCCGTACCAGTTGGGAGGCTGCTTAGTTTGCTGTAATGCCCATTTGTCAAATTCATTTTTAGAGTCTCCGTAGGGGTTAAGGGGGCTGAGCTCTTCAACGAGATCGTGACGGTCATCGTAGCCCTTTTCACCCAAGCCGTAGGTGGCTGCACTGGAGGCATAGATAAAGGGGATACTGTGTTGAGTGCAAAGTTCCCATAGCGTTTTCGTATAATCGAGGTTGAGCTCCTGGAAGATATCCCAGTTTTGCTCAGTAGTATCTGTGCGGGCGCCGATATGAAAAATGGCATCCACAAAATAATGCTTTTCCCACAGCCAGCCCGGGAAGTCATTCCGGTGAATTTGCAGTGCAAAAGCTTTATGTTCCAGGTTTTTGTTTTTATCAGCCCTGCTGAAGTCGTCAACCAATACCAGGTTGTTGTATCCAAGGTCATTAAGATGACGAGCCAGACCACTCCCAATGAAGCCCGCTGCGCCTGTTATTACGATCATATGATAGCGTTTTGGGCGAATATAATCAGATTTTTCGGTCATGCAGCTTCCGTAGACAGGACTGAAGCTATCAGGGAATGACCAAATGCCTTATATTCGGCAATCGAAATCCAAAACTCTGAATTTATGGTCCTCCGCTACTTCCTACTTTTATCATTGCTGGTTACCAGTGTTTCAAGCCTGTACGCTCAGGGTACCTGCGAGGGTAATTTTGGCGAGAATATCTTTGAAGCAGGCGATTTCGGTAGTGGCACCGCTAATCTTCTAATCCCTGATCCGGGCATTGCTCCAGGGTACCAGTATTCTACTTCGCCTCCGCCCAATGACGGCTTTTACACCATCACCAACAATACTGGACTGTGGAATCTGTTTCCCAGCTGGCTCGCCATACAGGACAACAGCCCGGATCCAAATGGTTACATGATGGTGGTCAACGCGAGCTTTAATGAAGGTGTTTTCTATGAGCAGCAGGTGGATGGGCTGTGTGAGAACACCTTATATGAGTTTTCGGCGGACATCATAAACCTGATCAAGCAGCCGACCATTGAGCATATCAGACCGAATGTCTCTTTTCTTATTAACGGAGACGTACGCTACACCACGGGGCAGTTACCTCAAGACGAAACCTGGAACACTTATGGCTTTACCTTCACCACCGATCCCGGGCAAACAGAAATCACACTCACTCTTCGCAATAATGCACCTGGTGGTATAGGCAATGACCTTGCACTGGATAATATATCTTTCCGCGCCTGCGGACCCGAGGCTTTTATCCTGCCGGAGGAAATTGAGAATATTTGTGAAGATGGCAATCCTATTTCACTTAATGCCACCGTTGCCGGTGACCAATACGATAATCCGGCAGTAAAGTGGCAAATCAGCTACGATGAAGGGCAAACCTGGGAAGACGTTCCAGGTGGGAATACAATTACGATTTTGCATTCCGAGCTTTCAGAAGGGTTCTATTATTACCGTTTTCTGGTCGCCAACTCCGTAACCAATCTTCAAAATTCAAAGTGCCGGATTGTATCAAACGTTAAGGTTGTTTATGTTCAGCCCAAGTTTTTTACGATCAATGACACGATCTGCCAAGGCAACGGGTATGCCTTTGGGCTGGAGTTGCTGGAACAGACGGGTACCTACATCGATTCCTTGATATCCTCAATTGGGTGCGACAGTATTGTTACCTTAAACCTGGAAGTTGTGCCTGACCCTATGATTGTTGCGCAGGTGACTGGAGATACTACTTCCTGCGCAGACAGCAACGACGGAGTGATCAGTGTGACTGCAATTGAAAATGCTTACCTACCCTTTTCCATTGCCCTGTCAGACCTGGAAGAAACGCCTGGTCCATCCGCGACCTTCGATGGGTTGCCGCCTGGCAATTACGCTGTGCGGATTACCGATCGGTTGGGGTGTGTTTTGGAGGATACCGTAACCATTGATAGCCCAATCCCTATAGTTGTCACCCTGGATGGACCGGAGTCAATAGAACTGGGAGATGAGGTGATCATTTACGCTGAGGTCAACCAGCCTGTGGATGCTGCCGTCTGGAGCCTGCCTGTCGAATTCGAATGCCTGGACACAGATTGCCAAACCATACAGTTATTCCCCATTAGTGCATCCACTATAACCTACGAAGTGTCACAAACCGGTGGGTGTTCAGGCATAGACTCTATTCAGCTTGCCGTGGAAGAGGTGCGAAGGGTGTACCTGCCTACCGCATTTTCTCCTAACGATGATGGTCGAAATGATACTTTCAGACCTTTTGTAGTCACACCTAACGTTCAGGCTGTAGCCAGCTTCCAGGTATTTGACCGGTGGGGAGGGCTCGTTTACAAGCGCTCAGACTACTTGCCACAGTCCACATCTGATGGCTGGGATGGGACGGCAAGGGGAGAAAAACTGGATGTTGGTCAGTATACTTACGTAGCGAAAGTTTTATTTATTGATGGGGTAATTAAGGCGTATTCAGGAAGTGTGCGCCTGATCCGATGAAGGGAAGAACCCCGTTCGCCAGAGCTTGTACTTAGCTTCAATCAAGCGTAGGTTTGTCCTGGCTTTCTGTTCGGTACGGAAAAACAAAAGCCCAAAGTGGAATAAATCAATAGAAAGGCTTACTTGCTCATGGTTTTGCAACTCTTTCCAGGCCATTTCCATCTCATCAGACCAGTGAATATCTGCCAGGACGACAACGGAATTTGTATGCAGGTAAGGCAGGCAGGTAGCAAAGTAGGAGAGGCTTGCACCTCTGCGATGATCACCATCAATATAAAGGTAATCCAACTTTCCAAGTTGTTGGAGGGCTTTGGGCAGTTGTTCTTCGAACACACCTTGTTGTATTTGGATGTTTTTTATGCCCAATCGTGCCAGATTTTTCCGGGCGAAAGCAGCGGTTTGCGGACAGCCTTCAATACTAATCATCTCAGCGCTGTGAACTGCACTAGCCTGGTAGGCCGCAGAAATCCCAAGGGAAGTCCCCAGCTCAAGCATTTGCTTTGGTTTTACAAAGCGGACCAGCCGGAACAGGAATTGCCCGGATTCGGGGCTAATAGCACTGTATTGAGCAATGTTCTCTACGGTACGTTGAGAAGCGGAATTAACGAGAGACCCCGCTCCATGATCTTTAATAGTGATCAGGCGCTTGTTTTTCAAAAGCCCCCGGCGGATGAGCTCGATATCCTCAAAAGCATAAAATTGGCGGTCGTCCTCCAGTACTTCCTCGGCAAATCGAAAAGCAAAAGGCGCATGAAGGTCATAACGCGTGCGCGCCTTCACGAAAAACTGCAAATAACGCAGCAGCAGCCTGGAGTAAAGGATTATCCACTTCATAGAGCGGCGGAAAATACTGCTTTTTGGTTAAAGCCGGGTTAAATTTGTAAAAATCTCAAGGTAAGACACAGCCATTTTCAGGATTAGCGAGTTGTTAATCATAAGAATTTCGACAGAAATTCTACCTTTGCAAAAAATATTAAAACCTGCAAAAATGGCAATTTTTCACCCTGCCCTTTGAGCAAACTGTTTTAGTTTTGGCAATATTTCAATAGCTACAAAATCACAAAAACAACAGATAAATGTTGAACAAGAAATGGATTGGGCTCTGCCTTTATTTTATGGCGTCAATCGCGCTGACCGCTCAGAATAGCGCTCCGGAAAACTGGTTTAACCTGGACCCCTCTGAAGGCGTCCCTGGTGTAAGTACCGAAAAAACATATCAGGAACTTCTTAAATCCAGGAAAGGGCAGGAAGTTATTGTAGCCGTTATTGATTCCGGCGTTGACTACGAACACGAAGACCTGGATGATATTATGTGGGTGAACGTGGACGAAATCCCCGGAAATGGGAAGGATGATGACAACAACGGTTATGTTGATGACATTCACGGATGGAACTTCCTGGGCAATAAGAGCGGAGAGAACATTGAGCACGATAACCTGGAAGTGACCCGTTTGTACAAAAAGTACAAAGAGATGTTTGACGGTAAAAATCCGGACGACCTTTCTAAAAAAGAAAAGGCGCTTTACGCTAAATACGAGGAATACAAGGATGTTGTAGAGGAAAAGCAGAAGGGGCTTGAAGAAAATGCCAGTACTTACGCTGCGATTGCAGAGGCATTGGGTAAGCTGAAGAAGGAAATCGGTAAGGACGATATCACAGCTGAAGATCTGGATAACGTTGAAACGGAAGACCAGATTGTCGGCTATGCAGTACAAGTATCTAAAGCGCTCATGGCAGAAGGGCAGAGCTTTGAGGAAATTCAGAATGACCTCAATGAGTACGCCGAATACCTTGCCGGGCAGTACAAATACCACTATAATCCCGAATTCAACCCCCGTCCGATTATCAATGATAACTTTGATGATCCTTATGACCGGGACTATGGCAATAATGACGTGCGCGGACCTGACGCCCTGCACGGCACCCACGTTGCAGGTATTATTGCAGCGGAGCGCGATAACGACCTGGGTATGAAGGGCGTGGCTAACAACGTCAAGATCATGTCTGTCCGTACCGTACCTGATGGCGACGAACGAGACAAAGATGTTGCAGCAGCCATCGTATATGCTGTGGACAATGGTGCTACTGTAATCAATATGAGTTTTGGCAAAGGTGCTTCTCCCCGTAAAGAACTTGTAGATGAGGCGGTACGCTATGCGCTCAAAAATGATGTGCTGATCGTACACGCTGCAGGCAATGATGGTAAAGAGGTAACCAACGAGAATAATTTCCCTACAGACCGTTTCGCGAAGCGGGGCTTCCTAAATCTCTTTGGTGCAAAATATGCCGATAACTGGGTAGAAGTTGGTGCATTAAATTGGAAGACAGGGGAGAGCCTTGCAGCTCCGTTTTCCAACTACAGCCCGGAATACGTCGATCTGTTTGCCCCGGGCATGAAAATATACTCTACAACGCCAGACAATGAGTATAAAGACTTGCAGGGTACAAGTATGGCCGCCCCTGTGGTAGCTGGTGTAGCGGCAATGCTCCGGTCTTACTATCCTGATCTGACCGCAGAGCAGGTAAAGAGTATCCTCATGCAGTCTGCAATCAAAGACCGTGCTAAGGTGAAAAAACCAGGCACCAAAGAGGATATGGTATCTTTCTCTACGCTAAGTGTTACAGGCGGCATCGTCAACGCCTATGAGGCGGTGAAGCTGGCTGAGCAAACGAAAGGAAAAAAGAGAGGGGTAAGCCGTGATAACAGCGGTGCATCCAAAGATAAAAAAGGCAAGAGCGACGATAATTCAGTGCGGCCTTAATAATCTTATGGTTTGTTCTTTTATAAAGCGGCCTGCCGGTATTGTACCGGCAGGCCGCTTTAGGTTTATTGAACGCGCGTCGCTTATCGTATGATCACTTCCCGAATGGCTTCCTCACCTAGCTGTTCATTAAGCACTTTCCGGATTTTTTCCTTGCCGTAGGAGAGTTCTTGACGCAACGGGGCAGAGTCAATGATGATGAACAGTTTGCCTTTATAAAGTTTGATATCTTTAGTGTAGTTGGCAATAGAAGGCCCCATCATTTCTTCCCACTGATGCCGGATCCGGCTCTGATTGAGTTTGCCCTTTAGCTTGTAATGGTCAAGCATCGCCTTCAGGGCATCCTTAAGTGTTGTTTGATTATTGCCGCGTTCCTCCATATTTAGGGATGAATTTGTTTGGCTGCACCTTCCTGTATATCGTAAACAAGGAAGTCCTGCCTGGTTTGTTGTATAATTCCCGTCAGCCGGTCTTGCTCCGTATCGGTAATAAAAACCTGCCCAAAGGTCTGTTCCTGCAGCAGGTTTAGCAAATGCTGTACGCGCTGCCGGTCTAATTTATCGAAAATATCATCGAGTAACAGTATGGGAGACGTTTTTTTCTCTTGCCCCAGTACCTGGTATTGTGCCAGCTTGATGGCGAGTACAAATGATTTGAGCTGGCCCTGTGAGGCAAACCGCTTTAGCGGGTAGCCTTCTATATTGAAAATCAGATCGTCTTTATGCGGGCCAACGGTAGTCCGTTGAAGCAGGCGGTCTTTTTCGGAAGCATCCTTCAGCAACTCCTCAAACAAAGTTCCGGTCAATTTAGACCGGTAAGTGCAATCTACTGATTCAGCAGCTCCTGAGATTTGCTCATAGGCTTTTTGCAGGATGGGCCGGAATTGCTCCATAAAAGCAGCACGGGATTCATGGAGCAAACGCGCCGGGTTAAGCATTTGATGATTGTACACCTCCACCATCGCAGCGTTGTAGGTTCGGCTTTCGCCAAATTGCTTTAGCAGGGCATTGCGTTGTTGTAGCAGCTTATTGTAAAGAATGAGCTGGGACAAGTACTCCGGATTGATTTGCGAAAGGGTATTGTCCAGAAAGCTGCGGCGGGCTTCGCTACCTTCACTCACTAAGTAGGTGTCATCGGGCGCAATCATGACCACTGGAAGCAATCCAACGTGTTCTGAGAGACGGGGATAGGGGATTCGGTTGCGCTCCAGTTCTTTCTTTTTTCTGGGAATGACCTTGGCAACGATATGTTCCGATTGGTCTTCTAATTCAAACTGCCCTTCCAGCCTAAAGAAATCGCTGTCGTGGTTAGCGATGAGGGCATCAGGGGTATTGAAATAACTTTTACCCATACACAGATAGTAAACAGCATCAAGCAAATTGGTTTTGCCCATTCCGTTAGCCCCGATAAAACAAGTTAAGGGAACATCACAGTTGATGGACTGGAAGGTGTAATTTTTGAACTGAGTAAGTTTAAAAGAGGTCAGTCGCAAGGCCTGGTTTTTACTCCAAAGATAGTTAAATTCGGTGCTTTTGATTGTCCTTGATGTTATCTAAAGTCCAATCTAACCGTTCCTCCTGTGGGACCTGCCGTTCTTGGCAGTTCTGAACGGGGCAGAGCTTGCAATTTTCTGGTGGTTCACAGGGGTCGATGTGCACAAAAAGTTCTACAGGGCGTTCCGTATGCGCCTTCATCACTTTTTCAAAGGCTTTTACCTCCTGAAAGCTCTGCTGTGTAGTAAAGTACCAGGGCAGTGTCATGTGGCAGTCGATGTGGAGGGTTGCCCCATATTTGATGACCCTGAGATTGTGGATGTCAATCCATTGCGGTCGGCGTTCTTTTTGTAAGGCGCTTACCATCTCCCGAATGAGTTGATCATCGGCTTCATCCATAATACCGGCAATGGAAGTGCGCACAAGTTTAAATCCGGTGTAAAGAATGACACCACCAAAAAGAATGGCGATGATATTGTCTATCAAAGGCAGATCGGTAAGGATGACCAGCCCCAGTCCGAACACCAGCCCTACGGAGGAGTAGGCGTCAGACTTCAGGTGGGCACCGCTCGCTTTGAGGACGAGGGAATGCTGTTTTCTTCCCAAATTTTGGAGATAATACCCAAGTCCGTAGTTGATGGCTCCTGCGATAGCGGTCAGTATCAATCCCAGGTCTAATTCTGCGATAGGTTGTGGATAGAGCAGGTTATAGCTGGCTTTGGCCATAATACTCAAGCCAGCTAATAAGATCAGTGCTCCTTCAAAACCCGCCGAGATAAACTCGATCTTACCGTGCCCATAGGGATGGTTTTGATCTCTTGGAATAGCGGACAACCATATGCTATACAAGCCAAAGGCTGCCGCAACTACATTAATGATACTTTCCAGTGCATCTGTTAATATAGCGTTGGAGTTAGTCACCCACCATGCCAGGAATTTAAGCCCCATCAATCCGAGACCAACGATAAGCGCAGTACGCTGTGCAGTGCGGTTTTGCATGTTTAGAGATTCAAAAGGCTATTTGATGGGATGATATTTCAGGAACACCCGAAAGCAGCTTCCCGTTCAGTGAGGTATTTTTCCCGTTCAGCCTAAACAAAGTCCTAAATGTAAGTGAATTCTGCTAGGTTAGGGTCTAATAATGATCCACAACCTATTCCATTAAACATGAATGCCAGACTCACCCTTTTACTCCTACTGCTAAGTACTATTTCCAGTTGGGCACAGAACTGCACTGCTGATTTTTCATTTGGTCCCACAGATTTGACGATTGACTTTACAGATCAATCCACATTTAGTCCCGGTGACCCTATTGTAAGCTGGGGCTGGAATTTTGGCGATGGTAGTACTTCTTCGGCTCAGAACCCAACGCATACCTTCCCCGACCCGGACAAATATGATGTTTGCCTGACGATAGAAACTAACAGTGGTTGTTCGGATCAGTTATGTATTGAGATAGAAACTTGCGTGCTTCAGCTTTCAGTAAGCATGGGTGACTGTGATGCCAATAATCAAATCCCTATTACCATAAATGTTTCCGACCCTTTTGATGCCGCTCGGGATATTAATATTTCAATAGATGGTGTTTTAGTTCCTGGTAGCCCCTTTGATATTGATGATGATGCCCCGGTATCTGTTAATTCTTCGGTCCCTGGAGATGGACTTGTACATGTAGTGACGGTACAATCGGAGGATGTAGGTACCTGTTCTGCTACTTTTGAGTTAATGGCTCAGGATTGTGCATCAGATTGCTTTCTCTCCAGTATGAGTGTTGGTTTATCCGGAGGAATAACGCACACTGTGGATGTTGGTGATAACTTTTTTGCCCCTCAGAACATAACGATTGTAATTGGAGATGTGGTTCATTTTGAATGGGTTGGAGACGGGCATTCCACTACTTCCGACGCTACCACAGGACCAGATAGCTGGAATTCAGGAGAGATTGGTTTTGGATCAACCTATGATGTAACAATTACAAATCCTGGCGTTCATGGATATTATTGTATTCCGCACGGGGGGCCTAACGGACAGGGCATGGCGGGTACTATTGTAGGCAACTGTCCGCCAAGTGGTCAATTCACCCTTGCTGTCAGTTTCAATACCTCTATAGCCAGTCCAGAGGGTTATGATCTTCTTCTGGACGGTGTCCCCGTCCCAGGTAGTCCTTTTGATTACAACGGAACAGGTGTTCAAAATCAGACGGTTTCTCTGACAGGCGATGGGCAGCAGCATGTTTTAGAGGTTCAGGATGTTGCGGATCCGAGTTGTATTATCACGCGTAATTTTCAGGCTCCAGATTGTGGCGCAGCACCTGCTTGTTCACTTTCAGTTAGTGCTCAGCAGTCAGGCGGTTGTACGGGGAATAATCAGCTTCCTCAAGAGGTAACAGTCAACGCCATTAACCCTGGCACTAGCGGCTTTCAAGTTTTAGTAGATGGGAATCCCGCTCCCAATGGCCCTTTTTCTTATAACTCCGGCGGAGTCACCACTATAACAATCGAAGTGCCTGGTGACGGTGGAAGCCATACCATCACTGCACAGGATATTGATGATGGTTCATGCTCTGGCAGCACTAGCATAATGACTACCGATTGCACGGTCCCCTGTTCGCTCACGGACCTAAGCGCCACGACCGGCGGCAGCGCCGTGCAGACGGTCAATGTAGAAGACTTTACCTTCAGCCCGCAGAGCATAACCATAGCGTCGGGCGATATCGTAGAATGGGGCTGGACGGGCTCGGTGGCCCACACCACGACCTCTGATGCGACTTCCGGGCCTGATAGCTGGGACAGCGGCCTGCTTGGGCAGGGGTCGGTGTACCAGTCGCCGGTGCTCAGCGCAGGCGTGCACCCGTACTACTGCATACCGCACGGCGGCCCCGGCGGGCAGGGCATGGCGGGCACAATCACGGTACAAGCTGACTGCACGGGCGGGCAGGTGCAGGCGAACCTAACGTTCAGCGGCAGCGGCACGGGCGTAGACGGCTATGAAGTGCTGGTGGACGGCACGGTAGCGGGGACGTTCCCCTACGATGGCAGCGGGCAGAACAGCGCCTCGGTGGCAGTCCCCGGTGACGGCGGCGCGCATACGATTACTGTGCGTGATGCAGCGGACAACAGCTGCAGCACTTCCACGACGCTGTCCACGCCGGACTGCAACGCGCCAACCTGCCAGCTCAGCCTTACGGTAGAAGAGACGGGCGGCTGCGCGGACGGCGATGTGACAGCGACGCTGACGGTGTCGGACGCGGGGGGCAGCGCCCTGGGCTTTGAAGTACAAGTAGATGGTTCTAGCGCTGGCACGTTCAGCTACAGCGGCAGCGGCACGACAACTGTGCAGGTGCCCGTAGCTGGTGACGGCCAGGCGCATGATATCCAAGTTGCAGACCTGGAAGATGGTACTTGTTCGGCGACCACCAGCATAATAACTACCGATTGCACGGTCCCCTGTTCGCTCACGGACTTAAGCGCCACGACCGGCGGCAGCGCCGTGCAGACGGTCAATGTAGAAGACTTTTCCTTCAGCCCGCAGAGCATAACCATAGCGGCGGGCGATATCGTAGAATGGGCCTGGACGGGCTCGGTGGCCCACACCACGACCTCTGATGCGACTTCCGGGCCTGATAGCTGGGACAGCGGCCTGCTTGGGCAGGGGTCGGTGTACCAGTCGCCGGTGCTCAGCGCAGGCGTGCACCCGTACTACTGCATACCGCACGGCGGCCCCGGCGGGCAGGGCATGGCGGGCACGATTACGGTGCAGGCGGACTGCACGGGCGGGCAGGTGCAGGCGAACCTAACGTTCAGCGCCAGCGGCACGGGCGTAGACGGCTATGAAGTGCTGGTGGACGGCACGGTGTCCGGCACGTTCCCCTACGACGGCAGCGGGCAGAACAGCGCCTCGGTGGCAGTCCCCGGTGACGGCGGCGCGCATACGATTACTGTGCGTGATGCAGCGGACAACAGCTGCAGCACTTCCACGACGCTGTCCACGCCGGACTGCAATGCGCCAACCTGCCAGCTCAGCCTTACGGCAGAAGAGACGGGCGGCTGCACGGACGGCGATGTGACAGCGACGCTGACGGTGTCGGACGCGGGGGGCAGCGCCCTGGGCTTTGAAGTACAAGTAGATGGTTCTAGCGCTGGCACGTTCAGCTACAGCGGCAGCGGCACGACAACTGTGCAGGTGCCCGTAGCTGGTGACGGCCAGGCGCATGATATCCAAGTTGCAGACCTGGAAGATGGTACTTGTTCGGCGACCACCAGCATAATAACTACCGATTGCACGGTCCCCTGTTCGCTCACGGACTTAAGCGCCACGACCGGCGGCAGCGCCGTGCAGACGGTCAATGTAGAAGACTTTTCCTTCAGCCCGCAGAGCATAACCATAGCGGCGGGCGATATCGTAGAATGGGCCTGGACGGGCTCGGTGGCCCACACCACGACCTCTGATGCGACTTCCGGGCCTGATAGCTGGGACAGCGGCCTGCTTGGGCAGGGGTCGGTGTACCAGTCGCCGGTGCTCAGCGCAGGCGTGCACCCGTACTACTGCATACCGCATGGCGGCCCCGGCGGGCAGGGCATGGCGGGCACAATCACGGTGCAGGCGGACTGTACGGGCGGGCAGGTGCAGGCGAACCTAACGTTCAGCGCCAGCGGCACGGGCGTAGACGGCTACGAAGTGCTGGTGGACGGCACGGTAGCGGGGACGTTCCCCTACGATGGCAGCGGGCAGAACAGCGCCTCGGTGGCGGTCCCCGGTGACGGCGGCGCGCATACGATTACTGTGCGTGATGCAGCGGACAACAGCTGCGGCACTTCCACGACGCTGTCCACGCCGGACTGCAACGCGCCAACCTGCCAGCTCAGCCTTACGGCAGAAGAGACGGGCGGCTGCACGGACGGCGATGTGACAGCGACGCTGACGGTGTCGGACGCGGGGGGCAGCGCCCTGGGCTTTGAAGTACAAGTAGATGGGGCTAGCGCTGGCACGTTCAGCTACAACGGCAGCGGCACGACAACTGTGCAGGTGCCCGTAGCTGGTGACGGCCAGGCGCATGATATCCAGGTTGCAGACCTGGAAGATGGTACTTGTTCGGCTTCAGCCAACCTGATAACTACCGATTGCACCATCCCCTGTTCGCTCACGGATTTAACGCTTAATACATCCGGAAACCCGGTTGTACATACAGTAGAAGTAAGAGACTTCGAGTTTAGTCCTCAACAAATAGCGGTAACTGCTGGCGATACGATACGATTTGAGTGGACAGGAGCGATTCCGCACACTTCAACTTCAGATGCCAACTCCGGTCCTGAAAGCTGGGACAGTGGACTGCTAGGGCAAGGCGCTACTTATGATGTTGTTTTAGAAACACTTGGTGGCCATCCCTATTACTGCATCCCACACGGTGCTCCCGGTGGTATCGGTATGACCGGTATGATTGAAGTACAGCCTCCGTGCAACAATGGAATGGTATCAATTTCAGCTACTTTTAATGCAGACGGGGGAGGAGATAATTATTCTGTTTTCATTGACGGGCAATTGGATGGGAACAGTCCTTATGTTTATACTATAAATAACCCTCAAACTATTCAGTTAACGGTGCCTGGAGATGGGCAGAGTCGTACGCTGAGAATTGAGGACGGACAGGACACTGATTGTCAGATTTTAGCAACCTTCACGACTCCGGATTGCAATACTACTGCACCCTGCAGTCTGAGCCTTGGTGCCAGTATTGCAGGAGATTGTAACGATGATAATACAGTTCCTGTTGAGTTAACTATAAGTAACGCAGGGACTACCGGAAGTAGCTTTCAGCTATTAGTTGATGGCTTTGCACATCCGGACAGCCCCTTCGATTATGCCCCGGGTACAGAGACCTTACTAACTGTGAATCTTTCTGGTAATGGCATGAATCGGATTTTAGAGATTGTTGATACTGATAGTACTGCTTGTTCTGCGACAACTAGTGTAGGTGTTCCCCAATGTGGGGCGATCTGCGAAGTACAATTATTGACTGTCAATACAGGCGGTGTTGCACATCATCAGGTTATGGTAGAAGACTTTGAATTTGTTCCTGCAGAACTAACCGCAGCCCCTGGAGATACAATTACCTTCGTGTGGACTGGTGTGATTCCTCATACAACCACCTCTGATGCCACTACAGGATCAAATAGCTGGGACAGTGGCCTGCTTGGACAAGGTGCCACTTATCAACTTGTCCTTAATGAGGAAGGAAGTTATCCTTACTATTGCATTCCACATGGTGGACCAGGCGGAATAGGAATGGCCGGCACAATTAATGTCACCAATACATGCGATAATGGCATGGCAACTGTAGGTGTTAGCTTTGAAACCACGAATGGCAGTGCAGCAGGTTACCAAGTGTTTTTAGACGGTAATTTAATTGCCGGGCCAATCGCCTACAACGATCCGATGGGGGCAAATATGACCACTGTCTCTGTGCCAGGGGACAGCCTCGCACACATACTTACGGTACAGGACCTGGAGGTAGGCTTCTGCGCAGCAAGCGTTTCTTTTGTAGCACCGCTTTGTACTTTACCTTGTGCTATAGAGGAAATTAAGGCAGTGACCGGAGTAGGAGTAGACCACTATATTGAGGTAAGAGATTTTGATTTTTATCCTCCCGTCTTAAATGTAAGGGTAGGGGAGACCGTTCGCTTCATTTGGACAGGAGTGGTGCCTCATACTACAACTTCTGATGCAACCACCGGACCAGACAGTTGGGACAGCGGTTTGTTGGGTCAGGGCGAAGGGTACGAAATCACCATTGAAGAAGCCGGAGCGCATCCTTACTACTGTATCCCGCACGGTGGCCCCGGTGGAATAGGAATGGCTGGTACAATTCTGGCTGAACCACTTTGTATCGATGACTCTATTCACGTGTCGGTGCACTTTTCAGTCTCCAACGGTAGCCCGGACGGCTATAACCTTTTCGTGGACGGGACTTTGTACGCTCAAGCCCCATTTCTCTATGACAGTCTGAGTGGGGGTAATCAACAGTCCATTATTTTGCCAGGTGACGGAGAACAGCATTTTATCACTGTACAGGATATGGAGGTCAACTTCTGTGCAGCCACGGCTAGTGTTGTGGTACCGGATTGTTCAGCCCCCTGTGGTATAGATAGCTTAAGCGTAGTTTTTCCAGAACCAGTAGTTCATGAAATTTTGGTCGAGGACTTTGAGTTTGTACCCGCACAGCTTGATATCCACACCGGAGATACCGTTCGTTTTACCTGGACGGGAGCCATTCCGCATACCACCACTTCAGATGCCACAGTCGGTGCTGACGTTTGGGATAGTGGATTGTTAAGCCAGGGTGGAATCTATGAAGTTGTTATTGAAGAGCCAGGTAGCCATCCGTATTACTGTATCCCCCATGGTGGTCCCGGTGGCATTGGCATGGCTGGGGTGATTGATGCCGTAACACCCTGTGAGGGCGATAGTGTTTTGGCTGACCTTACGTTTGTATCGACCAATACGAGTGGGGATTTGGAAGTACTTGTCGATGGAGCATTGTTTGGGAATACCGGAACAACAGGTGGAGGGCTCACGCTCCCCGGAGACGGTCAGTTGCATGAAATAATTGTTCGTGATGCCGATAACGTGCTCTGCGCAGATACCCTTCAGGTTGAGACCTTATTATGTGGTACACCACCACCTACACCTTGTATGCTGGTGGCTAGCCTGGAGCAGGAAGGTGGTTGTGAAGACGGAGTAGTTGATTACAATCTAAGCCTCTCCGCTATGCATACTGGCCCAACCGGATTCAACTTATCGGTCGATGATGTGCTTCTGCCGGGCAGTCCATTTGATTATGCGACTCAGTCTGTACTGGTCAGCCTGCCCGGAGACGGTGCTTCTCACGAGATTGTGGTGGCAGATGCAGACAGCATAGCTTGTGCAGATACGATTCAGGTAGTGACCCCCGATTGCACTGAAAGCTGTCAGCTGTCGCTGGACACGGTGTTGGTAGGCCCTATAGTCACTCATGTAGTCGAGGTCCGGGATTTTGATTTCTTTCCATCAACACTTGACGTTACGGTAGGGGATGTAGTACGCTTCGTCTGGACCGGTGCGGTACCGCATACTGCAACAAGCGATGCCACAAGTGGAGCTGACACCTGGAACTCTGGCTTATTAGGGCAGGGAGCTACTTATGAAGTCACCATTCAAACGGCAGGTGAACATCCCTACTACTGTGTCCCGCACGGGGGTCCCGGAGGCTTAGGCATGGCAGGGCTCATTAACGCATTCGCGGCCTGTGAAGATGGTGCACTGGAAGTTGAAATAGGGTTCCAGGCTCAACAAACTGGAGTTTCCGGTTTTGAGGTCCGGGTTGATGGCCTATTATCAACGGGTAGCCCATATGATTACAATGCCGGCACTTTCCAAACGGTTATATTACCAATTGTAGCAGATGGTCAGAACCATGAAGTAGAAGTACGCGATACTGAGAAGCCTGATTGTCAGTTTTCCACCATGGTTGAAATGCCGGATTGTGCTGATCCCTGTCTGGGTTATGAGGCAGCATTCAGTTATGAACCAACCACGAATAACCTGGAGGTTGCCTTCGCTGATATGACAGAGGGGGAGGTTTCTTCCTGGTCCTGGACTTTTGGGGACGGTACTACGAGTACTCTTCAAAACCCGGTTCATGCCTTTCCCGCAGATGGGATTTATATAATATGCCTTACCGTAATGAATGAGAGTTCCGGTTGCTTAGACATGCACTGTTTGGAAATCGAGGTCAGTAGTGAATTTTGTAACATTGCTTTTGATTTGGAAACGGATGGATTAAGCGTAATACTGGTGGATGCTACACAAAGTACAACGCCTATTCAGGAGTGGAGCTGGAGCCTGGGCAATGGTACTTCAGTAGCCGGGCAGGATAGCCTTTTCTATACCTATGAGGCCCTGGGGGTCTACACTATCTGCCTGGAAGTGGTAAGCGGTGACTGCACCGGAGAAGTATGTGAAACTATTGACCTCAGTGATCCTTGCCTTGCGTTCACCCCTGAATTTACCTACACGGCAAGTCCTGATAATTTGCTTGCCTTGCAGTTTGTAGACCTGACCGCTGGAACACCCAATCAGTGGTTGTGGGGCTTTGGTGATGGAATTACCTCCAATCAACAAAATCCTGCGCATTCCTACAACGAACCTGGCACCTATACGGTATGCCTCTTGGTTCAAGACACACTCACCGGGTGCAACGAGGCGATCTGCGAAACCTTTTATGTTGGTACAACTGGCACTACAGCATTCCGTCAAGTTAATTACCAAGTGCAAATCTCACCAAACCCTGCTTCAGCCGGTCGCTCGAATTGGATGGTTTCAGGGATTGCAGAAGCCGATTTCTTTGAGTTGTTAAATCTGTACGTTTATGACATGCAAGGCCGGCTATTGACCGAACAGCAAGTGCAGGGGCAGGAAACGGTAGATATCAAGCCACCCCCAGGCCTTTGTGCCGGGTTGTACATCGTCGAGCTACGGTCGGCTCACCGGGTCTATCAGGGGCGCATTATTGTTCAATAACCTAATAACTTGAAGGCATAAAATTATGCAGCGTATAAACGGGGTATTCGTGCTCATCGGTATAGCAGTCAGTATTGGTATTGGTTTTTATTTGGGGCAATCCCGCTCTTTTTCGGCGCATACCTCCCCGGATAAGCAAACCTTTGTACAGTGTGCTGAGGAGGAAGCAAAGACCTATACCTGTAGCATGCACCCACAAGTAGAGCGGGCAATGGCCGGTCAGTGCCCTGGTTGTGGCATGAAACTGATCGAGAAGCACCTGCTTCCTCACAACAATCCTGACTTGGTTGCGCTGACAGATGCAGATTTTACGTTAGCAGGGGGGGCAACCCGGGTGGTAGAACAGCAAGGCGTTGACCATACCGTAATTCCGGTTATGGGAAGACTTGAAATTCCGCCGGGCAATATCCGTAAACAGGTAGCTGGTTTGCCCGGACGCATCGAGGAATTGTACGTAACGGCACCGGGCACTTACGTAAAAAAAGGCCAACCCATCGCAGCTATTTATTCTAAAGACCTGATTGCAGTGGTAGAGGCTTTTGTCTATAACACTAATTCTGAATCAATTCTGCGGGCGGCTAAAAACAACCTTAAGAGTTGGAATCTTGACCTGGATGTACTTCAACAATTCGATGTGGCTTCCGGGCAGTACAGAAAACCAGTAGTGATTCATGCAGATTTCGAAGGCTACGTCCTGGAGCATTTCACTCAGACAGGAGCATATACGGCTAATGCCCATATGGGCGCCCCTACCACGCTCTACACGGTAGCTATCCTGGATCAACTCTGGGCTTCCTTCGAGCTGTACGAATCAGACTTGTCTGGTGTGAAGAAAGGCAGTAAGGTTTTCTTTACTACTGAAGCTTACCCCGGAGAGCGCTTCGGGGGCAGGGTCACTTTCATCAGTCCTGTTGTCAACCCGGAAAGCCGTACGGTTGAAGTAAGGGTGGAATTGTCAAACCCCGGTCATCGCCTTAAGCCGGATATGCTGGTGGAAGGGACCCTCAAATCAAGCACCGGTAGAAAAGACGGGCAATTGGCTATTCCACGCACTGCGGTCCTGTGGACCGGAAAGAGATCTTTGGTTTATGTTAGGGACACCAATTTTGACCTCCCTGTATTTAAGCCAAGAACGGTAATACTGGGTGATTTATCCGGCGAACAATACACCATTCTTGAAGGACTGAAACCCGGAGAAACGATAGCAGTTAACGGCGTTTTTGCTATTGATGCTGCCGCACAGCTGAGCGGTAGCAGGAGTATGATGAGCGTCGGCTCAGCACCAGTATTACCGGTTGCAGCCCGGCATTCTTCGGATTCAGAATAGCTTTTTTCCGGTTCAGCAGCAAATAGTTGTCAGGTGGGTTGTTTGGTTTTACCTTTAGATTAACAAAAGCAGCCGATGATACTGAAACACAACAAATTAATAGTCTTGATTGCAGCCAGTATGGTGTGTTTTATTAGCCTCAACAGCTGTAAACATGACCCCATATTGGGGGACGATCCCATTACTCCAATCGACAGCACGGACGTTTCCAATCCGATAGACTCAACGGATAACCCCGTGGATACATCGGGCACGCCCTGCGATCCGGAAGTGGTCTACTTTGAATTGGATGTTTTGCCCATTCTGCGTTCCAATTGTGCTTTTGGTGGCTGTCACGATGAGGCTACCGCACAGGACGGCGTTATACTAACTTCCTATACTTCCGTTATGAACACCGCTGATGTCGAGGCATTTGACCTGGACGGCAGTGATTTATACGAAGTAATTACAGAGAATGATGAAGATAAGCGTATGCCGCCGCCGCCCAATATCCCGCTCAATAGCGCACAAATCAATCTGATCAGTAAATGGATTTTGCAGGGGGCTAAAAATGAAACCTGCAATCCGGGAGCAGGAGGATGCGATACGACTGCGGTCAGCTTCGCTGATGAGATTTTGCCCGTGATCAATACCAACTGCTTTGGTTGCCACAATGATGATGTGCCCAATGCGGGTATTTCGCTGGCGAGCTACGAGCAGATTAAATCTACCGCTGAGCAAGGTCTGTTGTATGGGGTAATCAGCTGGTCGCCCGGATATGAGCCCATGCCTTTTGGCGCACAGTCTCCCTTGCCCCAGTGTACGATTGATCAAATTGAGTCATGGATAGCAGCGGGAGCTCCTAAGAATTAATGTACTATGAAAAAATATTTGATAGCCCTTATGGCGATTGTTTGGCTAGCAGCTCTGCCAGGCTGCTACTACGATGTGGAAGAAGAGTTATACGTCAATACCGGATGCGATACACTACAGGTAAGTTACGCAGCTGTAATCGCCCCAGTTATTGAAGACAATTGCCTGAATTGCCACAACGCTGCTGCTAATTTCGGCAATGTAACACTTGAGGGTCATTCCAACCTGAAAACTTATGCGGACAACGGGCAGCTTCTGGGGGTTATCCGCCACGAAAGTGGATTCCCGGCCATGCCGCAAGGTGCTCCTCAGCTCGTAGAATGCACCATCGAAAAAATTGAAAAGTGGGTGAGCGATGGCGCCCCTGATAATTAAAACTCAATTACCATGAAATATATCAAATATCTTTTGCTTTTGGCTGCTATAGGTGCTGCTGTTGGATTCTACATGTATAATAAGCCTCACCAGAACATGGAAAGAGCCGCTGCAGACGTAACAATGACCGCTCCGGAGCTATTCCAGGCTTTCGAGGAGGATGAGCTCGCTGCCAATGAAGCCTACCTCGATAAAGTGGTGGAGGTAAAAGGCAAGGTTCAAGACGTCTCCAAAGACGATGAGGGCCTGACTAGCCTGACCCTCAACAGCGGTAGTGATATGTTTGGGGTGATTTGTCAGTTTGACGAGCTTACTGATCATTCTAAAACTGAGTTTGAAGTCGGTGAAGAAGTTACCGTAAAGGGCATCTGTACCGGTAAGTTGATGGATGTGGTGCTTGTTCGCTGCGTTGTCAAAGGCTAGTGGATTGACTCCCAAATACAAGACCGCTTAAGGCTCAGTAATGGGTCAGGCGTGAAACAAGCATCAGGTACTTCGGACTAGATTATTCCTTTTAGTTATTTATATCCCTTTTTGAACAACCATAAAACAGACTAACATGAAAAAGATAACAATTGTCATAGCTTGCCTACTGATGGCAGGTACAGTACTCCATGCCCAGAAATACTTTACACGTGAAGGGAAAGTCGCTTTCTTTTCAAGCACTCCAATCGAAGACATTGAGGCGCATAACAGTAAAGCAACGAGTGTCCTCGATACTGAAAGTGGACGAATGGAGTTTGCTATTCTCATCAAGGCTTTTCAATTTGAAAAAGCGCTTATGCAGGAACACTTCAACGAAAATTACATGGAAAGCAGTACCTACCCCAAAGCTACTTTTAAGGGGGCTGTAAAAAACTGGGACAACATAGATATCTCAAAGGATGGGGAATACCCGGTAACGGTTACGGGTGATATGACGCTACACGGGGTTACGCAAACGGTGGAATCATCTGGTATGCTCAAAGTGAGCGGAGGAAATATTTCAGCTAGTTCGGAGTTTCCGATTACTGTTGCTGACTATGACATCGAAATCCCAGCCGTCGTAAGAGACAATATTGCCAAAGAGGTCAAGGTTTCGGTTGCCATTGATTATGAGCCCCTATCGCGCTAGTGCCCTGCAAAAGATTGACAGTGTACTAGTTGCAGCGGCATATAAAAATTAATCTTTTCGTAGAAGCTGGGTCCTCTTCTGAGGGTCTGGCTTCCTTAATGAATTTCTGATTATGGCTAAGACACCACTACTGTTAACCGCTTTGAGCTTACTTTTATGTTTTAGCCTGATGGCTCAGGAAGACGACCTGCTTTCCCTGTTGGGGGAAGAGGAAGAAACAACAGAGTACGCCAATGCGAGTTTTAAGACGAACCGAGTCATCAATTTGCACTCGCTAGAGAGTACCTCAGCGGGGGTGCTTGATGTGAAAATCAGCCACCGTTTCGGAACGTTGAACCGCGGAGCCTACGAGCTTTTTGGGCTGGATAATGCTTCCATCCGAATCGGGACAGATTACGGTATAACCGACCAGATGACTATTGGTCTTGGCCGTAGCAGTTACCAAAAGACATTTGATGGCTTTGTGAAGTATAAGTTTCTGCGGCAAAGTAAAGGCAAGAAAGTGATGCCGGTCACAGCAGCGTTCCTGGCTACTACAGCTGTGCAATCTATGAAGTGGCAGAATCCTGACCGCGAAAATTACTTTAGTTCCAGAATGTATTATACCTTTCAGTTGATCCTCGGGCGTAAGTTTAATGAGAACTTTTCGCTCCAGGTCTCGCCTACCATAGTACACCGGAATTTAGTCAAAACAGCCAATGAGGCACACGATGTTTATGCATTAGCTGCAGCCGGGCGTATTAAGCTGACCAAGCGGGTTGCTATAAACGCAGAGTACATCTACGTCCTCCCTGATCAGTTGTTGCCGGGCTTCCGTAATTCTTTGTCGATAGGGTTCGATATTGAAACTGGCGGCCACGTATTTCAACTACACTTCACTAACTCCACTTCTATGATTGAACCCGGATTTATCACAGAGACGGTTGAAACCTGGGGGAATGGAGGTATTCATTTTGGTTTTAATGTTTCCCGGGTTTTTACCGTAGTACGCCCTGGCATTCAATAATTCCTCTCCGCAATTAACTGGGAAAACAAGATGAGTATGAAGTATTTGTGGTTAATCGGTCTCATTAGTTTTGGATTTTATGGGGCGTTACAAGCCCAGCTGTACGAGGTAAAGGAAGCAACTGTCAACTTTAGGTCTGATGCGCCTCTAGAGCTTATCGAAGCGAAATCGGATGCACTTCGTGGTCTTATTGATGGAGAGAAACGCACATTTGCCTTTTCACTCCCGGTTACTGCTTTCGAAGGATTCAACAGTCCCCTGCAGCGTGTGCACTTCAATGAAAACTATATGGAGAGCAAGCAATACCCAAATGCGACCTTTGCGGGCAAGATTATTGAGCGTATCGATTTTACAAAAACGGGGCGTTACGTCATTCGCGCCAAAGGTCAACTTAAGGTACACGGTATAGAACGGGAACGGATCATACGCAGTGAACTGGAGATGAAAAACGGCTCCCTGCATGTCAGTTCGATATTCACCATATTGCTGGCCGAACACGATATTAGCATTCCAAAAATTGTCCATCAGAAAATCGCTGAAGAAATTGAGGTCAGGATCCAGGCTACTTTTGTTCCTAAGTAAGAATGAAAATACAGAGGATACAAATCTTGGCCAGCTTTAAAGTAAGGGGTGTGAGAATAATTGAAAAAGTTGTATTATTTACCTTAGTCGGACTTCTAAGCCCACACAACTACATGCAGAAACTGGCCCTGATATTCTTGTTGGTTCTTGGTTGTAGCCTGCTT
>Ga0307981_1000497_pt1 | contig 38691 bp, 23 predicted proteins | sample OrgLakmetagen987_FD_201849 | JGI IMG/M metagenome (GOLD analysis project Ga0307981, IMG submission 201849) | Saline water microbial communities from Organic Lake, Antarctica - #987 | ecosystem: Environmental > Aquatic > Non-marine Saline and Alkaline > Saline | place: Antarctica: Organic Lake... | reverse complement strand
GCTGCGAAGCCTTTTTCATGCACCAGTTGATGCGGTTTTTGAAGTGATTTAAAAGACTGGTTATTAGAAATTGAAGAGCCTGATTGTGCGCTATACCATTTGCCTAATCGACAATTTAAATGGTCGGCTAATTCAGCACTTGGCTTACTGCTTAAACCCGATAATTTAGCATAAATGTCAGTCTTCCATACAATGTGGTCAAGCTTTACTGTTTGAATAAATGACAGTTTAGAGGAGTCTGAAATGGTTTTAGTCATGTGATTGCAGCTTGTCACTATGCTGCTGTAGTCGCTGTTTAAAGCATTGATATTACCCGATAAGTCTTGATTGTTGCTGCTTATCTCATCTACAGAATCTACCGCTGAACGAGTTGAATGTAAAATACTGGTAACGAGTTCTGCAACTTCACTAGCCGATGTGTTAGTTTCAGTTGCAAGCTTTCTGACTTCGTCTGCAACCACACTAAAACCACGACCAGCATCACCGGCGCGCGCTGCTTCAATGGCGGCATTTAGTGCTAGTAGGTTAGTTTGATCTGAAATTTTAGTAATAGTAGAAACAAAAGTATTGATACTATCAGCTGTTCCTGACAAGCCTGTAATGCTAGTGGCCATGCCTGACATCTTATCTCCCATTTGCGTCATTGCGCTTACAATATTAGATAGGGATGTTGTGGATACGGCAAATTGTTCGTTGATTTGTTCGACAGATTCAGATTCTTTATTGATGCGCTCAAAGGACGACAGAACGGAGCCCCTAATTTCCTCAATTTGTTGCATAGAGCTGATAGCGCAATGCATCAAACTTTGCTGAAACTCGCTTACATCAGTGCTTTTAAACGCTGCTAGCTGACTAGTTAACGTTGCGTTTTCTATTTGAAGTTCTGCATTCTTTTGTTGACAGAGCGCCAGTTCGTCCTGCATTGACTTTAATGTTGATTCTAGTTGGTTGTAGCGATTTGCGAGCACTAGCATGGGATGAAAGTTCCTGTAGAAGACTATCAATAAGATTATTTTATAATGATGATATCGATATTCTCGGTTAAAACATGACGTATATATGCGTGTTCTTATCATCCAGCAAACTAAATGGTATTCCGGCTTTATATTACTCAAGAGTATATGTTATTCTTTTTTGTAATATTGCTGTTAATAAACAAAAGCAGTGGCAAGCAAACAGGAGACGAACAATGGATAAGGCTTTATTGAGCTGGATGTACAACAACCGAAAATTACTGGGTTTAGTCGCTATTGCGATTTGCATTATTACTTGGTCTTTAGAGCTAAGCGATTTAGTTTATGTGTGTCCGTATTGCCGAGCACAGCGCACCATTATAGGTATTTTAGGGCTAATGCTTCTAGTGCCCAATCCGCGGCACTGGATAAATTTATATTTTGCGAGCCTCATTGCCGCGTTTGGCTTTTTTGTAGGTGCCTATCAACATTTTGAGGGCTGGAAAAAAATCATGTTTGGCAAGTTTGTATGGGGTGAACACTGGTATATCAATTCCTGGTTACTATCGGGTTGTGCACTGCTATTAATAACGGGCTTATTACTGTTAATTTGGACCACACCAAATAAGCATGCTAGTTAAAAGGTAGACTTGCTGGGAGCATACATAAAACTCATAGAGCGGATATTATGCTTAAATCCGCTTACTCGCTAACGAGAAAATCTTCTAAAAACCATGCGGCAAACTCGTGGCGACCTTCTAAATGACTTTTAGCATAAATAGTGGATGCTTGTTGTCGTACCGTTGCTTCTTTGGTTTCTCTAACCGCTGCAACTTCTTTAAGGCTCAAGCCTTTAAGCAGCAGCATAGCGACTTGTTGTTCAGTGCGCGTAAGCTCCCACTCATCAAATTGCGCCTTGATAACACCGGCAAAGTGTTTTCTTTCAGCAGTGATCTTACTTGTTAAGGTGTTAATTTGTTGATTAGCGTCGGTTAAGTCTGATGACAAACGGTTTAAGCTATTAGACTTTTTTCGGATATGGATTATCAATAATGCAGCACCAATACCTGATATTACGACTAAAGCAGATTCTTGAACAATGTGCCAAATGGGCACCTTTAAACCAATATCAACAAACACGTCGATGCCGTTTAATACCATCACCACAATGAGGATGGATGTGATTAATCCTTCGCGCATTATCTATCCTTTTTCTGCAATTTTATTGACTAAAATCAGTTTACTATACATATGTCTAGTGCCAAACGCTGCACTTGCGATTAAACTACTTACTTTGAGGTTTTAGCAAAATGTCATCCAAAACTAGGACGAACGTGAAACACATTTATTCGATTACTCTATACATTTTATTGCTGGCGAATACGGCTTCTGCTCAGCAATTGACCCTGCGCGATACTTTAGATGCAGCATTAGAACATCAGGTTAATCTCAGTGAGATTAATAACGCTAATTCACAAGACATCACTCAAGCCTTAGGGTGGTTAGATGGTGCACCAACTGTTTCCGCTCTTTACTTGCATTCTCAGACTGATATGGGAACAAATGAAGCAGAATTATCGCTTTCCTTACCTATTAAGTCACAAGTACGTAAAGATTTAGAGCGTAATTTGAAAAATAGCAGTGAGGCGATCGCTACTAGTGCTCAAAACCAATTGGCATTGTATTACTCAGGCTTTATACGCGAGCTAATATGGCAGCATGAAAGTGAAAAAGCCATGCTAAACGCGACGATGCGCAAAGCTCGTTTACTAGAAAACTTACTTATTCAATATAAACAGTTATCTGAGCTTAGCGCACTGCCGCAATACGCTTTATATTTATTGCAAAAAGAGATGAATGATACTCAAATTTTGCTTATGCAGTACAAGCGAAATATGGCAAATATATTGATGCAATACTTCACCCTTACTGGTTTGAAATACTTCCCAGAGTCAATTACAGAAGCGCTTCCAACGACGCCATTTGATAGTCTTAGCAGGCACCCTGATATTCAAGCATTAGATGCCACTTGGGTGGCTTTTCAGCAATCTGTAAGTGGACAAACTAAAGCAGCTCAACCTTGGAGCATGCAATTTACCGCTAGGCGAATAGAGGCCTTTGAGTTTTCAGAAAATCAGATAGGTATTGGCGTAGATGTGCCGCTTAATGTTGGTGAGTCACTTTCTGCCGAGCAGCAAAGTGAGTATGGACGCACCAAGTTAAGCTATGAAGTAGAAAGAAGTAAAAGACTGGGTATTTTATTTAATACAACACAAGTGCAAACCAGTGAGCATACCTTTTTATTACAAAAACAGCAGATTCTTGATGCCAGTGTTGACACACTTGATGCACTGCAAGCGTCGATTACACTGATGCTTGAGTCAAACGCAGACAATCAGGTTGTGCATATCCGCAACATGATGGAATTAATTGATGCGCAAGAACAAATTACCTTAAATCAAATCGCAATCCAGCAACAAATTGCCAATATCAGGCAAGCAGCAGGCCTTACCCTATGAAACTTTTGAGTTATATCTTTATTATATTAATGGCAAGCAATCAGGCCGCATTCGCACAAAGCACATCGACGCAAATAAGCCCAGAACAGTTGGGGCAATTAGAGCAAAAAACACAAACTATTACTTCCGTTAGTCACTATTTAGGTAGTCAAATTTTAGCTAGTGTAAGTGAGTTACCGGGTCAGTCATTTGTACTCAATGCGCCTATGAATGTTCAGCGCGCTGTATATTCAAAAGCAGCGGGAGAGAGTGTAAAAGCGGGTGAGCCATTTTTGACCTTGATTGGACCAGAGGTTCACCACTATCACTCTCAATATCAAATAAGCAAACAACTTAGCGAGCAAAGTCGCGCATTATATGAGAACAATAAACGACTCTTTGCAGCCAAATCCCTGAATGAAGCAACTTGGCTTGAGATCAGCCAGCAATACTATCAGATACAGCTGGCATTCGATGAGTATGCTCACTTCTTTGAATATGCAGGGAACTTTGATGAGCAAAGCGAAGCGCTAACTATTAATGCGCCCCTAGGCGGCATACTGACCTATCAGCAAACGGAATCGATTCAAATTGAGGATAATCTCGCTCGTTTTATTCCTAGAGACGCTATTCGCTTAAAAATCAATGTGCCAGTCAGTCACATTCAACTTATTGAATCGGTAACGGTTGGCAGTTGTGTGCTGCCAATTAATATCATCGAGAAGCAAGCTCAACAGTTTTATCAAAGTGTGTGGTCAAGTCCCCTAACCGAAGACTGTGAGCTCAACATCGGTGAGCAAGTTCGTGTTAGCCCTCGATATAAGGTGCAAGCATTCAGCTTGAGTAAAGATAGTGTATTTGAATGGCAAGGTGGTCATCACGTCTTTTCTTATGATGGCGACACCTATGAGGTAAATGAAGTCTCGATAATTAGTAGTACAAAAGACAGCTATATCGTTACCTCAGAGCAATTGACTGCAGGGCAGAGAGTACTAACTAGTTCTGTTAGTGCGGCGCAGGGAGTTTTGATGGGGCTTGGAGAATAGCATGCTGTCTGCTCTTATTCGCTTTTCTTTAGTGCAACGTGTTTTTGTCCTACTGTTATCTTTATTTTTACTTATTGCCGGGGCCTCAGCCTGGTTTTCCTTGCCTATCGATGCCTTTCCCGAGATTTCTCCCACACAAGTTAAAGTGATTTTAAAAGCGCCGGGCATGACTGCCGAAGAAATTGAAGCGCAAGTGACCTTGCCAATTGAAACGGAGTTACTCGGCATACCTGATCAGCAAATTTTGCGCTCAATGACAAAATACGCGATCACCGATATCACGCTAGATTTTATAGATGGCACAGATATTTACTGGGCACGACAACAAGTTGCTGAAAGACTCAGCAACATCATGGCTGATTTGCCTGCAGGTTTAGAGGGTGGCGTTGCACCTATGAGTACGCCGCTTAGCGAAATGTTTATGTTCTCGCTTGAAAACCCAAATCTTACATTAATGCAACGCCGGCAAATTCTCGAATGGGATATTAGGCCCTTACTGAGAACCATTGATGGCGTTGCCGACGTCAACATACTTGGTGGATATGCCAAAACCTATCAAATCAGTCCTGACCCTCTCAAGCTAGCGCGAATTGGCATGTCTATGGACGAACTCGCTGACGTGATTTCGCAAAGTAATCAAAATGGCAATATTGGTCGAATCAATATTGGTAATGACACCCTTATCGTTAGAGGCGAAGGGCGAGTCAGTGACATAACAGCATTACAAAACATCGTGATTGCTAACAAACAAAATACAGTGCTCAGATTACAAGATATTGCTGATGTTTCGGTAGGGCATCTGACTCGATATGGCTCAGTTACGCGCAATGGCCAAGAAACCACAGAAGCGATTGTTATTGCTCTAAAAGATGCCAACACAGCGCAAGTGATTTCCTCAGTAACAGAGCAGCTTGCAAAAATAGAAGATACATTGCCGCCAGGTACTGAAGTTAATGTATTCTATAACCGCAAAAACCTTATTGATAAAGCCATCGGCACCATCGAGGAAGCGTTGTTTATCGCCATTTTACTTGTGGTAGTGGTGTTGTCGTTATTTTTAGGTAATTTGCGTGCGGCAATTGCGGTATCTTTGATCCTGCCGTTTTCAGCGGCATCTACATTTTTGCTTATGAGCCAGTTTGGTTTTTCGGCAAATTTAATGAGTTTAGGTGGCTTAGTCATCGCAATCGGTATGCTGGTAGATGCTTCGGTGGTTGTGGTGGAGAATACGCTTAATACTCTTGAAAAGAATGCCTCGTTGCCAAAGCTTCATCTTATTTTTCGTGCCTGTAAAGACGTTGCTTTACCGGTAGTTTCAGGCACTGTTATTGTGATCATTGTATTTTCACCCTTGCTCACACTAACCGGTTTAGAAGGAAAACTCTTTACACCCGTTGCTGTAACCATCGTATTTGCAATGATTTCGTCGCTTTTATTGTCACTCACGTTAATACCGGCCATTACCTCCTTTCTGCTATCTAGTAAGGGCAATGCTGAACCAAAGTTTGTGCGTTATTTGCAGTCGCGCTATCAAGTACTACTGAGTAAAACATTACAAAAACCTCAAGCGATGATTGCAAGCTCACTCCTTATCTTACTCCTGAGTATTGTCTTGTTTTTCTCATTAGGTAAAACCTTTATGCCGGTGCTGGATGAGGGCGATATTATTGTGCAGTTAGAAAAATCGCCGAGTATTTCATTGTCTGCGTCTTCGGCATTGGACATCCAAATTGAAAAAGCGCTGCTTGAAAATGTCCCCGAAATTAAACAAATTGTTTCAAGAGTGGGTTCAGATGAGATTGGCCTAGATCCAATGAGCCTTAATGAGACCGATATATTTATGGAGTTACAACCTACGGATCAATGGCGTTTTGACACAAAAGATGAGTTGATAGAGGCCATTCGAGAAGTTGTTTCGCAATTCCCTGGTATTAATTTTGGTTTTACCCAACCCATTCAAATGCGGGTGTCGGAAATGCTTACCGGTAGCAGTGGCGCAGTCAGTGTAAAGGTCTTTGGAAATGATATCACTGAGCTAGCAAGGCTCGCCGCAAGTGTTAGTGAGCTAAGCAAAACCATTGAAGGGAGCGTAGATGTTAATTCATCGGTGATAGAAGGCGGCGACTTTCTAAATATCTCTCTTAAACAAGAAGTGGCGCAGCAATTTGGGATGTCGGTTGCACAGCTGTCGGCTTACGTGAAAGGGCAGATTGAGTCAGTGCAAGTCTCTACACTAATCGAAGGTAAGAAAAAGACGCCCATTGTGTTTGGTTTGAGCGATGGCAACATACTCAAGCCCAGCAGTATATCTGACATTGAAAACATGAATATTTTGATGCCCGATAGCTCTATTCAGCCACTCAATCGCCTTGCAGAGATTTCAGTGAAGCAAGGCCCTATTATGATTGAACGCGAAAACTCAAACCGATTTTCGGTAGTGACAATGAATGTGCAAGGCCGCGATATTGTTGGTTTTGTAAACGAGTTACAAGTATTAGTCGCCGAAAAAATCATCTTGCCTACGGGATATACCGTCAGCTTTGGCGGCGAGTTTGAAAATCAACAACGTGCCACCAACAATCTTTTACTGGTAGTACCCATTGCACTGGGACTCATTACAATTATTCTATTTACTACTTTTGGGTCACTTCAAAAAGCGGGTTTAATTTTGGCTAATATCCCTTTTGCGATTATGGGCGGCATATTAGCCTTGTATATTAGTGGTGAGTTTTTGTCGGTGCCTGCATCGGTGGGTTTTATTGCTCTACTGGGAGTTGCCGTTTTAAATGGCGTAGTCATGATAAGTTACTTGGAGCAAACAAAAGCGCAAGTGAGTGATTTACTGTTACGGGTAATAGAGGGCTCGAGGCAACGATTGCGGCCAGTGTTAATGACCGCATTAACGGCCATGTTTGGTTTGATACCACTCGTTCTTGCTACTGGACCGGGTGCCGAAATTCAAAAGCCCTTAGCGATTGTTGTGATTGGTGGGTTATTTACCTCAACCTTTACCACCCTCTTTTTAATCCCTGTATTTTATAACTGGCTGGAGAAGCGCCATGCAAAATGATGTAAACGAGGTAATGCTCATGTTGATGATTCCTGAGCCCTTAAAAAACGATACAGTAGATTGTTTAATGGGCTTAACGTTTATCAGTGGGTTTAGCCTTTTAAAAGCGCAAGGCTTCAGTAGCGAGCACAGCCAATTTAATATCCGTGAACAGGTGGAGGGTTATAAAGATGTGTTTAGATTTGAAGTGGTGCATAGCCAAGCTCAAACTCAGACCTTATTAGACGAACTCTCTACAATATTTACCCAAAAAAACATACGCTACTGGCTTACTCCGATTTCTGCAAGCGGAATGCTATAAATGAGGTCTTATGGCGTCGCTTAGAAACATTTGTGAGATGCCCGTTTGTCATTGTCGATGACAAAGTCGTGTTTTCCTGTAAAGCTGGTTAAATTACGTTTGTCAGATACTGGATGATTATCCACATAAATCGTTTCTTTGCCCGACCACGCCGACCCATGCACTGAGATATCGTGACCTTGGTGTTCAAAGTAAAACCAAAAGCCTTTCCGCATACTGACTTGACTCATTTTTTCGTTTCTCTCTTCTGCTGTTGTTTCACTATATTGCATTTGTGACTCCTTGTTAATGTCTGCCATTACATTTAAGCAAGATGCACAACTAAGTAAAACGGCAGTATTGCGACAATTACGCGATGTCATACGACAGTCGCCTGTCATATTGCGCTAAGCGATTCATTCGCTTGAGTTTTTTTTAGCGGCGCAAGTAGACCCAAGCAAAAAGATTTTTTGTAGATGCTTTTATCAGCTAATTTCGAAAGTTTCTAACATAAATATAAATTCCTTTTATAGACAATACCTTGGCTAAAATAGCACCAAAATGCACTTGCTCAGGGTATAGTTTTCATTAATATGGTCGTTGTAGTATTCATGCACGGATTGTGTGAATTTTTATTTTTCAAAGGAGTCTTTTATGAAAGAATCTCAAAAAACCACTACGGAAATCATGGACATAGTGATAGAGGTCTCAACTGCGATCGGTAAAGTTGGCTTGGTTTGTATGATGCTAGCATTGCTAGTGAGTCTTGGATATTAAGGCCACAGAAAGAGCTGAAGGTTAACCTGCTTTCTAGTTTACTATGAAGCTTAGCTTGCTTGGCAAAGCTGAGTCATTGTTAACTAAATGTTAGCGCCTTACACATGCTGTACAAATAAGTAGAACTCATCAAAAACATTCGATGTTTACGACCTAAAACCATCAATTTACCGCACAAAATTTTATATAAACAGCACAAACTTTTTCCTAAAAAGAACCACCCCCGCTATTTCGCAGTAAGCATAACAACCAATCATAATTGAGCATACTATGAGCCTTACACGTGCTGAAAAATTTGAATGCCCTTACTGCATGACTTACAACGATATTGAAATTGATGAAGATAATGATATTGGTCAACAACAAATAGTAGATTGCCAAATTTGTTGTTCGCCCATTGAAGTTGCCATCTTAGACAATGGTTTTGGTTTAGAGATACTAGCTACTCGAGATGACGAATAAGCATGGCCGAGCATTACAACGCTGCAAGCATCCAAGCCTTAGATAAGCGAGTGAGAACCAACTTTATCAATAGCTTGTCGGGCTTTAAAAGTGCAAACCTGATTGCCACCAAGAGCACATTAGGTATTGAAAACATCGCGATGATTAGCAGCGCGTTTCATGTTGGTGCGCACCCGCCTTTATTGGGCATGTTGATGCGTCCGCACACGGTGCCTCGTCATACTTTACAAAATATCAAAGACTCGGGCTACTTTACCCTCAATCATGTACATGAGGGAATGTTAGAGCAAGCGCATCAATGCTCTGCAAACTATGCTGCCGAGCAGAGTGAGTTTGAAGCCTGTGGCCTCACCGCACAATACACTGAAGGTTTTGTTGCCCCATATATTAAGCAAAGTCGCATTAAGCTAGGTCTTGAACTTCGTGAAATACAGGTTCTTAATATTAATCTAACCGAGCTTGTGATTGCCGAAATTGTTGAAGTGATTACCGACAAGCCCTACCAAAGTAGCGATGGCTATCTAGATATTGAGTCCGCAGGCTCTATATCGGTGTCGGGCTTAGACAGCTATCACAAGAGTGAGCGTATTGACCGCTTCAGTTACGCAAAGCCAGGCGCTAAGCTTCATTCCATTTGGAAAAAATAATAAGCATTGATTAAAAGCCGTAATCTCACGCTAGTAAAGATTACGATACTGATCTAAGACAATAAGGATGTAAAACAAATTAGGTTAATCCAAATCTTTGGTGTATAAGTATACATAGATAACAAATTTAAAAAGGCTCACCTCTGCGGTGGGCCTTTGTCGTATTGGCTTAGCGTAAAAAAGAATAATTATCATTAGTGTTAGAGAAAAGGAAAACCTATGAAAAAACTTGACCGTCGTAACTTTTTAAAATTATCTGGTTCTACCGTTATTGGTATGACTTTGGGTGGCGTTGCTTTACGTGCTAATGCACAAGAGAAACTTGCACTGGACGATCCAACTGCGATCGCTCTTAAATATGTTCATGTCTCTGAAGTTGAAGGCCAGTATTGCGATAACTGCATGTACATTCAGGGCGAAGATGGCGCTGAGTGGCGTCCATGCGGCATTTTCCCAGGCAAAGTAGTGGCTGCTAAAGGCCATTGTACTGCTTGGATGAAAAAGGGCTAAACCCAACTTCAAAAGATTAGGCTGGCGCATGTAAACGCACAGTGATGTATCTTAAATAAAAAATCCGATGCCTTGATTGCGCATCGGATTTTTTTTTGCCTTTAAATTTATAATCGTCGACGTTAATGCGGCAAAAGCAATTGTAGCAACAACACTTATTTCCCAGTTAGAGGCGTCATCGCTTCTTTAAATGCACTATGCTGCCTGATGCTAGGTGCAAATTCGGGCTTGATAATTTTTTGACTTACCTGTTCGTATTGATATGCGATGTTTAACAGCATGGCATCATCCCATTGGCCGGCCATAAAACTAACGTTTATAGGTAAACCACGCATACTTCCCATGGGCACTGTTACTTGTGGGTAACCTGCTACTGCAGCCATCCACCCTGCTCCTGCAAAACCGCCAGGGAAGCTATCACCAAACACTGGGTCGATGAAAAATGCAGGGGTTTGTGATGGCATCATGATGGCGTCGATGTTGTTATCTGATAGCAGTTTATCAATACCATCATCACGTGTGCTTTTGCGGATAAACGCTAGGTTTTCTTGGTACTGCTCATCGTATCCTTGGGTTTCTTCAGCGTCTACAAACAAAGACTGTCCGAATATAGATAGTTCGCGCGGCGAAGCATCATTAAAGGCAATGAGCTGTTCAAGACTTCGTGTTTTTACTTCAGGAGCACTGTTTGCAAGGTATGCATTTAGCTCATGTTTAAATTCACTTAATAGCACTGCAAGTGACTTAGGGCCGTAGCCTTCAGGTCTTTGATATTCAGTAATTTCAACAATTTCAACGCCTTGTGATTTTAGTATGGTAATTACTTCATCTAAGGCCTCGATGATTTCCGGATGACTCGACTGGACGGCTCTAAATACGCCAATTTTTTTACCTGCTAATGTTTGGTTGAGAATACTCACATAGTTTTGTTTATTATTGTCTGCTTCAAGAGTGGCAGCGTCTAAAGGGTCGCTGCCGGCCATAACAGATAGCATCAATGCGGCATCTTTTACCGAGCGAGTCATAGGCCCTGCGGTGTCTTGGCTGACTGATATTGGCACAATGTGGGTACGAGATAACAAACCAACCGTTGGTTTGACGCCAACAATGCCATTCATATTTGCTGGGCAAACAATGCTACCGTTAGTCTCTGTGCCAATACCTAAGGGCGCAAATTGCGCTGCAATAGCAGCGCCAGTGCCAGATGATGAACCGCAGGGAGAGCGATCTAAGCTATGTGGGTTATGAGTTTGTCCACCAACAGCGCTCCAACCTGAGACCGAGTCGCCATCTCTAAAGTTTGCCCATTCAGATAAGTTCGTTTTTCCTAAGATGATGGCGCCGGCATCTTTTAGACGGGCGATGATTGGAGCGTCTCGTTTGGTGTTGTTTTCTAATAAAGCTAAACTACCAGCAGTGGTTGGCATGGCAGATGTTTCAACATTGTCTTTAACCAAGACTGGAACACCGTGCAATACACCGCGTATTTTACCTTGCTGTACTTCTTGGTCGCGTTCAATAGCCAGCGCTAAAGCATTAGGGTTGATACTTATTATCGATTGAATACGAGGGCCTTTACGGTCAAGTTCATCTATTCGTTTTAGGTATGCAGTGACAGCGCTTTGTGATGTAATTTCAGCGCTGGCGATTTTTTCTGCGAGCTCATGGGCAGGCATATCTGCTATGCTTTGAGCCATCCCGGTAAAGGACGTGAAACTAATTATGCAAACGATGCTTATTTTTTTTGTGATGTTTGATGAGAGCCAGGACACTTGGTTTCCTTTCATAAGTTGGGTATACACAGTCAAAGTAAAGAATTTATGAGAAAATGGCAACATACAAAGGTAAAAATTGCACTAGCGTTAAGTGAGTCAGACGAGGAAATAGTATGCAAATGAAGATTTATGGCGATGCCCTTTCTGGGAATTGTTACAAGGTGAAGTTAACGGCAGAATTATTAGGCTTGGAGTACGATTGGCTAGACATTGATATTTTGCGCGGCGATACGCAATCAGGGGCCTTTAAAGAGATAAGCTTTGCCGGCAAAATCCCGCTATTGCAAATCAGTGAAGATAAGTTTTTAAGTGAGTCAAATGCGATTATTAATTATCTTGCGCACGACTCTGACTTGCTCAGTGATGACCCCTTTACCCTCGCAAAGATTCAACAGTGGCAATTTTTTGAGCAATACAGCCATGAGCCTAATATTGCAGTAGCCCGCTATATTCAGTTGTATCAAGGTTTACCAAAACATCGACTTGAGGAATATAAACTCAAACAAAAGAACGGCTACAAAGCCCTGGATGTGATGGAAAAACAGCTCAGACAAAGTGACTTTTTAGTTGGCGACTTTGTTACTACGGCAGATATCAGTTTATATGCTTATACACATGTTGCTCCTGAAGGCGGGATTTCGCTCGATAATTATCCCAGCATACGAGCTTGGATGACACGAATTGAAGCGCTTCCGGGGTATATTAAAATCGCGTATGTGTGAGCTTTTTTATCGATAAAAGCTATTCAGTTTAAGCTGTCAAAGCCGATACGCTCCTGTATATCTTAACGTTTTTGATGGCATGAGCACGAGTAAAACACACACATTACCTATTCAAGACCTCAAGCCCGGTATGATGCTGTGCGCAATTGTGCAGCAAAGCGGACGCTTAGAAGTTAAGAGTAAAGGAAAAGTGAGTCATCAGAGCGTGATTGAGCAGCTCATCGCTGCTGGGGTGTACTCTGTATTAATTGAGACAAGTGAACCCATCATCGCCACTAAGGCAAAGCCCCCTGTTAAAACCACAAAACCTGCTGTTAAAAAGCCGTTAGTCTCAGCTGCTCCAAAAGCCACACCAGAAAAAGTCGAACCTGTAGTTGAGCCAAAAGTGGCTCAAGATATTGAAGATTTAAGCGACTTTGGCGATATGATTGATTTATCGGGTGATGCAGATGAGGTATTTGACTCACCCATGGTTTACTCCTCTACCGACTTCTCAGAAGAAGCCGAGGTAGCAGAGCAGCTTATAATATCGTGTAAAAAGTTACATAAAAAAACAGAAGACAAAATTGAGCGTGATATTGCTCTGGATTTAACCGGCGCACAAACCTTAGTCGACGACGTTCAGCAGAGCCTTATTCGTAATCCTAATTCATTGCTATGTCTAAGTATGATTCGGAATGAAGGGGAATATGTCAGCAATCACTCAATGCACGTGTCTATTTTATTATGTCACTTTGCACGTTATTTAGAGATGTCAGAAAAAGACTGTCAACGGATGGCTTTGCTTGGATACTTTTTCGATATAGGTATGTTGAAAGTGCCTAAAGAAATTTTGTACAAACAAGGCAGGCCAACTGAAGAAGAACAAAAACTTATCCAAGCACATGTTCAGCATTCCTTAAGTTTACTCGCGCCGCTTGAGCTAGGTAATTCTATTATGCTTGCCATTGAGCAACATCATGAACGACTTGACGGAAGTGGCTATCCAAAGGGTCTGAAAGGCGAGGATATTCATATTTATAGCCGCATGTTGGCTATTGTGGATTGCTACGAAGCCATGACCACTAATAGGCCTTTCCAAAAGAAATGTAGTCCGGCAACCGCATTAAAAATTATTAGTAATAAGCAATATGGTTACGACCAGAAATTAGCACTTAAATTTATTCGCTGCGTTGGAGTATATCCAGTGGGCAGTTTGGTGATTTTAAGTAATCAACGAATCGCGATTGTAATCAAAAACAACGATGATAGTGCTCTTAAGCCTGTAGTAATGGCCTTTTATTCGATTACGCACAATAAGTACATTGAGCAAGATGAAATTGACCTTTCCGCTAAGTCTAATACCCTTACTATTGAGCAGCCCACACTGCCTGAGCATTATCGTTTAGACTTAAGTAAGCTTAGCTTTTAGTTTTATACCCCTATAAAAACCATTGTATTTATTCCCTTTTCGTCCATTCCCTAGCATGCAATAGCAGACAGCTAGTCTACAAATGATATATCATCATCTGAGATTACATTTATTACTCTATTTGAGCCCCTACAACGAGAATAAGCATGCCAAAAGCCAGTGAAATTAAGAAAAATGCCGCCATTGAACATAACGGTAAAGTCTATTTTGTAAAAGATATCGCCAAGCTCACCCCAAGCGGAAGAGCGGGAGCAAGTCTGTATCGAATGCGTCTATATGAGGTAGCAACAGGGGCTAAGGCAGATGAAAGCTTCAAAGCAGATGAAATGATTAACACCGCAGAATTCAGCAAAAAGAAAGCCATGTTCTCTTATGTTGATGGCGATGAATATGTATTTATGGACAATGAAGACTACACGCCATACTCACTCGACAAAGATGTAATAAGCGAAGAACTAATGTTTATTACCGAAGAAACGACAGGCCTACAGGTTCTACTGGTAGACGACAAACCAGTGGGTCTTGAGCTTCCGGCTTCAGTAGATTTAGTCATCACCGAAACTGACCCTTCCATTAAAGGCGCCTCTGCCAGTGCTCGCACCAAACCCGCAGTGCTATCGACGGGTTTAACGGTACAAGTGCCCGAGTATATTTCGAGCGGTGAAAAAATCAAAATTAATACGGCAGAAGCTAAATTTACTAGCCGAGCTTAGCTTGATAGGCTTTTAAGCCCTAAAAGATTGATCTAGATTAATAAACCTAGGCAAAGCAAAGCTACTCGTAATTAAATATTGATCTTGATCACTATCCCGCTTTTTGCAGTGGTTATAGTGATCTCGTCATCAACATTACGAGGATATTGACATGCTTTCTATGATATTTGGCGATCCGGTTGTATGGGGCTCATTGCTAGGAATATTAATTATGGTGGTTATGGCCGCTTATTATACTTATATGTTTATTCACAACAGTGATCCTAGCTATAAAGACGACGTTTAATTTTCCATTATTCTCTCATCTAATACATTGACTCACGTAGGCATAGTGAATTAGTCTGCCCGCTGCAAAAATGTATGCGAATAATGTTCGAGTTTAATGAGGGAATAAAATGAAATTCAAACTATTAAGTGTGGCTACTTTATTGGTAGTCGCTGGGGTTTGTACTGCACAAGACTATCAGTTTTTTTCAAGCGCAGGATATAGCACTGAAAAAGATTCAGATATCGATTTTGTAAATCTAGGCGGGCAATATTACTTCAACCCTATTGAAGTACGCGGGCCATTTAATGAGTTCGATTTTTTAATTACTGAATCGAATATTCAGGCAAATTATGTTGACGTTAACACCCCTTTCGGCTCATTTGATGCTACCACCCTCGCTGCTGACATCTTCTTAGGCAAGATGCTCGTTGGTGGGCGTTACAGCGATTTTGAAGGTGACAGCGACGGCGAACTTAAACTAGGTTACCTAATCACTAATAATTTTTTAGTGGATGTAAGATTGCAAGACAGTGACTCACCCGTCGATGCAATTTTTAGCGCCACCTATCAGCACAACCTAAGCAATGATACATACCTTGGTATGAAGATTTCGACCGATGAAGAGTTAAACAACGCCTCACTTAGTGCGCGATATTTTACCGCAATATCTAATGGACGTTACTATGCGCTTACATTTGGTTATGATAATCAAGACTTCGTTTCCGACAATTGGGTGATTGGAGGGGATTACTATTTCAATAAGTACTCTTCGCTAGGGGCTCGACTCGGAGACGGTGTGGTGGGTATCAGCGCTAGTCATTTTTTTACGCCTAATTTTAGTGTTTCAGGAGCTTATAACTTTGTAAGTGACGAGTTTTCTGGTGATGTTTTCTCACTGAATGTGGCTTATCAGCTCTAGTCTGCGAGTAAATGAAAGGAGAGGCCGTTAATAATATCTGCCTCTCTGAAATCTGTTTGCTGTCTTGCTATCTATAACAATTACCCTTATGTTCGCGTTACCTCCACTCACTAAACTCTTTATATGCAAGTCTCCTTAGAGGGATTCATTCTTACAGTTCGTAACATAGAACGCCGCGGTAAAACCTATATTGAATGTTGGTTTATTACCGACAACGGTGCGGTAAAGGCCGTTTCGCTTTCACAGCAAGGACTGTTTTTTGTTCACCAGAATGACGAAGCTGAGGTTACGTCACTCATGCGTGAAAACGGCATTGAACATAGCTATAGCAGCCTATCTTTAAAAACCTTTGAGCATCAAGCTGTGGGTGGCTTGTATTTCAATAGAAGCAACTCACTGTATAAAGCAAAAACACTGCTGAAGCAGCATCACATTTGTTGTTTTGAAGATGATATCCGCCTGACAGAACGTTATTTGATGGAGCGCTTTGTATATGGCAGCGCGGTTTTTAGCGGTCAACAAATAATCGCAAAAAAAGGCTCAGGTAAAGCAATAGAGCTCAGTGATATGCAATGCAAACCCGGTCAATTTGTCCCGAGCTTTAGTGTGCTGTCTATCGATATTGAATGCAGCGAACAAGGCGAACTCTTCTCAATTGGTTTAGCGAGTGACTCTTATCAATGTGTATTGATGATTGGGGAGGCACAAACAGCTGATGCCTTTATCCATTGGGTAGACAATGAAAAAACGCTGCTACAGCAGTTTGTTGAGCAAGTCAGCCAAATTGACCCCGATATTATTGTGGGCTGGAATGTGGTTAATTTCGATTTTCGCTTGTTGATTAAACGTGCCGCCTTACATAAAGTTGAACTGTTGCTGGGGCGTGATAGTCAGCCTATTTCTTGGCGAGATGCTAGAAATGAAGTGAATCAGGGCTTTGTGTCGATGCCAGGCAGGGTGGTGGTAGATGGTATTGATGCGCTAAAAACGGCGACCTATCACTTTGACAGTTTTAGCCTTGAAAATGTGGCCCAAAGCTTATTGGGCAAAGGCAAAAAAACCGAGGATGTAGACGACAGACTCGCCCAAATTGTCCACGACTTCAGCCATAACAAAGTTAAACTTGCGCAATACAACCTGCAAGACTGCCAATTAGTCTTAGACATTTTTGCACACACCAAAGTGCTCGATTTTTTGACTTTACGTAGTCAGTTAACCGGCCTCGAATTAGACCGAATGGGAGGCTCGGTAGCGGCCTTCATCAATTTATATTTACCCAAACTGCATAGGTCCGGGTATATCGCGCCCAATAGGCCGGAAGATGGCGGGCTAGCAAGCCCAGGCGGATATGTGATGAGTTCAAAACCTGGCTTATATCAACATGTATTGGTGCTAGATTTTAAGAGCCTTTATCCGTCTATTATGCGCACCTTTAAAATCGATCCCATGGGTTTAGTAGAAGGCTTAGCCTCGCCCACTGATGCCATTGAAGGCTATCGAGGTGCCAAATTCAGTCGAGATAAACACTTTTTGCCTGAGATTATTACCTCACTTTGGCAGCAGCGCGACGCCGCTAAAAAGAACAAAGATGCGGCGCGCAGCCAAGCCATCAAAATCTTAATGAATTCGTTCTATGGTGTACTCGGCTCAGGGGGCTGTCCGTTTTACGACACTCGTTTGGCTAGTTCAATCACTATGCGCGGTCATGACATTATGCAAACTACCGCGAAGTGGATTGAGCAAGCGGGTTATCAAGTGATTTATGGCGACACTGACTCAACCTTTGTGTGGTTAGATGGGCAATATTGTAATAAGCAAGCAAATGAGATTGGACAGTCTTTAGCTGTCACCATTAATCAAAAATGGCAAGAACAAATACGCTTGGAGCACCAATTGTCTTGTGAACTTGAGATTGAGTTTGAAACCCACTTTAGTCAGTTTTTAATGCCCACTATTAGAGGCTCAGAGCTGGGCAGTAAAAAACGTTATGCCGGTTTAAAAACCACAAAAGAAGGCGATGAGCTTATATTTAAAGGCTTAGAAACCGTTCGCTCAGATTGGACCCAAGTGGCTAAGGGATTTCAACTTACCCTATATAAAATGGTATTTGCGGGTCAGGATATTACGGATTATTTATTGCAAATAATTGCAGATATCCGCTCAGGAAAACTTAATGAGCAGCTTGTGTATCATAAACGTATTCGCCGCAAATTGAGCCTTTATGTAAAGAACGTGCCGCCGCATGTTAGAGCTGCTAGGCTTGCCGATGAACAAAACAAGGCCTTAGGTAAAACCCTCAAATATCAGTATAAAGGTTGGGTCTCTTACGTCATCACGGTGAATGGCCCAGAGCCGATAGAATACCTTAGCAGCCAAATAGATTATGAGCATTACATTGAAAAACAAATTAAACCCATCGCTGAAGGAATTTTACCTTTTATTGGCTTGTCTTTTGAGGATATGACGAGTCAACAGTTGGGTTTGTTTAGGTGAGGGGCCGGTTGAATTTAATTATTTGCGATATTCGTTTTGCCCACGGTTTGCAATATAGGGTCTTCTTTAATAAGCCACTTGAGCTGCCAATCTGCGTCCTGTATTTGATTAACTAATTGCTCTGCGCGCTCGGTCTTACCTGCCATGGCAGCAGTTTGCGCCATTGAATATAAAAAACCTCCAATTTCACGTGAGTCTTCGGGGATCTTGCTTAACATCTCTTCAGAGAGCGCTATCGTTGTCGCAAGATCTTCAAGCCGCCCTTGTGTTTTATAACAATATGCGAGCATTGCTAAGTAGTTGTTTCCATGCATAAGCCCTTCAAGTTCTGTAAATAAAAATTTTCGATGCTTCATGACTTTCTCAAACACCGGAATGCCATTTTCACACTGGCCTGCGTAGTAGGTGCTCATTGCATAGCTAAGATGCACCGACACTAAGGCGCTTCTGTCTTCGTTGGGCACCAGCACTTTATGCAAGCGGTTTATCCAGTCATTCATTTCATCTCGCCAGAGCTTGATAGGCGGCACACTTAGGGTTAAATCATTATTTAACCCATATTGGTCAATCATGCCCTCAAAAATGGTGTTAGCGGCTTCAAAGTTGCCCTGCCACAGATTGTGAGTGCCCGCTACGCCCTGAAAATAAAAATCGTTAGGGTTGGTCATGGATTTCATTTTAAGAAAGGTTTTGTCTGCCTCATCTTGCTTACCCGATAAACGCAAGCCATTAGCGTATCCATAATAGCAGTCGAGATAGTCGGGCAATAAGGCGATGCAACTTCGATAGCGTTTAACGCTGTCTTCAATTCGGCCTAATCGCATCAGCACGTTTCCTAGGCCCCATTGCGCGACGCCCGACAGCGGTGCAATGGTTCTGGCTTTTTCGTAGTACTTTATTGATGTTTCATAATCGGCAAAGCGGCGAAAAAAATTCGCATAATTAATGAGCGCTACATAGAGATCAGGATTGATTTCTAGCGCCTTTTTATAGGCGGCTTGGGCTTCGGGGATTTGATTGTTCATTTCATATAGTAGTGCTTGTCCTGCGTGCGCAGAAGCAAGGTCAGGCGTTAGTTCTAGCGCTCTTTCGATAGCCTTTTTGGCATGCCCCATACCTTCTTCTTGGCTCAAACGCTTTTGCCTAATTAAAAGCAAATAGCTCATGCCTAAGTCTACGTATGCGTCTGCATATTCGGGCTCTAACAAGGTTGCCATTAAAAACTCGTCGCGCGCTTTTATGGTAGCATCCGCTGTGCCGCTATGATTGAGCTTTCTGCCTTTTAATACGCGCAGATAGGCTTCGCTAGAATTAGGGGTAAATATGCGTTTTTCGATGGGTATTGCCACAAATGAGGAGTCTATGCTGTGGGCAACCTCTGTAGAAATATCGTGCTGTATGCTGAATTTATTTTGTTGATTGGCGGTAAATACTTTTGACCAAACGTGGGTGTCGTCAACGGCCTTAATTAGCTGCAAGGTAACACGCATTGTGTCTTCAACTTTTCGAACAGAGCCCTCGAGCACGTATGAGACATTGAGATTATTTGCAATATTAGTTAAAGGTAAGTCTTTATCTCGATAGTAAAACGATGAAGTACGTGAAATCACTTTTAAACTTTGCAGCACGGTAAGCTGATGGATGATTTCTTCTGCCAAGCCATCAGCAAAATAGCCCACCTCTTCGTCACTGTCGAAAACGTCAAAAGGCAGCACCGCAATTGACTTATCTACTGGCTCAATGGGCGGGGGGTAATTAAGCCACCAAAGTAGACTCCCAATACCAATAAAGGTGACTATTAAAAAGCTTATTAAATAGGGTTTAAGGTTTCCGGTAGTTATTGCTTTTTTATGAGAATTTTGGTGCTCAGTGCTCGCTTTATTTAAGCCCTCGGCAGCTATAATATTAGTGTCTTGCTCAGGGCTCAAAGTTTGGATAAATTTGCTTTCAGTATTTTGTAGCGGCTGTGAAAGGGGCGCGATTAACTGATACCCAAGTTTAGGTTTAGTGACAATGTAGGCCTCGGGTGTACCTTTTTCATTTAAATGTTTGCGCAAACCTGAAATCAGATTATTCAAGGTGTATTCGGTTACCACACGGTTTTCCCAAACCACATCCATGATTTGCTTACGGCTAACTAAGTCGCCGTTTGCACTTGCCAATAATACCAGCAACTCCATGCTTTTAGGTTCGAGGTGTATCGTATTCTCGCCGTCGGTTATTTCGCATAAATGCGGCGAAACTGTCCACTTCCCGACTTGTAGTTTGTTGTCCATTTCATTCATCACTGAGCGTGTTTTCCGCAATATTTAACTGCATTTTCAGCATACAATTTAAGCTGGTGTAGGTCAATTTATATGCTGCGCTGCACGTGTAAACGCCCATTTAATTGTAAATATATATGGAAATATATGTTTTATATATAGGTTTTGTGATTCGTTGTATTTTTGTAAAAGTAGGCTGTAAGGTATTAAAATCGAATTAACTTTTAAGGTAGCTCATTTGGTTTTTACCAGCACTTACAACTGTGGTTTTGTTGCTTGTCTGCTGTCGACTTCACGATAATGTTGTGGAGACCCGTTGTTGCGACATTAAGCTAAGTAAAAAGCAATGCTAATAAAGTATGGAAACACTTAAAGAATTAAAAAGGCATGTAAGGGTTTTAGCCGGCCACGCACGCAATGCAGTGCTTTTGGGCGCAATAATACTAGTGAGTGCTTGTTCATCTGACGACAAGCCAAGCACACCTAATGATCCTCCCCCGCAACCCACTCCACAAATCACATTAAATGGAAAAGTACAAAAAGGAGAGTTCACTAACTTACAGGTAGATGTCTATCCAGTTGGCGCTAACGGGCAGTTTGGCGAACCGTTTCAAGCGCAAACCAATGGTAGCGAATACAACTTCGCTGGTGAGCTTGGCCAAGTCTTTAACGTGCGTGGCCACGGAACATTTATTGACGAAATCACAGGCGAAGAGCGCAATGTTAGTCCTGACCAGCCTTTGCAAAGCGTGGTTACGGTTACCAACGATTCGCAAAATCAGCCTCATAATGTCAACATTTTCACAACTCTTGCTACGCAAATGTGGCTTACAAATAATGACCCCAGCGCTAGTCCGTCACAAGCCTATGCCGCTGAGCAGTCTAGCTTAGCTCAAAGCTTAGGCTTTGAGCCTTCACAAAACCTTGCTGCACTCGACATTACCAGCATCCAAACTGAACAAGACCCGTCTTTTATCCTACTCACTTTGGGGGCATCGCTTTTACTAGATGATCCGACAGGTACACTACTACCTCCTGAATTTAGCAATATGCTCGACTTAATTGCAGCAGACCTGCCCGTAGAGTCGGCACTGAATTTGTTTAACGGCATTGATATTGCGGCAGTATATACCGCGATTCAAACTGGCGGCTTTGTTAGTAATCTGCCGGAATTTACCATACCGCAAGGCAGTGTTTTTGTTTGTGAGCCCCTTTGTCGAGTAAGTATTGACTTAGCCCCCACGGTAACCATTAATAATACTGTTATCTACGAAGGGCAGGGTAGGTCTTTTATTCGTGTAACGCGCAGTGGTGACCTCTTCTCCGAGTTAACCGTCAATCTTAATATAACTGATGCAAGCGCCGTGCGCGATCAGGACTATGCGACTATTGCGACATCGGTGCGTTTTGGATTCGGAGCAAGTTCAACCCGTTTCGCAATTGATCCGGTGATTGACACACTTGCCGAGGGCGATGAACAACTCAATATTGCGCTTTCACTGCCCGAGGGCTCCATTTATGCCCTTAGGCGCGCCAATTCAACACTTACTATAAAAGATGGCCGGCCACCGTCGGCTCAGCTTCCTGAACAGTTGGCACTGACTACTTCAGGCTGCTTTGTTGCAGTGGGCCTGCCTAGTGAATTGCTACAAAGTATGCAAAGCCTGCTATGCGCGAGCGATATTCAAGAAGGTTTTGTGATTGATACCGCGGCAACAAACAACAGCATATCCTTACAGTTTTTAGCCTCCGTAGAGTCAGATTGCAGCACTAATGCCTGTGGCGGCGCTCAGTTCTGGCCATTCTCGGTTTTGTTTGAAGCGGTCGATACCACCACTAACCTTACCGTGAGCTCTGAACAGCTGGGCGATTTGTTATATGACGCTGAGCTGGTGCGCAGTGGGTCGAGTAACCCCAATAATGCGGCTTCGCAGTCGCGTTTTGCGCGTATATCGGCTGATGCTATGCGCAATGTAATTAACACAGCCCTTGCTAATACTGCCGCTGGCAACAACAACGCTTTAAGGTTGCGCTTAGTAGCTGCAAGTAATCAAACAGCGAACGTTTTGCCTGAAAGTATAGACATTCCGCGCATTGCACCAGCAGCTCCCATTCAATTTGGCGACTCAAGTTTTGAGCTGATTGCAGGGGCTGTTTTAGGCAGTGGCGAAAACTGTCCAAACGACGGTGACATTCGCATCACGGGTACCTTTGTGCAGTCAACTGACTTTGTTGGCGTACCCTTAACTGCAGAGTATGCAGGGGAAGTATGCGCTACATTTCAAGCAAGCCCTACTGGCGGAGCATGGCAGGTAAGCCAAAGCGATATCGATATCACAGGCGAAGATGTGATATTGCCCGAAGGCATGTTTTACTTTGCCGAAGTCTCAGGCGCTAGTATACAAAACCAACGAACAAGCGGAGCCATCCCTTTTGCTACTTTAGGTAGCGCTATGCTTACGCCCGAAGTGAACGCAGACGTCTATTTTAGCTCAGACAACTTACCCTTTGCTTTTAGAGCTGTAGGTGGCCGCTTAACCGAAAATGGTATTGTGGTCAGCTTTGACAAAACCGTGTTGCTTGAACAAATGGCCTTTGATGCTAGCGATCCGCGTGCAACAAATAATGACTTAAGCGTTCAATCCAACACCAATATTTACGCCAACATTAATGCAGGCGAGATTATACTCGGTGATTTTGGTCTCAATGGTGTGCTGACGCTTGGCGCTGGCGACGCACGAACCGCTTGGCCAAAGGGCACCTTAGCGTGGCAGAGCACAAATCTAGAGATTATTGACGGTGAACTTCAAGATCATAGTCTGCAAGTAAGCTTTAGTATGCGTCAAAGCCGCGACTGCAATAAGCTATCCTGTAGTCAAGGCAACACCCAAGCGCACAGTGTATCTGGGATGCTGAGCATTGACACCCAAGGCACAGGGATTGGCGCCGCGCAATATTCAGACGCCAGCACCTTGGCGTGGGGTGCTTTAGCTGCAGGTAATGCATGGGAGCTGCAAGGCGCGGTAGAGCAAAATGCAGCGGCAACACTGGTATTGCCCGGCTTTATCCAGCGTTACTTGCCAGGCACTTCTGACAACGCTGCCGATGGTTTGATGGCGCATCGGCGCAGTAGCATTTTTGTGCATGGGGCCTACGGACCGGGGAGCGACGAATTTATCTTAGGTAACTTTTTTGCAGCAGGTATCAACCTTGGCCCAGAATTATATGTTGATGGTAATGGACAGCCACAAACCCTGAACGGTCAGTCATTGTCAGGCTTAAACTTCAGCCTGAGCGATGGCGTGTTGGCAAGCCAAAGTGTGAGTTCCCATGAAGCCACAAAATTTGTTATTCAAAATGCAGGTGTTACCGGTGTGGTTAATGCTGACCCATCAGCCATGCCTACTGCATTTAATGCCTCGGGCTTTGATATTAATCTAACGCGCTTTGCCTTGCGCACGCAAAACAACAATAACGACAGTTTCAACTGGGTAGACGGCAGTTTGCGTTTAGAAGGCGACGCTAAAATTGGCCTTGCCTTTGATAATCTTGCTCTAGGCTGCGATGGCAGCCTAGGCGATGCGCAAATGCTTGCACAAGCTTGCGGTGAGCAGTGTCGACTAGATAGTTGGCGGGCTGATATCGACATTTTTAAATTCGAATTTTCTAGTGCTGGTGGTCAAGCGCTTGCTTGCTCAAGTGAGCGGGCCAATCTGAGTCTTGATCACGATATTACGTTTAAAGCGCTGGATAAAAATATCGCTCTTAAGACTTTATGGAATGCCCAAGGCGAACTACAAAGCTCATCATCAAATAGCCAAAGCCAATACACCTTTGATTCGCGCAGCAGCAAATCCGGCTATCCAATTATTGTTGAATCGCTCTCCTTAACAGCGCCACTCGATGTGACTTCACCAGAAACCATTCGCTACGGCACTCTAGAGCTTCAAGCAAAGGTAGGTGTCCCGTTTTGGCTGCCCTTAGAGGCTGACTTGCGCCTTGCCAATACCACTAGTTTCGGAACTACTGTTGCTGAGCCCTCGGTGGTTGTGCCGCGCACAACGTTTGACACACCCGCATTTCGAACGCTTGCGTCGTCTCTTAATTTTGAAGTACAAGCGCAAATTGCAGAAGACGCGCAGTTCGATTTTGAGGCTCGCTACGACTGGGGTCGAACTGGCTTTGGTTTCCAGCTACCGGTCTTTTACGATGTAGCCTCTGCTAATCAGGACGTTAGCTTCCTTGGGCGGCGTAAAGAAATCGATATGTTTGTGTTAGACGCCGGCGCTGGTATTGACTTTATTCAGCCTGATCGCACTAAGCTTAGCTTTGGCGCAAGCGCCGACTTTGCAGCGCTTAAAAAAGTACGCTTTCAGGTTGACCTAACGGACACCGCTGGCTTAGCAAAAATTGATGAGTTACTGGTACAAGCCGGGGTTATACAACAACCCGTTATTACGCCCACTTTTGAAAATGTGTCGAGCGCGGTCTCTATTGTGAACGACGTCGCAGGTCGCGGATTAGATCCCTTAATGGAAAAGCTGCTATTAGAGGCGGTTACTCGTGTAGGACAAGCTGCAATTCCTGCTATGCCTAATCAAAAAGACCCTTTTGATACTCTTGCCGACAGCATGGCCGAAATTAAAAACTTCCCTAATCATTTAATTACGACGATTGACGATATTGCCTTTGCCCCAGTCAATGATTTACTTGACGAGCAAGAGGCTTTTTTACGCGGTGAATTGCTCAGTTTAGTCCAAGAAATTGCAAGCCTTGCCCCTGGTGAGCAACTGCAAGGCCCGTTAAAGGATAGAATCGACACAGTTAGAATACTGATTGCAGATGCAGAGGATCGTGTCGACACTGCATTCACGCCCGTCGACGCGGTGCTTTCGGGCTTGGCAACACAGCTTAAACAAATCGATGGCTCAGTTGCGCAAGCACAAGCTGCCAGAGAAGAAATAGAAGCCGTATTTATTGAAGTAACATCGGTAGTAGCGTCACAGTGCGCCGTAGATGGCTCTTTGATTGGCTCTGAATCTGCGGGCTATTTGCAAGCGGCTTTCCAACAACTCAATGATGTAAAAAACCTTGTGCAGTTGCTATCGAGCAGCGAGGCCTTAGGCACGCTTGCCGAGCTAGTGGTAGATGATCCCAAAATAAAAGAAACTATAAACGACACACAAGAAACCCTGCGTGAGGGCGCCACCGCACTCTTATCTAAAGTCGCAGAAACTGAAGTTGCTGTGCGCAATAGCCTGTGCCAATCGGATGCAACATCTTTACTTACGCAAGTGACGACTTTGCTGCAACAAATTGATGCCAATATCGCAGAAATGCAGGTGCTCGTCGTTCGCGTGGATAATCAAATTATCAATATACAGGCAAGGGTAAAAAATTCGAAAATACTGCTTGTTGAGCCATTGGGTAAAATTAAAGCGCTAATTGGCGATATTGAAAGGCTTGCAAGCGAGAGACTGCAAAGCGAAGACGGTGAAGCGTTTATTACCACAATTAATAGTCGTTTGGCCGGCGCTACTGAAAACCAAATAACAGCCCTAGTAACGCGTGAAGCCGGTGAAACTGATGTATTTGATGTGGCCTTTGAATTTGTCCGAACTAACATAGCTGCGGCTAGACGCGATTTGCTTGCTCAGCTTAAGCAAGACACTAAGGGCTTGTTTCCCTATGGCGATATGAGTGCCGACCAGTTGCGTCGTCAGTTGGTGACGTCAGTCATGGCTTCACCACCTGTCAGTGCACTGCGTGAAGAGCTCAATACCAGCATTGTTGAGATTATCCGCCAGGCTAATAGCCAAATGCTGGTGATCACCGACCAAGCCAACGCTGTGGTGCAAGAAGCCCTTGCTAAGGTTGAGAACCAAGCCAACAAAGTACTTGAGCAAGCAACAGCGCCGGTGCGTGATATTCCTCTCGATAGCGCAAAGCTAGATGGATTTGCAGTAATTGCAGGCAACGAGCTTGAACGAGCACATATTGGCGCCCAATGGACCATGAGTTCTAGCGATGAAAGTGAGCCGGGCAACACCTTTGGCGCAGCTTTAGACGCTGTGAGCTGGAGCGCCAATGGCAAAGCTGAAGGCTGCGCTGCTCCCGGCGCTGAGTCTAATCTTGATGTGACCATCTCGGCTTTGGGTATTCCAGCCAAAATTGGCGAGTCTGAAATTACCATCAAAAAAGTTTATCTCGGCTTTACCCTTGGCAGCGGCAGTGGTGAGGGCTTTGCCTTTAAGCCTATTGGCGTTAACGGTGGTATTTCTACGGCGGGCAATATTGGCTTTACAGAGTTTGTTATTTACGACCCAGCGTTTGCTGCAGGCATTGGTTTGCAAGAGGTCTATTTAGGGGCATCAGCTGGCGCAATTTTCAGTGATATTCAGGCAGAGGTTGCCTTTCTAGTGGGCAAAACCTGTAATCAAGATATTTTGCTAGAGCTCGACCCAAAAGTGGCGCAATACATCCCTCTTCCCGCTACAGGATTTACCGGGGCATACGTTCGCGGCGCGGCCTCAGTACCTATTTATACTAATGGCTGCCCTCTTACTATTGGCCTTGCAGCCGATGTAGGCGCTTGGATACTCAAGGGCCCACCTATTACCATTGGTGGTTTAGTGGGCGGCGGTGCCTATGGCAAAGTGGGCTGTGTAGGTGCGCTGCGCGGACAAATTAGGGCCATAGGACAAGTAAATAGCGACGGTGATTTCTCCTTTGTGGGAGAAGGTTTTGGCGTAGCAGGCCTGGGGCTGTGCGAGCCTGCAGGCTGGACATCGCTCGAACGCAGCCGTCAAGACACTCTATGTGGCACAGCCGACGCGGTATTTACCGCAGGTTATGTTAACGGTTGGTCGGTGTTTAATTTGTCTGTTAGCGCTATTCATTAAAGGGACCTACTATGAAAATTTTAAATGTTTTAAAACAAAAAAGCGCATGTAAAAGCCCTAAAATAGGCGGCGGATTCAGCACAATGTTGGTATTTGCGCTGTTGCTGTTGAGTTTTTATGCAACGGCTAATCAGCCCTTTTACTTTATTGCTAAGCAAGCACCTGAGTCCTCGCTGACCATGCAAGGCATGTCAAACCAAGTAGTATATCTGCGTTGGGACATACTCGAAGGTAATATTCCAAACGACATTACGCAGTTTAATCTGTATCGTGACGGCGCCTTAATCGGACAATATCCGGCGCAAAGCATACTTACTGCACAACAAGTTACACGCTTGTATCAAAGTTCGGCGCAAAATCGCAGGTTGCTTGAAACACTTACATTGTTGAAAGAAGAATCGGTACTCGACCCCAATCTAACGGAAGTAAACCCTAACAATTACGGCAGCGAAATAATCGCTCGCATTGAGCGCGATAATTACTGGGCCCAGTTAGCCTCCAAGCGTGACTTCAATATTGCGATTGCACGCAACCGCGGTGCGATTGACCGGCCGGGCGTAGGGGTATTTGAGTATGAACTACGCGCGGTTAATCTGGCTTCGCAGATGCGCCGCATTGGTTTGGTCAGTGTTGATACGAATCAATCTCAGAGTTTGCTGGCTATTCCGTCTTTTGAGCAGTTAGCGCTGTCTCAGTGCGATGAGCCAGATATTAAAGACCATTATTCGGTAGCCTTAAACTGGGCTGTGGCAGGTGAGCTGAATATGGCCGACCGTGTAGCCAATCAACTTTTTATTGGCGGCTATGATGTGTATCGCAGCCTTGAGAATATAGAGCTGGCAGTCACTACAGCGCCTAACCGTGACCTTGCTGCAGAGGCAGCTAGTTTGGGCTTTAACAACAAAGGGCAAGTAAATTTTGCTGATCTTGAACGTATAAACGACACCCTCATTACGGTGTCGGCAGACTTTGACCCCAATTCTCCCGAATGGCTTGAAACCCATGCAGACTTAGCCGCTGCTGGGCTCAAACCTGGCGATCGCCGCGCCTATTACTTGGTCGCCCGCGATTTTACCGGTAATTTTGGCCCCAGCATCGGCACTATAGTCACCGTGGGCGATATGTCTAGACCGCCCATGCCCTGGGACATCGAAATATACCTATCGCAAGAAAACCAACAGGTCGAGTTGAGCTTTGAAAAGATAGACAAAGACAGCTATTTAGAAAGCTTTGGGGGCACAAAGCGGGTGTGTGATATTAGTGAAGACGGTGCCATAAGTTTTGTAGGCCGCGATGAGTCATGCGCCGAGCAGCGCCACAAAATCATCCAAACGCAAGTGAATGACTATGTATTGTATCGCTTTGACAACTTTGCAGACGCCTCACGCTTTAAAGACAGCGACGGCGATGGCTTTAGTGATCGTATTGAACGCCCTAGCAATACTCAATGCCAAGCGGCGGCTCAGGCAGGCGGCAACATGGTGATGTCGAGCTTTGTGATTCAAGAGTTTGATAATCATACCCGCGTTATAGTGGCAGACGAAGCTCCCGCTTTAGAAAAGGGCAATATATTTTGGTATCGCTTAGCGGCCAAGAGTATTGCCGGGCGTTTAAGCTTTTTGTCAGAACCATTGCGCGTTAACTTCCCCGACCGAGACCTACCTGAAGCACCCTCTGTAAGTATTACTTATGCAGGCGATGGTGATGAAAACTGCGGCTGTGAGTTGGACTATGAGGCGTCTGACGAGCCTTGGTTTTTCAGTATTGATGGCCGCCTTGGCGCATCGATTAACTTTTCGTGTAATGGCAACAATTATTCAGTGACCCAAAAAGATATTAATGATGGTGGCGCATCTGCCTGCCGAGCTAATTTTATGCAAGGTAACCTAGCCAGTGATTGCGCCCTTGGTGGTCAAATCAGCGCGCCTTCAAGTAGTTTTTCGTGTAGCGACAATATACCTGCAGGTACTGATTTTTGTGGGACGGGTAGTATGTCGCTCAAGCCGGTAAGCTGCGACAGTGTGCCTGCACCTGCTGGTATGCTTGTAGGCCCGGTGAGCTATACTGCTGAGGCCAAAGAGCCTGACCAGTGCGTAAGCATTTATCAAGAAGTTGCAGGAGTGTCTGTTAGGGTTTCGTCGAGTTGCGGCGACGATAGTCAAAGCGATACTTATGTCGTAGAAAAAGGTGAGTTTTGTGGTTATGCGGTAAGCCATGATGTAAACAACAATATATCGGTCGCGACACGTTTTGATTGCCGGCAGGTTATTGACGCCAGCGAGCCTAATAATTTACTCGCGCCGCGCATTAATGTCCTTGAGCTCGGCGAAGACTTTGCGTCTGCCACTATCGCCCTGCCTACTCAGCAACAAAGTATCCTTGAGCTTGAGCTGGTGCGAAAATTGCCCACTCAAAGCGAGCTTAGTGTGGTGCGCCAAGGCATTGCCAGCAGCGCTGCAAACGAGGTGATTGTCAACCTAGACTTGCCGCCACTGACCGATGCAAGCGACCAGTGGTGCGTGCGCTCGCGGATTCACGGTGGTAATGAAAATGTGGGTACACCAAACTTGTCTTCGTGGTCGAAACAGCGCTGCGAAACTCGCGCGAGCTCACTTGCAACCGTACCCAAGTGGTTAAGCTGGCCGGGTTTAAAGCGAGCTAATCAAGCCGAGGCGCTAGTGGTGACAAGAAATCGTGATTTTGGGTTCCTGCCCTTCAACTCACCAATTAGTCAAGGCCTGCATATTCCGATTATGACGGCCGAGAGTTCTTGTCGTTTATCGCCTAACAGTGTCACGCTATTTGGTGATGTGACGCAAACACCTATTGGTCAAGGCGCGGCCTTGATTAACTTAGACTGCGGCCCAACCGACCGCACAAGTTTGATTGGCCTTTACTCGCCTTTGTTTAACTTTATCGTGTTTAGGCAGCATCGCGTTGAGGGTAAAATTTCTGACTTTAAACAGGTTTCGCCGCTGATTGATTATGCCCACTGGCTACAAACCGTGGATGCAAAAAATTCCCAACGTTTTGTTTTAAAAGACCCCTATATTTGGGCTTCAAGTAGCGACATGAACACTCAGGCAGAGATCAGCCTTAACTACGTAGACCGCTCTCCTTTGCTGCTTGGCCGCGAGTACCGCTATCAACTGGTGTATTTTAACGCCAAGCATGAACTCATAAGTTGGCGAGAAACCCCATGGATTGAGCTCAGCATTGATGGCGGCTCAGCGGCGCAACAGCTTGTACAAGGAGTTCGCTAATGAAACGTTTATCCTTTACCAATAGGGTCGCAGCTTGCCTTTACGCTTACTTTGTCCTTTATTCGGCATCTGCAGTTGCCAGCGAGTCGGTGAATGTGTGGGTGGTAAATCCGCAAACCCAAGCAGTAACGACCTATTCAGTCGGGGGTTGGGTGCAAGACTATGCTGAATTGCCAGGGTTTAGTGTTGGTTCACCACTGCAGGTCTTAGTCAACGGTCTACCTAATAGCTCAGTGCCCATGTCGCCCATGCAGGCTGGTGCCTCGATCATTGGTTTTGGTAAGCCCGACCGAGATAGCGCAAGTTACAGCGGTGTTTCCGAGCTTTATGTGTTTCCAGCATCAGGCAGCAGCACACAAACAATCGAAGTGTTGATGCAGGTGTCTGCACTAGCCGTAGATCAGGGACAAGCACAGTTGATGTGGCAAATAAACGGCGGTCCGGTCAGCGACTTGGCAATTAGCCCGTTTGATGAGCCAAACGCTAATGGGCTCTATGACAAGCGCATTTATTTGATTGCAGACGGCAACTATGAAGTTGTGGTAAGCCTTCGCCAAGCAGGCCAAATAGTCAGCGAGCAACGACTTAATTATACGGTTACGAGTAGCGATCCGCTAAAAGAAAAGCGTGATTCTGATGGCGACGGTGTGCCCGATTTAATAGAAGCTGAAATTGGCCTCGACCCCTTCAATGCAGAATTATTCACCGACGCCAACGGTGACGGTTGGAGCGAGTTTGATATTTGGCTTCGTTGCGACGACATAGTGATTTCAAATTGTGGTCTCCCTGCCGATACCGACGGCGACGGCTGGAGCGACTTTGATGAGTTGATTCGCGGAACGCGCCATAACGACTTTGTGCTGCCTGTGCCTAATGGCAGCGATCAAGATGAAGAAAGCTATAATCAAAATAAACTTCTGTTACAGCAGCGTCCTGCTGCGCGGCGTTTGTACGAAATCGAATATGTATTAAGGGATAATTTAGGTTCGAATAAGTTTACGAGTATCCAAGTGGCAGAGCTTAACGGCACGCAACTTTTTGACTTAAACGAGCTTGCAAACGATGACGACCTTCTCGAGCTCTCGGTAAACGCAGCGCAAGTCAACCCTGCGATATTACGCAGCACCGCGCTTGAAAATTTAGCCGCGGCCAACTGGCCTGAAATTAGACTTGGAGCAAGTAAAACTCTTGCCATTCGAGGCAGCCATAATGTTGAATCGCCGGCGCCATCTGATAACCCCAGCCAAGCAGTCTCGCTGTTGGTGCTTGAAGGTAAGGGCGATGTGAATATACAGAACTTTCCAGCGAGCCTTGATGGTCAATGGCAAAACACTACTGAATGGCGCACTCTACTAAGAACTTGGTTATCGCAGCAGCTTGTTATCACTGAGCAAACCCCCTTCACTGAGGAGACCACAGCCGCCGCCTTGCTGTTTGAAGTATCTTTACGAGAAGAGGCTTTGTTGTTGGGTGAAAATGAAGCGATTCGCCTAGGTGTTGAGGGCTTGCCAGCAACGTGGATCAATACTTTGGCGCTTGATATGAGAGAGCGCGAACAGAAAAATTTGTTTAATTGGTATACTCGTATTTTAAGTAATTTAGACTCAAATGCGAGCTATGCAGGACTGTCGCTTGCCACTGACCTGTTTATTATAAGCTTGCCTAATACCGGCACAAACACTAGTGAATGGCTAATTCAACGTTTACGTATGCCGGTCGATTTATCGGCCCAAGGCTGCTTTGTCCAAACTAATGACCTAGCCTTTATTCAAGCAGATCCAGATTATTTCTTACAGTGGCAAATAGAATGTCCTCAATACTATACCGAGGTAGAGCTAGCAGCCTGGCAAGCACAAGCAAGCGCGCTACGCTATTTGTTGCGCATGACTATGTATACAGAAGGGCCACAGCGCATAGCGCAAAGCACCTCACTGGCCGCGTTTGCAGATGATAGCGACGCCGATACTCTAAGTAATTTTGTCGAAGTTCTGCAGTCTCCATACGATACCGCCACTTATCCATGGCGTGAAGATTCAGACGGTGATGGCTTCAGCGACTTCGTAGATGAATGCCGCAATGATGCGCTTAATTTATGTGCCGGTGACCCTATTCAGCCCACTTTAGCTTTAGGCAGCGATATTAACGCTAATATCGGCAATCAAGGAGGTCTTGCATTTCTTGAGCTGGTGTTAAGCTCACCCGCCCTGCAAACCATCACTTTTACTTATTTTATTGAAGCGGTATTAAGTGAAGGTGATGACGCGGTTGACGGTATCGATTTTGAGGCCATTAGCGGTACCTTAAGCTTTGCACCGGGGCAGCAGTCGATAATCATTCCGGCGTATTTACTGGCTAACGAGATGGCCGCTAATGCCCGTTTTAGGATTCGTATTGAGGGTTTAGTTGGCGCGTCGCTAGCATCAAACGACAATGTGCAATTGGTCAATATCAATCGTAGCATAAGCAGTGCTCCTAATATTGTGCTGGCGGCTGATACACTCGACGTAGATGAGCGCGCAGTGATTTCCTTTGATGCATCACTAAGTACCAGTGGCATTAGTGACCCCAGCATTAGTTATTTATGGACGCAAACCTCTGGACCAACTGCTAGCATCAGCGCTGCCAACACCGACTCGGTGAGTATTACCGCTCCGGTTGTTACCGACAATATTAGTTTATCGTTTATGTTAAGCGCACAAAATACAGACGGCGTTGAATCAAGCGCGAGCGTTACTTTAAACGTTAATCCTGTAGACGACCCACCGCTTGTAAGCGGCATGCCAAGCTATACTGTCGCCCGCGACGGCAACTTATTAATTAGCTTAGAATCACTCTTGGCCTTTGTGAGTGAGCCCGACGGTGAAACTCTGACCATCACCCAACTGATTCAAACAACCGACAGCGGTACAATTTTTGAAAGCACCGAAGGCTTTGAATATACCCCCGACACCGCAACAGGTCGCTTGGTTACCCAGCTTGAAAACGACCCTATCGATATCCGTTCATATAAGGGTGATGGCTTGGTGTATCGTACGGCTAATACTGCGGTGAGTCCAAGCGTTTATAAAATTCATACATGGACACCAGAGGCGGGTAATCAAACTATAGATGAAAGCAACTTTAGCTATTCAGGCATTCTTGCTAACGACGAGCAAGACATCATCTATTACGGCTATACCAACTCTGATACAAGCACCACCTTTTTCAAGTGGCGACTGGCCGACGACACCTTTGGTGAAATTAACACCGGCGGCTTTGCAACCTTGTTTGGGGCGCAGATTGATGGCGCTACGGGCTCTTTGTACCACTGCTTAAACGACAGGTGGGAGCGAATAGACCCACAACGGCAAGAATCGCAGCGCTTGAGCTTATCGTGTAACCGCTTTGCTGCCGCTCAAGCGAGTATAGATGATAAGTTTTGTTTGACCGGTGAAGATGGCCTATATTGCAGCAACGATGGTGTTGCCTTTGACCCAGTGTTTCTGTTACCAGAGAGCTTCGCCAATATTGACCGAGTGTTCAGCAGCGACATTGGCACTTTGGTGCTTTACAACGACAATATTAACCAGTTTATTGCACATGTTGACGGGCAAACTAATGGGCAAGTTCTGTATACCTTGGACAACTACTTCAACTTCATCCAAGGCCTCTGGGTCGATAATGCTTTTTACACTTTACTGCCTGTAGCAGGTGACGGCTTTAGCGAAGGCGTGCAGCTGTTTAGATGGCGAGCAACTGATACGCAGCTTCTTGCGCTAGGCGATGCTAGCGTGCTAACCGATGAGCTCAGTCGAAATGACCTTAGCCAATTTATTCCTCTAGGCGACAACTTTCTCTGGTTTGGCCAAAAATCCGGTAGCGTCAATGCCAAGTATCTTATCAACTCCGATACAGGTGAATTTACCCAAGTAGGCGAAGATATAGCAGGCTCTCGAACACTGCACGCATGGAAAGACAGCGCATTGTTTAGTAGTGAGCGTTTAGAGTCTGCTTGCCAATGGTTTGAGCTAGATGCCAGCGGGCAAATTGCTGATATCAACAATCCTGAACTAGCAAGAGCCGGTTGCTTTGGCCGCTTAGTGTATGGCAATACGCTGGCCTACACCCTGTTTGATTCAAATCTTGGCTTTAACGAATTTTTTGCAAAATACGGCGCTACTGCAGCTTCCCAAACCCAATTTACCGTGCGCGTAGAAGACGAAAATGGCAATGCTGTAGACCTTGTTGCCACAATCAACATCACTGAAGGAGCGAACTGATGAGCATTAAAAAGGCGTGTCATACTGCAGTGTTCATATTGGCCCTAGCCTCACTTTTTGCTTGTGGCGGCGAACAAAGCGCTGCGCCATTGCCTGCAGTGCCAGTCACTCAGGCCCCGCCACCTGCTGCTGAGCCCTTGCAAGCGCAAGCCACAGCAGCAAAACCAGAAAAAAGCGAAATAAGTGCCGATTTTAATGCAGCAAACTTAGCGCTATATCTAGACCAAGATAAAGATGGGCTTGTGGACGCCATTGATAACGATCCCCTCACGCCACTGAGAGTGGTTAGCGGTGAGGGCACACTCCAAATAGCATCAATAGCGACAGACATAGATGGATATTTGGCCGATAACACGGTAATTGCAGGTAAATCCATTACCGGTAAACTGCTCAATAGCGATAGATACAGCGCACCTTTTTACTTGCTTTGGCACAGCCCACAAGGCATTCAAGCACAACAAGTAGTGGTAGATGCGCAAGGTCATTTTACCGTAGCAATGGACGAAGTTGTGCCGACCGGAGTGTCGATAGCCGCACAAGGGGTAGAAAGTAAATCCATAATGGTAATTGCATATTCGGCGCAAGCACCCTTAATATTTAAGCAAACAAAGGCTATTTACACCGAAGAGCCGCTTGTGTTTGAGGGGATTCATTTAGATAAAATTAGCGAGTTGCGTATAGGTAAACGTGTGCTAGATTTTACGCTAGAACAAAATACTATCGTTGCTCGAATACCAAAAGGCGTTACCTCAAACGTATTGACGTGGAAAGCCGGCATGACAGAAGCATCTAAGGTTTTGCCTTTGCTGCGTAAAGTTAAATTGGTCACAGACGACACGATTGCACAAGCACATGAATGGTCAGCTATTAGTGAATACGGCAAAATTTTATTGTCCAGACCAAACAACAGCGTTATGGCCTTAAGCACTATTTCGCTGCCGGTGAACAATAAAGCGACTTTTTTACGCTTTTATCACCCAAGTCATCGCAAAATTGAAGCGGTAATATGGCCTGATTCTGACAGCATTATTCTGGGCACTCAAAGCACCCTTGAGCGTCATATGCTTAATCGACTGTCTTCGTCTTTACACTCCAATAATTTAGAGGCAGTCAAAGCTGTCATCAATACTTCTTTCAACAGTGATGCTGGGCAAGATGCACTTGCGCGAATTAATCTGTTGCATGCACAAGCATTCTCGGTCCAAATGGAAGCAAGTCTTGAGCAGGAAGTTGACAATATGTTGAGTTTATTGTCGGCACAAATCGAGGGTATTCAGAACGATTCGCACAAGGCGTTTTTGTTAAATAATCAAAGCTCTTCATCCTTATTCGATTATTTTGATGACACCTTCGCGGCGATATTTGCGAATAATGTGATGTACCAGCCTATCTCAAAAATTGTTAGTCGACCGACACAATTTGGAGCAAGTTCTTACTCAGAAATGAACATTAGCCTACATCGTGATTTGTTGACATGTGCGGGTATCGAATCTTTGAACAAACCTTCAGGTATTTGGCCGTCAGACCTCTGCGCTCGAAACGAAGGCGTGTACTTTGCCAGCGTCAAGGTGACTAATGCACTCACCAATAAAGTACTCAAAACTCATATTAAAACGTTTATAGACTCAAATTTAATTGGCGCCTCGGGGTGGGGCTTGTTGAGCCTTGACCCAATCGCTTTTATTACATCAGACAGCGGTGCCCCCTTGTGTCATATGCAAATTTGCCAGCTAGAGTTTGTGACTGGCGGCTTAGGCTTTACGACTAATGTGTCAATGACCAAAGAGCAGCAAAAGGTTTATAACATCGTATTGGGGCGCACCCTACTAGAACGAGTGGTATTACCGATCGTTAGTGAATTACTTGGACTCGCAACCGTAGACGGCAATATTACTAAATGCTTAGCCACGCATATTACGACTAAGGCTCCCACATCTTTAGTCAGCTATGGCATCATGATTGCTGATTTTAAGGCAAAGATAGACGCGGCAAGTCGTCCAGACGATATCGAAAATATACTAAAAGAGACTGTCACCAAATATGCTTACGACGTTGCAGCGAGTATGCTTTCCACAAATGAACTGCCTAAATGTTTGCCTGCGGCCTTGAGCCAAAGTTTTTTTGCCAGCCTCCAAGAACAGGTCAAAGACTTTGCAAAAAAAGCGGCAATTCCCCTGCGCATTGCAGAAACCGCAACCTTACTTTTTCAGGGGTATCAGGCAATCAACACGCCCGAAACCTTTACCTTTGAAGTTGCGCCACGTGCATCTATTACCAGCGTTCGCACTAGCAGTAGCGATATTGATGATGCTATCCCCGAGCTGTTTTCAACAAATGATGATGATAAGTTGTTTATACGTGGTACTAAATTTGTTTATTTAAAGTCAGATAACACAAACTATTGGCCGAAATTGCGCCTGCAAGACCGCTTTGGTAGTAAGCAAACCTTGCAGCTAAATGAGTCCCACAAGGTGGATATATCAGATTTTTCTTGGGTGGATATCGCTATTCCTGTTAGCGATTTAAAGCCGCTCATGGAAAAGCTGCGAGGCGACATCATTAACGTGAGTATATTAATGGACGATAACGATTATTCAGCCTTTACAAGCGAAGGTCTTCCCGTTATTGGTCGCGATATTCGTTGGGTAGGGCAAGCCAAAGTATTTAGAGCAACACCACAAAATGCGCGGCGCGGCAGGCTAATTACCCTTAACGGCGAAAACCTTCAGCCATTTGGTTCACGTAACGATTTAAAACTAAGGTTGATTCAAGCAAATGACGCCAGTAAAACCGGTGAAATTTTTAAAGTAGAGTCGGCCACCGCCAGCCAAATCAAATTTAGGCTGCCGCAAACAGAGTTGCCCCTTAACTTTTATAAACTCAGGCTTGAAACTTCAGATCCAAACGTGCAACTTGACGTGCCAGACGATATCAAAATAGGTAATTTAACTGGCGCACTTAACGTATTACCGCAAAGCGCATCACTTGTTGAGCTTTATGATGCTGGCGCAAAAATTGACGATGCGATTATTATCTATATCGCAAATGCGAACGGCGATATTATCAGCCAAAATGGCAACTTTTTAAGTCTGGAGTTACTCGAAGACAACCCACTGCCCGCAGTCAGTATGTGGTGGCTAAATGAAGACCTCACCGCGCAAAACGGCGGCTCCACTAACCCTGGACAAATACTCGTTACCTGCGACGCCGGTGGTACTGATCAAATCTGCACCTACCGAGTCAAAGGTGAAATAAACGTGGCTGGTAAATTTGAAAGCATTAACTTTCGCGGCAAACTGCAAAGCGGTGACTCCATCGCCCATAGCTTTCCGTGATGCGCCGCGAGCTTAAAATTCTTTATCTGATTTAATAATCACCGGCTCGGCGATGGACTTGTAGTGACTCGGCTTGTCAATTTCTACGGCTGATAAGTCTTGTGGAATATTTGGCTGTAGCAGC